>Ga0210085_1000092_pt1 | contig 39595 bp, 37 predicted proteins | sample China_Galinas_PW_5_FD_184866 | JGI IMG/M metagenome (GOLD analysis project Ga0210085, IMG submission 184866) | Wetland microbial communities from San Francisco Bay, California, USA, that impact long-term carbon sequestration - China_Galinas_PWC_D1... | ecosystem: Environmental > Aquatic > Marine...
CCGATGCCGACAGAATCCGCTCGAATTCCATGGACGTCACCACATTGGGATGGTTCGCGTAGTTGTAGGTGTCGTGCAACCCGGGATCATACACCTCCGCTCCCGGCGTCAATATGATCGAACCGACATCAACCTGAACGGTTTCATTCTTCTGGGAATGGGTTTCAAGGGTAACGGCTTCGGCCTTGCAGACTTTTACACATTCCAAACACTCGCAGCATACCATGCAGTTGAGGCATTTGTTGGCATCGGCAACGGCGGCTGCCTCACTGAGACCCTGCTCCACCTCTGTGAACCCCGCTTTCCGCTCCTCCATGGGAATTCTGGACATCTTCGGCCGTTTAACCTCTTGGATATCCTTTTTGACGGGATAAAAGTTTTTCTGAGGCCTTTCAATGGGCTCTCGTCCTTCGGTCAAATCCTTTCCATTCAGATATCTTGTTATGGAAACGGCAGCCTCTCGTCCGGCGGCTACCGCTGCAATAGCGATGGATGCACCGGTTTGGGCGTCACCACCGGCAAACACCCCTTTTTTGGTGGTTTCGAAGCTGACGGGATCGACTTTGAAGTTGTTCCAACGGTCCAGTTCAATGTCTGTGGTATTTTTAAGAAAAGCGGTGTCGGTTTTCTGGCCGATGGCGGGTATGATGACATCGGTGTCAACAACAAATTCACTCCCTTCAACAGGGACGGGCCGACGTCGGCCGCTTTTGTCAGGCTCGCCCAGTTTCATTTTAATGCATTTGAGACCCACGACTTTTCCGTCACGTTCCTTCACTTCAACCGGTGCCATGAGGAACTGAATATCAATCCCTTCTTCAAGGGCATCTTCAATTTCCTCCTCCCGGGCCGGCATCTCTTTATGTGTCCGCCGGTAAAGGATGCTGACCTTGTCCGCCCCGAGGCGTAACGCGGATCTCGCCGCATCGATGGCCACATCCCCTCCGCCCACGATAACGACATTGCCTTTGAGGGTTTTGAGATCGCCCAAAGAAACATCCCTTAAAAATTTGACCCCCGGAATCACGCCGTCTGTATCTTCGTTGGGAATGTTCAGTTTCATGTTGGCATGACAGCCGATGGCCAGATAAACGGCCTTGTAACCGTCATCCATCAGACCGTCAACGGTGATGTCCCGGCCCAGAGCGGTGTTATATTTAATCTCAACCCCAAACCGGGTGATCCATTGTATTTCTTTTTCAAGCACATCCGGCGGAAGCCGGTAATCGGGAATGCCCACCCTGAGCATACCACCGGCCACGGGAAGGGCCTCGAAAATGGTCACCTTGAAACCGTCTTTGGCCAGAAAATAGGCGGCCGTGAGACCGGCAGGCCCTGCGCCGATAACAGCGATTCTTTCATCCCTGGCCGGAATATCAATCTGAGGCAAATCATCGATATCCACCTGATCTGCCACAAAGCGTTTCAGGGCGCAGATGGAAATCGGTTCATCCACTTCATCCCTTCGGCATGCGGTTTCACACGGGTGGGGGCAAATCCGGCCGAGCACGCCTGGAAGGGGCAGCGTCCGGGTGATGACCTCCAGGGCCTCCTGATATTTGCCCTGGGCGATCATGGCCACGTAACCGTGAGCGTTGACGCTGTTCGGGCAGGCATTGGTGCAAGGCGATAAGTCCCTTTTATCTATGGAATATGCGCCGGGTACGGCCTGTGCGTAAGGCTTGTAAACCGCTTTTCTGTCTATGAGACACTCTTCGTAAAGATTTTCAAGGCTCACCGGACACACTTGGGTACAGTCCCCGCATGCGGTACATTTATCGATATCGATATATCGTGCGCCCTTGTTCAGCGTCACCCTAAAATTACCGGCTTCACCGGTTATCTCGTTAATTCCGGATAGGGTGTGAAGCTCTATATTGATGTGCCGGCCGACCTCGACCAGTTTTGGTGAGATAATTCACATGGCACAATCATTGGTCGGAAAGGTCTTGTCCAGTTGTGACATGATGCCGCCGATGGCCGGCGACTTTTCAACGAGATGAACATAAAATCCCGAATCAGCCAAATCCAGAGCAGATTGCATCCCGGCAATTCCACCGCCTACAACCAGCACCGATCCGATGTTCTCTTTGGACATGGTTTAATTCTCCTGGTAATAATATTGTGTTAGTCTGATAATCATAGTATTTAATACAAACTTGAAATATTATTTACTTCAAAATAACATGTCAATATATAAAACTCTTTTTTCATCCTCTTGACGGCGGCGACGTGTTTAATTATGATTCCGTTTCAGATGAAACTGAAAAAGCATATTTATCATCAGAACACGAACTTATTTTTGTTTTAAGCTCTCGTGATAATTTTAAAATATTTGCCCCAAAATACATAAAATTTGCAAACAAGTGCTTAATCATGAAAAAGGATAAACAAAAAGCCGTTGAAACTGCTCAATTTCTAAAATCTTATATCAAAAAGCCACCAAAAATCGCACTGATGACCGGAACCGGTCTCGGAGCGATCACCGAGTCCTTGGGCACATCTAAATCCTTTGAATATGAAGATCTACCGCATTTCCCGACATCAACGGTCGAGAGTCATTATGGCCGGCTTCTTTTCGGAGACATGTGCGGTGAACAGATCATGGCCATGCAGGGACGATTTCACCTTTATGAGGGGTATTCGCCTCTGGAGGTGACCTTTCCCATACGGGTGATGCAAGAGCTCGGCGTTAAGGTGCTGATCCTTTCAAATGCGGCCGGCGGTTTGAATCCTGAGTTTACAGCCGGCGACATTATGATCATTGTTGATCATATCAATTTGACCGGTTCAAACCCTTTGATGGGGCCCAATGAAGATAGTTGGGGCATCCGGTTTCCGGATATGATCGAAGCGTATGATAAAGAGCTGATGGAACTTGCCGAAACCGCCGGAAGAAATGAAGGCATCCCATTGCAAAAGGGGGTGTATGTCGGCCTTAAAGGACCGTCCCTTGAAACCCGGGCCGAAGTTCGCTTTTTAAGAACCATTGGCGCCGATGCCGTGGGTTTTTCAACCGTTCAGGAAGTTGTTGCCGCGGTCCATGCAGGAATAAAAGTGCTCGGCCTGTCAACCATCACCAACATCAATGATCCGGACAACCCGATTCCGACAACCGTTGACAAAGTTATCGCTGTTGCCGATAAAACTGCTCCAAGACTTGAAGCGATTATCAAAAATGTCGTCGCAAAAATGTGTCAGGGTTTAACACAATGATTTATGATATTGTCATTCACAACGGCACCGTTATCACGATGAACTCTGATCTTGATATGATCAATAACGGTGTTCTTTGTATAAAAAATGATACACTGGCTAAAATTGAATTGCGTGAAAATGATGCGCCGCTCCCTGAAGGAGATAAGATCATCGATGCCCAAGGCGGCATCATTATGCCGGGCCTTGTCAACACCCATACCCACCTTCCCATGGCACTGTTCAGAGGCCTGGCAGATGACCTTCCCCTTTCCAAATGGCTGAACGAATATATTTTCCCCGCCGAAGCAGACCATATCCACCCTGAATCCGTAAAGCTCGGAGCCCTGCTTTCGGGGGCAGAAATGTTGCTGTCCGGAACCACCACTTGCTGTGACGGATATTTTTATGAAGACCATGTTGCAACAGCAGTGAACGACATCGGAATGCGGGCGATATTGGGTCAGGGGGTTATCGATTTTCCGGCACCCGGGGTGCCGAAGCCGGAGAACAACGTCAACAACGCTATAAAATTTATACAAAAATGGAAAAATATATCACCGCTGATTACCCCTTCGATATTTTGTCACTCACCCTATACCTGTTCCGAATCGACATTAAAAAAAGCCAAGGATGCTGCTGACGCTAAAGGCGTGCTTTTCCAGATTCATGCTGCCGAAACCAAAGACGAATATGTATCCATTCAAACAAAATATCACACCACACCCGTAAAATACCTGGATAAGATCGGCATTATCGATCAAAACACACTTCTGGTTCATGGGGTCTGGCTGGATGATGATGACATCGAAATTATTGCCGAACGCCGGGCAAGCGTTTCTCACAACCCTGAAAGCAACATGAAGCTCGCGTCGGGGATTGCACCGGTACCGGCACTGTTAAAGGCCGGTATAACGGTGGGTCTGGGTACGGACGGGTGTGCCAGCAACAACAATCTGGATCTGTTTTCAGAAATGGATACGGCAGCCAAGCTCCACAAGGTGAACACCTTGGATCCAACGGTGATGGATGCCGTTACCGTTTTGAAAATGGCCACCATCGAAGGGGCGAAAGCTTTGGGACTTCAAGAGATTATCGGTTCCCTGGAAACTGGGAAAAAAGCGGATGTCATTGTTATCGATACCCGGAAGCCTCATCTCGTACCGGTTTACAACCCTGTGTCCCATATCGTCTATGCCGCACAAGGATCGGATGTTCGAGATGTTATCGTAAACGGAAAGGTTCTTTTAAAAAACCGGAAACCGTTGACAGTAGATATGGAAGATATTCTTGGCAAGGTGGCAGATATCGCTTTGCACATAAAATGTAAGAACTGAAATTCGATCGTGCTTTTAATCAAAGTGTGATCGTGCTTTTTTTATCGCCTCATTCAGGGATTGCCAGGCACTGTCTACGCCTTTTTTAATATCACGCCATGCTTCTTCACCGGCGTTATCGATTTGATCCAACTTCTGCCTCATTTGTTCTCGCCGATCCTGAAGGGTTTTTAATTTTTCCTCAAACTTTTCCTTTGCCTCAACCTTGGCCTGTTGTGTTTTGGCTTCTAATTTATTTCGTTCAATGTTCCATTTATAATTTAGATCATCAAACTTTTCCTTCATTTTTTTTAAATAAGAATCTTTGGTTTCCATGATCTTCTCCATAAAATTATTCGTCGATAAAATGACTTTTCTATCAAAAGAAATCGTCTTTGCTAAAGATTGTCAGCGTCTATAAGCCGGAATAACACTGTCATGTGAAGGTTTCGTATGCCGAATCGGTCCAAAGGAATCATTACAGCGTGATCCTTTGTAAGGCCCGGTGGAAAAGAGATGGAAACCGGCATCTCACCTGAAATATCACCTTCCCCCGCACATCGAGAACACTCGTAGAAACCGAGTTCCCCGTAGCCTCGGCATGTTGGACAGATAGACCGGGCTGGCACCAAAACTCTGGCAGTTCCTCCTCTAAATGCCTGGTCGCGAGTCAACGGGATCTCAAGTGTCAGGTTCTGAATTCTGCTCGTTTTCGGACGAGTCAGACTGGAAAAATTGCTCCACAGCCAGTCAAAAATCTCATCGAACGACGGCGAAAAAGTCTGAAATGACCGAACAGGCGATATTTCCCCAATATCAAACGGCTTTTGCTCGGGAATAAGGGGCTCGGGTTCAGGATGGTAAGGTGTGCATTTTACAGACACGCTCATTGGTTTCTTTGAAATCTGTTTTTCGTATTGCTGTCGCCTTCCGGCATTTCCCAGAACAGAGTACGCCTCCTGAATTTCTCTAAAGGTTTCGTTTCCTCCTGTGTAGTAGTCTGGATGAAATTCTTTGGCCAGGCGACGGTATGCAGATTTTATTTCATCCTCGGTTGAACTCGGTGAAACGCCGAGAATCACAAAATAGCTTTTGGCCATGATGATCCTCCCTCATAAAATAGACAGAAAACATATGCTTTAGTTTTTATATTCTTGCCACCTCCTTTGGCTGACGTTAAACCATTACATCTTTAAGGCCAATTTCAAGGAGTTATGGATAATAGCGCCGGATATCCATGCAAACTTATGAACATCCGGCACATAGGATGTTTATCCGGTTTTAATCTCAATCTTACGGGGCTTGACTTCCTCAACTTTCGGGAGTGAAAGCCTCAGCACGCCATCGTTTAGCTTGGCGTCGATCTTGCTCTGATCAATTAAGCTGGAAAGATTAAATTGCCGGTGGTACTTGCCGATTTCGTACTCAATCAGAATATCCTCTTCATTAGCGTCTTCAAAAGGTGGAACCTCACCAGTTAAAGTTAGTATGTTTTCTCTGAGATCAATGGTCAGGTTATCGGCTGAAACCCCCGGCATGTCGGCCAAAAGCGTAATTTCATGATCTGTCTCGAAAATGTCGACACTGGGCGTAAACACCACCCCCGGTCGTGTCTGCTCGGCCGGTGAGGTTAATTCCTGTTTCGGCTTTACTTGAAGATCCTTGGATTCTTTATCCGTCATTGTAATCCCTCCTCCCATTGTATTTAAATTACCTTATTGAACCGTAATCTGTCGGGGTTTGGCTGCCTCGGATTTCGGTATGGTCACCTTCAAAATGCCATTTTCCATAAACGCCTCAACTTTATTGACATCGACTTTTCCCGGCAAATTGATCAATCTGGAAAATTTTCCCGCGTCTCTCTCGCGTCTGTGGTATTTTACGTTGTCGCCTTCTTCAGCTATTTTCCTTTCGCCGGAAAGGGAAATTCCTTCTGACGTAACCTGAATGTCCAGTTCACCAGATTTAATACCGGGCAACTCAGCCCTTACATAATAGTTTTCAGTATCCTCAGTTACATTGGTCAGAGGAAATACTCCGGCTGTCGGCATTGGAAGGTTTCCACCGGATAAGGCACCATAAAGTTCATCCATCTGCCTTCGTAACCGATCGAAATCACGAAAAGACCTATTTAATCCCCAAGTCGGAATATTGAATAACTTTCTGTAAAACATGATACCTCCTCCTTTCCTCGTTATTTTGTGCTTTCTTAAATGGTTAGATGTATTTTCCAACCTGACAGAAATTTATTTAATAAAAAAATAAATTCAGAAAATAAAATGTCAAGATTTCTTTCCAATTTTTTTCTTGAATTACTTTTTAAATTGTGTCTATATCGGTAATGGATATCGGTTTCGGAGGTGAACACGATGGCAAAGGAAAATGATAAAAAAGAAAAAATTTCACTGACCAGGGCATTTACTTCTGATTTAAAAGGCAGACAATCGGTTCGTGCCAGTTTCAGGCTGACGCAAGGTTGTATTGAGGCTATTGGTATCCTGGCCAATCAAATGGGTATCAAACAAAAATCTCTTTTCGATCATCTGGCTGAGGATATGGGGAGTCTAAAATCCATCGCTCGTGAATTTAAACAAATGAAAATAAAAAAACAGGGCCAAATCCAAAAAACGTTTGTGATCAGCAGAAAATCACTCGCTTCATTAGATGAGATTTCCAACATGTTTAATGCATCCAGGGATGTACTGGTTGAATATTCCATCCAAAGATTATTGCCGATTATTAGTAAAGAGCGGACAAAACATGAGAAACGAAAAGCATTTCTTATAAAGATTAGAAAGCATTTTCAACAAGGAGAGAAAATGCTGAATGACATTAGAATACAACTGGGAGATGATGATCCGATTATCAATAAATTTGCTATGATGATGTCAAGTTATGAAACCGTAAAGGATAATCTGGAATCATTTATTGACCGGAGTAAGGATATCGAAACGTTTGATGCTGATAATATGAATTAGTTTTAAGATTCTCATCAATTTTCATGCAAGATTCAGGTCATATCTATGATCAAAACCCCGTTTCGTATACAATCTGCTATTAAACAATTTAATATATTCAATCCTGATCTCGGCTCCGGCGTTCGCTGTGTTTATTCTCTCATCGGTGGTTTGAGCAAAACTGTGATTTGTAGGAGATGCAATCAACCATACCCCTTCTTTTCTATCGATCCACCCCATCCATCATCACCAGCATTTCAACAAAAATACCTACAATATGTCATATATGACTAATGTGTCATATATGACATATTGTAGGACTGACTCTTCTCTTCATAAACGATCTTAGGAATGCTACTATTCTGTTACAAATCAATAAGATAAGCCAAGATTGTTTACACTTGCTCTAACTGGCACGAAATTTGAAATAATATCAGAATAATAATGAATGCGCTTCCAAAAAAACGAAAATGCATCTAATGATTGTCGAATATTGAAAGCCGTACAGGAAATGGATTCGTCTTCTGAAAAATTAAATGGGGGATATGGAATAGACTATACCTATACCGAAGAGTATGGTTGCAATATCTCGCCATCTCTCACTTCAAACCCTTTTTGACATTCCTGTAATCTTCGCTGATGACAATAGATCCGAGATATAAAAATTACTTAATATCCGCCGTCAAGAATAGATCAAATAATTGTTTCTTTTTTTATAGACATAGTAAAAGAGAAGGCTGAAATGGAGTTGGATAAAAGAGCACCTGATTCTCTAACAGCACTTAACAAAAGGATATTACCTGTTTTGTGCCGACGGTTTTATAATAAAGGACTGATGCCCATTGAAACTAAAAGGATTACCCGAGATATTTTAAACATCATCGATAATGGGGGTAGGCGTTCAGGCATTATAAGGCGTGAATTCAATTATACTATGCATATTCCTGAGCGTAGATTTGATAAGGTGGAACAAAGATCTGGCAAGGATCGAAGAAGCGGAACGGAATTGATAGAAAGTTAACATTCTGACTTTTTAATATCCAGACCCATGATTTCTGTTATAAAAGCGTAAATACCGGAAGTCGAAAATATTTGTGATGTCGTTTTTCAATAGGGCAAATCTTTTTTTGGGGATTTGTCCTTATATGAACTTTTTATTGAGATGTTTAAACCTGCTTTGATGGTATGTCAGGAATTAAAGGGGGGATATCTATATGGAATTGCCTCCGTTGAAAATTGGCCATCTTGTCAGTAAACTTCCGATTATTCAGGGAGGGATGGGCGTAGGAATTTCTCTTTCCGGCCTGGCATCCGCCGTGGCCAATGAAGGAGGCATCGGCGTCATCGCTACCATCATGATCGGTATCAATGAACCTTGTATCACCACCGACAGCGCCCAGGCTCAAATTGGGGCCTTGAAAAGAGAGATCAGAAAAGCCAAAGACCTGACCCAGGGCATATTAGGCGTAAATATCATGGTTGCATCAACGGATTTTGGAGATACGGTCAGGACGGCCATCCAGGAAGGGATCGATATTATTTTCTCAGGCGCCGGGCTCCCGTTGAATCTACCCGGTTACCTCCGGGACGGTGACCAAACCAAACTGGTGCCCATCGTATCTTCAAAAAGAGCGGCAAACATTCTGTGCAGGAAGTGGTTGTCCAGATTCAGCTACCTGCCTGACGCATTTGTGGTGGAAGGCCCTATGGCCGGAGGGCATCTCGGGTTTAGGACCGAACAGCTCGACGATCCGGATTTTGCTTTGGAACATCTGTTAAAAGATGTTATTGAAGCCGTAGAACCGTTTGAGCACTCTGAAAAAAAGACGATTCCCGTGATAGCCGCTGGCGGTATCTATAGCGGCGAAGATGTCTACAATGCCTTACAGATCGGTTCGGCCGGTGTTCAGATGGGGACCCGATTTGTTGCAACCCATGAATGCGATGCGGACAAAGCCTTTAAAGAGATGTATGTGAAAGCTAAGGTTGAAGATTTGATGATCATCAAAAGCCCGGTTGGTCTACCGGGCAGAGTCATTCGGAATGAGTTTATCGAGCGTATCAACAACGGCGAAAAAAGACCGCTGAAATGCCCCTATCAATGCATAAAAACCTGCGATCTTGAAAAAAGCCCGTATTGTATTGCCCTGGCATTGGAGTGCGCGCGCCGAGGCAAATTCAAAAATGGTTTTGCTTTTGCCGGCCAAAATGCTTACCGGGTGAATGAAATTGTGTCTGTCAAAGAACTAATAAACTCATTAAAAACGGAATATAGCCTCGCCATGCATAATAGCATAGCCTCAAAACCTGAAATCGATTCAATTGGTTGTGATATCATATTCCAAAATTAGAACTAATTAGTGTCCATCCATGAATCTAAAACGAACACAATAGGTGCCCAATTCAGAAATGAGCAATTTTTGTTCTGATCAAGGCCACACAAGGGTTGCGGTCCCCGCACGCGGGACAGGAAGGCGTACGTCTGTACGCCGCAGCCGAAAACCCGCGGCCTCCGGCTCGTAGAGCCTACGCCTCGGAGAGAAAACGCCGATCAGGACAAAAATGGCCATTTATGGATGGACACTAAATATATACTCGATCAATTACTCCCCTTCAAACTCAGTTAAGGTAAAGGCTTTATATTTTTTTATCTTTTCCATACCTTTAAGGTCAGGCAATTCTATAATAAATACGCACTCAACGATGTCACCTCCCAGTTTCTCCACCAGCTTTGTTGCTGCGGATATCGTACCTCCAGTGGCGATCAGATCGTCGACAACCAGGACCCTTTCACCTTTTTTAATGGCATCAATATGCATCTCCACGATATTCTTGCCGTATTCAAGAGTATATGACTGGCTGATGGTTTTATAGGGCAGCTTCCCTGCTTTTCTTACGGGAACGAACCCGACGTTAAGTTTATAAGCCAGCACCGCACCGAAAATGAATCCCCTTGCATCAATAGCTACCACCTTCTCGATCTGCATGTCCCGATAACGATTATAGAGCACGTCACACGTTTCTTTGAATGCGGCAGGGTCCTGTAAAAGGGTCGTAATATCCCGGAACATCACCCCTTTAATGGGCCAATGGGGTACGGTTCTGATTTTTTCTTTAATATTCATATTAGCCTCACTTTATATTTGAAACAGCATTCACTAGAAGCTTCTGGACGCGATCAGCATTCCGGTTGAATACCTCCAGGATTTCTTCCCATGAAACCGGCGACTCATCTTCCTTCCAGCAGTCGTAATCGGTAGACATGGCGACCACTGCATAAGGTATCTTTGCTTCATTGGACAGAACCGCTTCGGTTGCAATCGACATGTTGATAATATCCCCGCCCCACATCTTAAACATCTTTGACTCTGCCCTGGTTGAAAACCTCGGACCCTCAATGGTGATCACTGTTCCGCCAAAGTGGGTTTCATAATTCAAATCTAATGCCGCTTTATAAAGCGTTTTTCGCAGATCGATATCAAACGGTTCGGCCATGGCCGTATGCACAGCTCCATTTTCAAAGGAATCATGAAAGGTTATTTTTCGGTGTTTTGTAAAATCAATAAACTGATCCACAATGACAAAATGTCCTCTTTCTATTTCCTCCTTAAGACTGCCACAGGCTGTTGTTGCAAGGATATGAGTAGTGCCCTGGTTTTTTAAGGCGTAAATATTTGCCCTGTAGTTGACCTGGCTCGGACTCAACTTGTGTTTTTCCCCGTGCCTTGCAATAAGGACAACATCGACCCCGTTAATTTTGCCCGCAGACAATGCGGAAGACGGTTTTCCATATGGGGTGTCTGCTTGTATGATCTCCGGATTATTTAGTATTCCCGGATCATCCAATCCGGAACCTCCGATAATTCCAACTTTTATCATCGTTATTGCTCCAATAGTTAGACCTCAATTAAGGTTGGATTTGTCTATGATATTAAAACCTAAACTGAGCATTTTTAAAATTTGAAACGCTCAGCTTAGGTAATATTCATTACGATTTATATAAAAAATTAAAAAAGTTGTCAATCAGTCCTGCCTGAAGGGTTTACCCAAGGAGGTGGGTACGCTTCCGGAAAGAAACGCCAGTATCGATTTCATCTTAGGGTGATATTCGGCCCAGTTCACCACAGATTCCTTCTGGGCCAACGACATGACCAAAAGGGTAAAAATCATCAATGGAAACGGCGCCACTTGAAAAACCTGGGCCGGAACAGTGGGCAACCATCCCTGACAGTATATTCCAATGACTTGCAAAAATGAAAAAAGATAGGCACCCATCGCAGCTTTTATCGGATGCCACCCTCCGAAAATAACCAGCACAAGGGCAATCCATCCAACGCCCTCGGCTCCCTGGGGCCGTCCCCAGCCCGGTTTCACGGACAGAGAAAATGTTGCTCCGGCAAGCCCCACCAACATTCCGCCTATAATTGAATACATCATTTGCAGCTTTTTAGGATTTATCCCTCTGGCATAGGATGCCCGGGGGTTTTCTCCAACGGATCTGAGCTTCAACCCAAGAGGGGTTCTATACATGTACCACCAACAAAATACGATCATGGCCAGGCTGAAATAAACCAACAAGTTCTGGTTAAAAAATATCTGCCCGAGAAAGGGAATATCTTTTAACAGCGGAACCGGAAGAGGAACAACTTGGGGACCTCGCAAACGGGAATAAGAATTGCCGAGAAAATAGGCGAGATCACGGGTCATGAGTGTTAGAACAAATCCTACCGCTACCTGCGATTGGTTAAGGTAGATGCTGAAAAAAGCAACGATTGCTGCAACAATACCTCCCACCACGGCAGCAAAAACAAATCCCAATAAAATATTGTTGGATTCAAAAGCAACAACAAAGGCTGTCATGGCACTTAAAAGTATGGTTCCGTCCAGAGAAAGATTGATAATGCCGGCCTTTTCCGTAACCGTTTCCCCCAGTGTCGCCAGGACGATGGGCGCGGCTCCGGCCACAACACCGGCAAATAACATGGTCACATTAAGCTCGATCATGTCACAGGAGTTCCTTTGGCCATTTTCCTGTGAACTTGCCATGAATATACGGCCAGCGTCGCCAAAACCAGCGATCCCTGAATCACGCCGCTCAATGACGAATCGAGCTCAAGCATCATAGGTAGCTGGATACTGCCGACGTTTAAACACGCAAAAAAGAAAGCGACCCATGGCGTTATCCACACGTTGTAGTTTGAGAGCATCACGACAAGAAGAGCCAGATATCCGTAGTTACTGGAAATGGCCGGTAAAAGACGATGATACACGCCGGCAACCTGAATACTCCCGGCCAGACCTGCAAACCCTCCGGCGAAAATCATGGCGATGATCATATATCGGTCGGGTTTCAGTCCGAACAGATAGGCTGCCTCGCGATTATTCCCGATGGCTTTCAAGTTTAACCCTATATGAGTATAACGCAGTAATAGTGCCGTCAAAACCAATGCTGTTAAAGCAAAAACCAGTCCAACAGGGGAAAGCCGAAAGGCCTGAAAAAAGGGAAGCCACAATTCCTGAGGAAAGAGTTCGGTTCCGCTCATGGAAGCGACTCCGGGACGACGCCAGGGACCGAATATCAGCCAAAGTATAATCCCCTGCCCCACAAAGTTAAGTCCCAGCCCTGCAAAAATTTCATTAACCCCTCCTTTTGTTTTTAAAACTCCTGCAACGATCGCCCATATCGCACCACCTGCGATACCGCCCAGAAACGAGAATCCAAGAAAAAGCATCGGCATGCTCTTTGCCGCGTCAATCCTGAGAACTGCTGTGGCAAAGACAGCGCCCAACATGATCTGTCCCTCAACACCGATGTTCCAGAGATCGATTCTAAATGTATAAAGAAGGCCGGCTGCGCAAAGTGTCAGCGGTATCCAGACTTGTATGACCTGGCCCAATTTAATCCAGGATCCCAGTGACCCTTTTAAAATATAATAATAGGCGGCAAAAGGCGGGGCGCCGGAAACAAGCAGAATTATTGTAGTGAAAAAAAACACCGCAAGCAGCGTCAGAACGCCTTCAAATACATATCTTAATAATATTTTCATAATGACTTTAATCAACCCGGATATTTTACGAGTCTGATTTATTCATTGGCCCCGATAGCGGGATTTTCGCTTCGCTCCAACAAGGCACACTCAGGAGGGAAGCTGTAGTACACTACCGCGACGCCCTGATAACGCAGCCAATGTACGAATCAGGCGCGTAAAATATCCGGGTCAAGTTTTGCCCGCAATAGCCCGTCCAAGTTCATGGGCATCTGTTTGGTCTGTCCGTACATCTTTAATCACAATGCCATTAAAAAAGACCAGGACTCGATCTGCATTCGCCAGGATTTCATCGAGTTCTGAAGATGAAAAGACAATACACGCCTTGTGTTCACAATATTGTTGAAGGTGCTGCCAAACCCAAAGAACGGATTCCATGTCCAATCCTCTTGTGGGATTCCCCAAGAGAAGCAGTACAGGAACCTCGGGTAAAAAAGAAAGAAGCAGCCGTTGCTGGTTTCCCCCGGACAGAGATTCGATCTTTGAATCAGGCTCTCCTTTGATACGAAATTCAGCGATCTTCTTTTCCGCTGTTTGAAATGCGTCTCGACGTCTTACAAAAAACGTTTTTTGTCTATCCAAAAGTGAGATATGTTCAACGATGTTCAACCCTGATATCAATCCCTCTTCAATGCGAGAGGCCGGTAGGTATGTAACGCCATGGTTTTTGAATACATGATAATCTCTGCCGTTCATCTTGACGCCTTCAATATATAGTGATCCTCCGGATGGCTGCTTGGTCCCGGCGGCGGTCCTGAGAAAAACATCCTGGCCGCTTCCTTCGAGCCCGGCCAAACCGACCACCTCTCCCTGGCGAACGGTAATGTCACAGTTTTTTAAGCCTGTGCGACCACCTGGAGCAGATACCTGATTCATTTCAAGAATGGTTTTGCCGGTTTTTGTTTTGGTGCGCATAGGAAGAAGAGGAGGTTCACCGAACATCATCTCCAGCAAGGTGTTTGTCGTAAAAGGCCTTTCCATTTCCCCGGCTATAATTCCTTGTCGCAGCACCGTTATTTTATCGCACAAGGCTTGCACATCTTCCAGTTTATGAGACACCAGGATGACGCTTTTACCCTCTGAAACGAGTTTTTTAAGGGCCTGAAAAAGGGTTTCCTTCTGCAAACTGGATATGCCGGTAGTGGGTTCATCAAGAATAAGGACCTGAATTCCCCGGGCCAAAAGCCTCAGAATTTCAAGTTGCTGTCTTTCACCAATGGCAAGACGTTTAACAAGAGTATCCGGCTGAAGAGAAAAATTAAACGAATTTGCCGTCTTTTGAAAAATCTTTCTAAATGTTTTTTTCTGGTTTACTATTCCGGTGGTTTGTCCCAACATGAAGTTGTCCAACACCGACAGAGTGGGAAAGTCGAGAGGGTCCTGGTAAAGCATGCCGATACCCAGTCCCGAGGCTTGGGCCGGTGTCTTGTAATTTACAGGGGAATGATCAACAAGAATGGTACCACTGGTTTTTTCGCTGTAACCGGCAAGAATTTTCATTAATGTGGTTTTGCCCGCACCATTCTCTCCGAGAATGCCATGAATAACGCCCGGCTCAATGGTGAGATTGACGCCGTGATTGGCCTTTATCGGCCCATAATATTTGTGGATCTCACGGAGTTCTATCCACATCTTAGGAAATTTCCTCAAAGATTCATTTGAACTATTTAACGTCCATCCACGATAGAAAAAGACACGTTTAAGTGTCCAATTCATTAATGAGGATTTTTTTTCGCTGGCCAAGGCCGCACAAGGGTTTTCGGTCCCCCCATAGCGGGACAGGAAGGCGTACATATTGTACGCCGCAGCCGGAAACCCGCGGAGAACGAAGGCCAACGAAAAAAAGACCATTTATGGATGGACACTATTTAGCGCTGCTTTGCCCGCTCATCCCCTTTAAAAGCTGTTTCATGTACCAGATTTTTTTGTCAGTCGCGATTTCACCGTCTTTAAGAAATAAAGTGCCGTCCTGATAAAAAAGGGGGCCTTTGAAAAGTTCTGCTTTGCCTGTTCCGAGATCCTTGATAAATTTATTCAGAGCTGTTTTGGCTGACAAAGACAACGCCGGTCCGGTCACAAAACCAACCGTACTGGTATCAGGATTGTTGATATCCTTCCAATCAGGCGCCAGCCAGACCCATTTGGACGTCCATTTTCCTGCCATGGATGCTTTTACAAAAGAAACATATCCCGGGCCCCAGTTGAAATAGGGAACCCCCAGGCAAACATCAGCACCACCTGTGCAGGCACCGATATAATCGTAAGGAACTGCCCAAACCTTTTTTTCCGCCTTTTGTTTTTGCGTCGCAACAACGACAGCTTCAGTGGTGTCTATCCCGGAAAGAACAACATCATATCCGGTGTTGTAAAAGTTTTGGGCAACTTGGGAGGGATCGGCAGTCACACCGGGTATATTGAACCAAAAGCCAATCCAGGTCACTTGAAATTTCAACTTGGCCGGATCATTTTTGAGAACCTTTTCCCAGGCATATTTTGCTCCCAGATAACTCGACACGGCCAGCCGTCGGGTTTCTTCGTTTACAAGAGGACCAAGGTATCCGATTTTACCGGTTTTAGTGGTCATTGCTGCGACAAATCCGGCCATCATCTTTCCGTATTCCATTCGCCCCATCAGGTTGCTAAGATTCTTCGGCGCCTTTCCGGTCAGAACATCGTCACCGGAGATATGAAGAAAATATATCTCAGGGTGCATCCGGGCCGCTTCCCGGGTTCCGTCTTTCATGTCATCAGAATTTGCAATGATCAATCTGGCCCCCTTTTCCACCATATCATCTACGAGCTGGGGAATCGTAATGCCGGGACGATCGGCAGGATTGACCTTATCGATATATATCATTTTGGTATCGGGAATCATTTTTTCCACATATTTCCCCCCTTCAAAATGCGCCTGGCTCCATCCGTGATCATTATAGGGGCCGACTAAGAGCAATCCAAACGTAAACGTCTTATCGCCCCCCATGGCTGTTCCTGAAATTATAAACGACAAGGAAAAGAAAAAAAACGATGCGGTTACTCCCATTATAAGTTTTTTAACCATAAAGTCCTCCTTACACGCTGGTCGATCGATAATACCCAATTAATGATCAGGTCTGTTTATTGTTAACTTGAAATTTAATATGAATCAATTTTTTTAGCGCTGTCACTCTTTGAAACGCTCAGTTTAGGACTGATGAATTGACGGATATCTTCGACAATAAGATAAAGAGACGGCACCAGAATCAACGTAATCAAGGTCGCGAACAAAATACCGAAACCCAAGGAAATGGCCATGGGAATCAAAAATCGGGCCTGTCGGGACGTTTCAAAGATCATCGGTGACAGACCGCCGAAAGTGGTCAAGGTGGTTAATATAATCGGCCGAAAACGATGAATACCCGCCTGCTGAATCGCGTCGCGCCGATTCACTCCTCCCCGTTCCTTGCGGTTGGCAAAATCGATCAGTACCAGCGAATCATTGACCACCACCCCGGAAAGCGCCACCACGCCGAACATACTGAGCACGCTCAGGCTATAGCCCATAATCAGATGCCCGATCACTGCCCCCACAATGCCGAAGGGAATGGCCGTCATAATTATCACCGGCTGGATATAGCTGTTCAATGGAACAGCCAGCATGGCAAAAATGATCACAAGGGCTACCAAAAGTCCTTGCATCAGGCTCTGCATGCTTTCCCTCCGATCCGCCTGTCGGCCCTCGAAACTATAGCTCAGACCGGGATATTTGTTTTGCAATTTCGGCAGGGTTTCAGCGATAAGCGGCTGCAACACCTCGCCCGCCTTGCTTCTGGGCCGAACGTCGGCTTCCACCGTCACAATCCGGCGGCCGTCTCGACGATTGATATCGGTATAGGCACGCCCCCGGTGTATGGTGACGGCAGATCGCAATGGAATTTCACTACCGGTCGGCGTCCGCAATATCATTTCTTCAAGATTATACTCGGAAATCCGTTCTTCCTTGGGGAGCCTGACCATGACTTTGACTTCATTACGACCTCGCTGTTGCCGCAATGCCTCGGCACCGTAGTAGGCATGCCGGACTTGCCTGGCCACCTCTTTGGACCTTAATCCGAGACTGCGGGCTTCCGGTTTGATCTGAAAATCGATCTGCTGCTTGCCGGGAGCGAAACCATCATCGATATCTTTTACAATGGGATAAAAACTCAGGGCTTTGGCAACGTCGGCAGCGGCCTTTTCCAGCAGACCAATATCTTTGTGGCTGAGTTCTACGGTAATGGCAGCCCCGCGACCGGGTCCACCGGCATCGGATTCAAATAAAATTGATTCCAATCCCGGAACAATCCCCACCCGTTCCCGCCAACGTTCCGTTATCTGTGCGGTCGAGATCGGGCGTTTATTCGGCGGAGTCAAATAGATGCGAACATCAGCCTGGTTGTTATTGATACTGGCAAAAATTCCTTCCATGAGTGTTTTTCCACCATTTTCAGCAACAACCTCCTGGGCGGCTTTGACCAGCACCTGCTGCACCTTTTCGGTTTTTTGAAAGGCGGTTCCAAACGGCAGTGTGGCTGTCACCTTGGCATAATCGGATTCGATCTTTGGAAAAAGTTCAAATCCCATGCGCCCGCTCTTTGCATACCCGGCCACAACCAGCAAAACAGCAATACCCAAACACATCGTCACATATCGCCAGCGCAGGGCCAGTCCCAACAATGGACCGTATCTCTGGTTAACAAAACGGACAAAAGCGTTGCTGAATCTTTGCTGCCAAGCATGTATCCTGCCGAAAAATCCTTGACGCAACGGTTTCTGATGGCCGACATGAGCAGGAAGAATCAAAAAGCATTCGATCAGCGAAATCGCGAAGACACTGATGACAACCACTGGAATTTGTTTAAAAATCTTTCCAAGAATTCCGGGAATGAAAAACATGGGTGCAAAAGCAATCATGTTGGTCAGCACACTAAAGGTCACCGGCATGGTAATCTCTCGGGTCCCTGACACGGCGGCGTTGAACCAGGGAACACCGCGTTGGTGATGATGATAGACATTTTCCCCAACCACAATGGCATCGTCCACCACGATACCGAGGGTGACGATAAACGCGAACATGGAAACCATATTGATGCTGACACCCATGGCCGGCAATACTAAAAGAGAGCCCAGAAAAGAAATGGGAATACCCAGAGCCACCCAGAAGGCCAGACGGATCTCCAGAAACAATGCCAGTAAAATAAACACGAGTCCCAAACCCATAAATCCGTTTTTGATGAGCAGTCCCATTCGTTGCCGATAGATGTCCGACCGGTCATTGCGAAGAACAACCGTCAGACCCGGAGGCAGCTCCTGGTTTACATCCTCCACCACCCGTTTGGCGGCATTGGATACTGAAACAGGGGTTTGATCGCCGATCCGGTAGACCTCGACCATTACGGAGGGTTTGCCGTTGTATGTGGCGGCATTATCGGTTTCTTCGAATCCGTCCTTAATATCGGCAATATCTTCAAGCAGAACCTGGGTTCCGTCGTTGGTTGTAATAATCGGAATCTTTCCGAATTCATGTCCGTAATCCTTACGCTCCTTCACGCGAATGAGAATATCGCCGCCGGGAGTTTTTACGGCGCCGCCGGGAAGCTCAACGGATGTCCTGCCGATCCGTTGGGCAACTTCCTCCAGAGTAAGGTTATACGTTCGTAATTTGTCCTGGGAGATTTCGACGCTGATCTCATAGTTACGCACCCCTACCAGCTCCACCTGGGTGATATCCGGGTCCTGGAGCAATCGGTCTCGCAAATACTCGGCATATTCACGTAATATCCCTTCGCTTTGATCCCCGTAAAGCGCCAGAGAAACGACAAAACGCTTTCTGGAAACAATCACCACCCGGGGCTCTTCTGCTTCTTCGGGGAAAGACGTAATCCGATCCACTTCAGCCTGGATGTCCTGACCCAGCTTTTGCAGGTTTTCACCTTCTATCATCTCTACGGTAACCGTACCAACCCCTTCTTTTGCAGATGACCGGACTTCATCGACACCTTCCAACCCTTGTACGGCTTCCTCTATGGCCAATATGATGCCCCTCTCCACTTCCTGGGGGCTCGCTCCAGGATAGGGAACGGTGATTTGGACCCGATCCAATTCAAAGTAAGGAAATACTTCCTTCTTGATGCGAAAGCCCAGAAAAAATCCTCCCACAATAAGCACCAGCATGAGAAGATTGGCTGTCACTGAATGACTGGCCATCCAGGCAATGGGCCCTTTTTTTTGGGGATCATCTTGGGGAAGGCTTTTCATACTATGAATCCCCACCCTTTGCTGATTTTTCTTTCACAGATGGTTCGCTTTTGATCTCAAATTTCAATGGTTCGACTCGCACGGCCATTCCTTCCACAGGTGCAGGTAAATCCGAAACGATCAACTGTTCTCCGGGTGTCAGGCCGTCTTGCAGCAGGACAACGTCGGCATCACGCCAGACCGAACGTACCTTTCGAATTTCCAATGTTTGGTTTTTACTAACGATCCAGATACTTGAATTATCTTTCAAGGCCGTACGCGGAATTTGAAATACGTTGTCAAGTTTGCGGCCCAGGATTTTTACACTGACATACTCGCCGATTAAAAGGGGTGTGCGGTCCTGATTGGAAGCCTTCAAGCCGAGTGGATCGGCAACCTCCACCAGGATCCGGGCCATGCGCCCTTCGGTTGCCAGATCCCCCATCAGCCGGATAACCGTCCCATTGCATTCATGACCCTGGCCATAAATGATTCGGGCTTTGGAACCAGGATCGCCAGCCTGAACCGGAACATCGATCCATTCGAGACGATCCACCGGTAAAGATACCTGGATTCTGAAAGCATCGGTGCCCACCAGTTCGGCCAGCGGTTCCTGGGATATTACCATGGAGCCGCGATCTACCGACTTTGAACGCACCATGGCATTGAAAGGCGCTGTGATATGGGTCCGCTCAAGATCGAGCATGGCCGCTTTTAGTTCGGCCTCTGTTGCCGACAGATCCGCTCTGACTTTGCTTAAGTGGGGCTGGCGCAACGCCAGTTCCTTTTCAATATCCTGTGCCGGTTTGCCCTGGTTTAAAAGATCCCATTCTCGCTTGGCCACTTGTTGATGTCCCAACTCCAGTTTCAGGGCATACTCGGCATCGGTCACCGCACTTCGCTTTCGAGCCAGAGCCAGTTCGTAATCTTGAGGATCGATTTGGATAATTCTCGTATCCTTTTTTAAAAACCCTCCTTCCGTGAACTCAGGATGAATCTTTACAATTTCTCCGGAAACACGGGATTTTAGCACCACTTCCCGCGCAGGAATAACAGTTCCCATGGCTGTTACGACAATCTGATAGCCGGAAGGTTTTACCGTTTGAATCAGAACCGTCGGACTCAGCCTAACCGGCGGTCGTTTCCGGGTTCGGGGCGCACTGTTTTTTATATAAGATGCTGCACCTATACCAACACCGAGTATAACAAGCGATAGGACAATTCTAATGATGGGTCGTGGACTTTTGGCAGGATTCGGCTGTTTCTCCGGCAGCACATCCTCTTGCTTTTTATCTCCCATTTTCATTCCTGTAAGGTTTTTATACCTCAATTTTAGTTAAATTTTATTCCTCAAGGCGTCAGTGAGTCCGTCCATGTTCCGCCCAGTGAGCGATAGAGACTGACGCGCGCATTAAGCAGGATCGCCCGCTGTCGAATTAAGTTCCTTTCGAGGTTCTGAACCGCCAACAATTGAGTCAACACCGGCAGGTAATCGGTAAGTCCGTTACGATACCGAATCCCTGCCTCCTCTAATGCCCTACGGGCGGTAACCAGAACATTTTCAAGGGCCTTGATGTGTTCCCGCTGCTTGACCTCACTGACCAGCGCATCTTCAACTTCTTTGATGGCCGTTAAAACCGCTTGCCGGTATGCAGACAAGTTTTCATCCGCGAGAGCCTGTCTGCGATCCACTTCTGCAGCCCGTCGGCCCCCATCGAATATGGGTGCAGTCAAATTGCCCGCCAGACTGAGCAGCCAGTTGTCGAAAAGCACATCCATATCGCCTTTCCCATATTGGGCCGTAGCCGTCAGTCGAATTGCCGGTAAGCGATTTGCCCGAGCAGCTGCCACTTGCCAGTCAGCAGCCTGCAAACGCATTCCGGCCCTTCGCAAATCCGGGCGTGATGAAAGAAGATCGGCCGGCAATCCGGTCGCCGGAATTTCAGTGGATTCCGGAAAGTCTTCCCGGCTGATCTTTAACGATGTTCCCGTAGGCTTTCCCAGCAAAAGAGCCAATTCATGCAATAGAAGCTGTTCCTCGGCCTCAACCAGCGGGACCTCAGCCTTGACGTTTTCAACAACTTGTTTTTGTTGATAAACATCAAGTGCCGATACCATAGACATTCGAAACCTGAGTTCGATGAGCTCCAGTAATGTCAAGTTGGTTCGAAGCTGATGTTCCAGAAGCCGTTTTTGCATCCGCTGGGAAATAATGTTCACCCAGCGATTGGCCACCTCAGCCACCAGGGTCATTGCCGCCGTGTTTAAGTCTTCCCGGGCAGCGGTCACTTCCAGCAGGGCGAATTCTCGCTCTGCCCGAATACGTCCCCAGAGATCCAGTTCGTAGCTGCTGACAACTCCCAGGGAATAATCTTCAGTCGAAGTGGTTTTTGCAGAACCGTCGTCTGACCGCTGACGCGCATAATCAGCTCCGGCGGTTCCCGTGAGGTCCGGATAAAGTGCTGCACCGGCCTGAACAGCCAACGCCCGGGCTTGAACGAGGCGGGACCAGATTTCTTTCAACGTTAAGTTGTCGGAAAGCGCTTCTTTGACAAGCACATTGAGATCAGGATCATTAAATTCTTCCCACCACCGCACTTCGGGTTCGGATTCTGCCGTATAGAGCGAAAAAGAGCGCGGCAATTCACCTTCCGGGGACTGCCTTTCCTGGGGTTTGAACGGGACGCAGGATGTAACCAGCAACAAAATGATGGTTAACATAAACCTGTTTACATGATTCTTCATAGATGGACACTAACTACGATTTACAGTCATAAATATCAAGAAATTATGTACTTGATTATATCATTGTCGATTTTTTTCAAAGATGCAAGTTGAGCTTGCAACCCTCCGAAATATCGAGTGAGTCTAAGAATTTTAAATTATAACATTTTTTTAGATGTATAACCATTAAATAAGTTTACATAAAAATATGAGTGCGAAACGATGAATTGTACCGGTAAAAACTGCCAAAAACCGGCAAAAAAATTGCCGAATATTGTCGCAAGCTCTTGATTCGACGATGTGTCCATCCATACTAATCCATCGATATCTTACCTTTTTATAGTTTTTCCCGTTATTTTGCATGATTCTTGCATAAACTTTACTGAAAGAGTTCCCATTTAAAAATAAAGGGACAACTTATGAAATCCAAAACTTTTGTGTTCTCTTTGCTGTTGATGACATTCGTGTGCATTATTTCAGGATGCATGGATAGGATGCCCTACAATTTCAACGGCAAGGTATCCCGCTACCCAAACGCTAAGATTGTAAACATCATGCGGCTGAATGGCGGGTGCTATGCAGAACTCGAAACCATCGATTCCGGGGAAAAAGTTTTGGAATATTATAAAAATCATATGGCCCGAACAGGTTGGTATATTCGGATTGAACGGAGATTTAAGCCGTTTTATATAAATGACCCGGAAAACACCGCATTCTTGGCGCTTTTTAAAGGCAGTGAAGGTTTAATGATTGATACATATACGCCGGTTGCCGGCGGAAAAACAAAGATCGCTTTGTTTTTGGGAGAAACTGATGCATAAAAAAAGATCGCTTAGTTTTTGGAAGATATTTAAAAACAGAAAAGGGTTCACGATGACTGAAGTTGTCGTTGTCTTGAGCCTCCTCGGTATATTGACGGCTATTGCAATACCCAGCTTTATTTCCTGGTTGCCCAGACATAGACTCCAAACATCGGCAAGACAAATTTACGATGACTTGAATCTGGCGAAAATTCGGGCAGTAAGGGGCAACATAGATTCATGTATAACATTTAATATCGGAAATGGTAATTATACCGTATTCTTAGACGTAAATGGGGATTCAACCTATACCAATGGTGTTGACACTCTTATAAAGGGCCCCGTTACGTTGGAAAACGGTGTAAATATTACTGCGGCCAATACCTGTGGATTCAACAATAGAGGGATGTCCACCGCTGCTGGTCCAACCCAGGTCAGTTTGACGAATCCAACCGGCGTTGTTACGAATGTTAATGTGAATACTGTCGGCAATATCACTGTATCATAACCAACAAAGATGATCATGACCTGAAGTTTGCTGCAGAAAACTTCGTTTGTGCCAATAACTTGAACGATAGAGTGATAAACCGCCCCTGCCAATTGCCGCAGCTTTCCCTTGTCAAATCTTAATCTTCAGAATACAATACACCACAATCCGGACTGAAATCGAACAGGATTTTTTATCCGTTCTTCAAAGGCGTTGTCTATAAACTGTGTCATTCAACCCGGCACCGAATATCATTGACAATCTGGCCTGAAGTTCTTAGATTTCACCTAACCATGATAAACATTGTCGAAGTAAATACAAAAGAATTGATTGAACAAGCAAAGGAATTAATTCGGGAATATGCCCAATCTTTAGAATTTGACTTGGGTTTTCAGGATTTTGATCAGGAGATGGAGGATTTTCCCGGACAGTACGCTTCCCCCAAGGGCTGTTTGTATGTTGCGCTGGATGCCAATCAACCCATCGGCTGTGTCGCCCTTCGAAATTTAGGACAAGGTGTTTGTGAAATGAAGCGTCTTTACGTAAAGCCGAATTCCAGAGGACAAAAGGTCGGAAAATTATTGGCCGAGGTTGTCATCAAAACCGCCAGGGATATGGGGTATGATCATATGAGACTCGATACGATACCTTCAATGAAACAGGCAAATATGTTATACAGCACCCTGGGGTTCAAACAAATCGCGCCGTATCGGTTCAATCCCATTGAAGGCGCAACTTTTTTTGAATTGAATTTAACAGAAAAAGTATAAAACGTTAGGATTTAAAAAACATTACCGCTTCAGGTATCATCAAATTTTTCCTGGAAGCTGTCTGAGTGGATTAGGGATCGTTTTGAAAGAACCAACTTCGATTTAGCTTTAATGGATGAAACCCCGAGATAAATTATGAACATTTATAAATATCCTTGGCAGGTTCTTTCATTACGAGGCTTTATCCACGAGTTCTTTCAGGAAAAATCTGATTATACCTGAAGCTCCTATAAAATCGATTTGTTTTAATGAATTAAACCATTATGAACAAGGAAAGCGTTCATGCTAAAGCTGAAAATCAGGATTTTTAAAAACAATGATACCGCACCGGACACCACCATGACGGTCCCCCTTGCGGTCATTAAAGTGGCATCAAAATTGGTACCGCGAAAAGCCGTAAAGGTGCTCAACGATTTGGGTATCGACCTTGATGAAATCATCGAAATCTCAAAAACCGAAGAACCATTGGGAATCCTTGCCGAAATCGAAGAACACAAAAAAAACAGAAAAACCATCATTTCCATCGAATAAAGGACACCCCCTGGTAACCCGGAGAACGATATTAGGTAATCCATGAAACATTCCGAAGAAAAAAAATCAGAAATTGAAAAGGTTCGAGATGATCTGTTCAATTTCGCCATTGACCGGGAAGATATCAAATGGCTCATGGAACGGCTCCCAAAAGAGGCGGACATCAAACGCAGCACGGTTGAATACGAACTTCAGATATTAAAGATCATCAGTGTCGGATGGAGTATATCCTATTATCTGGAAAATAATTCCCATAAGAACCCGCTTTTAGAACTTTTCTGGATGGCAATCTTCGAATTTTCACAGCAGCTGTCTACAACCACCGAACTTATGATCGGTCAAGATATCGATTATTTTCAAATTTTACAGGGACGGCTCGACATGTATGTGGATGCCATGGCCCAAAACCCAGAGGCATCGGAGCCTTCCACCGTCATCGGCCCGGAGTTTGCGAAGACCTGCGGGAACGCAGATGATATCTTCACATTTATGACCGGCTCGAAAATGTTCCTTTCAACCATCGGCCAGGTTAAAGAGTATCTCGAAACGATCCATCTGAGATAAACCGGACGCTTTAGGGATATGAAGGATCTGTTACAGAAAACCTTGCTCAAAATAGACCTGAAGATCTTTGAAGAAGAACGCAGCCGTTAATTTCATGAGGGGTCGGGGAGTTTTTCTCTAAAATCCTTGAATATAGCGGAATGGATGATCTTTTTTTAAATCGGATGCTGTCTGAGTGGCTTAGGGATCGTTAGAAAAAACAGGCGCACACCGAAATCGTATATTTAAAAGAATTTTAAATGATGCAGAGAACCTATTGATATTTAAAAGATAGTTTTCTGTTTTTTCTTTACGATCCCTTGCCGCGAGTTCATTCGGTTTAAAAAAAGATTATCCATGTAGCGGTTGTTTAAAAAAACTCCCCGAATCCTCAATTACATATTGGGAGAAAAAAGATGAAAATAGCAATCATAGGAATCGGTGGTGTGGGTGGATACTACGGCGGATTGTTGGCAAAACAATATTCAGACGATGAAAATGTCGAGATCGTATTCATCGCCCGGGGAGATCATCTCGAACAAATAAAGAAAAACGGATTGAACCTTATCACAGAAAAAGGGACATTTACCGCCAGACCCCATCTGGCCATTGACACACCATCCGGCTGTGGAATATTTGATTGTGTCATCTTTTGTGTGAAAACCTATAGTCTCGAAGAGAGCGCCAAACTGCTTTGGCCGTCCATCGATGAGAATACCGTCGTTATCTCTTTGCTCAACGGTGTGGACAATGCCGACCGGCTGAGTGCTGTTCTGAATAAAGGAAACATATATAACGGATGTGTATACATCGGCGCACATATCGTTCGCCCCGGTGTGGTTCAACAGGCAGGTTCGCTAAACAAACTGTTTTTTGGAAATAAATCCGATGATAAAAAAAAAGCAACCCATATAGAAAATATTTTAAGAAAAGCAAATATAGATGCCCAATACCGAACAGATATTGAAAATATTGTATGGGAAAAGTACGTTCTTATCTCTGCATTTGCCACTGCAACCACTTTTATGGGTAAAACAATGCGTGGCATTATGGATAGTCAAAAAGGAAAAGAGTTGTTGGATGATCTTCTTACAGAAGTACTTCGTGTCTCCGAAGCAAAGCACATTGAACTTCCGAAAAATATTAGAAAAGAAATCATCGCAAAAGTCAGTGCCTTTCCCCCTGAAATGAAAACTTCAATGCAGATGGATTTCGAAAAAGGGAACCGTACGGAAATAGAAACATTCACCGGTTACATTGTCCGTGAAGCCTCGAGATATGGTTTGTCCGTACCTACTTACGAAAGAATTTATAGCGCTTTAAAAAAATAATTTCACGTATATCGAAATTCGAACGACAGTTCTTAGGCTGTGTCTGAATAGCGATTTCGAATCAGTGGTTTATGATCCATTTTAGCCGACACTTCAATCACCGATCAAGGGGCGCTCTTTGTCGACTTTAAAATAGACCAGAAATTTTGCTTCTTTGCTGTTTTCATCTGATGAATAATCTCTTCGACTAAGGCGTTTAATGAGTTCGGCGTCTTCTTCTTCTCTCACTTTGGTCAAAAATAAACGTTTTCCCTTATATCCCGGTCCTTCTTCTTTAAAGAGAAACGTTGCATGGAAATTGGCTTGGGTGTTGGCACGAGTGGTTCGATCCCGCATGATAAATGCCAGCAATCCATCTTCCATGATGTGGGGTCTTGCGTAAACTGCCGCATCGACTCGGCCGTCGGTATCGGCAGTGGCCATTACGCCGAAACCCTTTGTATTTTCAAAGTATTCCTTTAAATCCATAACAAACTCCTTTTCATCTCGTATTTTTGAAGCACAAGGATTTTTGATTCTGGTTATTTCTTCACTTCAAATATAAGCGTGAAAATCTAATGGTCAATACGATAATAAATATAAGTTCATAACAGGTAAAACCTACCATCAACGAAAAAAAACCGGTCAGATTTTATATTTTTTTTGCCAGCATTTCATATTTCGCTTTTATGATATCAAACCCACTTTTTTCTTTGATTTTTTCTAAATATAGATACGGTAGATACCATTCCTTATTATAGGTCCCAATTCTTCTGAATACATCAAGATGTTCTGCAACCAACAAGTCGAAAGCAGTTTTACTCATCCCCAGAAAATATCCGGCTTTATTTAGACTTATCAATCCATACTCGTTCGTATTGTATTCTTCATAATAATTTGCAGGCATTAATATAAATCGTTCAATGTCATCTTCTTTTTTTATTACTTTCGAAATTGAATACGACTTTAAAACCGTCAGTAGTTTTATTAGTTTTGTTCTTCTATGAAAATTTGGAAGAGATTTAAGAGCGAATTCAGGATGATCATCAATCAGTTTGCGACATGCGTCTTTTATTTTCAAAGCTCTCCAGGAAGCGATTCGTTTAAGTCTTGATTTTTTATAATGACTGACACTTCTTCCCAAATATTGTCTGGAATTTTTCCCTCCAAACTTTCTTAAAAATACCAGTTCCTCTTCGATCTCGGAAAACAACGTATACCCCGTTTTTTTGCCATAGATTTCTTCCCGGATTTTTTCAACTTTGTGTCTTGATCCTGAACGCAATGCACGCTCTGTTTTATTTTTAAGTGCCAGCGCATTGTCATATACCTTTTTGCTGACCGTTTTTAGCTCACCGTCCTCATAGCGAACAAACCACTGGTTTAATATGCGTGTCGGATTAATTTCCAAAGTCTCCGCTAAAAAGCTTAAAATCGGTTTTATATCTTTATAAAGGACGCGCTCTTGTTTCTCGATGAAAAAAAGTTCTCTTATCAATTCGATGATATCAAATCTGTCAAATCCCTGATCGATAAATTTTTGTTCCATTGCCTGTTCTATTTTTTTTTCAACGGTCTGGGTCACCTCGCTGAAAATTCTATAGTCGACCTTTTTGACATTTTTATCTCGATAGAATTCCCTGTAAAGATCCGCTTCTGACACATCGCTATTCAAAAACAGCCATAACTGCACCATTTCTCTAAAATATGTCCCATCGACTCTTTTTACATCCTGATTCGGCGGCGCTTCACCAAAAATCAATTTGTAATTTTCTGCTGAAAGAGAATTAATCCTTCCGTGAACCAGATTATATACCAGATCATACGGAAGCCCGACATCATCAGCCACCTCGGATATTCTGCCGCTGGAAATTCTTTTGAGAATTTTTTTTAATATCTCTTCATTCAATTCAACCCGTTGTGGTCCGGCTGATTTTATTTTTGGATACATTTCAAGTACCTATAATGATAAAGGATATGCGTTTAAATTCCTAATCCGGTTTTTAACAGCCTCATCCTTAAGTACAACATAAAAAAACGTTTTTGGCCTCCTGTGAGTCGCTGGATTTTAAGTAATTATCTGAAACCGGGTGAAGAAACATCATTGGGTGCGACAGGAAAATACCACCATGTATTATTAAAATGCTCACTCAAGAAAAAATGTCAATAATGATGCTTGATCATTGGGCACACTTATTTTAAGCTGGGTCAGGATAAATTTTGTGACCGAATTCAAAAAAATAATATAAGACCTAAGTTGAGCGATTTTCAAGTTTGCCGCAGACAAGCAAGTTGAGCTTAGCGAAATCCCGCCCTGCGGGGGAAGATGTTGTTTCGCTATAGTCGTCTATGCGGAACGGCATCTGACGCAGTAAATGCGGTGAAATTGGAAATCTTATAGGGTTTCAAATTACTGAAATTCAATATGTCAGAATACCTCAGAAATATTATTAAATTACCCATTTCAAAAATTTGAAACGCTTAGCTTAGGTAGGAATTTCCAATGATTACACTGTTAGATTACGGCGCCGGCAATGTTCGAAGCGTCATTAATGCCATAGAAAGTATTGGAGAAAACATCAAAGTTGTCTCTGATGTGGATGATATTCTGTCTGCTGAAAAATTGGTTTTCCCCGGAGTCGGTAATTTCGGCAGTATGATGCGGATTCTGTATCAAAAACAATATGTGGATCCGTTAAAAGAATACCTTCGCTCCGGCAGACCGTTCTTTGGCATATGTTTGGGATTACATGCTTTGTTTGAAAAAAGTGAAGAAGCCCCCGATACGAGTGGTTTGGGTTTTTTTGCAGGACAGGTTAAAAAATTCGACATCGACCTTTCGGTTCCGCATATTGGATGGAATGGCGTCAACATAAAAAAAACGAGTCAGACATTTAACGGACTGCGGGGTGATGAAAAGTTTTATTTTGTGCATTCATTCTACGTTGAACCCGAAGACGACACCGTTGTTTTGACCACAACCAACTATGGCATAGAGTTTGTGAGCAGTATTCAAAAAGAAAACATCACGGCAACACAATTCCATCCGGAAAAGAGTGGAAATACCGGGATAAAACTACTAAATAATTTTATCCGATCTCCGCGTGAACAAATAGCATTGAGCCATGTTTCCAATGAAACCCGTCTGGCCAAAAGGATCATCGCCTGTCTGGATGTCCGATCCAACGACCAGGGGGATCTGGTGGTGACAAAGGGCGATCAATACGATGTCAGAGAAAACGGCGATGTCAGAAACCTCGGAAAGCCGGTTGAACTTGCCGGAAGATATTACAGAGAAGGGGCTGACGAGATTACTTTTTTAAACATTACAGGGTTTAGGGATTCTCCTTTGGAAGACATTCCCATGTTATCGGTATTAAAACAGACGTCCGAACATGTCTTTGTCCCATTGACCATCGGTGGCGGCATTAGGGATTATACCGATCAAAAGGGAAGGACATATACCGCTTTAGAGGTTGCTTCAGCCTATTTTCGGTCAGGCGCAGACAAAATTTCCATTGGAAGTGATGCGGTTTTAATTGCTGAAGATTATGTAAAAACAGGCAAAATGACCGGCAAAAGTTCCATCGAGCAGATATCCGAAGTCTATGGCGCCCAGGCCGTTGTCGTATCCATCGACCCCCGGAGAGTTTATCTTTCGTCACCGGATAACGCCGGCCGTCATGTGATTGAAACAAATATCAAGGGGCCCAACGGAGAAGGGTATTGCTGGTATCAGTGTACCATTAAAGGCGGCAGAGAGGGCAGAGATCTGGATGCCGTAACCCTTGCACAGGTGTGTGAAAAGCTGGGCGCCGGAGAGGTACTGTTAAACTGTATCGATAAAGACGGAACGAATTCGGGTTATGATATCGAGCTTGTCAATGCGGTCAAAAACGCCGTAACCATCCCGGTCATTGCATCCAGCGGTGCCGGATGTGTGGAGCATTTTTATGATGTGTTTACAAAAACAAAAGCGGAATCCGCATTGGCGGCAGGAATCTTTCACAGAAAAGAAGTGCCCATAGCGGCCGTAAAAGATTATCTGAAAGATAAAGTGGAAATCCGGTTGATATTTCAAAGATAGCTTCCTGTTTTTTCTTTATGATCCCTTGCCGCGAGTTCATGCGGTTTAAAAAAAGATTATCCATGGAGCGGGTGTTTAGAAAAACTCCCCGATCCATCAATCAAATTGGAATTAATTACATACCCACAACCAACGTTCCCAAAATCGACAGTAATAAAATCATAACCATAAAAACAAAATCCAATATGCCGTCAATGATTCTATCGAACATGGTATCCTCCGTAATCATCAACCCGAATGTTTCATGAAGTATTTATCCGAGTCCAAATAAATAAGTTTTAAATATCCATTCATGCTTGTTAAGGTTATTCTCTAAAATATGTCTCAATTTTTCCGACTTTGGGCGATTGACCGGCGGCTTAATTTTGAGAATCACTATAATTTTCATAAAAAAAATTCTGGGCTTCCTGAACGGAATCAAAAAATATCCAATCTCGTTTGATTGTAACGCCTTTCTTTACAAGCGTTATTTCAACCGCGGTGTTTCCATGATATTCATAGTTTTCATAATAATCTGAATAATAGTTTTGCAGTGTCATTGTTATTCTCCTTTTAAAAGCCCATGTGTTTATCTTTATTATCTTTAGTTTATATATATAAACATTAATGACAAAAAAAATTACCTGAATTCTCTGCAAGTCCAGATAACTTTTCCAATAATACGGATGCTGTTTATGTCACTGCCTTGAAGATAAATCGGAGAATATTCTTTGTTATCACTGTGTAAAACCAGTTTGTTGGGATGTTTTTCCAACCTTTTGACCATTATTGTATCATCAATACCAACAGCATATATGGCACCTGCTAAAATGTCCTTTTGAGATTCATCGATCAGAACGGTATCTCCATCCTTTATTTCAGGTTCCATACTGTTTCCAAAGATGTCCATTAAGATCATCTTATTTACGTTGCCTTTGGTTGTCAGCCAGTCCTTTCGAAAGCCGTAATATCCTTTTATTTCAGATCCGACTTCAAAAGAACCGCCTCCCGCACTCAATCGGGCTTTAACCTTTGGAACATTTTTAAAAAGAGAATCGTTTGGATCAGATTGTTTCAGAAAAGTCGGACCATACCCGGTTTCAATCCATTCAGGGCTTAAACCAAAGGTTCGATACAATTTCAATATCCATTTGTCGGGTATGGAATCTTTTTTCCGGGCTTGCGTAATCGCGGATCGGTTAATATTCAAGGCAGACGCCAATTCAGTTTGTGAAGCGATCCCAGTGGCTTCAAAAACCCGTTGTAAAAAAGATTCAAACTGAAAAGCAACCATAATCATCCCCCTGTTTTTTATGTGTTGAAACCGAGTTGTTTATATTATTAAACACTTTTTTTATAAATTGCAACACTTTTTTTAATAAAAGTGTCGCAAAAGAAAAACCATGGCAATTTTAAGGTTATTTCCGACGGCTTTTCTTAGCCAGTTCTTTCACGCGCAAAAGTCCGGGGCTGTTATTAAGATACATGAGCGGAGAGGAATATCCTGCAGCCATAAAATATTTTTCAAGATCATCAAAAAGAACCGGTCGGTCAGGCCACCGGTAATGTTTCTCGCGCTGCTTGAATTCCATCCATAATTTATTCGTCAAAGGTTTTTCCTTGAAGACCGATTCCTTAGCCGGATCACAAAGAAACATCTCACAGATAATCGGCTTGATTCGCCACATGCACCCATGACCACCCAAATAAATGCATTTAAATCCGTCATTGGGTTTATTTAGCACCCTCGCCAACGCTTTGATTTCCGTTTCATTCGATACCAGTAGGTTCACCACCACATCTCCGAAAAACGTGATGATGCCTTCACGGGAACAGCAGGCACTTATTTTGCTTTGATAACACTTTTGGGTGCATAGGTTTTCAAAGTGCTCACCAAGAAATGCATCCACTGTATCGCGAAACAGCAGATAATCAGAAATTTGTGATAAAAGTCGTTGTCTCTCCAGTACGGAAATCGTCATTAGGTGACGATATACCATATTCAACGTTTCTGCCTGCTCTTTTTGATATGAATTCATTATTATTATTTAAATCTCTAACCTATCAACTTTATTAAATATTATGTATTATCATATATTGATGTATATCACTTTAGCACAACACTCCTCGCAAAAATTTAAGCATCAACCTTTTTACCATTGTTTTATTGATTTGCCAACGGGCGAAGATGATATATCGTTCAACATTCACCGATGTTTGCCCGCGCTCTTTGTCTCTTTTTACAAAATCTCCGTATATGATATTCATATTTTATATTGCAAGTTATTTTAAAGATATAGATGCATATTGGTTTATGAAAAGCCCATGGACCATCAACTGAAATAGATTCAATTTTTATTGACCCTCCCTGTATCAATGGGCTAAAAGTCGAAGGTATGAGAGAATTGGGCAATGATTTCCGGCATGCCGGCAAACTCGACAATCGCTCGATTTAAGTGATCATAACGATAAAACACCGGGAAATAAACATGAACAAACACTTATCTCAACCATTATTTAGACACCCTGATCTGGTTGTAGCGCCCTGTAAATTCGGCCACGGCGTTTTCGCGACCGAACATATTCCGGCTGATACAACACTGGAAGAATGCTATCATTTGCGTATTAGAAAGGAAGACTGCTCGGGTATTATAGACGACTACGTTTATAGTATAGCGGAGGAGGAGGATTCACAAGAATCGTCCGAATGCTACTCGCTCCCGCTGGGATGTGGAAGTATTTTCAATCACTCTGATAAACACAATACGGAATACTGGCACGATTCGGATCGGGACCTGATCGTTTTCCATACGATAAAAGATGTCTCTGCCGGTGAGCAGCTGTTTATCAATTATGGTAACGAGTGGTGGGAGACACGTGAATGCACACCTGACAACGACAATTGAAATCATAATAAATCAATAATAGTTTCAGCAAAATGGATGATCGAACCAAAAGTTGCTTAAATCCGATTTCCAATACCCATTGTGAAATGTGCGTAACCTCTTTTAAATTTTATAAATCATAAAAATTCGTTGGGTTGACTGAATGGATTATTTTTGATATTTATATGGTAACTTTTTTCGATATTGGCAATGCCGTACAAATTTTCGAAAGGTCTGCTCGCCGCCGGCGAGCTAAATTGCTATCCCCGCGGGGCTTCGAGAGACGAAATCCTTACTACAATTTGATCATAGTAGGCGAGATTTTCGCTTTTCTCCAACAAGCAGCGGGGAATTTAATTTTAAACCTTGAACAAAACCGACATGAGACTGATCCTCAACATCATACTTTTGATCTCAACCATACTTGCAGCCTATGTCGAGTATGGTTATTTCACTCTCGTTCCACCTAAACTGGGCAAGGTTGCTCCTTTCACCGTTCGATCTCAGGGGTTTTTTACTTTTGACCAAAACAAGGCTCTTGGCGGAAGACGCGATATAGCGCTTTCCCAGTATATTCCTTTGTATACCTATCTTCCAGGTAATGTCCAAAAAACAAGAAAAAGAATGGAGGAGCTAATAAAAGAAATCTCATTCCTTCAAGAACAAAAACCTTTTACAGGGAATGAACTGGTAGAGTATCTTCATGAAGCCTTCGGATTGAAACTCGACCTGGATGAAGCAAACAAATTTCTTCATTACCAGAATATGACGAAACTATTGAGCGGCATCCTGACCGTTGAAAAAAGCATCATGAAAAATATTATCGTGGAGGACTCGACGCCATACAGTGATAAAATCACCGTTGAGGTACTTTATCCTGAACCAAAGGGAATTGTGGCCCAACCAACGGATGAAATTCTTACCCTAAAACAGGCCCGTCTTGTGCTACAAGACAAAGCCACCAAGCTGTTTTGGCAGGTAGATAAACACATCTTGGAACCTGTTATAGAAATATTACAATCCGCCCTTCTGCCAACCCTGAAATATGACGACGATGAGAACAACAGAAGGATTGAAGAGATCGTCAGGCGTTATCCCTCCAAAGTTATTCATTACCAACCAGGGGATGTCCTCGTTCCGTTTCGCAAAGTGATCAATGAAGAAGATTTATTGCTGATTGTATCTCATTTGAAGTTTGCTCATAAAAATCTTTACAGCATAATTCCCTTTGTATGTGTTGTAACACTGCTGATAATAGTGTTTAATGACATGTTTGTTTTGAAAATCTTGGGTTCTGGACAGCGGAAAACAATTCATTTCCGTCCGCTCCTCTCTCTATTGATCACAAGTGTTTTTCTTTTCAAGTCTTGCCTCTTATTCACTCCTTTTCCCTTGTACTTTGTCCCTTTCGCCATGCTCCCACTTATCATCATTCTTTTAAATCACGGAAGAGTTGCCGCCACCTGGTCCACGGTAATAGGAGCGATGCTGCTAACCCTGTTTTCAGCCCGATCCTTTCAGGTATTCCTTTTTTTCACTTTTGCTGGTTTGGCTGCTATCTTGTTCTCCTCCAAGATAAAAAAACGTGTCCATATTTTACTCCCGTCAATTGTCGTTGGAATTATCAATGTGGTTGTGCTGTTGGCGTTTTCTTTAAAGTGGCAAAACATCGCTCCTTTGCTGGGGAACTCAAACGAAATCTGGATGTCTTTAAAGGCCATGGTTTTTGAAAAGCATTTATCCGATAGTCTGGGTTGGGCATTTACGGGCGGCGTTCTATCAGGACCCATTGCATTATGCCTATTACCGATACTGGAAGCGGGCCGTTATGCCACCTCGAACTTTAAACTCGCAAAGTACTCCGACCTCCAACATCCCCTTCTAAAAGACCTCTTCTCTAAAATCCCGGCAACTTATCAACACAGCATGACAATGGCATCCCTTGCTCAAGCGACAGGAGAAGCTGTTGGAGCAAACACGCTCCTTTTGAGGACTGGAGCTTACTACCATGATTTAGGGAAAATGGCGGATCCCATGTTTTTTTCTGAAAACCAATCAGGTGGCGAAAACCCTCACGATAAATTGGACCCGTTAGAGAGTGCTCAAATCATCATCAATCATGTTAAAAATGGTGAAAAGATCGGAAGGGAGAATGGACTCCCCGAAATTATTTTAGACCTTATCAAGCAGCATCATGGAACGCTGTTTGTTGAATTTTTTTACAACAAAGCCGTAAAGGCAAATAGCAAATCCAAACCCCGTAAAACAGATTTCCGGTATCCAGGCCCAAAGCCCCAAAGCCTTGAAGCCGCAATATTGATGATAGTGGATTCGGTTGAAGCTACCTTCAGGTCCATGGAAGCGCCGACACAGGAACAAATTGAAAGAATGATTCTTCTCAATATTGTGAAACGAATTGCTGACGGTCAATTCGATGAATGCAATGTCTCTACGAGCGATATTGCAAAGATTGTCGAGACACTGACCCATTCCATAGAGGCCACATTCCATTCCCGGGTAACATATCCATGGCAGGAAAAAAAGAAACTCTGAAAAATCAAGTTTCGCTTTTGACTTTTTCTTTGCAAACGCCGCAGATATTGCAAGATTCCATGGGGCAAGGAGGCGAGGTTTTACCCTGAAGGGCTTTTTTATACTCTGTTTTGAGAAAAGACTTGTCAATACCGTGATCGATAAAGTCCCAGGGAAGAAGTTCGTCCAATGATCGTTCCCTTAAAACATAAAAATCAGGATTTATGGGAGAAGATTTAAATGTTTTGGGCCAGTTTCCCTGATTCATGTTCACCAGGGACAATAGTTGTGCAACCTTGCGATCTCCCCGTGACAGCAGTGCCTGAATGAAAGCCCATCGGGGAATATCCGCATGGACACGAACATTTGCCACCCTTTTCAGCCCATTTTTGACTTTCTTTATCTTTTCTTTAAGCACATGAACATCATCCATCTCGACCCATTGAAAAGGAGTGAACGGTTTGGGAACAAAGCTGTTCAGACTGATGGTGATTTCTCCCATGCGTTTTTTGGCCCGGCTCGATTTGAGGAATTGATGTTTGATTTTTTTGCACAGTGTGACAATGGCTTCAACATCGTCCATGGTTTCCGTGGGAAGACCGACCATGAAATAGAGCTTTATGTTGGGGATGCCGCCATTGACAATCTGTTCGGCAGCGTTCAGAATATCGGTTTCACTGATGCCCTTGTTAATGACGTTTCGCATCCGTTCTGATCCGGCATCCGGCGCAATGGTAGCGGTTTTGGTTTTACTTTTTTTGAGGGTCGACAGGAGTTCGGGCGTCAAAGCGTCCGCTCTAAGGGAGCTGAAAGATAGCCGGGCGTCCGTTTCAAATTCTTGCCCGCAAATTTTATCGAGATCCGGAAGATCCGATACGGCCGCACCCACAAGTCCTATTTTATTCGTCTTTGAAGCCCCCTGTTCCATACATTCTTTTAATAGTGAAAAGGGCCTGAATCTTGGCGGTCTGTAAACAAATCCTGTACCGCAGAACCTGCAACCATGCGGACAACCCCTGCTGACTTCCATGAGAAACGTGTTATCAAAAATGGTATCGGGTGTGATGATCGGGCTGCATGTGGAAATCCGGGAAAGATCTTCCACATACTGGCGTTCAACTTTGTCCGGCACGTCGGATATCGGTTCAAATGCATCAAGGGTTCCATCTGAATGGTATGCAGCCTTATAAAATGATGGGACATAAACTCCGGGGATTTCACGGGCAAGGGTATGTAAGCATGATCTTCTGTCTCGGGCCAATAGATCATGTGAAACCGTATCAAAAAATCGGGGCAAAATGGCCTCAGCTTCACCAATAAGAAAACAGTCGATAAAGGACGCCAATGGTTCCGGGTTTAGGAAAAAAGCGACTCCCCCTGCGATAACGAGAGGGTGGGGGATTCCTCTGTCTTTGGATCGCAGGGGGAGTTTTGCTTTCTCAAGAATCGAAAGGAGGTTGGGGTAGTCATTCTCATATGAAACTGAAAAAGCGATAAGGTCAAAAGCGGAAATAGGATTCCCGGACTCTGTGGTGGTAATGCGTTCTGTTTTACCCGAATGATTATCCGGAAGAAATGACCTTTCACATACGACATGTTCAAATGTATTGATGAGTTCATATACTGCCTGAAAGCCGAGATTGGACATTCCAACGTGATACGAGTTGGGATACACCAGTGCAACCTTGATGCGTCCGTTCCATTTTTTACGGATAACGCCGGTTTCGGTATCCTTAATTTTCTTATCAAATTTATGGGTGTTCCACGTCATGGATAGTTAACGTCAATCTCTAGTCTGCCTTTCTCCGTAAAAATGTAGGGACATCTAGATTCGCGAGATCGGCATTGTCGACGACAATACCCCTGTATCCCCTGTAAGTGCTGCCACTCGATTCACCTACCGCGTGCTTTCGACGAATAAATGTCGGTTCGTCATAATCGACCGCATCATTTATGTCGTCCATCGTAATATCTCTGACCTTGCCCCTGAGCTCATTTTTTATGCTGGTGTCAGGACCTGAATTGATTCCAGTAGCAATGACAGTGACACGCATTTCATCGCCGATACTGTCATCTACTGCAGTTCCCCATATAATGTCGGCATCTTCCCCGACTTCATTGTATATCCGATCGGAAGCTTCGGTCATCTCCTCCATTGTCAAGTCGGTGTTGCTGGTGATGTTCATTAAAACACCCTTTGCACCGGAAATTGAGATATCTTCCAACAATGGATGAGATATGGCCCGCTGGGCAGCCTCTATGGCACGATTCTCTCCACTTGCGATGCCGATGCCCATGATGGCCATCCCTGCTTTGGACATAATCGTTTTAACATCGGCAAAGTCAAGGTTGATCAGTCCCGGCATCATGATAAGATCCGTGATTCCTTTGACGGAATGGAGCAGCACCTCGTCGGCTTTTTTAAACATATCGATCATTCTGGCATTTTTGGATGCAAGGCCCCTTAGCCTGTCGTTGGGGATGGTGATCACCGTATCCGCCGTTTTCTTGAGAAATTCAATCCCGTCTTCAGCCTGCTTGGCCCTTTTTCGACCTTCGAATGAAAACGGTTTTGTGACCACCGCCACCGTCAAAACATCAATTTCTTTGCAGAGTTCAGCAATGACCGGAGCAGCACCTGTTCCGGTACCGCCTCCGAATCCTGCCGTAATGAACACCATATGGCTGCCTTCGAGTGCGTTTTTGATGGTTTCGGCATTCTCCAGCGCCGCTTCCCGTCCGATTTGAGGGTTGGCACCGGCTCCGAGTCCCTGTGTGAGTTGTTCCCCGATCTGAAGCTTAACTGTTGCTTTGGAAACCTCAAGGGCCTGGGCATCTGTATTGGCAGCGATAAACTTCACGCCCTGAAGCTTGGATTCGATCATGTTGTTGATGGCATTTCCACCGGCGCCGCCAACACCAATAACCATGATCTTTGCAAAATTGTCGTTTTCTACCAAAGTAAACGTCATTTCCCCCACCTCCTGTAAAATAGTTTGTTTTTATTTATTAATTTCGAGCGGTCCCCATATCCGCATCGTTCCATACCTTTTTGATTCCGTATCAACTCATTTCATATAACCTCCTTAAACCATCTTTTCATCCGGGTCATGACTCGGTTGAAAATATTTGAGTCACGAATCCTGAATTTCTTTTTGGGTTGATTTCTGGCACCGTATA
>Ga0210085_1000093_pt1 | contig 39147 bp, 27 predicted proteins | sample China_Galinas_PW_5_FD_184866 | JGI IMG/M metagenome (GOLD analysis project Ga0210085, IMG submission 184866) | Wetland microbial communities from San Francisco Bay, California, USA, that impact long-term carbon sequestration - China_Galinas_PWC_D1... | ecosystem: Environmental > Aquatic > Marine...
CGCGCGACCCGGGTCACGTTGCTGGTTCCCGTCCTGGCGCTGTGCGCCGGGTTCGCGGTCCCCGCCTCGGGCCTGGCCCAGGACGATGTCGTGACATTGGCCGCCTACAGCACCCCGAGAGGGGTCTACGAGGCAGTCATCCCCATGTTCGAGGCCACCGAGGCCGGCGCCGGGATCGGATTCGAGGAGTCGTACAGCGGCTCGGGCGATCAGAGCCGGGCCGTGGAGGCAGGCCTGCCTGCCGATGTGGTGGCTCTCTCCCTGTGGCCGGACGTGGAGCGACTGGTCGGATCCGGCATCGTCGCGGCCGACTGGGACGAGAACGAGTACGGCGGCATGGTCAGCGACAGCGTCGTGGTCTTCGTCGTGCGGCCGGGCAATCCCAAGGACATCCGTGGTTGGGAGGACCTGCTGCGTGATGACGTCGATGTCATCACGCCCAACCCCTTCACCTCCGGTGGGGCCCAGTGGAACCTGCTCGCTGCCTACGGCGCCCGACTCGCGGCCGGCCACAGCGACGACGAGGCCCGGGACTACCTGGCGCAGCTCATCGCCAACACCTCGGTCATGGATCGCAGCGCACGGGAGGCTCTGACCACCTTCTTCGCGGGCCAGGGCGACGTGCTCCTCTCCTACGAGAACGAGGCCATCTTCGCCCGGCGTGCCGGCCAGCCGGTGGAGTACGTGCTGCCCTCGTCCACGATCCTCATCGAGAACCCGGTGGCGGTGACGCTGACGGGTGACGCGCCTGAAGCCGCGCGCGCTTTCGTCGACTACCTGTACACGCCCGAGGCTCAGGGGGTCTTCGCCGAGCAGGGCTATCGACCGGTCGTGCCCGAGGTGCTCGCAAGCGCCCAGTACCCGGTGCCCGAGGAACTCTTCACCATCACCGACCTCGGCGGCTGGGAGGCGGCACGCGCGCGTTTCTTCGATCCTGACGCCGGTGTCGTGGCCGAGATCTTCTCGGAGCTGGGACGCGCCCAGTGACCAGCACCACAGGCGCGGTGCCTCGGCACGGGCCCGCCTTCGGCCGCTACGACGGACAGGGTTTGCTGGGTCCTGGCCTCGCGGCCGGCTACCTCGCGCTCCTGGTGCTCATCCCCATCGCCGCCATCCTGTGGCGATCGGTCTCCGACGGACTCGATGCCTTCATGATGGCGGTCACATCGGAGCAGGCCCTCGCGGCCATCCGCCTGACGCTCAGCCTGTCGTTCGTGGTCATGGTCATCAACCTGGTCATGGGCACGGTCCTGGCCTGGGTGCTCGTGCGCGATGACTTCCCCGGCAAGGCCCTCGTCAACGCCGTCATCGACCTGCCCTTCGCGCTGCCCACGGTCGTGGCTGGGCTGACGCTCCTCACGCTCTACGGACCGCAGAGTCCCTTCGGCCTCAACCTGGCCTATTCGCAGGCGGGCATCGCGCTGGCCATGCTCTTCATCACCCTGCCCTTCGTGGTGCGGGCGGTGCAGCCAGTGCTGGCCGAGATCGATCGCGAGATGGAGGAGGCGGCCGCCTCGCTGGGTGCTTCCGGGCCCACCATCGTGCGTCGGATCGTGCTGCCCAACCTCGCGCCGGCCATGCTCACCGGGGCTGCCCTCGGCTTCGCCCGCAGCATCGGCGAGTTCGGCTCGGTGGTGCTCATCGCAGGCAACCTGCCCTATCGGACCGAGCTGGCCTCGGTCTATATCTTCGGGCGGGTGGAGGCCAACCAGCCCGGTGCGGCAGCTGCCGTCTCGGTGCTGCTGCTGCTGACCTCGCTGCTCCTGCTGACGGCTTTCGACATCGTGCGACGGCGCATCTCGCGCCACGACGAGCCGGTGAGCGCATGAACCTCGCCACCACGCGTGCGGGCCAGGCCTTGCCGGAACGCCGCGAGGTCGCGGCCCATCCGCACGCGGCCCGCCTGACCCTGCGCGCCATCGGCCTGGGCTATCTGTCGGTGCTGCTGGCACTGCCGGTGCTGATGGTCTTCCTGCGTACCTTCGAGCATGGGCTCGAACCGGTCCTGGCTGCGCTGCAGCGACCGGCGTTCGGCTCGGCTTTCTGGTTGACCCTCCAGATCACCCTCATCGCGGTGCCCGTCAACACCGTCTTCGGCATCATCGCGGCCCTCGCCATCGTGCGCCGGCGGTTCCCCGGCCGCTCCCTGCTGAACGCGGTCATCGACCTGCCGTTTGTGCTCTCGCCGGTGATCATCGGCCTCTCGCTGGTGCTGGTCTATGGCCAGACCGGCTGGCTGGGGGGCGCGCTCGGGGATCTGGGCATCCAGATCATCTTCGCCCCGCCCGGCATGATCCTGGCCACGCTCTTCGTGTCGCTGCCCTTCGTCGTGCGCGAGGTCATCCCGGTCCTGCGCGAGGTGGGTACGGACCAGGAGCAGGCGGCCTACACCCTTGGCGCCTCGCGCTGGCGCACCTTCTGGCGGGTGACCCTGCCGTCCGTGCGCTGGGGCGTCATCTACGGCGTCATCTTGACCACCGCCCGCAGCCTCGGCGAGTTCGGTGCCGTGGCCATCGTCTCGGGCAAGATCTCCGGCCGCACCGAGACGCTCACTACCCACGTCGAGGAGCGCTTCCTCGCGTTCGACCTGGTCGGTGCCTACACCGCTTCCATCGTCCTCGCCTTGATGGCGCTCGCCGTGCTCTTCTCGATGACCGTCATCCAGGCCGGCCGACATGACAAGGGGAACCACTGATGATCATCAGCGTGCGGCGACTGACCAAGCAGTTCGGCAGCTTCCGCGCCCTCGACGACGTCTCGCTCACGGTCGCCGATGGCTCGCTGACCGCGTTGCTCGGACCCAGCGGCAGCGGCAAGACCACGCTGCTGCGCATCATCGCGGGCCTGGACCTGCCTGACCGCGGCAGCGTCCACATCGGTGACCGCGACGTCACCCGCGTGCCCCCGCAGGACCGCGGCATCGGCTTCGTCTTCCAGCACTACGCACCCTTCAAGCACATGACCGTGTGGGACAACGTGGCCTTCGGTCTGACCATCCGCAAGCGCCCGAGGCCCGAGGTCCAGCGGGTGGTGAGGGAGCTCCTGCAACTGGTCCAGATCGCGCACCTGGCCGACCGCTACCCCTCACAGCTCTCCGGTGGTCAGCGCCAGCGCATGGCCCTCGCGCGCGCGCTCGCGATCGAGCCGGAGGTGCTGCTGCTCGACGAGCCCTTCGGCGCCCTCGACGCGCGCGTGCGCAAGGAGCTGCGCACCTGGCTGCGGCGGCTGCACGACGAAGCGCATGTCACCACCGTCTTCGTGACCCACGACCAGGAGGAGGCGATGGACGTGGCGGACCACATCGTGGTCATGGACGCCGGCCGCATCGAGCAGGAGGGCTCGGCGCGCGAGCTCTATGAAGAGCCCGCCTCCGAGTTCGTGATGAGCTTCATCGGTCCCGTCAACCGACTCGATGACCGCTACGTCCGGCCGCACGACCTGGACCTGGCCGTCGATCCCCGCGACGGCGCCCGGCCGGCACTCGTCGAACGCGTCGTCTACCTCGGTTTCGAGGTGCGGGTCGAGCTACGGCGTGAAGACGGTCTGCGCTTCTGGGCCCAGATCTCGCCGCTCGAGGCCGAGCGCCTCGAGCTGGTGCGTGGCCAGACGGTGTTCGTGCGGGCCGCGCGCGGCCGGAGCTTCGCCGGTGCTCTGCCGGTCGGCGCCGGGATGCGGGGACCGGAGACCACAGGCCGCGCCTGACGACCCAGCTCGCGGTCGGCGCGTCCGGGGGAGGCCAGCGTCCGGCCGGCACGTCGCATACGATTCGGGTCGCCGCCAGACCCCGCCCCTCTCCCACCGTGCCATGGAGCCGTGTTGAACGCCGACCTCATCTACTACCTGGGCCTGTTCGTCCTGATGTCCGCGGTCATCGTGGCTGCGGGCGTGGTGCTGGCCCGCTCGGGCGATCGCATCTCCAACGTCTCGGGCCTCGGTGGCCTGCTCATCGGCATGGTGCTGGTGGCCGCGGCCACGTCGCTACCGGAGATCGCCGTGGCCGTCAGCGCGGTGGTCACCGAGGGCTCGCCCGATCTCGCCATCAGCAACCTCTTCGGTAGCAACATGGCCAACATGGCGCTGCTGGCGGTCGTGGACCTGCTCTACCGCGGCCAGGTCTGGCAGCGCGTGGGCGTGGGCCACGCGCGCACGGCTGCCGTCGCCATCTCGCTCACCGCGGTCGCCGTCCTGGCGGTGCTGCAGCCGATCGGTCTGGCCATCGGCTGGGTGGGCGTGGAGTCCATCGTCATCTTCATCGGCTTCATCAGCCTCATCGCCTGGACCCACCGCTCGGCTGGCCCACCGCCGCCCGAGCGGGCGAGGGACGAGGACGACCCGCCGGCATCGACCCCGGCCAACCGCAGCAGCGTGCTCCACGCGCTGCGCTGGGACCTGCTCAGATTCGGCGCTGCAGCTGCGGTCATCCTGCTCGCGGCACCGGTCCTCGTCGACGCCGCCGACGGCATCGCGCGTGAGGCCCACCTGGGTCAGTCGTTCGTGGGTGCCTCGTTCCTGGCCTTCTCGACCTCCCTGCCGGAGTTGGCCACGGCCCTCGCCGCGGTGCGCCTCGGTGCCTTCGACCTGGCCGTCGGCTCGCTGCTCGGCAGCAACGCCTTCAACATGGCCATCATCCTCTTCACCGACCTGGCCTACACCAAGGGGCCGATCCTCGCGGGCGTGCACCCGGTCGAGGCGTTCGTGGGCGTGGGCGCCATCCTGCTCATGTCGATCGTGGTGGCCGCCCTCATCCACGGCGCGCGCACGCGCTCGTCCCGCCTGGAGCCCGGGCCTGGCATGACGTTGGTGGTCTACTTCATCCTGATGTACATGGTCTTCGACTCCGGAGCCTAGCCGAGGATGGAGGGGACGACAGCCACCGAAGTGCCTGGCGGCACGCCGGAGCCCGTCATGGAAACCTGGCGCGAGGACGCGTCCGCGGTCGCCGCCGCGCTCCACACCTCCACCAGCCACGGGTTGGCCGGAGCAGCCGCTGACAGTCGCCTCCTCCAGTACGGCCGCAACGAGCTGATCGAGAAGCAGCAGCGCCCGCTGTGGATGCTCTTCGTCGACCAGTTCACCAGCCCCATGATCCTCGTGCTCGTGGCGGCCGCGACCGTGACCCTGCTCATCGGCCACAGCAAGGACACGGTCGTGATCCTGGCCATCGTCGTCTTCAACGGCGTGGTCGGCTTCATCCAGGAGTACCGCGCCGAGCAGGCCATGGACGCGCTCAAGCAGTTGTCATCGCCTGCGGCCCGGGTGGTGCGCGACGGCGAGGTACGGCTGGTGCCTGCGGCAGAGGTCGTCCCCGGCGACATCGTGCTGCTGGAGCAGGGCGACGTGGTCACCGCCGACATGCGCCTGGTCGAAGCACCGGGTCTGAAGATCAACGAGGCACCGCTGACCGGCGAGTCCGAGCCCGTCGCGAAGGTCACCGAGGCGCTGCCGGAGGTCGATGCCGCGACGACTGCTGACCAGCGCAACATGGCCTTCAGTGGCACGGCCGTGACCCTCGGGCGCGCACGCGGCCTGGTGGTCTCCACGGGCATGTCGACCGCCATCGGCCGCATCGCGGAGTTGCTGCAGGAGGGCGAGGACGAAGCCACCCCGTTGCAGAAGCGGCTGGCGCAGCTGGGCCAATGGCTGGCCCTGGCTGCGATCGTCATCTGCGGCCTGGTCTTCGCGCTAGGCCTGGCCCGCGGCGAGCCAGCGCAGGAGATGTTCCTGGTGTCGGTCTCGCTGGCGGTGGCAGCGATCCCCGAGGGGCTGCCCGCCGTGGTCACCATCTCGCTGGCCCTGGGCGCGCGTCGCATGGCTTCCCGCCGGGCACTGGTGCGGCGCCTGCCCGCCGTGGAGACGCTGGGGTCCGTCTCGGTCATCTGTACCGACAAGACCGGCACCCTCACCGAGAACCGCATGCTCGTCGAGCGGCTCTGGACGCCCCGCGGCAGCTACGAGATCGGCGGGGACGGCTATTCGCCTGACGGCAGCGTCACGCCATCGGCCGATGATGACGTGATGGCGCGGCGTGCCGCCCAGGTGGCCGCCGCCTGCAATGACGCCACCCTCGTGTCGCCCGACGGTGGCGGTGACTGGGCTATCACCGGCGACCCCACCGAAGGCGCGCTGGTGGCCTTCGCGGCCAAGCTGGGCGTGGTGCAGAAGGCGCTGCACGTCTACTGCCCGCGTGTGGCCGAGGTTCCTTTCGATAGCCAGCGGCGACGCATGACGACGGTCCATGCACGCGCGGGTGAGCCTGGCTGCGAGCTCGAGATCGAGGAGCCGAACTGGGTCGCGGTGAAGGGTGCGCTGGAGGCGGTCGCCCCGCTGCTGGCAGGCGCCCAGGCGGACCTGCTGGAGGAGGCGCGCACGGTGGCTGAACGCTTCGCCGCGGACGGCTATCGCGTGCTGGCCCTGGCCGAGGCTGGCCTCGACGATGTACCGGACGAGCCGGAGGAGGCCGAACAGGGCCTGCGGTTGGTGGGCATCGTGGCCATGGCCGATCCGCCCCGTGAGCGCGCCGCCGTGGCCATCCGCGAAGCTCGCTCCGCGGGTATCACCCCGGTCATGATCACGGGTGATCACCAGCTGACGGCCACGGCCATCGCCGGTCGCCTGGGCATGCTCGACGACGGGCGCGAATCGATCACCGGCGCGCAGCTGGCGGAGATCAGCGACGAGGAGCTGGCCGAACGCGTCCGGGGCATCGGCGTGTATGCGCGTACCGGCCCTGAGCAGAAGCTGCGCATCGTCGACGCCTGGCGCAAGCAGGGTGCGGTCAGTGCCATGACCGGCGATGGTGTGAACGACGCGCCAGCGCTGCGCAAGGCGGACATCGGTGTGGCCATGGGCATCACGGGCACCGACGTTTCCAAGGAAGCGTCGGACATGATCCTCGAGGACGACGACTTCTCCACCATCGTGGCGGCGGTGGAGGAAGGGCGGCGCATCTACGCCAACATCCGTCGCTTCGTGCGCTACCTGCTGACCACCAACTCGGCCGAGATCATGGTCATGGTGCTGGCGCCGCTGCTGGGGCTGCCCTTGCCGCTGCTGGCCATCCAGATCCTCTGGATCAACCTCGTGACCGACGGCGCACCGGCACTCTCGCTGGGCGTGGAGCCAGCCCATCCGCGCGCCATGAAGCAGCCGCCGCGCGATCCCAGGGCCTCCATCCTGGGCGATGGCCTCTGGCAGCACGCCATCTGGGTCGGTCTGCTGATGACCGCCATCGTGCTCGGCGTACAGGCCTGGTCATACCACGGCGGAGCCTCCGAGCAGACCTGGCGGACGATGGTCTTCACCGTCCTCGTGTGCCTGCAGCTCTCGCACGCGCTCGTCGCGCGCTCGGAGCGCGAGTCGATCTTCACGCTGGGAGTCGGTACCAACCGCGTCTTGCTGCTGGTGCTCATCTTCAGCGCCCTGGTCCAGCTGGCGCTGATCTACGTGCCGTTCCTGCAGCCCATCTTCGAGACCACGGCCCTGTCCGCGATGGAGATGCTCGTGGTGCTCCTGGTCACGCCCATCCCGTTCATCGCGGTCGAGATCGAGAAGTGGGTGCGACGCCGACGCCAACCCGCCGATGCCGCCGCCTAGCAGGCTCGACCCCGCCACGCCCCGGCTCAGCCGTGATAGCCCTGGTCCGCCAGATAGAGTGCCGCGTCGATGATGTCGTAGGCGTGGGCCATCTCGTCCTCGCTGATGATGAGCGGCGGATTGAGCTGGATCGTGTTCCAGCGTGTCAGCGCGAAGAGCCCGTGCCCGCGCATGTACTGGTGCACCTGCTTCATCTCCGGGCTGGTGCCGTTGTAGGGCGCCATGGCCTCGAAGGTCGCCCGATCGCGCACCAGCTCCAGCACGCCGAAGAGGCCGATGTTGCGGTGCGTGCCCACGCTGGGGTGCTTCTCCATCAGGCGCTCGTTGTGCGCACGCATGACCTCGCCCATGCGGGCCGAACGCTCGATGAGCCCATCGTGGTCGTAGACGTCGATCACCGCCAGTGCGCAGGCACAGCCGAGCGGATGGCTGTGGTAGGTCAGGCCACCGAAGAAGGGCTCGTCGGCGAAGGCGTCGGCGATGGGCCGGCGCACGGCCACCGCTCCGAAGGGTACATAGGAGGAGGTGATGCCCTTGCCCATGGTCATCAGGTCCGGCACCACGCCCCAATGCTCGACCGCGAACCACTTGCCGGTCCGTCCGAAGCCGCTCATGACCTCGTCGGCGATGAGCAGGATGCCGTAGCGGTCGCAGATCTCGCGTACGCCCTGCATGTAGCCGTCAGGCGGGATGAGGATGCCGTTGGCCCCGACCACCGGTTCCAGCAGGAAGCCGGCGATGGTGTGCGGGCCTTCGAACATGATGACCTCCTCGAGGTCAGCCAGCGAGCGCTCCACCGGCTCCGGATCGCGCCGCCCGTAGCGATGGGCGTCGGGCACCCGCACGATGGCAGCCGCCCCCACCTCGTTGGCCCAACGGCGCGGGTCGCCGGTGGCCACCATGGCCTGCCCGGTGGCGCCGTGGTAGGAGCGGTAGCGCGCCATGATCTTCTGGCGCCCGGTGTACTGGCGCGCCAGCTTGATGGCCATGTCATTGGCCACGGCCCCTCCGGTGGTGAAGAACATGACGTCGAGGTCACCAGGGGTGAGGCCGGCCAGGCGCTGGCCGAGGCGGGCTCTCGGCTCATGCGCAGCGTGGGGATAGGCGTAGGCCAGCTTGTAGGCCTGGTCGGCGATGGCCTTGGCCACGCGCTCGTTACCGTGGCCGATGTTGACCGACATGGCTTGCGAGTTGAAGTCGAGGTAGCGCACCCCGTCGGCCGAGCTGAACCAGGAGCCCTTGGCCGTCTCCATGGCGATGGGCTCGGCGGCGTGCTGCGCCACCCACGAGAACATCGTGTACCTGCGCGTGAGCTCGATCATCTCCTCGGCGCTCATGCGCTCGGCATCGCTGCCGGCAGGATCCTCGCGCTCGCCCCGACCCTCGCGTTCGAGGGACATCACCACACCTCGTCGGCCACTCGGCCGCGCCCGGCGTGCCGGAGTGACAGCGCCATCCTGGGTCGCCAGGCGTCCTGCTCGAATCTGACACGAACCTGCCGCGTCCGTGTGCATCGATGCCCCTGGCCTCGACGTCACCCTGTAGGGTGCAGGGATGCGTGATACCCGACCGCTGCGCATCGGCTTCGTGGCCACGCGCTTCGCCGGCACCGACGGCGTCTCGCTCGAGGCCGAGAAGTGGGCCCACGAGCTGCGAGCGATGGGCCACGACGTGTTCTACTTCGCCGGCGTCGTGGACCGCCCGCGGGAGCGCAGTCGCGAGGTGCCGGAGGCCTCCTTCGGTCAGCCCGCGGTCGTGGCCATCAACGAGGCGGTCTTCGGCCGGCCCGGCACCGGCCGCCCGGCAGCCATCAGCCGCTCCATCGCTGAGCTCACGGACCATCTCAAGCGTGCGCTCTACGACTACGTCCGCGATTTCGAGCTCGACCTGCTGCTGCCCGAGAACGCCCTGACCATCCCCATGCACCTGCCGCTCGGCCTGGCCATCACGCAGCTGGCGGCGGAGACGGGCATGCCGGTGCTGGCGCACCACCACGACTTCGCCTGGGAACGCCAGCGCTTCGCGGTGAACAGCGCCAGCGACATCATCAGCGCGGCCTTTCCGCCGGCGCTGGCCAACGTCCATCACATCTGCATCAACACGTCCCAGCGAGAAGCGCTCGCCCGCCGGCTGGGCCGGGTGGCGCGGGTCGTCCCCAACGTCATGGACTTCGAGCATCCCCCGGCCGCGCCCGATGCCATCAGCATGGGCCTGCGAGCCGACCTTGGCCTCGCCCCGGACGAGCTGCTGGTCCTGGCACCGGTGCGGGTCGTCCCGCGCAAGGGCCTCGAGCACGCAGTCGAGCTGGTCGCCCGGCTCGGTCGCCCGGCGCGCCTCGTGATCAGCCACGCCAGCGGCGACGAGGGTCCCGACTATGAGACGCGGATCCGCGACTTCGCCCGCCTGCTCGACGTGGATGTGCTTTGGGCGGCCGACCGCGTAGCCGACGCCAAGCGTTCGAGCGATGCGGCGGGACGCCTGCGCTACACGCTCGGCGATCTCTATGACGCTTGCGACCTGGTGGCCTACCCCTCGCTCATCGAGGGCTTCGGCAACGCCTTCCTCGAGGCGATCCATCACCGTCGACCGGTGTTCGTGAACCGCTATGCGGTCTACGACCTCGACATCCGGCCCCTTGGTTTCCGGACGATCGAGATGAACGGCTACCTGGACGAAGCTGCGGTCGACGCCGTCCGAGGCCTGTTGGACGACCCCGCGCGGATGGGGGAATGGGCCGACCAGAACTACGCCCTCGGCCTCCGCCACTTCTCCCACCGGATCGTGCGCGAAGCGCTGCGCGCCGAGCTGGCCGCGATCTTCCCTGCCTGAGCCGGTTGCTCAGGCCGCCCTGGTCCTCGCTGCAGCCACCGGTACGCTCAGCGCCAGCGCGGCCAGGCAGACGGCGGGGATGAGCAGCCAGGCGCCGGACACGCCGACCGCGTCGGCCGCGAGCCCGAGCACGAAGGGCGCCACCAGGATGGCCACCCCCGAGGCGAGGATGAGGCGGGCTGATGCGCGGTCCCCGAGGCGGGGCACGAGGGCCAGGGCCACGCTCACACCCAGCGGGTACTGGAAGCCGGTGCCGATGCCACCGAGGTAGATGCCTACCGCTGCCGTGAGCACGTCGCCCGACGCCCACGCCAGCAGCGAGCCGGCGAAGACCAGCACCAGCCCGTAGCGCATCAGGCCCATGGGGTCGCGCCGGCCCAGGGCGTCGAAGCTGATGGCGACGCGGGTCGTGGCCATCCCGGCATAGAAGGCCGTGGCCACGATGGTGGCGTCGGCCAGCGAGATGCCGACCTGCCGCTCGACGAGGGTGCTGGCCCAGAAGACGATGGCGAACTCGACCGACACCACCAGCACGATCAGCCACCACGCGAGCCAGAAATCGTGACCCAGTCCGCCACCGTGGACGCGTGGCGGCAGGGGCGCCCAGCCGCGGTCGCGAGCAGCCAGCAGGCCGACTGCGAGCAACCCGCCGGCCACGACCAGCGCCAGCTGCCAGCCGAGCCCGCTGGCCTCGGCCAGGCCGACGGCCAGGGGCACGGCCATGGAGCCGACCATCGCCACCAGCGCCGCCCGCCCCATGCGCACCCGCGCCAGCGCGCCACCACCCCGGGTAAGCGTGCGATTGACCCGGGCCAGCAGGAGCCCGGTCCCGATGCCGACCAGGCCCGCGCCGGTGAGCGTCACGGCGAAGGCCGGCGCCGTGGCCAGGCAGACGCAGGCCGTGGCCAGCGAGAGGTAGCCCAGCCCGTGGGCGCGCCGCGACCCGACGGCGCGGTCGATGCGGTCGCCGGCGAGGCCGGCCACGAGCAAGCCGATCGCGAGCACCGACGAGTGCAGCGCCGCGGCAGCATCAGACAGCGACAGGGCCACGGCCAGGAAGGCGGTGATGGCGCCGACGCCGTAGAGCAGATAGCCGATCAGGACCTGGTCGGCATAGGCGCTGCGCGCCTCATTCGGGGTCGCCGGCCGGTCGAAGGGGAGGGCCTCGTCCGTGGCGTGGGTCATGCCGCGATGCTAGCGGTCCTGGGCCCGGGCAGGCGCGTGGCCGCGATGCGGTCGGCTGGACGACCCAGAGCGGGCGGACCGGCCCTTGTGCCGAGCCGCCGCAAGGGTGCAGCATCGATCTCCCGCAGCGTGAGGAGGCAGATCGGTGACCGAGCAACGGACCGAGGAGCGGACCGTGGTCGTGCGGGCCGCCCGTGACCACGAGGAGGAGAAGCGCCTGGCCCGGCGAGTACGGTCGACGTGGGGTGACGTGGTGGTCCGGCGGGGCGCGGCGGTCGATCCCGCCGAGGGCTCGCTCGTGGGCGCCTTCCTGGACGAGGAGATCGTGGGCGTGGCCAGCTATGCGGTCCGTGACGACGGCTGTGAGGTCGTGGCCATCGAGGCCTACCAGCAGCGCCAGGGCGTAGCCACTGCCCTGCTCGACGAGATCCGGGAGCGGGCGCGGGCCGCGGGCTGCCGACGGTTGTGGCTCATCACCACCAACGACAACGTCCCTGCGATCGCCCTCTACCAGCGCTGGGGCATGGACCTGCTGGCGCTTCGCCACGACGCGGTCACGGCCGCCCGGTCGCAGCACAAGCCGGCCATCCCCGAGACCGGTTTCGAGGGCATCCCGATCCGCCACGAGCTGGAGTTCGCCCTCGAGCTCTAGCGCTACCGGTCGCGAGCTCGGTGCCAGCCGCCTGCTGGCCGTGCGATCCCCGATGGCTGCGTGGCACAGCCGCAGGGGCGGCCGCGCTAGCCTAGTCGTCATGAGGTCGACCTTCCTGCTCGAACGCCGTCGCGGTCGCGTCCTCGCGCGAAGCGCCACGATGCCGGCGTGAGCGGGCCGCTGCCCGGGTTCGACCCGTACGAGCTGCTCGGCGTCGACGCCCTCGCGGACGCCGCCACCATCGACCGGGCGTACAAGGCGCGGATCCGGCACGTCCACCCGGACATCGCCGGGCTCGCCGGTCTCGACGAGACCAAGCGCCTCAACATCGCCCGCGAATGGCTGCTCGATCCCGAGCTCCGTGAACGACTGCCCAAGCCGAGCCCGCGCTGGAGCCGGTTCCGACGGCGCAGCGGCGCGAGCGCGTCGGCCGGGCCCGCATCCGAGCCGCAGGCACCGCCCGCTGACGAGCCGCCGCGGGCGAGACCGCCCTGGTCCGAGCCGCCACCCGGGCGCCGACCTCCGCGCGCTTCGAGGTCGGAGTCGAGCGACTGGTACTGGGCGGGCGAGCCCGCGCCGCCGCCGCGCCCGGCGTGGGCCTACCACCCCGACCTCGACGACCCACTGGCCTTCGACTACGGTCCCGCCACGGACGAGCTCCGCGCCTTCTTCGATCTCATCCGCGGTCTGACAGCCGACGAACGCGCTCGCGTGACCTACTGCCTGGGCGAGGAGCTGCCCGTGCCCTTCGAGGCCTTCGAGGAGCTGGTGGGTGCGCGTGCCTGGGCCCGTTCGGAGGCGCTGGGGGACGCGATCGAGCAGGTCTGGCGCGAGCGTGTGGACGAGAGCCCACCGCTGCTCTTTCCGCGTGGCCGCGTCTTCGGCAACGGCATCGTGGTGGCCAACGCCTATGCCCAGTGGCGGCTGCTCGGCGGCATCATCGCGGAGAAGACGCACGATCCGCTCGCCGTAGCTGCCCTGGAGCAGCGGTGCATCCTGCCCTGGGCGGCATCGGTCGGCCACTCGCGCTTCGGCCGCTACGAGGCCCAGGTCGTGGCCTGTCTCGACGATGCGCGTCGGCTCACGCCGGCCCAGGCTGAGCGGCTGTCCCGGGCATGGGAGCGGGACATGGGCGGGTTCCTCTACGGACGACCGGGCGAGGACTGGTTCCCGGGCTCGCTCGACCACCTGCGGCCCGACCTCGTGAGCGCGCGCCTGGCCGCTGTTGACGCCTCGCGCATCGAGCCGCCGGACGCGCTGCCCTACGAACGTCGCAATGGGTTCCGCTGCGGCCTGCGCCTGAGCGCCTACATGCTCGCGCTCGGAGGCGTCAGCGATGCCGGTCGCGACTACCTGCGTCCATGGCGGGAGGCACTCGATCCGGACCCCTCGTTCGCCGACCGCGCACGCTGGGGCATGCCCCGCGGCTAGGTTCCGCGGCTGGCCCGGAAGTCAGGGTCGGCGGCGATCATCTCGTTGATGGCCTGGCCGATCCGAGGACAGCAGCCGGCGATGTCCAGCTTGAGCGCGGGCGGTCGTCCGATGACGTGGACGCGCCACGGACCCACGAAATGGGCCGGGCAGTGGACCGCTCGCGCCTTGCGCGCCAGCCCCTCCCACAGTGCCTTGGCCTCCGCTGCCGGTTCGTCCGTCACCATCGATCTCCGCTCGTTGTCTCGTTCGCGCGTCGCACTCGCGCCTCGAGCTCAGCCTAGACGGCGGCGCCGGCGAACGGCGTACCGGGCCGGTGCGGACTCGGTTACATCTCACGGCCGAGAGGCCTGGGCTAGAGTGCGCTCATGCAGCGCGCGAGCGTGATCGCCGGCGCCCAAGGAGGACCACATGCGACTCGACTCACCAGCGTTCGACGATGATGGCCTCATCCCGTCTCGCTTCACCTGCGATGGCGAGGACGTGTCTCCGCCCCTGCACATCGACGAGCTGCCCACCGGCACGGTCACGCTGGTGCTGACGATGGACGATCCCGATGCGCCCGCTGGGACCTGGGATCACTGGGTGGCCTATGACATCGAGCCGCTGGCCGAGATCCCCGAGGCGGTCGCTTCCCTGGGGGTGGCGGGCACCAACTCCTGGGGCCGGACCGGCTACGGTGGTCCCTGCCCGCCGCGAGGTACGCATCGCTACCGCTTCTCGGTCTATGCGCTCGACACCGCGCTCGACTGGGATCCCGGCGCCGACAAGGCCGGCGTGCTCGGCGCCATCCACGGCCACGTCCTCGACGAGGCCACGCTCGTCGGCTACTACGCTCGCGGCTAGGCGCTCCGACCACGCTGTGGTGGTGCGTCCAGGCACCATCGCCCCCATCGGCCGGCGGCTGGAGGGTCCACTGCGCAGGTAGACGTTTGACCGCCGCGCGCGCGTTCCCTATCTTTGCAATCCACCCACGAACCCGGGGACGGCGGCAGGGGTCCCGGGCAGGCTGGGTCCGCTGGAACACCGACCCTGGCACGACCTACCCATGCAGGACATCGCCATGCCCGAGACACAGCCGAAGAGAAGCCTCTACGAGCCGTCGACCGAGCACGACGCATGCGGTGTCGGATTCGTGGCCGACCTCAACAACATCACCACGCACGGTGTGGTGGAGCATGGCCTGCGCATGCTGCGCAACCTCGACCACCGCGGTGCGCGCGGCGCCGAGCCGGAGACCGGCGACGGGGCCGGGGTGCTGGTCCAGATCCCGCACGCCTTCCTCCTGCGCGAGTGCACCCGGCTGGGCATCAACCTGCCCGGCCCCGGCGACTACGCGGTAGGCATGTGCTTCTTCCAACCGGAGCGGCATCGTCACGCGGCGGTGGAGCTGGTGCTGCGGCGTGTGCTCGACGAGCTGCACCTGGAGCTGCTCGGCTGGCGCGACGTCCCGACCGACGACAGCACGCTGGGGGCCACGGCCAAGGCCGCCCAGCCCATCGTGCGCCAGATGTTCATCCGGCGTCCCAGCACGCTCGGCGGAGACGCCTTCGAGCGCAAGCTCCTGGTCCTGCGCAAGTACGCCACACGCATGGTGCGCGAGTCGACGCGCACGGCCGAGCACTTCTACATCCCCTCGCTGTCCTCGCGCACGCTCGTCTACAAGGGCATGCTCACACCGGACCAGGTGCCGCAGTTCTATCCTGACCTCGCCGACGAGGCGTTCGAGTCGGCGCTGGCCCTTATCCACAGCCGCTTCAGCACCAACACCCTGCCCTCGTGGCCGCTGGCCCACCCCTACCGCACGCTGGCTCACAACGGCGAGATCAACACGGTGCGCGGCAACTTCAACTGGATGCGCTCGCGCGAGGCCCTGCTCGACTCGCCCTACTTCACGTTCGACGAGCTGCATCGCCTGCTGCCCATCGCGCAGGAGGGCTCGTCCGACTCGGGCATCCTCGACAACGTGGTCGAGCTGCTCATGCTGGCTGGTCGTTCCCTGCCCGAGGTGATGATGATGCTCATCCCCGAGGCCTGGGAGAAGGACCCGGAGATGCCGGCCGATCGGAAGGCCTTCTACGAGTTCCACGGCGGCATCATCGAGCCCTGGGACGGCCCCGCCAGCATCGCCTTCACCGATGGCACGCTCATCGGGGCCACGCTCGACCGCAATGGCCTGCGCCCGTCGCGCTACTGCCTGACCGACGAGAACCTGCTGATCATGGCCTCGGAGGCGGGCGTCCTCGACGTGCCGCCCGAGAACGTCGTGCAGAAGGGACGCTTGCAGCCGGGCAAGATGTTCGTGGCCTCGCTGGAGGAAGGCCGCATCATCCCCGACGACGAGATCAAGGCCCGCATCTGCGGTCAGCATCCCTACCGCCAGTGGATCGACGAGGGCAAGATCCCGCTGTCCGAGCTGGAGGCGCCGCGCGAGGTGCTGCAGCCGCCCACGCGCAGTGTGCTCAAGCGGCAGAAGCTCTTCGGCTACTCGCTGGAGGACCTGCGCCTCATCATGGCGCCGATGGCACGCGACGCCCAGGAGCCGGTGGGCTCGATGGGCACGGACACGCCGCTGGCGGTCCTCTCGGACAAGTCGCGCCTGCTCTTCGACTACTTCCAGCAGCTCTTCGCCCAGGTCACCAACCCGCCCATCGACTCCATCCGCGAGGAGATGGTCATGAGCTTGGTCTCGTTCGTGGGCGCGGAAGGCAACCTGCTGGTCACCGAGCCCGGCCATGCCCGCATGATCGAGCTGCCCCAGCCGGTCATCACCAACGCCGACCTTGAGCGGCTGCGCTGGGCCGACGTCGATCACTTCCAGGCCAAGACGGTCTCCATCTCCTTCAAGGCCGAGCCCGGACGCATGCGCCGGGCGCTCGACCGGCTCTGCCGCGAGGCCGAGGAGTACGTGCTCGATGGCTACGAGGTCATCATCCTCACCGACCGTACCGTCGATTCAGACCACGCCGCCATCCCCTCGCTGCTGGCCGTCTCGGCCGTGCACCATCACCTCATCCGGCGCGGCCTGCGGTCCCGCTGCGGTCTGCTCATCGAGACCGGCGAAGCCCGCGAGGTGCACCACTTCGCGACCCTGCTCGGCTTCGGCGCTTCGGGGGTCAACCCCTACGTCGCCTTCGAGACGATCGAGGACATGCGCCGTCGGCGCCTGCTGCCCGAGGAGATGAGCGCCGAAGAGGCGCGCGATCACTACCTCAAGGCAGTGGGCAAGGGCCTGCTCAAGACCATGTCCAAGATGGGCATCAGCACCGTCAGCTCCTACATCGGGGCCCAGATCTTCGAGGCCGTGGGCCTGGGCGACGAGGTCGTGGAGGAGTTCTTCCCCGGCACTGCCTCGCGCCTCGGCGGGATCGACCTCGCGACCATCGAGCTGGAGGTCCTGCGCCGCCACAAGGCGGCCTACGTGGACGCCGACGACGAGACCGATCTCGAGCTCGGCGGGCAATATCAGTGGCGCCTGCGCGGCGAGCGTCACCTGCACGACCCTGACGTCATCCATAAGCTGCAGCAGGCCTGCCGGACGAACGACTGGGAGCTCTATCGCGAGTACCAGCGCCTCATCGATCACCCCGGCAAGGGCTCCATCACGCTGCGTGGCCTGCTCGATTGGGCAGACATCGCTCCGGTGCCCATCGAAGAGGTAGAGCCGACGAGCGAGATCGTCAAGCGCTTCGCCAGCGGGGCCATGTCCTTCGGCTCGATCAGCTGGGAGGCGCACACGACGCTGGCCATCGCCATGAACCGGCTGGGGGGCAAGTCCAACACCGGCGAGGGCGGCGAGGACCCCATCCGCTTCCAGCCGCTGGCCGATGGCGATTCCATGCGCTCGGCCATCAAGCAGGTCGCCTCCGGCCGTTTCGGCGTGACCTCCAACTACCTGGCCAACGCCGACGAGATCCAGATCAAGATGGCCCAGGGCGCCAAGCCCGGCGAGGGCGGGCAATTGCCCGGGCACAAGGTGGACAAGGTCATCGGCCGGGTGCGCCACTCGACCCCGGGCGTGGGGCTCATCAGCCCCCCGCCGCACCACGACATCTATTCCATCGAGGACCTGGCGCAGCTCATCTACGACCTCAAGAATGCCAACCCCGCCGCACGGATCAACGTCAAGCTGGTGGCCGAGGTGGGCGTGGGCACCATCGCCGCCGGCGTGACCAAGGCCCACGCCGACGTCATCCTCATCTCCGGCCACGACGGCGGCACCGGCGCCTCGCCCCTGTCGTCACTCAAGCATGCCGGCCTGCCCTGGGAGCTGGGCCTCTCGGAAGCCCACCAGGTGCTCATGCAGAACCACCTGCGCGACCGTGTGGTGCTCCAGACGGACGGTCTCCTGCGAACCGGTCGCGACCTCGCCATCGCCACGATGCTGGGAGCCGAGGAGTGGGGCGTGGCCACCGGCGCCCTGATCGCCATGGGCTGCGTGATGATGCGCAAGTGCCACCTCAATACCTGCCCCGTCGGCGTAGCCACCCAGGATCCCGAGCTGCGCGCCCTCTTCAGCGGTGACCCCCAGCACGTGGTCAACTTCTTCACCTTCCTGGCCGAGGACCTGCGGCGGCACATGGCCCACCTCGGGTTCCGTACGGTGGACGAGATGGTCGGCCGCACTGACAAGCTGGCACCGCGGGAAGACATCCGCCACCACAAGGCTCGCCAGCTGGACCTGTCGCGCCTGCTCCACTACATGCCTCCCACCGAGCGCACCAATACCTATTGCTGCGTGCCCCAGGACCACGGCCTGGACAAGGCCCTGGACCAGGAGCTCATCGAGCTCGCCCGCCCTGCCTTGGAGCGTGGGGAGCCGGTGACCGGCCAGTTCACCATCCGCAACGTCAACCGCACGGTGGGCACGCTCCTGGGCCACGAGATCACGCGGCGCACGGGCGAGGAGGGCCTGCCCGAGGATACGGTCCGCCTCAAGGCTGTGGGCTCCGCCGGCCAGTCGTTCATGGCCTTCGCCCCGCGCGGGCTGACCATCGAACTGGAGGGCGAGGCCAACGACTATTTCTGCAAGGGGCTTTCCGGTGGCACCGCCATCCTCTATCCGCCCCGGACGTCCACCTTCGATCCCAATGAGAACGTCATCGTGGGCAACGTCTCGTTCTACGGGGCCACGGCCGGCCGGGCCTTCATCCTGGGCCCCGCGGGCGAGCGCTTCTGCGTGCGCAACTCGGGCGCCGAGGTGGTGGTCGAGGGCGTGGGCGACCACGGCTGCGAGTACATGACCGGTGGCCGGGCCGTGATCCTGGGTCCGACCGGCCGAAACTTCGGGGCCGGCATGAGCGGCGGCATCGCCTACCTCTGGGATGTGGATGGCCGTTCCGCCGGTCGTGTCAATCCGGGCATGGTCGACCTCGAGGAGCTGACCGACCCGGCCGACGCGGCCGAGGTGCGCGAGCTCATCGAGGCCCACCTGGCAGCCACCGGCTCAGCTCGAGCCGCGGCCATCCTCGACGACTGGCCGGTGCAGGTCGGCCACTTCGTGAAGGTCATGCCGCGCGACTACAGGCGCGCCCTGGCCGAGCTGGCGGCCGAGGCCGCCGACGTGGCGGCGTAGGAGGACCAGATGGGCAAGGACACCGGTTTCAAGGAGTTCGAGCGCGTCGTCCCGGCCTACGAGCCGGTCGAGGAGCGCATCCGTCACTGGCGCGAGTTCGCGCTGCCCATGGCTCCGTCCGCGGTGGAGGAGCAGGGTGCTCGCTGCATGAACTGCGGTGTGCCCTTCTGCCACAGCGGCTGCCCGCTGGCCAACGTCATCCCCGATTTCAACGACCACGTCTACAACGGCAAGTGGGAGCGTGCGCTCAAGGCGCTCTACTCCACCAACAACTTTCCGGAGTTCACCGGCCGGGTCTGCCCAGCGCCCTGCGAGTCAGCCTGCGTGGTGGCCATCAACCGGCCGGCGGTGACCATCAAGAACATCGAGCTCGCCATCATCGAGCGTGCCTTCGAGGAGGGCTGGGCCACACCCCGGCCGCCCTCGGCCCGCACGGGCAAGCGTGTGGCCGTGATCGGCTCCGGGCCCGCCGGGCTGGCTGCTGCCGACCAGCTCAATCGAGCCGGCCACCACGTGGTCGTCTTCGAGCGCGCCGACCGACCCGGGGGGTTGCTGCGCTATGGCATCCCCGATTTCAAGCTGGGCAAGTCCGTGCTCGACCGGCGCCTCGACCTCATGCGCGAGGAGGGCGTGGTCTTCCGAACCTCGACCAACGTGGGCGTCGATTACCCGGCCTCGCAGCTGTTGGCGCGCTATGACGCGATCGTGCTGGCGGGTGGCTCCACCCAGCCCCGCGACCTGCCCATCGCCGGCCGCGATGCGCGCGGCGTCGAGTTCGCCATGGACTTTCTGCGCCAGTCGAACCGCCGGGTCGCGGGCGATGAGATCCCGGCCGGCACGGAGATCCTCGCCACCGACAAGGACGTCGTCGTCATCGGCGGCGGAGACACCGGCTCGGACTGCGTGGGCACCTCCATCCGCCAGGGCGCTCGCAGCGTGACCCAGATCGAGATCATGCCCCGGCCGCCGGAAGGCCGCACCGCGGCCACGCCCTGGCCCACGCATCCGGGTCCACGCATGTTCTCGACCTCGAGCTCCCAAGCCGAAGGTGCGATCCGTGACTGGTCGGTCCTGTCCAAGGCCTTCCTGGCCGACGACGACGGCGCGCTGCGCGCGGTCTCGGCGGTGCGGGCCGATTGGTCTTCCGGTGGGCCCCGGGAGATCGAGGGCTCCGAGCTCGAGCTGCCGGCCCAGCTGGTGCTCCTGGCGATGGGCTTCCTGCACCCGGAGCACGCCGCGCTCGACGACTTCGGGGTGGACAAGGACGAACGCGGCAACTGCGCCTCGAATGGCTATGCCACCTCGCGCCCGGGCGTCTTCGTGGCCGGCGACATGCGCCGAGGGCAGTCGCTGGTGGTGTGGGCCATCAGCGAGGGCCGCGAATGCGCCCGCGCCGTGGACGAGTACCTGACCGGCCATCCCTCGCTGCTGGCGGCCAAGGACCTCTCTCGCTCGGACGCCGTCGCGATCCCCTGAACGAACGCGGAGCGCGGCGCGGTAGGCTTGGGCCGTCCCGCTCGTAGACAAGGGGGTCATGCCGCATGACACAGCTGAAACATCGTCCTGAGCGCCAGCAGTTCGCGGTCCATGTCGGTTCCGCCACCGCCCTGGCCGCGCTGCCCGAGTGGTGGGGCGCGCTCGACTCGGGGATCGAGTCAAGGGCCCTGCGTTTCAGCGAGAACGGGGGCAACTGGATCGATGAGGCGGCGCTGCCGAACGCGCTCATCGAGGCCGGGGCGCGCTTGACCGAAGTGGCCGGCGTGATGGACTTCGAGGGCCTGCGACGAGCGGGACTGGAGGTCGGACAGCGTGTCCTGCTCAAGCCCGACGCTCAGCCCCAGGACCGCTTCGCGATCGCCGTCTGGACCGGCGACGACGCGGCCCAGGTCGGCTTCCTGCCCAGCAACGTGGCCGCCGAGGTGATGGCCGTCTCGATGCGCGACCGCGTCGGCTTCGCGGCCTTCGTGGCACAGGAGGTCCGCGACGCGAGGAGCAAGGAGCGGCGCGACGTGACCATCCTGCTCGGTCCCGGCGCGGTCTGGGCCGAGCGCCTCGACGAAGGAGCTTGACCAGCCGCACCCAGCTGACCGCAGCTGCGCCGGGACTGGTCCTGGTCGCCGGCCTCGCCCTCGTCGCCTACGCTTCCACGCTGTTCCTGCCCGACATCTTCGGGGCCGTCACCGTCGGCCTCTTCCTGGGCATCATCGTCGCCAACGTGCGGCCCCTGCCGCGGCTGGCACCGGGCGCCCGCCTGGCCAAGGCCTGGTTCCTGCCCCTCGGTATCCTCCTGCTCGGTGCCCGGCTCAGCCTCGGTGACATCCTTTCCACTGGTCTGGGCGCGATCGTGGTCCTGGTCATCGACGTCATCATCGTGCTGGTCATGACCCTGCTCGTCGGCCGTGCCCTGGGCCTGCCAGACCGGCTGGCCGCGCTCATCGGAGTGGGCACCGGCATCTGTGGCAACACCGCCATCGCGGCCACGGCGCCGGTCATCGGAGCCGAGGAGCGCGACGTCTCGTTCGCCGTCGCCACCATCACCATCTTCGGCACGGCCGCGGTCGTGGTCTACCCCCTGATCGGACACGCCCTGGGCATGTCAGATGACCTCTTCGGGCACTGGGCCGGCGCGGCCGTCAACGACACCAGCCAGGTCACCGCCACCGGCTTCAGCTACTCGGTGCCCGCGGGCGAGACGGCGACCGTGGTGAAGCTGACCCGCAATACGCTGATGGTGCCGGTCATCTTCGCGCTCGGCACCTGGTTCGCATCGCGCCGGACGGGCCGGACCGACACCGACGGGGGGCGCGGCTGGGTAGCTTCCGCGCGCAAGGCGGTGCCGCCGTTCCTGCTCGGCTTCCTGGCCCTCGCCCTCGTCAACTCGGCGGGACTCATCCCACCGGAGCTCGTGACGCTCTTCAGCCGAGCCTCCGCGGTGCTCATCGTGATGGCCCTGGTGGGCGTGGGCCTTTCGACCAGTCTCACGCAGCTGCGACAGACGGGACCGGCGCCCTTCGTGATGGGCCTGGCCGTGGCGGGCGTGCTGGCGCTGGTCAGCCTGTCGCTCTTCGTGCTCCTGGGGGTGAGCTAGCACGAGGCGGCGCTGGACGCCGACCGCGTGGACCGGGCGACGTCTCGTCGCCCATAATGAAGGGGACCCATGATCGTGTCCTTCACCCCTAGTTCGTCGTTGCCCGCATGAGGCACCGCCCCGACTGGCTGATCGCTGTCTCGCGCCATCTGCGGGACATCAGCTATCTGCGCAAGTGGGTGGTGCTGGGCGCCGTCATCGGCCTCGTCGCGGGGACCGGTGCAGCCGTCTTCTTCTGGGCGCTCGAGTGGGCCACCAGCTTCTTCATGGGTACCCTCGTCGGTTTTGCGCCCTCGAGTCCCGCGGGCGAGGGCGGGGTGCCCATCGGCGGCGACGCCGAGCGCTGGTGGCTGCTGCCGCTGGTCGTGGCCCTGGGCGGCCTCATCGCCGGCATCATCGTCTTCCGCTTCGCGCCGGAGGCCGAAGGTCATGGCACCGATGCGGCCATCGACGCCTTCCACCACGGAGCTCGCGGCATCCGCGCCCGCGTGCCCCTGGTCAAGACCGTCGCCTCAGCCATCACCATCGGCTCCGGCGGGTCTGGTGGCCGTGAGGGCCCGACGGCCCAGATCGGCGCCGGCTTCGGGTCGTTCATGGCGCGGTTGCTGGACCTCGACGCCCGCGATGCCCGCATCGCGGTCGCCAGTGGCATGGGCGCCGGCGTGGGCGCGATCTTCCGCGCCCCGCTCGGCGGTGCCGTCATGGCCGTCGAGATCCCCTATCGAGACGGGAACGAGTCCGAGGCCCTCGTGCCCGGCTTCGTCTCGTCCATCGTGGCCTTCGCCGTCTTCGGTGCCCTCGTCGGCTTCTCGCCCATCTTCGGCGAGCAGCTGCAAGCCACCTTCTCCGACCCCATCCAGCTCGTCTACTACGCCATCGTCGGCGTCGCGGCCGGGGTCGTGGGCCGGCTCTACATCAGCGGCTTCTACTGGACCCACGATCGCTTCAAGGCGTGGCCCATGCCGCGCTGGGCCAAGCCCGCCATCGCGGGCCTGGCAGTCGGCGCGATCGGCCTGGTCCTGCCCGGGGCGCTGGGCACCGGCTACGGCTGGGTCCAGGCCACGCTCGAGCGGGAGTCGCTGATGACGATCCCCATCGGCGTCTTGCTCATCCTGCCCTTCGCCAAGATCGTGGCGACCTCGCTCTCCATCGGCTCGGGCGGCTCGGGCGGCGTCTTCGGTCCGGGCATGTTCATCGGGGGCCTGCTCGGCGCGGGCATCTGGCGGCTCCTCGAGCCGGTGGCGCCAGACGTGCCCGCCGAGCCGGCGGGCTTCGTCATCGTGGCCATGGTGGCGCTCTTCGGCAGCATCGCCCACGCGCCGCTGGCGGTGATGCTGATGGTGGCCGAGATGACCGGCAACCTGTCCATGCTCGCACCGGCCATGCTGGCCATCGGCCTGGCCACCCTCATCGTGGGCGATCGCACCATGTACCGCTCACAGCTGCGTGGTCGGGCCGACTCTCCGGGGCATCGCTTCCGCATGGCCCTGCCCCTGATGGCCTCGCTGCCTGCGCGCGACACGGCGCATAGCCCGCGCCTGGTCCTGACCGGCGAGCAGACGGTGCAGGCGGCCATGCAGCAGCTGGCCGGAGCGGGCCTGCTCGGGGCACCGGTCATCGACAAGCGTGGCGACCTGCTGGGCACGGCCGATATGGCCCAGCTCCAGGCAGCCGTGCAGGACGGGCTGGATCCGGGTCGCACGCTCGGTGCCAGCGTCTCCAGCCTGGGTCGCGTCCACATCTCGGCGGACGATTCGCTCGACGACGCCCTTGGCCTGCTCGTGGACAGCGACCGTGAGTGGGGACCCGTCGAGGAGGACGGCCGCTACGTGGGCGTGCTCTCCACGCGAGATGTGCTCACCTCCTACCGGCGTGCGCTGGCGGGCAATGTGCGGCGCATGCGCTCGGTGGGTACGAGCAAGGGCACCATGGTCGAGGCCGACGTCGCGCCGGGATCTGCGCTGGTGGGTGTGAAGGTGTCGCGGGCGCCGTGGCCACGTGACACGGTGCTGGTCTCGATCGAGCGCGACGAGGAGATCATCGTGCCGCGAGGGGACGTGGTCATCGAGGGCGAGGATCGCCTGACGCTCTTCGTGACCACGGCCGGACGCGAGCTGCTGCTGGCCTTGCTGGCCGATCCCGCCATCGGGCCAGCGGAGGGCAACGAGCCGACGGCGGCCGCCGCGGCCGCGTCGACGGTCGCAGCCGATCCTTCCGGGATGGTCGCGTCCGACCCGGACGACCGACCGTCGCCGCCTGCGCGCCCCATGCCACCTGAAGGCCCCGACAGCGGTACCGCACCCCCGGCCTGACACGGGCGCACGGCCGCCGACACAGGGTTCGCCCACCGCCGCCAGTGACCTGGTGGTACTGGCGCACTGGTACCTTTCGTCTACGCACGGTTACGCATTCGCGCACGGCTGATGGGCCCGCATGCTTTCGCGGTGCCATCACCTCTTGTCTGTCCCGCATGTGGCGCGCCGGTCACGGCCGACACGGCGTTCTGCGGCGAATGCGACTCACTCGTGTCGTCGGCCGCGGATCATCGGCCCTGGGCCGGCGCGTCCATGCCTCGTCCACGCGCTCTCTCTGGCCCGGCCGTTCCGGCCGTCTCTGCTGTCCCGATCCGGCCGCCCTCGGAGCCCACGTCGTCCCTGGCGGGCGCGGCACCCGAGCCACCGGCGCTGGATCCGGCTGACCGTGTCAGCCTCCCGAACGAGATCGATGACGAGCCCGTGCCCTGCTGGGACTGCGACGCACCGAACCCGCCGGGCCGCATGTTCTGCGGGGAGTGCGGCACGTTCATCGCCGTGGGGGCCAAGGCCTTCAGCCGCACGATCCTCGACAGCGCAGCGCGCGACTCCGCTTCGGCGGACCAGCCCGGTCCGATGTCGCTGGGCGCCTACGCTGTCGCGACCCGCCGTCGAGCCGCCCGTCGCAGGACTCGCCTGGCCACGGTTTCCGTGGGCCTCGTGGCGGTGGTCGCGCTGGCCTTCGCCTACGTGGTGGTCTCCCCGGGCGGTCGCACGCAGGTGCCCGAGCCGCCGGTGGCCGCCGCTGTCGCTACCCCCACCCCGGGCCCCACGACCGCGCTACCGTCGGGCATGGGTCTGGCGGAGGGCTTGCCCGAGCTCCGCGGTGCTGCCCTGGAGGCTGAGCTGGAAGCCATTCGGGGGGAGACCGAGCAAGCCAGCCTGCCGCTGACGGTGGCCCCGGTCGCGCTGGCACCGACCGAGCGGCCGAAGACGACTGCAGCCGTCCCGGCCGCCGAGATCGCCGATCTTGACGCGCTTGCACCGTCGACTGCGGCACCCGCCCCGGTCACGCCGAAGGCCGCGCAGCCGCCGGCCGAACCGACCGGATCCGACGGCGCTCAAGCCGCGGCAGCCCCGCGGACCGTCGATCCCACCACGGCGCCAAAGGCCGCCAAGGTGGCGCCGGAGAAGCGTGCCGACGCTGTCGTCTGGCGTGACGGCTGGGTCTGCGGTGGCGTGCTTCGGCTGGACGACGCACGTGCCCGCGACTGGACCATCACCCGTGCCGCGTTCCTGCCCAGCAACGGCTACGAACGGGTGATCCTGCGGCTCAACCGCTTCGGCTCGGGTTCGGGTGCGCCGGCCTCGTTGACCGCGGAAACGGTGCCCACCGCTCGTGTCGCGCGATCGGTGCCCGGGGTGGGCAGGCCTTCCCTCGGACGCACGACGGTCGTCCTCCAGTTCGAGGATGGCGTCAAGACGGACGTCAACCTGCGCGCCTATCGCCCCGGTGGCTTGCGCTCCATCAAGGAGTTCTCGGCCTATCCCGCCGGCAGCGGCGCCTCACGCGTGCTCATCTCGTCCACCTCTGACGGCTGCTTCCGTGTGCGCACCCCCGACTGGCGGCGCGCCAAGGGGTCCAACCAGGCCCAGATCATCATCGACATCAAGTCCTGAACTCGCATCCATCCGCCGTGGACCTGCGTGTCGGTGTCGGGGGTTCGCCTCGGCACCGACACGCACCCAATCCTGCTGGCGGATGGCCCCAGCGGCGGCCCGCTAGATCAGGCCCAGGCTCACCACCAGCGAGGCCAGGGCCAGCGAGATCGAGACGGTCGCGATGAGCACGGACATGCGCGTCCGCCCCAGCCGCGAGGTCAGGATGGCGCCGGGCAGCATGGTCGCGAGCGAGGCCGCGAGGATGGCCGGCACCAGCTCCCATAGGGGCTTCACGTCCCCGTAGTGGCCGGAGCCGGTGACCAGCAGCACGACGGCGCTGAGGACTGCCGCCGCGGCCATGAAGATGCGTCCGAACACCGACGATCCCACCGCGATCCGCGGCTCCAGCCGCGAGAGGATGAGCAGGGTCACGCCCATCGGACCCCAGCCGGCGCCCGACACGCCGCTAGCCATGCCCGAGACGGCGCCGATGGCCCCGATGCGGGCGGTCGGCTCGTCACCCGGTGCACGCGCCACCTGCATGCGCTTGAGGGGCATGCTCACCAGCAGGAGCACCGCGCTGAGGATGATGAGCAGCTCCACCGCCAGCCGGATCTGCTCAGCCTCGAAGTTGGAGGCCACGATGGGGCCGAGCACGGCACCGATCACGCCGCCGGTCACGAGCGGTACCACGATGGGTCGCGAGACGTTGCCCAGGCGCACGTGGGCGCTGGCGCCGAAGGGCACGATGAGGACTTGCAGGAAGAGCGAGAGCGGGGCGGCGAAGAGGGGATGGATGCCCAGCAGCAGCAGGCCCGGCACGAGCACGCCGCCGTAGACGCCGACGGAGGTGAGGGCCGCGCCGGCCACCAGGCCGACCAGCCACACGCCCACCAGCAGGTCCTGTTCGGGGGCCGGGATGAGCAGGTACGACACCACCAGGACGACGACCGCCAGCGCGATAGCTGCCACGGTGGCAGTGAACTGGCGGGGGCCGATGTCGATCTTGTAGCGGATCGCCCGGACCCACTTGGGCTCCTTCTCCCAGATGCCGGGCAGCTGCGCCGGCTTCGACCGATCGGCCTTGGAGTGGGGAATGACCGCGCCGTCTTCGCGGGATCTCGTCGTCGCAGCCTGCTGGGCCGGGGTGCTGTCGCTCACGTGTCCCTGTGCTCGTTCGTCGGGCACCCGCGTCTGCGCGAACGCCGCATTCGTGGGTATACTCCGAGTTACCTGAGTATCCCGATAATGTCTATCATATCGGTCGGGAAAGCGTAGCATAGCGACGAGACGTCGTCGCATCAAGCAACAGAGGTCGACCCCCACGAGATGATCGAGACGAGACCGGCAGGCGACCATGCCCTGCGCCAGCGAATCACCCACCTGGACGCCCTCGAGGCGGAGTCCATCTTCATCATGCGCGAGGTCGCAGCCGAGTTCCAGCGGCCGGTGCTGCTGTTCTCCGGCGGCAAGGACTCCATCGTCCTGCTGCGCATCGCGGAGAAGGCCTTCCGTCCAGCCAAGTTCCCGTTCCCGGTCATGCACATCGATACCGGGCACAACTTCCCCGAGGTGCTCGAGTTTCGCGATCGTCGCGTGAAGGAGCTGGGCGAGCGCCTGATCGTAGCCTCGGTGCAGGAGTCCATCGACAAGGGCCGCGTGCGCGAGGAGCCGGGCAATCCGTCACGCAACCGCCTCCAGACGACGACGCTGCTCGACGCCATCACCGAGCACAAGTTCGATGCCGTGTTCGGCGGCGCTCGTCGTGACGAGGAGAAGGCTCGCGCCAAGGAGCGCGTCTTCAGCCTGCGTGACGAGTTCGGCCAGTGGGAGCCGCGCAGTCAGCGCCCCGAGCTGTGGGCCCTCTATAACGGCCGCATCCGCCAGGGCCAGCACATGCGCGTGTTCCCCATCTCCAACTGGACCGAGATGGATGTCTGGCAGTACATCGCCCGCGAGGGCATCGAGGTCCCCCCGATCTACTTCGCCCACGAGCGAGAGGTCTTCCGACGCGACGGCATGTGGCTCTCGACCGGCCCCTTCCTGCAGCCCGGCCCTGACGAGTCGGTGGAGAAGCAGCTCGTGCGCTACCGCACGGTCGGCGACATGACCTGCACCGGCGCCGTGAACTCGGACGCCGCGGACCTCGATTCCATCATCGCCGAGACCGCCGCCGCGCGGATCACCGAGCGCGGAGCCACGCGAGCCGACGACTCCTTCAGCGAGACGGCCATGGAAGACCGCAAGAAGGAGGGCTACTTCTAGTCATGGATCTGCTTCGCTTCTCCACGGCCGGCTCGGTCGACGACGGCAAGTCGACCCTCATCGGCCGCCTGCTCTACGACTCCAAGGGCATCTTCGAGGATCAGCTGCAGGCCATCGAGCGCACGAGCATGGCCCGCGGCAACCACCAGGTCGACCTGGCCCTCCTGACCGACGGCCTGCGCGCCGAGCGCGAACAGGGCATCACCATCGACGTGGCCTACCGCTACTTCGCCACGCCCAAGCGCAAGTTCATCATCGCGGACACCCCGGGACACGTGCAGTACACGCGCAACATGGTCACGGGCGCTTCCACCGCGGACCTGGCCATCGTGCTCATCGACGCTCGCCACGGCGTGCTCGAGCAGTCGCATCGCCACGCCTTCATCGCGGCCCTGCTGGGCATCCCCCACATCGTGGTGGCCGTCAACAAGATGGACCTGGTGGGCTACGACGAAGCGGTCTACGACCGCATCACCACCGAGTTCGCCGACTGGGCGGCCAAGCTTGATGTGCATGACATCCAGTTCATCCCCATCAGCGCCCTGCACGGTGACAACGTGGTCCAACGCTCCATGGCCATGCCCTGGTACCAGGGCCCATCGCTGCTCTACCACCTCGAGCATGTCTACATCGGGTCGGACGTCAACCTCATCGACGTGCGCTTCCCGGTGCAGTGGGTGGTGCGGCCGCAGAGCGATGAGCATCACGACTTCCGTGGCTATGCCGGCCAGGTCGCGTCGGGCACCTTCAAGAAGGGTGACGACGTGATCGTGCTGCCCTCTGGCAAGCGTTCCAAGGTCAAGGAGATCCGGACCTTCGATGGCGAGCTGGAGGTGGCTTCGCCGCCGCTGTCGGTGGTGATGCAGCTGGAGGACGACATCGACGTCGCCCGCGGCGACCTCATCTGCCGGCCCCACAACCAGCCTGAGATCACCAACGACTTCGAGGCCATGGTCTGCTGGATGACCGACGAGCCGCTGCGTCCCGGCAGCCGCTACATCATCAAGCACGCCACCCGCTCGGCCAAGGCCATCGTCGACGACATGCGCTACCGCATGGATGTCAACACGCTCCAGCGAGACCAGGCGGCCGACGAGCTGGGCCTCAACGAGATCGGGCGCGTGCGGATCCGCACCAGCACCCCGCTGCTGCTCGACGAGTACCGACTCTCCCGGGCCACGGGCGGCTTCATCCTCATCGACGAGGCGACGTCCGACACCGTGGGAGCGGGCATGGTCGTGCGTACTGCGCCCGAGCCGGAGCTCGAGCTGGAGGAAGAGGACACCGAGGTGGCCGTCTAGGCCGACTGCCGGCGCCCACACCGGGTGCCATCGTCCGTCGACCGATCGTGCCCGCATCCGGCGCCTGGGCTCGTGCACGCCCCGAACCCGGGTGGGCCGTATCATCGGGCGGTGACAGATTCGAGACCGTCGCCGCCTGCCGGCCCCTCGGTCTGCCCGTTCGTGGCGCTTGCCGAGGACCGTGACCGGCGAGCTGACACGCCCGATGACGACAACCGCTGCTATGCGGAGCGTGCTCCTCGGCGCCGCGACCTCGCGTACCAGGCGGAGTACTGCTACGCCCCCGACTTCGCGCGCTGCTCGGTCTTCCTGGGCTGGGCCGCGCGCAACGCGGCCCAGCCTGCCGTGCCCGGGTCAGCCGCGGCCGGACCCAGCCTGGCGGCCGGTGCCCAGGGCTCGGACGCCGGCGCCGCAGGGGAGGGCATGCTCGGCGAGAGCGTGCCGCTGCCACCGACTCCCGAGGGCGGGCTCTTCGGGCCGGCCGAGCCGGTCGACCCCGCGGAGCAGGGGGCGGTCGAGCAACTCGACTGGGTCTCGGCCTCGGCCTGGGCAGAGGCCCCCTGGGACGAGCGCGCCGAGCTGGAGGCCGAGCTCGAGGAGCTGGAGCCCGAGCCCGAGGAGCCGGAGCCAGAAGACGAAGCGCTCGAGCGGCCGGAAGAGGCCACCAGCGCCCCCAAGGTGCCAGCGGCCCTGCCTCTGCGCCGCCGCAAGCCGCCCGGCGAGCCCATCCGTTCGCGGGGCTCCGGGGAATGGTTCTACGCCGACCCGCCCGGTCGAGAACCACTCGTCAGCCGCCGCTCGACGGTCACACCCGCGATCATGCTCGCGGTGCTGGGCGTGCTGGTGGTATCGGTCGTGGTCTTCCTGCTGGCGGCCGGCCTCGGTGGTGGCGACGGAGCGCCCGCAGCCGCCGCCTCGCCCTCGCCGGCCGCTTCACGGCTGCCCCTGATGACGCGGGCGCCGGCCACCGCCGAGCCCAGCGTCGCGCCCAGTTCCACGCCCGAATCGAAGGTGCGGTCCTACCGCGTCAAGCCCGGCGACTCCCTGTCCGGCATCGCCGCCAGGTTCGGCGTCACGGTCAAGCAGATGCAGTGCATCAACGGCATCCTCAACAAGGACGTCAACCTCCTCGTGGTGGATGCACGCCTGCAGATCCCGCCCAAGGACTACGAGTGCCCCCCAGGCTGGCGCAACGCTGCGCCCGAGCCCTAGTCCCGTGGTCCCGGGAGGGCACCACGCCGCGCGCCTGCGTTCAGGAGGGCGACAGGTTGATGCTGGTGATCTTGCCCGCTTCGACCCGGAAGGTGGCGTCGATGTGCTGGGAGGGCGTGCCCGGGCGCAGCACCAACAGGTCGGCCTCGTAGGTGTTGCCCATCTCGCGGATCTCCCCGGGCACCATCTGCAGGCCCGTATCCCCGCGCAGGAACCAGCCGCTCACCTGCTGCAGCCCTCGCAACGTGCGCGAACCGTCACGCACGTGCACGCGCATCTCGATCCGTTCGTCCATGAGCCCGACCGCGCCCTCGCGGTCGCCGCTGTTGAGCTTCTCGAAGAAGACTTCCATCGTGTCACTGGCACCCATGCCTACAGACTAGGCGACTGACGGCCCGGGCGTGCTGGGCGCCGGCGCTAGAAGCCGCCGCCGGCACCTCCGCCGCCACCACCCGCACTGCCGCCGCCGAAGCCGCCGCCACCGCCGGACGAGGCCGGTGGGCTGCCGATGGTCGAGAGGGCGGCCGTCATGGCCGTGAAGTCGGGTACCACACCACTGGAGAAGAGCCCGGCCGTGGGCGCGCGAGCACCGCCACTGATCCGTGGGGCGGTGCGAGCGCCGATCCCGAACCACAGCGGGAAGTAGGTGCGCGTGGGTGAGGCCGCGCCGGTTCGCACGTCCTCCAGTGAGCGTTCGAGGACCTCCTCGGCCTCCTCGTGCAGGCCCAGCGCGTAGGCCCAGGCCATGGCCTGATCGGGCGTCTCCACCCACGGCAGCGTCTTGCTCGACACCACCTGATCCATGGTGCGTGCGCTCTCCAGCGTCTTCTGCAGCGTCCGTCGATAGGCGGCCAGCTGGGCGTACATGCGTGCGCCCTCGAGCGTGCGCTGGGGCATGGCCCGGGCGATCACGAACATGGCCACGGCTCCGGCGATGGCCGCGCCACCCACCAGCAGCAGCCCGCTGCTGGGCAGTCTGAAGCCCAGGAAGACACCGGCGATGCCTGCCACCAGCACCACCGCCCCGCGCCGGGTCCAGCGGTCGGTGGCGTCGTCCGGTGCCTCCACGAACCAGCCCGCCTCCGCCACGGTGTCGTTGAGCCGCTGGTCGAACCCGCCCACGGACTTGGCGAAGCGCGGGACCTCGTCCGACTCGATGGTGCGGATGGCGCCACCCAGGCGCTTGAGCTCCTCGAGGGCGAAGCGCTCGGCCGGGCCCAGCGGCAGCCGTCGGTTGCGTGCCAGCCGCGCGTCGCGCTGGTCAGGCACGGTGATATCGATGTCGATCTTGCGCGGGTCGCTCTCCGCCGCGCGGAAGCTGATCTCCCCGCGCGAGGCCAGGTCTACCAGGGCCGTGGTCAGGGCGTGGCGCCGGGACCGCCCGTCCATGACCACCGCGGCCGCAGCCGGCGTCATGCCCGGCGGTGGCGCCGGCATCAGCACGGAGTCGTCGTCGAGGTACTCGGGGTCGCGGCCATAGCGCAGCCACGACCAGCCGGCCCAGCCGATGAGGACCACCAGCAGCAGCGGCGCCAGCACCAGGCCGGCGATGGCGTCGATCTGGCGGGCGAGCTGGAGGTCGCGAGCGTGCTCGGCCGTGGCGGCCACATCGATCTCGCGCATGGCCGCGAGGAGCGCGCCGTCGAAGTCGCAGTCGCGCAGCAAGGGCAGCATCTGCTCCTCGAAGACCGCCTGGCGCTCCTCGTTGCTCAGATAGGCTGCCTGGTAGCCGGGCGCGGCATAGAGCTGCACCTGTCCATGGCACTTGTCTGCGGCGAGGTCGAAGAAGATGGCCAGGCCGTCGTCGAAGCCCTGGCGCCCCACGCCCCACTGGTCGATGAGCGCGATGGCGTCCTGCTCGGTGGCAGCCGGCGATTGGGCCGAGGGCTTGACCTGGGTGTACACGACGACCTCTGCCCCGGTCCGTTCCCGGATGCCCTCGATCGTGCGCTGGAGCCGCCCGATGACCTCCGGACTGATGACCTTGGCGTAGTCGTACACCGCCACCGTCGCGCTGCCGTTGACGATGGGTTCGGGGAATGGTGGTCCAGCGTCGGGCTCGAGGCCGTCGGTCGGCCGGATCCCGGTCGTGGTCGTGGGCTGGCGGGCTCCCGGGACCTGCGCCACCGGCGTCGGCGACGGCTGGGGCACATCGGCCAGGAGCCGGTCACTCAGCTCGGCCACGCTCACCTGCAGGGCGCCGACCCAGTCCTGCTCCTCCATCGCGGTCTTGCTGATGTTGCGGACGGCCGCGTCGATCTCCTTGGCCTGGTCGGCATCCCAGTGGTCCCCCAGGGCCACACCGCCGCGCGCGACGCTGCCGTCGGCATTGATGTTCCAGAACATGACCGCGCCCAGGCCGTCCTCGCCGCCGACACCCCACTGCTGGAGCACGGCCGCGGCCTCGGACCGGGCGTTCTTGAGGGTGCCCGGCTTGTTGCGCGTCTGGGTGTAGACAGCGATGTCGATGCCGGTCTCGTCTTCCAGCGTGACCAGGTCGGCGTTGATGTCGGTCTCGTTGACATCGTCGAAGATGCGTGCCTCATCGGCGATGTGTGCGCCCTCTCCTCGTTGCACGTAGACCGCCTGGGCCAGGGCCAACGGCGCGACCAGGGCCAGGGCCAGCAGCAGCAGCGCGAGCGCGGAGGTCAGCCGCGACGCCCGCCCCAGGGCGTGTCGGCGTCTCATGTCGCTGTCTCCACCATCTCGGCGCGGACGCGTCGCACCAGCTCGGCCGACTGCTCGTAGCGACCGAAGCTGGGCATGATGTAGGTCCCGTCCACGTGCTTGCGCATGTGTCCGAGCAACTCCAGCGCCAGCTCCAGCCCGACCTCGGCTCCCCGCTCCCCGGCAGATTGCATGGAGGCACGCACGTCGTCGGGGATGTTGATGCCCGGGACCTCGTGGTGGAGGAACTCGGCGTGGCGCGCGGTATGGAGCGGAAGTACGCCGAAGAGCACCGGCAGCGGCAGCCGGTCGCCCCAGCGAGCCGCCGCACGCGACATGAAGCGATCCCACTGCTCGGTGGCGTAGATCGGTTGGGTCATGATGAGGTGCGCGCCGGCCTCGATCTTGCCGGCCAGCCGATCGATCTCACCGTCGAGGTCCTCGGCGGTCGGATCGAGCGCGCAGGCGATGGTGAAGCCGGCGGGAGCGCCGATCGGCCGGCCCGCCTGGTCCTCGCCGCGGTTGAGCCGGCCAAGGATGCCGATGAGTCCGATGCTGTCGATGTCCCAGATGCCGGTGCCGCTGGGATAGTCGCCGAGGCGGGGCGGATCCCCCGTGAGCGCCAGGATGTCGCGGATGCCCAGGGCATGCGCGCCGAGCAGCTCCGACTCAAGGGCCATCAGGTTGCGGTCGCGGGTGGTGAAGTGGATGAGCGACTCCAGCCCCAGCTCCTTGACGATGGCGAAGCCGACGGCCATGGCTCCCATGCGCACGCGCGCCATGGCGCTGTCGCTGATATTGACCAGGTCGGCACCGGCATCGCGAATGAGCCGGGCCGATCCCAGGGTCCGCTCGATGTTGACCGAGCGCGGCGGATCGATCTCGACGCTGATGACGAAGCGACCCGCCGAGAGCGCCTGCGCCAGGCCCGTGGGCGGCGGCGACTCCTGGGCCGGTGGCGAGGGCGCTTCGCCGGAGGTGCGCGGCCGCGGTGTCGGAGGCTCCTGCACCCCGGCCGCGGCGCTGGCTCCCTGGGCGGCACGACTCGCCCCCCGGGCCCGTTCGCGATCGAGGGCCTGGCGCATGGCTGCGATGTGCGCCGGAGTCGTCCCACAACAGCCACCGACGAGGCTCGCGCCGGCCGCCAGGAAGGCCGGTACCTCATCGGCGAAGTAGGCTGGCTCGGCGGCCCACACGAACGAGCCGCCGACCCGACCCGAGAGTCCAGCGTTGGGCATGATCAGGAGGGGGGTGCCGTCCGCGAGCGGGGCCATGGCGGCGAGCGCATCGATGCCCGCGATCGGCCCCGAGCCGCAGTTGACGCCGATGACGTCGACGCCCGCATCGCGCAGGGCCGCGACCGCGGCTGCCGGCTTGGTGCCGTCCGCCATGCGCAGGTCTTCGCCGAAGGTGAGCGAGACCACCAGGGGCAGGTCGGACAGGCGGCGGGCGGCTTCGACCTGGGCCAGCACGTGCGCCAGGTCGCTGGCGGTCTCGAGCTGGACGAGGTCGATGCCCCCTTCCAGCAGGGCCTCGAGCTGTTCCGTGGCCGAGGCCGCCGCGATCTCCGGGTCCAGGTGTGCCGGTCCGTGCAGCGGCGAGCTGACCGGGCCGATCGATCCGGCCACCAGCACATCCACACCCGCCACCTCGCGGGCTTCGCGCGCCAGCTGCGCGGCGCGTCGGTTGATGGGACCCACCCGATCGGCCAGACCGAGGGGCGCGAGATGGGGGCGAGACGCGGTGAACGTGTCAGTCTCGATGATCTCCGCACCCGCGGCGATGTACTCGCGGTGGACGGCGGACACCACTTCCGGGCGGCTGAGCACGAGCTCGTCGAGCGCGGCTCGCTGGGGCGTGCCTCGGCTGTAGAGCAGCGTGCCCATGGCGCCGTCGTAGAGCAGCGGTCCGGCCGCGAGGCGTTCGGCGAAGGCACGGCGAGCGGGTGAGGCAGCAGGGTTGATGGCCATCGAGAGGCAAGGGTACCCCGCTCTCGCTCTCGCCTTCGTCGCGCATGCCCACGGTGGGTCGAAGGCGGCGTAGGATGCTCCGCAACGACCCTGCCCGTGCCCACGCCGGCTCGCCCGGTACTGCCGTGGAGAGACCTCATGACTCGCTTGCGCCCCGATGGCTTGCCAGAGCCTGCCTCCGCCTTTGGAGCCGCGGTCGTGGACCTCATCGTCGATGTCTTCGAGGCCTACCCCACGTGGGGCACGGCCACCGGCTATCACCGTGTCGACGGGCGCTGGCCCGACCTCTCCGAGCGCGGACGTCAGGCGCGCCTGGCCATGGCCCGCTCACACGCCGAGGCGCTCGCCGCCTTCGAGGACGCCGACCTGTCGCCTGACGAGCAGGTCGATCGTCGGATCCTGACGGACGAGCTGGAGAAGGTCGTCTTCGCCGAGGAGGTCCTGCGCGAGGAGGCGTGGAACCCGCTGTCCATCGTGTACCTCGTCGGCGGCGGCCTGTTCGATCTGCTCTCGCGCGAGTTCGCCCCCTGGCACGCCCGGGGCGCTTCACTGCTGGCGCGCCTGGAGGGTCTGCCCGCGCTCACCACCGCCGCCCTGGCGGGGCTCACGGGACTGCCCGACCGGCCGGTCGGCCTGCTCCAGCTGGACACCGCCCTGGCCCAGCTGAGCGGCGTGACCGAGCTCGTCGACCTGGCCCAGGCCGAGGCGAGCAGGCGGGCCGAGAGGGGCGAGGCCCCCGAGCTCGTGGCCGCCATGGCCAAGGCTGGGGAGAGCGCCCGGCGAGCGCTGGATGAACTCCGCTCCGGCCTCGACGAAGACATCCGGGGCCGTGCGGCCGGAGAGGGCCGGCTCGGCCCCGAGCTCTTCGCCCGCAAGCTGCGCTACACGCTCGGCTCCGAGCGCTCGCCCGAGGAGGTGCGCGAGCAGGCCTGGGCCGACTTCCGCGTGGTGCGTGCCGAGATGGGCCGCCTCGCCCGCGAGCTGTGGGACACATGGCTCCCGGGCGAGCCCCTGCCGGTGGTGGCAGCGGACGATGTGGCCGGCGCGTCGGCGCTCGTGCAGCGCGTGCTCGACGCCATCGCCGAGCAGCACCAGCGGCCCGAGGGCTTGCTCGCCTTCTGTGAGCGCGAGATCGCGCGCATCAGCGAATTCGTGCGCGAGCGGGAGCTCATCACCCTGCCAGACGAACCTCTCCGCGTCACCTGGACACCGACCTTCATGCGGGCCGCCGCCCGCGCCTTCCTCGACAGTCCTGGGCCGCTCGATCGCGGGCAGCCCTCGTACTTCTGGATCACGCCACCCGACGAGGCCGAAGGACCAGAGGCGGTGGCCTCCTACCTGCGTGAGGAGAACGACGCCTCGCTTCGCTGTCTCAGCATCCACGAGGGCATCCCGGGCCACTATCTGCAGCTGGCCGCCTCGAATGCCTGCCCGTCGCTGGCCCGCACGGTCTTCACCGACGGCATGTTCGCCGAGGGCTGGGCCGTCTACGTCACGCAGGTGATGTACGACGCTGGTTACGCGGCTGAGGATCCTGGCTTCGCCCTGCAACACTGGAAGATGTATCTGCGTGCGGCCGCCAATGCCATCCTCGATGTCGAGACGCACACGGGCGGCATGACCGAGGAGGAGGCCATGTCCCTCATGGTCGAGGGCGCCTGGCAGGAGCGTGACGAGGCCCGCGGCAAGTGGCTGCGCGCACGCCTCAGCTCGACCCAGTTGTCGACCTACTTCGTGGGCTCGCTCGAGATGTGGGACCTGGAGATGGAGGTGCGTCGCCGGCGCGCCGCTGCCGCAGGAGCGCCGGCTTCGGCGGTCCCGCCGCAGCGGATCCGGGGTGGCGTGGGTGAGAGCCCCGGCTTCGACCAGCGGGCCCACCTCGAGGCGGTGATCAGCCATGGCACGCCGCCGCTGAAGTGGTGCCGGCAGCTGGTGCTGCGCGGCCTCGGGGAGGCCGGAGGCAGCGTCCCCGCGTGAGCGAGCTGCGCCCCGACTCCCCGGTCAGCCGTCCGCCGACGGCCCGGCCCCGCGAGACGGCTCCGGACGCTGTCGAGCCGCCGAGCCAGGTGGAGCTGCAGGCCATCGCCCGTCACCTCGTGACCCTGCCCGGCCAGGAGGGCGCGGAGGTCACCGTCGACGAAGCCCTGGGGGTCACCTTCGTGCGCGGCTGCGGGTCCGGCCCTGACATGACCTACGCCGCCATGCCGCAGTGGGGCGACGACGACTGGCCTACCGGCCTCGCGGCCGTGCGCCGCCACATGCTCGACCAGGACCGTTGGCCCTCGCTCTTGCTGACCGACCGCCTGGAGCATCCGTCGAGCCTGCCCGCGGCGCTGGAGCGAGAGGGCTGGCTGCCGGTCCTGAGTGAGACCGTCATGTACAGCGGCCGGGCGGCCGTGGTGCCGCACCTGGAGCCGAGCATGCGTATCGAGGCGGTGCGGCCGCGTTCGCTCGAGACCCACGAGCGTCTGGAGCGGGAGATCTTCGGTCTCGGCCCCGACCAGGTCGAGCGGCGCCGAACGGCCCTCGCCGCTGCCCTCGATGATGGTCGGCTGCGCGCCTGGGTCGTGTGGCTTGACGAGGAGCCGGTGGCCGTGGCCCGCCTCTCACGGGGCGACGGCGTGGCCGGTCTGCAGGGCGTGGGGGTCGTGGAGCGCTACCGGGGCCGTGGCTTCGGCACGCTCATCACCACGGTCGCCACGCGCGCCGGCCTGGCCACGGGCAATCGTCTCGTGTGGCTCTCGGTACGCGAGGACAACGAGCCCGCCGTCCGCACCTACCACGCGCTCGGATTCGAACGCGCCTTCAGCTGGACCCGCTGGCTGTCCGCCGAGGACCCGCGCCGCCGCTAGGCCTGCTTCACCTTGGCCGCGGGCAGGTACATGCGCTCCACGTATTCCTCGAGCATGCGGGTGGTCGAGAATGCCCACAGCGAGCTGCCGGCGGAGCGACGCATGCGCTCCAGCCAGCCATGGGGCAGGCCGTCGGCAGCGCGCTCGTACCAGAGGGGCACGACCTCGTCCTCGAGGAGGCGGTAGAGATCCTGTGCGTCGGCCCAGTCCTGGGCGCCCTCGTCGGGGTTGGGATCACGGCCGCCGATGGCCCAGCCGTTGTCCCCGTGGTAGCCCTCGTCCCACCAGCCATCGAGGATGGAGGCGTTGACCACCCCGTTCATGGCTGCCTTCTGGCCGCTGGTGCCCGACGCCTCAAGGGGCCGGCGTGGATTGTTGAGCCACACATCCACGCCCTGCACCAGGTGCCTGGCCACGCGCATGTCGTAGTCCTCGACGATGAAGACATGCCCACGCAGCGCCGCCGAGCGGCTGTGCTCGAAGATGGTCTGGATGACGCCCTGGCCCGGTCGGTCGGCGGGGTGGGCCTTGCCCGCGAAGATGAACTGTACCGGGCGGTCCGGGTCGGTGATGAGGCGGGTGATGCGCTCGGTGTCGCTGAAAAGCAGGGCCG
>Ga0210085_1000094_pt1 | contig 38819 bp, 34 predicted proteins | sample China_Galinas_PW_5_FD_184866 | JGI IMG/M metagenome (GOLD analysis project Ga0210085, IMG submission 184866) | Wetland microbial communities from San Francisco Bay, California, USA, that impact long-term carbon sequestration - China_Galinas_PWC_D1... | ecosystem: Environmental > Aquatic > Marine...
CAGAAGTTGCTCGGACATAGCGACGTGCGAACAACCATGATCTATACCCAAACGGTGGCGAGCACGACGCTGAAGGAAGCCAAGAGCCCGCTGGATTTTTGATCGTTCCAGCGTCAGCGGGGTCTGGCCTCACATCGCCCATCGTCTTGCCCCCCAAAATGACCGCTGACCATGCTTAAGCCGCCCTTCCGGTCAGCATGCTGACCGTCCGCTCCTAGCAGACTGCTGTCCTTCGCCGCCCCGGATCTCACAGGCAAATTTACGCGGCGACCCGGCGACGTTCAAATCAGACTCGATCGATGCGAAAGGACGGCTGTCCGTCCGAGCCCAGTTACCGTGCAGCAAGGCTGGGCTCGGCGCCGGCGGTCGAAACGGAGCGTAAAAGTCCGACCACGTATAATAAGCATGTAGGCGTTGCCACCCGGCACCTGGTCAGCGATGAGTCGGCAAATCCGCTCCGACCGTTCAGGAGGATCCGGTTGGGCGGAGACGTTCACGACCGGTTCTGTGAGCGCCCGGAAAGGAGGCTCCTTCGGGCGACTCGTGCCGATCCGACGGGGAGGATCTCCGCGAGCGGGTGCGGTGGACGGGTCCAGACCAGGCTCGCGATCCGAGGGTCGAAGTGGTCGATCTTCTTTCGAAATTTCGAATAAACCGTTAGACTCTTGCGGTCTTGCAGTAAACCTCCGATTCAACGAATCGCCACATCGGGTCACTCTCTGCTTCGCCGGCCTGCAAGTGTCTGCGAATCGTCACGCGATCAGACTGATTCGACTGCAGGGGAGACGGGGGACCGGCCTTGCCGGACCCCTGGCAGAAATTCGGTCTCGGCTGCGAAGCCTAACCGAGTGACCGGGAGGATTCGATCCATGAAGCACCTGATTCTCGCGGCGGTGGACGGCTCTCAAAACTCCTTGCTCGCCGCCGGTGTCGCCGCGCGCCTTTCCGCAATGAGCGGTGCCCGCTTGGGACTGGTCCACGTGCTCGACGAGCCCGTGCTGGGCTATTGGGGCGGGTTGCATGAGCGCATGGCCGAAGATGTTCGCAACGAGGCAGAGGCAACGCTGGCCGACGTGGCACTTCGGATGCAAAAGGTGTGTGGCACCACCCCCGTGATCTTCGTCGAGACCGGGCTTCCGGAAGATGCCATCCTTCGAGTCGCCGCCGCGGAGCCGGCGCTTTCCATGGTGGCCGTGGGCCGCTTCGGACTGGAGGGTGAGCACCGCACGCGCCCGCTCAAACCGCGCATGGGCCATGTCACTGCCTTCCTGGCCAACCGCCTGTCCGTGCCGGTCCTTTGCGTACCACCCGATATCGACGCCTCACAAATCTGCGATGCCATCGCAGAGCTGCGCTCGAGCACCTGAGGCAACCCCCCGAGGAGGCTCCGGTCCGCCATGGACATCTTTCTGCCCATCGCCCACATGGACGTCAACCTGCTGCTGATCCTCGTGTTCGGAGGGGTGGTCGGCTTCCTCTCCGGCCTGGTGGGTGTCGGCGGTGGCTTTCTCATCACGCCATTGCTGATCTTCATCGGGGTGCCGCCACTGACCGCGGTTGCCACGGGCTCGGCCCAGATCGTCGGCACCTCCGCCGCAGGCAGCTACGCGCATTGGCGCTTGGGCAACGTGGATATGCGCATGGCCTTTGTGCTGCTCTTGGGCAGCTGGTCGGGTGGTGCCCTCGGGGTGCAGGTCGCCAAGACCCTGGAGGAAGGAGGCCATTTCGGCACCATCGTCACCTTCCTCTATGTGGGTCTGCTCGGCATCGTGGGCGTCAGCATGCTGATGGAATCCATGGGGGCCATGTGCGGAGCCCACTCCAAGGAGGGTGCAAATGCGAGTCGGCCGCGGGGCGAGAGCTGGATGGCACGCATTCCTCCACGGATGAATTTTCCGGTCTCGCGCCTGCAGTTGTCGCCCATCGTGCCCTTGGTCATCGGTTTCGGCGTCGGCATCCTGACCTCTCTGATGGGGGTGGGCGGCGGCTTCATCATGGTGCCGGTGATGATCTACATGCTGCACATGCCCACGAAGGTGGTGGTGGGCACCTCGCTGTTTCAGCTGTTGTTCACTACCGCCGAGGTAAGCATCCTGCAGGCGGGTGTGAACCAGGCGGTGGATCCCTTTCTGGCCCTGTTACTGGTTCTCGGATCGGCGCTCGGCACCCGCTGGGGCACACGTCTGGGGGCCCGCCTTCCCGGCGCCCAACTGCGATTGATCCTGGCGCTGGTGGTGGTGGCCGTCGCGGTCAAGATGCTGGTCGGCATCCTGATCGAGCCCAAAGACATCTACAGCTTGGTGCTCGCGCGATGAAACGGCTGCCGCTACTGCTCCTGGCCATCCTGCCCGCTCTCGCCTGGGCTCGGTCCGACTCACTGGTGAGTGAGCTCACCAGCGACCACGTGGACATCTCCGCCCGCTACACAGGGGACAAGATCACCCTGTTCGGCGCACTCTCCGCCGGAGGCCAGATCATCGTCAAGCTGCGCTCCCCGGACCAGCCCGTTTCTCTGGACGGAAAGGGCAAGGTCGGGCCGTTTTGGCTCAGCCAGGAAAGATATCAGGTATCCGGTGCGCCCGGACTCTACTACCTGCTGTCGTCGGCACCCATTGACAAACTCCTTCCGGTGGACGAGCGTCGCCGATACGGCCTCGATCTCATCGATGCCCTGGCGGACATGCGCCTCGACCCATCCCCGCCGGAGGCGGAGGGCGATGACGCCCTGAAGGCCGCCATGCTGCGGCTCAAGGAGGCTCATCACGACTATGTGCTGGACACCGGGGCCGTCGAGATCCTCGGCCAGCGCCTCTACTCGACCCTGATCCAGCTGCCGGCGCAGTTGCCGCTTGGCAAATACCGGGTGGACATCTATCTCGTACGCAACAATCGAGTGACCGCCTCGGAGTACCAGCATATCCAGGTCGAGCAGGTGCGTCTGGAGCATTGGGTCTCTGCCGTGGCCGTCCGGTACCCCTGGGTATTCGGGGTGGTCTTCACCTCCGGCGTGATGCTGCTGGGGCTCGTCCTGGGCATGCTTCTGGATCGCGGCAAGAAGGCCTGAGATGCGCAACCTCGCCCTCGCCTCGCTCCTGGGACTGTGTTGGCTGTCCGCATCGGCGGAGCCGATACATGTCGCGGTCAGCATCCTCCCGCAGAAATTCTTCGCCGAAGCCATCGGGGGCGAGCACCTGAGGGTGCAGGTCATGGTCCGGCCCGGCTTCGAGCCGGCCACCTACGATCCCACGCCGCGCCAGCTCGCCGAGCTGGCCCAGGCCGAGCTGTACTTTGCCATCGGCGTTCCCTTCGAGCGGACCTGGCTGCCGCGATTTCAGGCTGCGAGCCCCCATATGCGCGTCGTGCCGATGCAGCGAGGCATCCGGCGTCGGGCGATGGGCGCCGGGCTCGGCACCGATGCAGATGCCTCCCACGATTGGCCCAACCCGCATATCTGGCTGTCGCCGCCGCTGGTGCGCATCCAGGCGATGAACATGCTCGAGGCGCTGGTCGCCGCGGATCCGGCGCATGCGGCCGACTACCGCCGTGGTTATGCAAGGCTGGCGCTGACCATCAACCGGGTCGATGACGCCATCCTCGGGTCACTGACGACCGCTCATCTCGAGCACAACCGCTTCATGGTATTCCACCCGGCCTTCGGCTACTTCGCCGCCGCCTACGGTCTCACCCAGATCCCGATCGAGGTCGAGGGCAAGAAACCGAGCCCGAAGCAGCTTGCCGCACTGATCCGGACCGCCCGTAAAGACGGCATCAAGGTCGTCTTCGCCGAGCCCCAGTTTTCTCAAAAGGCCGCGCGCACCATCGCCGCTGCCATCGGGGGAACTGTAACTCCGATCGATCCCCTCGCCGAGGACTGGCCCAAAGGCATGCGGGCAATCGCCCAGGCACTGCACGATGCGCTGGCGCGGTGAGGCAGACGGTAATCCCCCTGCGCAGAATGACAAAGCCGCGGATGTCGGCAATGTGTACAAGGACTCCCTGGTAATCGAGGTCAAAAGGCTGAGCTTCGGTTACGGGCCGGGGCCTGTCCTCAGTGACGTGGACCTGCACATCCGCCGGGGCGATTTCATCGCCATCGTCGGCCCGAACGGCGGGGGCAAGACTACGCTGCTGCGTCTCGTCCTGGGTCTTCTCGAGCCACAGAGCGGGCGGGTTTGCGTGTTCGGCAAGGCACCGGGCAAAGAGCCGGCGCGCGTCGGCTACGTACCGCAGCACGGCAATCTGGCACCGGGCTTTCCCGCTACGGCGGAGGAAGTCGTGCTCATGGGTCTGCCGCACGGGCGCCGCCACGGTCCAAGCTTCCGGCGCGACGAGCGCGCGTGGGCGAGCGAAGCGATGCGGCGTACGGGTATCGAGGATCTCGCCGGCAAGCGCCTGCCCGAGCTCTCGGGCGGCCAGCGCCAGCGCGTGCTCATCGCGCGCGCCCTCATCACCCGTCCGGAGCTGCTGCTGCTGGACGAGCCGCTGTCCAACATCGACCCCTACGGGCGTCAATGCATCGTAGAGACCTTGACCGGCCTGGGCCGGGAGACAACCGTCGTCATGGTCAGTCACGACCTGGGCATCACTGCCAACGCCATCACCGGCATCGCCGCCGTCAACCGTTACCTGGTGCAGGCCGACAGCCCACAGCTGACCCCCGCAATGCTGGAGCTGATGTACGGTGTACATGAGGCAGGCTGCCCGGTCAGCGAGCATATCCACAATCTCGCCGAAACGGTTCCCAGCGGCGAGGTGCACACTTGAGCCCGGGCGAGCTGCTCGCCCAAACCTTTGTGCAACACGCCCTGCTGGCCGCGCTGCTGGTCAGCATCGCCTGCGGGATGATCGGCGCGCTGGTGGTGGTCAATCGCCTGGTGTTCATGGCCGGCGGCATCGCCCACTCGGCCTACGGCGGCGTCGGACTCGCCTTCTACACCGGCCTGCCCGTACTGCCGATCACCGGCGCCTTCACCGCCGGCGCCGCCTTGCTGCTGGGGCTCGTCACGCGCCGCCAGCGCGAGCGCACCGATACCCTGATCGGCGTCATCTGGGCCGGTGGCATGGCCTTCGGCATCATCCTGTTGAACCTCACACCTGGCTACAACACGGACCTGATGAGCTACCTTTTCGGCAGCATCCTCACCGTGCCGGAACGGGATCTTTGGCTGATGCTCGGCGCCGATGCCCTCATCCTGGCGCTCGTGCTGTACTATTTCCGCGACCTCCTGTCGTTCTCCTTCGACCCCGACTTCGCACGCTCGCGGGGCATTCCGGTCGACGGCCTGCACCTCATGCTGCTGGTGCTGGTGGCGGAAACCGTCGTGATGATGCTGCAGGTCGTCGGCTTGATCCTGGTCATCGCCCTGCTCACCATCCCACCCTATCTCGCCGAGCGCCACACCCGCAGTCTGGCGGGCATGATGCTCGCCGCCGGTTTCTGGAGTCTGGTGTCTTGCGTTGCCGGGCTGGCGGCCGCCTACCTGCTCGACATCAGCTCGGGAGCGAGCATCGTCGCCACCGCCTGCGTGATCTACCTCGTCTTCTTCGTGCTCCAAACCGCTTGGCGCTGGCTGAGCCGACGTGGTGCCCGGGAAACTGCCCGGATAGGCGATTGAATCGGCCCCGGTAAACCGATGGTCGAGCATCAGCGGCTGAGGGATTTGTCGTGGGGCCTCGCAATTCTGGTGGCCGGCTGCGCGGTCGTCCATGTCGTAGAGCCTCGATGGCCGGACGAAGCTCCCGAGCAAGCCTACTTCGCGCAGGCGTACAACGAGGATCCTGCGAACAAAGCGGTACAGACGCGAGATGCGTATCTCGACTGGGTAAAGCAGTTCTACTCGGGATCGGCTCTCTATCCCTATGGTTGGCTAGAGCTGCAACACTGGCTTCTGCGAGCAACCGCATCGTCTTCACGGGAAGAAGTAGCCGACAAGGTACGCCGGCTCGGGCAGGAGATTGCAGCGGAATGGGCCAAGGACAACCGGTTTCGCCGTATCAGCAGCGCCATGCTCGTTCTTTGGTCAGAGGTTATCCAGAAGGCGGTTGAATCCGGCTCGCAGCTGGCGGCGATCGACAGGATCGAGGCGGACGTCACTGCGATCCTGGACAGACGGTTGCCGCCCGAAGCAATCAGCGCGAAACGCTATGGACCTTGGGGCACTGAGATTCCGGAGCCGATCTGATGCACTGCTCTCGCTCCTGATTTGCACCCTCTGACTACCGGCGGTGGGCACCCGGCACAGAAGAAATTAGAATCATCTCATGGTTTGTCCCCGTCACCCAAAGGCATGTCCGCTCATACCGGTCGTCTCCTGCTGAGCCCGGGAGACCCTTTCCTGGCCACGGACCGAGCCCTGCTCACGGCCACGCTGAGCGATGCCGGTTTTCTGGGAGAAGCTCTGTCGGGCCAAATCGGCGCCTTCTCGATCGGCGAGCGATTCCTGCAGCTCCTGACCTTCGCCGGATGCTCGGTCAAGGTCGCACAAGCACCGGACGGCGTCGTCCCATTCTGTCACACCCGGCTCTCCGGGCCGTTCGAGCGACCTCGATTCCAATGCGGACGCAATACGCGGCCACCGAGATGCCCGAGCTGCAGAAGCCCGTTGGTGGATTGGAAGATGCGACTGACCAACGGGAAGGAGGCCGATCCGGCAGCGATCACCTGCCCGACCTGCGGTAAGACGAGCCCGCCCTGGGCCTACGACTGGAAGCAGAAGGCGGGATTCGGACGCCTCTTCATCCGGATCGAGGAGGTCTTCCCCGGGGAGGCCGTGCCCACGCCGGAGCTTATGGATCTGCTTCAGAGCTCCGTCGGCTGCAGCTGGCGCTACTTCTATCTACAGGACGATGGATCTCCCTAGTTCGCCAGCTCCACCCCCGGGGGTAGCTCTACCCGCATGCTCAGGGGAAGATGATCCGAAAGGGGGTAGTCCAAAACCCGCACTTCCAGGATCCGTAGCTTCTCGGAGACGAGGATGTGATCCAGATTGCGGCGCGGGCGCCAGCTCGGAAAGGTCTTGAGCTCACAATCGAGCCCCCGCAGATTCGTATCGGCCACGAGGTGCTTGAGCGCACCCGAGCCACAGTCGCAATTGAAGTCCCCCATGAGAACCAGGTAGGGGTAGTGGGCGGCCAGCTCGCGAATGTAGGCGAGCTGGCGCTTCCGGGACCTCCAGCCGAGCGCCAGGTGCAGAATGCAGACGGCTAGGACGGACCCGCCCGTGATCTCCAACTCCACCATCACCGCACCGCGCCCGGGCAACCCCGGAAGCTTGTAGTCGGTGATCTCGTACGGCCGCACCCGGCTGAGCACACCATTGCTGTGCTGCGCGAGGCTCCCGAAATTGCGGTTGACCTGCTTGTACCAATAGGGAAAGTGGGCGTGATAAGCCAGGTACTCGGTCTGGTCGACGAAGCCGCTGCGCAGGCTGCCGGCGTCTACCTCCTGGAGGCCGACGAAGTCGAACTCCCGCAGCATGGATGCAATGCGGCTCAGATTGTGCAGGCGTTCGCGGTGCGGGAGCAGGTGCTTCCAGCTCTTGGTCACGTACTCGCTGTACTGACTGGTGTCGACACCAGCCTGGATGTTATAGCTGAGCAGATGCAGCTGCTGCATGATGGCGGGCAGGCTGGAGCCACGCTCGGAAAGGGGCCGCACGGGGCCGAGATAGAAGCAGCATACCGCGAAATCCGACCATTCCCAATGGCGGAGAAAAGCGGGAGGCGCAAGCTCGCCCGGTGTCCTTCCAGATTTGTCGAGAACGGCAACAAAAAGGGCGGCCTCATGCCGCCCCCTCGAGGCTCGGATAAACGGGATCGCTTATGGGTTGAGACCCTGAACATATTGGGAGACGGCGGCGATCTCCTGGTCGCTCATCCGTCCGGCGATATCGCGCATCATGCTGTTGGGATCGTTCGCGCGCGTCCCGGCACGGAAGGCCTTGAGCGTCGTTTCGATGTATTGGGCATGCTGGCCGGCAATACGGGGAAATTTGGCTGCGTTCTGGCCCATGCCCGTCGGGCCGTGACAACCGGTGCAGGCGGGGACACCCGTGGCCGCGTTGCCGCTGCGGAAGATGCGCTTTCCGGGCTTCGCCAGCTCAGAGCCTGCGGCTCCGGGCACCTCCTCTTGTGTGAAGAAATAGGCGGCGATGTCTTGAAAGTCCTGCTCGTTGACAAGGGCTGCCTGCGGACTCATCTGGTCGTTCTTCCGGTTTCCGCTCTTGAAATCCGCCAGCTCCTTGACGATGTACTCGGGGCGCTGGCCGGCGAGCTTGGGAAAGGTCGGAACCACGGAGTTGCCGTTCGGGCCGTGACAGGCCTGGCAAACCGCCACCTTGCCCGCACCTGCCTTTGCATCACCAGGGGCCGCCTGGACACCGCTCGATGTCAATGCAACCGCGACCGAAAAGGAAATCATCCAAGTCTTCATGGTGTGTATCGCCCGCCTTTTTGGTTTGAGAGCCTGTCACGGCAACGCGGGGTCGCCCGACGCGGAAAATCCTTTCATGTATATCAGAATTTCCGCATATTCGTCAAACCAAGGGCTTTCGAGCGACTGCGGTACTGGCCCCGTTCTCCATGTTGCGCTCGGCTCGGGCTCGCCCCGAAGCTCCGAGGTATCCGCCGCCCGCTCAGGGGCTCTTGTTCTTGTCAGGGGTATCCCCGGAGGCGGGCTCCGTCCCGTCCCCTTCCTCAGCAGTCTCGTTTTCCTCCTTGCTGCCCAGGGTGATGCGGTTCTTGTCGTCCTCGATGGTCAGCTTGTAGCGGGCGAGCACGCTCATGCCCAAGAGGCCGCTGTTGCCGAGCTTGGCGTCTTCGAGAAACGCCGTCTCGACATCGCCGATCTGTCGCTCCCCCAACCACAGGGAAGGCAGGGTCCCGATGTGTGCGCTCACCTTGCCGTTGGCGGTCTGCATCTCCCGCTCTTGGAGCGATCCTTTGTCGACACCGAGCCTTTCGACGAGGGACAGAGGAAGCACCAGGTAATCGGCCCCCGTATCCACTTGGAGCTCACTCTCGATCTTGGAGCCGTTCTTTCCCTCCAGTGTCGCGCGCACCAGGTGCTGAGTACCGCGGCGCTGCGATGGAACGACGATGTCGGAGTCCTCTGCGGGTGCAGGCGGTGCGGGAGGGGGCGGCACGAAGGGCACCTTTTCGCCAAGCACGATCACGCGGTCCACCCCTCCCGCAGGCCCCTGGACGATTACGTGATCGAAGCCCTCGAGAAGGCGGCGCAGGCGGGCATAGAGATCGCCTTCCTCGACCCCGGCGAACGATCCTTCGGTCCTCTCGAGCCCGATGACAGCAAACCCGTGCGTCTCCGCCAAGCGCGCCAGTTCCTGGGTGACCTCCACCTGTTGCGCGGCGAGAGCAGGGGTAGGAGCCCAGAGGCCGAGCAGAGCCGAATAGCCCCCCGCCATGGCGATTCGTACGAGGCTGCGGATCATATTGGCGCCCAGGCGAAGCCACATCTGAATTCTCTGCAAGAGACTAGCAGGCCGGCGCCCTCGCCGCCAGGCAAAACCCGGCGAAGCCAAACTGCGCGAGCAAAGGACCCCCACTGAGCCACCATCCCTGGCGATTGCTTCCGACGAGGCGCATGCCGCACACCCTACTCGGGTCAGGCGCGGATGAGGGCACCGGTGCGCCCGTCGCGGATGGTCGAGGGCCGGGCAGAGTTTCCGCATTCACCGACCAGGATCAGATCCAGCTGCGCACCCAAGGCGCGACGCACCTGCAAAGACGAGCGCACCGGGGGGCGACCGCTGAGGTTCGCGCTTGTGGATACCAGGGCGCTGCCGGCTGCCTCGCAGAGGGCCGCCGCGAGGGGATGGGCCGTGACCCGCACGGCGAGGGTGGGGTGACGTCCCGTCAGCCAACTCGGTGTTCCGGCGCGGGCGGGCAGCAGCCAGGTCACGGGTCCGGGCCAGGTCTCCAGGACGACCCGCATGCGCGCCTCATCGAGGGGCTCCACGAACGGCACGAGCTGCGCCGGACTGGCAGCGATCAGGATGAGCCCCTTGTTCGGGGGACGCCCCTTGATGGCAAGCAGGCGCTGCACCGCGTCCCCGTTCCAGGGATCGCATCCCAGGCCATAGACGGCCTCCGTCGGATAGGCAAGGATGCCGCCGACCTCTATGCAGCGGGCGGCCAAGCGCAGCTTGTGGCGACTACTCACCCGTGAGGCGTTCTCCGCAGATCCGCGTCTTTTGTCTGCACGGCATGGGCGTTCTCATCCCGCTCCCGGCGCAAACGCCTTTCCAGATCCGGGTTGCTCAGGGCAAGAATCTGGGCTGCCAGATAGGCGGCATTGTTGGCCCCTGCTGCGCCGATTGCAACCGTAGCCACCGGGATGCCGCCCGGCATCTGCACCGTGGATAAGAGGGAGTCCATCCCCCTCAGGGGTCCGGCATCCAAGGGAATCCCGATCACGGGCTTCAGGGTAAGAGCCGCAACCGTTCCCGCCAAGTGAGCCGCCAAGCCGGCCGCTGCGATGAAAACGGCACAGCCGCGCTCGTCGGCGTCCTTGACGAAGGCATGGGTCGCCTCCGGTGTGCGGTGCGCGGAGGTGATCTTCACCTCATGGGGTATCTCCAGCCTGGTCAGTACGTCGAGCGTGGCCTGGACGGTTGGAAGGTCGGAAGCCGAGCCCATCAGGATCGCGACGAAGGGGGTAGGCACTATGAAGCGTCCTCGGATTCTTTCGGTCCCGGCGCCTTAAGACATTGCCCGCCCGGCCTCGGAGCCCTCCTCGAGCGGAGCGCTGTAGTTACAGTCCTTCTGGGGACAGACCTTTTGTGCTCCACGGCCCTTGGTCACCTTGATCGTCAGGACAGGCCAGCCGCACTGGGGGCAGGGCTCGGCGAGCGGCTCGTTCCACAGGGCATAGTCGCAGGCAGGGTAGGTGGAGCAGGAATAGAAGATCTTGCCCCGCCGTGATTTCTTCTTCATCAGGGTGCCCCGGCTGCACTTGGGGCAGATGACGCCCGTATCCTGGGGGCGTTCCAGTGGCTCGATATAGCGGCACTTGGGATAGGCGCTGCAACCGATGAACTTCCCGTACTTGCCGCGCTTGATCTGCAGCTCGGAGCCGCATTCCGGACAGCTGCGGCCCTCGACCGCCTCGGGGGGTGGCTGATCCTGCCCTTTGCCGTCGGCAAGGTCCCGCGTGTAGTCGCAATCCGGATACTTGGTACAGCCGATGAAGCGACCGTGCCTGCCCAGGCGAATGGACAAGGGCGAGCCGCATTGGGGGCAGGTCTCTTCGATGACCTCCTGGGTGACATCACTGCGCTTGACGTTCTCCTGGGTATGATCGACCAGCTCTTTGAATGGACGCCAGAAATGCTCCAGCAAGGGGACCCAGTCCTCCTCCCCGCGGGAGACCGCGTCGAGCTCGTCTTCCAGTCTGGCCGTGAAGTCGTAATCCACATAGGCCGTGAAATACTCGGTCAGGAACTTGTTGACGACGCGACCTACGTCGGTCGGGTGGAAGCGCTTCTTCTCCAGGACGGCATATTCCCGCTCCTGCAGGGTGGAGATGATGCTGGCATAGGTGGAGGGGCGACCGATGCCGTATTCCTCCAGCGCCTTGACCAGGGACGCCTCTGTGTACCGTGGCGGTGGCTCGGTGAAGTGTTGCTCTGGGCGGATAGCCGCAAGGTCCACCAGCTCGCCTTCTTCGAGGTGGGGCAGCATGCGCTCCTCGTCGTCGTCGGCCCCCTTGGCGTCGTCACGCCCCTCCAAATAGACCCGCATGAAGCCGGGACTGGCCACCGTGGAGCCCGTAGCCCGAAACAGGTTGCCCTCCCCCGCGCTCAGGTCCACGGCAACCATGTCGATGAGCGCATGGGCCATCTGGCAAGCAAGAGTGCGCTTCCAGATCAGGTCGTACAGTCGAGCCTGGTCGGAGCTGAGATGCGCCTTGATCTCCTGGGGCAAGCGTCGGATGGATGTGGGTCGGATGGCCTCATGGGCCTCCTGGGCATTCTTGGCTTTGGTCTTATAGATGCGCGCCTGGGGCGGCAGATCGTCCGTACTGTAACGCTCGGCCACGTATCCTCGGATCTCGTCCAATGCCTCCTTGGCCAGGTTGACCGAATCGGTGCGCATGTAGGTGATGAGCCCGACCGGTCCACCTCCGATGTCCACACCCTCGTAGAGCTGCTGGGCGATGCGCATGGTGCGCTGGGCGGTGAAGCCGAGCTTGCGTGCCGCCTCCTGCTGCAAAGTGGATGTGATGAAGGGGGGGGCCGGATTGCGCTTCTTCTGCTTGCGCTCCACACGCTCCACCCGGAGCTTCCCCTGCGCCGCCTGCTCCAGGGTATGCTGCACCTCGAGGGCGCGGACCTGGTCCCGGATGCTGAACTGCTCCAGCTTCTCGCCGGCAAAGCGTGTGAGCTTGGCCGCGAAGCCCTTGCGCTCCTTCACCGCGTCCGCAGTGAGGGTCCAGTACTCGCGGACCTCGAAGGCATCGATCTCCAGCTCCCTTTCGACGATGAGCCGCAATGCCGGGCTCTGGACGCGCCCGGCGGACAGACCGCGACGAATCTTCTTCCACAAGAGGGGAGAGAGATTGAATCCCACCAGGTAGTCCAATGCCCTGCGGGCCTGCTGGGCGTTTACCAGATCGACAGAAAGCCCGCGCGGATTGGCCACCGCCTCCTGCACGGCGCCTTTGGTGATCTCGTTGAAGACCACCCGGTGCACGGGCCGCTTGCCGAGCTGGCGGCGATTCTTGAGCAGCTCGTAGAGGTGCCAGGATATGGCCTCTCCCTCGCGATCCGGATCGGTGGCCAGATACAGTGCCTCGGCCTGCTTCAGTTTCTTGGCGATGGCTTGGACATGCCGCTCGTTGCGGTCGATGACCTGGTAGTGCATCGCGAATCCCTGGCTCGTATCGACGGCACCCTCCTTGGGAACCAGGTCGCGCACATGACCATAGGAAGCCACGACCTCGAAGTCGGGCCCCAGGTACTTCTCGATGGTTTTCGCCTTGGCAGGCGATTCGACAACGACCAGATTCATGGAATTGCTTGCGTCCGGGATACGGAGGGCGCATAGCAGAAACGAGAAGCCGCTCCGCTGTCAAGCGGGAGTCATTGCAGCAGCCCCGGCTCGTCGTTATAGACTAGATCTTCCATCTGGGTGAAGGCCGCTTCCTTGCCCGGGCGGTTCATGAGGACCAGGAGCACCACCCATTTGAGCTCGTCCACCGAGACACCGCTGTGGTCGATGGCCAGCACACGGTCGATCACCAGCTCGCGACTCACCGGGTCCAGGATACCCCTCTGCTCGAGAAACATGAGGAGTCCGCGTGTCTCCAGATCGAGTTGTGCGCATTCGACCTCGGTGTAGATACGTATCGAGCCCCCCGTGTGCGGATGGTACTGAGGGATGTCTACGCCGGCCGCAAGCTCGTCCAGCCACTGCAGCGCCTTCTGGATCTCTGCGTTGGTAAATCCCGCCTGCGTCAGCTCTTCTTCCAGCTCACCCTGATCCGACGGTGGCGGAGTCTCTCCGTCCAGATAGTTCTCGTACAGATAGATGAGAACGTCGACCATATTTTCGTACATCTGCCAACCTCAGCTGGGTTGCAAGGATCCACGGCGAGCCGAAAGCGGAGAAGTCCCATCCTCGTTATCCCATTGTGGCCCTTTGGCTCCGGCAATACCGTCCTCCCGGACAGGATAATACATATCCCTCCAATTCCAGCAACAGTAGCATAGAAGCAACATTCTGGGCGGGCAGACCGGTGCGACGTACCAGGTCATCCGTCGCAACCGGATCATGGTCCAGATTCTCGAGCAGCCGCAGGTGGTCCTCGTCCAGGCTCACGGTATCCTTCATGCCGCTACGGGCCGGAGCATCCGGCGCCTTTACCAGAGCGCCCAACACGGGTGCCACCTCTTCGAGGATATCCGTAGCCGACTCCACTAGCTTTGCCCCGGTCCTGATCAGCTCGTGACAGCCCCGTGCCAAGGGGTTGTGAATGGATCCGGGGACGGCGAAGACCTCCCTGCCTTGCTCGATGGCATAGCGGGCGGTGATCAAGGATCCACTCTGGAGGGCCGCCTCCGTCACCAGGGTTCCGAGACTCAGACCGCTGATGATGCGATTACGACGCGGAAAGTTGCGTCCGATCGGAGCGCTGCCCGGTAAATACTCGGTGGCCAACGCCCCGTTCTGCGCGATGCGCCGTGCCAAGTCCCGGTGGGCCGCCGGGTAGACGCGATCCGGACCGGTTCCGAGGACGGCGATCGTGCGCCCGCTCTCCAGGGCACCCTGGTGGGCAGCACCGTCGATGCCGAGGGCCAAGCCACTTGCGATCGTAAGCCCACAGGCACCGAGATCGCGAGCCAGCTCACGGGTCGTCTCCCTGCCGGACGCGGTAGGATTGCGGCTGCCGACGATTGCGAGCATTGGATCCTGGAGTACCTGGGGATCACCGCGAACGAAGAGCAGGATCGGAGGGGCCGGAATCTGCTCGAGCTGGGACGGGTAACTCGGGTCATCCCTGGTGAGAATATGGACACCCTCTGCTTCGGCCCAGGACAGATCCGCCTCGGCGGCACTCTCCTGGGGGCTCAGGATGGCATCGGCGAGAGGCGCCTTTATGCCAAGGGCTTGGAGGTCCGACCGGCCGGCGGCTAGGACCCGGAGCGGATCTCCGAGCTGCTCCACCAAGCGAGTTGCCGTGACCGGCCCCAGCCCGGGGACGCGAGCGAGGATCAGCCAGGCGCACAAGCGGTCCCTGGAGATGGAGGACACGACCCCAAATCCGGCGGGATCCGACCCTTCCACCTCAGGTGGGCGGCGGTCGGACCGCATCGAACACAGACATGGGACGCTCGGCTTCCAGGATCAGCCCGAAGCTAAGGCGGTCGAAGGCACGAAAGACCATCAGGATTCCCGCCCGTTCGTAAGGCAGAATGACCGTGCCGGCCTCGTTGCGCAGCCTGGCATGGGTCGGAAAGCCGGGGCTCGGTTGATCATCGGGCACCCAGCCATCGGTACGATAGGGGGTATACCAGGTTTCTTGGGACCAGAAGCGCTGGCGCTTCCAATCCTGGTGGAACTCGTCGATCTTGGCGTTGTCCCCAACCCTCTCGCCCCCGCTGAAGACGGCGAAGACGTCGCCCGGACGCACCCCGCTGTCGCTCCCGACGTCGAGGACCACGATGTTGTACTGGCCGATTTGCGAGACACCGCCGAGTACAGAGATGATTTGTCCCTGCACCCCCCGGGAAGCCGCTCGCGGGTAGAAGTTGGTCTCGGGCATGGACACCCTCGTCGAGAGCAGCCGGTCGCCGGTTGCCGCCTCGAGCTCCATACGGTCGATCTTGACCTTCGCCGGATCCCCCGGACGTTCGAGGACCGCTTCTCCGACGAAGAGCGCCTGGTAACCGAGATTGGCACCGGAATCCGGATCGATGTAAGCGTTGCCGGGTCGTACGATGGTGTAGCTTTCGCCGATCGGCCCTTGGATGCTGCGAACATAGGCACGATCACCAAGGCCGCCGATGACGCGCTTGTCGGGAAAGGCCACGATGTAGGGAGCGGCGTCGATCTGGGCCTTGCTCAGCACGTAGGGCCGGGTGAGGAAAGGCCGAATCGACCCGATCGGGATCGTCGGAACGGGCTGCTCGATCGGCGTCACCCGCACCTTCGGCGAAAGCTTGACCGTGCGTATGCCCTGTTGGCGCCGGAGCCGGGGCTGACCATCGCGGTAATCCAGGGTCAAGACATCACCCGGATAAATGTGGCTCGGATTACCGAGATCCCGGTTGGCGTCCCAGAGCTGCGTCCAGCGCCAGGGATCCTTCAGGAACCGCCCGGCGATGCCCCACAGGGTATCGCCTGCCTGCACGGTGTAGGTATCGGGATGCGATGGATTGAGCTCGACCTGGGCAGCCGACGCAACGGGTGACAACGCGACGATCGCCGACAAGGCAAAAGCAACGACTAGGGATTGATGCATGAGCACCCCGGCGCAGTGAGATCAGAGAAAAATCGTCCGCGTGTATTCGGGCGTCGGAGAAAAGCGACGAGCTCGGGGCTGAGATTGGCGATACCACTCAACGGGCAGGAGACGGCTGAAATCGAGGAGGAAGCTAAGGAGGCGCCCCTCTCGATGCCGCGGATCGCGCATGCCCGAGTGACGATTTTTTGCGACACCCCATTCCAACTTATAATATGTTGATGATGTTAGCGGTCATTCGCCCGTGGTTCTAGCCCAAACGCTGCAAAAAGTCCGATGAGCATCCTCGATATCCTGACCTTTCCCGACCCCCGACTTCGAAGCAAGGCCAAACCGGTGCCGGCGGTGACCGAGGGGATCCAGCGCACCCTCGACGATATGCTAAAGACCATGTATCAGGCGCCCGGTATCGGCCTGGCGGCGGTCCAGGTCGGCATTCTCCTGCGGATCATCGTGATCGATATCTCGGAGGAAAAGGACTCCCCGCTCTACTTGATCAACCCGGAGATCCTGGAGCGCCAGGGAACGGAAGAAATGGAGGAAGGCTGTTTGTCCGTCCCCGGCTTCTACGAGTCGGTCAGCCGTGCTGAAAGAATCCGGATATGCGCACTGGACCGTGACGGTACTCCCTTCGAGCTGGAGACCGACGGTCTTCTGGCGGTCTGCATCCAGCATGAGATCGACCACCTCGACGGCAAGCTCTTCGTGGATTACATCTCCTCGCTCAAGCGTCAGCGGATCAGAAAAAAGCTGGAAAAAGACCAGCGCCAGCACCGCCCGCCGGCCACCGAGCCCAGGCGTAGCGCGATCTGACTCAGTGCTGCTCGAGCCCTCAGCGCCTTCTTGCCGCCGATGATCCCGGATAGACGCGGCCAGAGGGCTTGTCCGCTCGCGCTCATTCGCGGGCATTCGTGACTTTAGGCATCGATGGCACCACTTGAGATCCTGTTCGCGGGGACCCCGAACTTCTCGGTTCCGACCCTGAAGGCCCTGATGGATGCAGGTCATTCCATCAAGGCCGTCTATACCCAGCCTGACCGTCCCGCCGGACGCGGTCGCAGGCTCGCCGCCAGCCCAGTCAAGGAGGCGGCACTGGCGAACGGACTGCCGGTCCTGCAACCCGAGACCCTGCGCGATGACCAGGCCATCGAGGTCCTGCGCCGACACGAGGCGGACTTGATGGTGGTGGTCGCCTACGGCCTGTTGCTCCCGCAGCAAGTGTTGGACGCGCCGCGCCTGGGCTGCCTCAACCTGCACGCGTCCTTGCTGCCGCGCTGGCGCGGTGCGGCCCCGATTCAGCGCTGCATCCTCGCCGGCGACGCGGAGACCGGGGTGACCATCATGCGCATGGAGGCGGGCCTGGATACAGGGCCCATGTACCTGAAACAGAGGATACCCCTGGATACCCGCGAGACCGGCGGCAGCCTGCACGACAAGCTCGCCACACTGGGGGCCGCCGCCCTGATCGAGGCACTCCCCGGCATCGCGGACGGGACGCGGATACCCGAGCACCAGGACGATTCCCTCGCCACCTACGCCAAGAAGCTCGGTAAAGAGGAGGCGTCGGTGGACTGGACCCACCCCGCGGTCGAGATCGACCGCAGGATACGCGCCTTCGATCTTTGGCCGGTGGCACAGACCAGACTCGGAGAGACCCTCATGCGCCTCTGGGGCAGCGAGCTGCCCGGGGGGGAGACGGGGTCCGAGCCGCCCGGACGCGTCCTCGCAACCGGCAGATCGGGAATCGACGTCGTGACAGGAAAGGGACTCTTGCGCATAACGCGCCTGCAACTGGCTGGGAAGCGCCCCATGACCGCTGCCGAGTTTCTCAATGCCCGTCGCCTCGAAGGGGAGCTACTTGGCTGAGCCCCACCGCATCGAGCACCCGGGGGAGACTGCAATCCGCGCCCCTGCACGGGTCGCAGCCGCCCTCATCGTTCATTCCGTCCGCGACAAGGGACGGTCCCTCACCGACGCCTTGGGAGAAATCGAGGCACGGGTCACCGAGCGCGACCGCCCGCTGGTGCAAGAGCTCTGCTACGGCATCCTGCGCACCCTGCCTCGCCAAGAAGCCCTGGCCAACGCCCTGCTCCACAAGCCGCTCAGGCGCGATGATCGAGACCTTCAGTCCCTGATCCTGGTCGGCCTGTACCAGCTCGCCGACACCAGAATCCCTCCCCATGCAGCGGTAGCGGCGACTGTGGAGGCGACGCGGTCCATGGGAAAGGGATGGGCTTCCTCTCTCGTCAACGCCTTGCTGCGCCGCTTTCAGCGCGAGCGCGAATCCCTGCTCGCCCGGGTCGATGCTGCACCGGAAGTGCGCTGGCTGTTCCCGCGCTGGTTGTTGCTGCGGCTTCAGGCGGCATGGCCGCAGCAGTGGCGCGAGATCATCGCAGCCAGCAATTCCCGCCCACCCATGTGCCTGCGTGTCAACCGCACCCGGGTTACTCGTGATGAATATGCGCAGCTTCTCGCCGCCGCCGGCCTGACCGCCCGCCCCGCCGCCGAAACCGGCAACGGCCTCACCTTGGACCGGCCGGTGCCGGCCGCCGGCCTGCCGGGCTTCGCGGCCGGACTGGTATCGGTTCAGGACGCGGGGGCCCAGCTCGCTGCCGATCTGCTCGACGCCCAGCCGGGGGAGCGGGTGCTGGACGCCTGCGCTGCCCCCGGCGGCAAGAGCACCCATATCCTGGAGCGGGCGGACGGCAACCTCGAGCTGACCGCCCTGGACAAGGATGCTCTTCGCCTGGAATCCGTGCGGGACAACCTGCGCCGGCTCGGTCTTTCGGCGCGGGTCGTCCAGGGTGATGCCGCGGACCCGCAGGGCGACTGGGCCCAAGAGAGCTACCACCGTATCCTGCTCGACGCACCCTGTTCCGCTACCGGGGTCATCCGCCGCCACCCGGACATCAAGTGGCTGCGCAGGGACAGTGATATCGCCGCGCTCTGCAATCTGCAGGCACGCATGCTGGATGCGCTCTGGCCCCTGCTGGCACCCGGCGGCACCCTGTTGTACGCCACCTGCTCGCTGCTTTCCGAGGAGAACGAAGAACAAATCCGAGCCTTTCTCCGGCGACGGGATGGCGTGCGCGTCCGCCCGCCGGAAGGGACCTGGGGAGTACCGAGATCGGTGGGACGTCAGATCCTGCCCAGGCAAAACGGACCCGACGGCTTCTACTATTCGGTATTGGAAAAGTCCGACCCATGAGACTCTCTGCCCGCCATCTCGCACCCCTGGTGCTGCTCCTGCTCTGGATCCTCACCCCCCCACCCGCGGCGGCCGAGTTCAACGTCGAAGACGTTCGGACCAGGGACGAGAGCGATATGCTGATCATGGATGCCGAGATACGTTACGGCTTTAGCGAGGATGCCCTGGATGCCCTGGACAACGGCGTGCCCCTGACGGTGGAGGTCCATGTCCAGCTGCGGGGGGTCGACGATTGGATCTGGGACGAGAGCCTGGTCGACCAACGCCTGCGCTACGTCATTCGCTACAAGCCCCTCTCGGAGCGCTACATGGTTTCCCGGCTCCCATCCGACGGCGGCATCAGCTATGTGACCCGAGATGCTGCCATCGCCGCCCTCGGGAAGATCGATGGCCTGCAGCTGGTGTCCAAAGAGCGCATGAATGAAGCGGGCGGACCGTTCGAGATCCAGGTGAAGGCGTCCCTGGACATCGATGAGCTCCCCCTCCCGCTCAAGCCCGAAGCCTACCTGTTTCCCTCCTGGAAGCTTTCCAGCGGCTGGACGAAGTGGCCCCTGGATCATTGAATGGGACGATCTCTGAAATGGCGCGATTTCTGAGAGGGGGCGCCCTGCGCCGCCTGCGCCATCCGGGCATGATCCCGGTCGCGACCCTCTTGCTGGTCCTGTTCGTCGCCCTCCACCTGATGAGCGACGCGGTCCAGAACTCCGAGGCGCTGAGCCGTGCCTTCTTGCCCCTCCTTTCCCTGGTGCTGTTGGGACTGGCGGTGCTGGCGGTAATGGTCGTGGTCAATGTGGTCAAGCTGGTACGCCGTTACCGGAGCCAGGCCGCCGGCTCCCGCCTGACCGGGCGCATACTGGTCCTGTTCCTGCTCATCTCCCTGTTGCCGGTGGGCGTGGTCTACTACTACTCGCTCGGCTTCCTGCTGCGTGGGATCGACAGCTGGTTCGACGTGGAGATCGATCGTGCCATGGAGGATGCGATCGAGCTCAACCAGGCATCCCTGGACCTGGACCAACGGGTACTGCTCAGGTATGTCGAACAATTGCTCGCCGGCATCGAAGACAGCTCGACGACTGCGTTGGCGCTCACCCTGGGCAAGCTCAGGCGCCAATCCGGGGCCCTGGAGATGTTGATGCTGGGCCCCGGCGGTCAGGTCTCCGGCTATGCCAATGAAGATCCGACCCAGCTGGTCCCCGAGCACCCGAGCAGAGAGCTGCTGCAGCTGGTACGCACGGGCACCAACTATGTCGGCCTGGAGACGGGCCCTGGCGGCGATCCGGTAATCCGGGTCCTGGTCTCCGACCCCGTGGATCCCCGCCGGCAGCTGCAGGCGATCTTTCCCACCTCCGAGCGTATCAGCGAGCTTTCCCAGCGCCTGGAGGACGCTTACAACCGGTACACCGAGCTGGCCTATCTGCGCAAATCCCTGAAGCTGAGCTTTTCCATCACCCTGTCGCTGGTGCTCGTCTTCGGTTTGATGGCGGCCCTGATCGCCGCCTTTCACACGGCCCGACGCCTGGTGGCGCCGGTTACGGATATCGCCCGGGCCACTCGCGCCGTGGCAGATGGGGATTACGAGCAGCAGCTCAGGCTGCCGAGCCACGACGACGAGCTCGCCTTCCTGGTGTCCTCCTTCAACACCATGACCCGCCGCATCGCCAGTGCCCGGGACGCTGCGGACCGCAGCCAGCGGTCGGTAGAGGCCCAGCGGACCTATCTGGAGACGGTGCTGGGAAGGCTGTCCTCGGGAGTCATCGCCATCGAGCCCAATCAGGGGCTGCGCACCGCAAATCCGGCCGCGTTGCAGATCCTGCAACTGGCGCCCGACGAGGTGCAGAAGCAGAGCCTGTCGGCGCTTGCCCAGCAGCACCCCCGGATCTCACGGTGGGTGGAGAAGGTGCAGGAGCACCTGGAGGACGCCGAGGATTGGCGGGCGGAGATCACCCTGTTCAGCGGAGAGGGTCGGCAGGTTCTCTTGTGCCGCGGCAGTCCCCTGCTGCGCCCCGGTAACGGTGAGCGGGGGCACGTGGTCGTCTTCGACGACATCACGACCCTGATCATGGCCCAGCGCGACGCCGCCTGGGCCGAGGTTGCCCGCCGACTCGCCCACGAGATCAAAAACCCGCTGACCCCGATCCGGCTCTCGGCCGAGCGTCTACGCCACAAGCTGTTGCCGAAGCTCGCCGACCAGGACTCCCGGATCCTCGAGCGCGCCACCAGTACCATCGTGGCCCAGGTCGAAGCCATGAAGGCGATGGTCGACGACTTTTCCAGCTACGCCCGCACGCCCAAAATGGAGCCGGAGCCCCTGCGTCTGGACGCCCTGGTCTCGGAAGTCATGGAGCTGTACCGCAGCGCCGGCTCCAGCGGCGGCCCGGAGCTGAGACTGGAAGCCCCAGAAACCCGGATCATGGGCGACCCCTTGCGCCTGCGCCAAGTCATCCACAACCTGGTGAAGAACGCCCTGGAGGCCGTGAAAGACCGCCCCGAGCCCCATGTCCTGGTCGCCACGAGCCGGATCGATAACACAGATGAGCCCTTCGTGGACCTACGGGTGGAGGACAACGGGGGCGGCATCGATGCGGGGCTTCTCGGCACCCTCTTCGATCCGTACGTGACCACCAAGGCAAAGGGTACCGGCCTGGGACTGGCCATCGTCAAGAAGATAATCGAGGAGCACGGCGGTATCATTTGGGCGGAGAACGTGGACAGTGGGGCGCGACTCGTAGCGAGGCTTCCCGTCTGGCAGGGTGAAGCGGACGGGCGCACGGTAGGTCGATCCATTCCGCCAGGGTCCCCCGAGGCCCTCGGCACTCGAGAACAACAAGGAAACCAAGCATGAGCTCACCTCACATCCTGGTGGTAGACGACGAGCAGGACATCCGTACGCTCGTTCAGGAGATCTTGGAAGACGAAGGCTATGCGGTTGCCGGTGCCGAGAACGGTGAGACAGCCCGCCACGCCCTGCGAGACCAGCGTCCGGACCTCATCCTGCTCGACATCTGGATGCCGGATCTCGACGGCATCAGCCTGCTCAAGGAATGGGCGGAAGACGAGGGGCTGCCCTGCCCGGTGATCATGATGTCCGGCCACGGAACCGTGGAGACCGCCGTCGAGGCCACTCGCCTCGGTGCCTACGACTTCCTCGAGAAGCCGCTGTCCATGGCCAAGCTCCTGCTGACGGTGGAGCGCGCCCTGGAGGCCGACAAGCTGCACAAGGAGTACGTGGGCCTGAAGCGACGCACCGCCATCGTCCAGGAGCCGGTCGGACGAAGCGCGGCCCTGCAGCGGCTGCGCGAGCAGGTCAAGCGCATCGCTCAGCATGACACCTGGGTGCTGATCACGGGGGAGGCGGGCAGCGGTCGCGAGACCTTCTCCCGCTATCTTCACGCGCAGAGTCCGCGCAAGGACCGCCCCTTCGTGGACCTGGGAGTCTCCGCCATCGCCCCCGACAATGCGGCGCGGGAGTTCTTCGGCAGCGAGGAGAACGGACACGTCCACTACGGCAGCCTCGAGCAAGCCGCGGGCGGCACCCTGCTGCTCGACGAGGTGGCGGACATGGACCTGGAGATACAGGGACAGCTCCTCGGCGCCCTGGATACCGGCTCCTTCCTGCGGGTGGGAGGCTCCGAGCCGGTGCGGATCGACGTTCGCATCGTCGCCGTGACCCAGCGCAATCTGGAAGAGGAGGTAAGGGCGGCACGCTTCCGCGAGGACCTCTTCTACCACCTCAACGTAGTGCCCCTGCACATCCCGCCGCTGCGCGAGCACAACGAGGATGTCCCCGAGCTGCTCGGCCACTACGTGGACTACTTCGCCACCCACGAGAAGCTTCCCTATCGCCGCTTCAGCGTGGGGGCTCAAAACTTCCTACGCAATTACAGCTGGCCCGGAAACGTACGTGAGCTGAAAAACCTGGTGCAGCGCGTACTGATCCTCGGGGCAGGGAGCGAGATCACCCAGGACGAGGTGGAGACCGCTCTCGGAACCACGCCCATCGTGCCCACATTGCCGTTGGAGGGATTGGTATCCTTCGATCAACCGCTGAGGCAGGCACGCGAACAATTCGAGAAGGCCTATCTGGAATACCAGCTGGGCAAACATGGCGGAAATGTCAGCAAGATGGCGAAGGAAGCGGGCATGGAGCGAACCCACCTTTACCGCAAGCTGCGCTCGCTCGGGATCGAGATCAAGGAGCGGCGTTAGCTGTTAGCTGGAAAGATAACGGCTCATCGCTGAAGGCCGATCGCTCGACCAATGAAGATCATCGTTTTGGGCGCGGGCCAAGTCGGGGCGTCGGTGGCGGCCAACCTCGTCAGCGAGGCCAACGACATCACCGTGGTCGATCTGCGGCCCGAGCTGCTGCGAGAGCTGCAGGACCGCTTCGACCTGCGCACCGTCCTGGGGCACGGTGCGCACCCGGACGTTCTCCTGCGGGCCGGCGCAGAGGACGCCGACATGATCATCGCCGTCACCAACAGCGACGAGACGAACATGGTCGCCTGTCAGGTCGCCTCCACCCTCTTTCACACCCCGACCAAGATCGCCCGGGTGCGTTCCCAGGGCTATCTCGACCATCCCCAACTGTTCTCCGCCGACGCCCTGCCCATCGACGTGCACATCAGCCCCGAGCAGCTGGTGACCAACCATATCTTGCGCCTGATCGAGCACCCCGGGACGCTCCACGTCCAGGACTTCGCCAACGGCCGGGTGCGCTTGGTGGCCGTGCGGGCCTACTACGGCGGACCCCTGGTGGGGCAGGAGCTGCGCACCCTACATGCACACATGCCCAAGGTGGATGCCCGGGTAGCCGCCATCTATCGCCAGGACCGGGCGATCTATCCGGACGGAAGCACGGTAATCGAAGCGGACGACGAGGTCTTCTTCATCGCCGCGCCCAGGCATATTCGCGCCGTCATGAGCGAGCTGCGGCGCCTGGAGAAGCCCTACAAACGCCTCATCTTCGCCGGCAGCGGCAATATCGGCACCAGGTTGGCGAGGGCCTTGGAAGGCAATTATCGAGTCAAGGTCATCGAGCACAACCAGGAGCGTTGCAGGCAGCTCGCCGAGGAGCTGGCGCGGACCATCGTGCTGCAAGGAGACGCCGCCGACGAGGAGCTCCTCATCGAGGAGAACGTGGAGAACACGGACGTCTTCTGTGCGGTAACCAACGACGACGAGGCCAACATCCTCTCCGCCATGCTGGCGAAGCGCTTGGGCGCGCGCAAGGTGATGGCACTGATCAACCGCCCCGCCTATGTGGATCTGGTCCAGAGCGGCCCCATCGACGTGGCCATCTCACCCCAGCAGGCAACCATCGGCAGCCTGCTCAAGCACATCCGCCGAGGCGACGTGGTGGAGGTGCACTCCCTGCGGCGCGGGGCGGCCGAGGCGATCGAGGCCATTGCCCACGGCGACAAGACCTCCAGCAAGGTCGTGGGAAACGCCATCGAGGACATTGCCCTGCCCGAGGGAGCCAGTATCGGTGCCGTCGTCCGCGGCGACGAAGTCATCATCGCTCATCACGATACCCGCATCGAGTCCGATGACCACGTGATCCTCTTCCTGCAGGACAAGCGTCGGGTAGCGGAGGTCGAGCAGCTCTTCCAGGTCGGCGTGACCTTCCTTTGACTCGCCGCCAGCCTCGCCCGCGAGCAGGGGCCTCTTCGGCAGATCGGCCACAGAGAGGATCGTCACGGGACTCAGGCCACTGGCGAGGTTCCTCGGAGCGAGGCAGACACCTACCGCCTCACTGACCAAGGCCGAATACGTTCGACAGGGTATTTATATAGTTGAAGTATCCGACGATGGCGACGGCCTCCAGAATCTGGGTGTCGCTATAGCCGACCGCCCGGACGGCATCGATGTCCCCGGGTTGCATTCGGTAATTGTCCTTCCCCGAAGCACGCAGGCAGAAGTGCAACAGCGCCTTTTCGCCTTCATCGCAGCGTATGCCGTCGATACCGTCCAGCACCTCGTTGACCTGTGCCTCGCTCATTCCCAGCATCTTGGCGATACCCTTGTGCACGTCCACGCACATCTTGCAGTTGTTCTCTAGGGAAACGAGCAATGCGATCCGCTCCTTGGTCGAGTACGGGAGCTCGGTCTGCGCCAACAGATAGGCCTTTACCATCCCATCGGTCGCCAAGTAGATATCCTCGCGAACCGCCAGCAGCTTGAATATCTCCCCGAGCGCCCCGGTCCGCTCCAGTATGTACCGAGCCTCGTCCTGAATGCGCGGCTTCATCTCCTCCAGCTCCGGCAGATCGATATATGCCATGCTTCCCCCCGGTTGGTGGCTGGCTCCATCACCAGCATCGATTTTTTTCGGACCCCGGACGGGATACTCGTCCGCTCCCGCGAGACGGCGGTTGGCGGCATTCATCCTCGCCCCCCCTCTGCTGCTCGAGCCCCGGTGACGCAGCCCCGGATACGCGACCGGACTCCGAATACCGGACGGATCCGGACAGCACAACACATACCCCGTCGGGCGGCCCTTGCGGGCACCCGACAGGACCGGACCGACTCCTGAGCAATTGGGCGTCAGGGTAGCAGATCACCCGGCGTAGCCGGAAGCCTGGGCATGCTCTGGACCGGGAAGGGGCCGTTGAGTGCCCCGAGGAAGGCCACCACATCGGTCACCTGGGCATCGCTCAGATCCTTGTTCAGCTGGCTCTTGGCCATTACACGTACGGCCTCGCCCAGGTCCTTGACCAAGCCGTTGTGGAAGTAAGGGGCCGTGTAGCCGAGGTTGCGCAGGGTGGGCACCCGCCACAGGTGCTCGTCCTCGATCTTTCCCGTTTCCACAGCACGACCCTTGTCGTCCATCAGATGATACTCGGCGACGTAGGGATTGTTATCCGGGAAGGTGGGAAACTTCATGAGCATGGGCTGACCCATGGGCATGCCGGGGCCATCGAAGTTGGCCCCGGCATGGCAGCTGGTGCAGCCCAATTGGTCGAAGGTCTCCATTCCACGCACCTGCTGTTCGCTGAGCGCCGTTTTCTCTCCCTTCACATATCGGTCATAAGGGCTGTTCGGGGTGATAAGCGTGCGCTCGTAGGCGGCCACCGCCTTGGCGGCGTTATCACCTGTTATGGGGTTTTCTTCGCCGAAGGCCCGTGCAAAGTACTCTTGATACCCCGGGATGGCACGTAGCCGATCGACAGCGCTGTCCAGGTCCTTCATTCCCATTTCTACCGGATTCACCACCGGCCCCTTGGCCTGCTCTTCTAGGCTGGCGGCACGCCCATCCCAGAACTGTGCGGAGTGGAACGCGGCGTTGTAGACGGTGGGGGCGTTACGTCCGCCGATCTTCCCGTGCACACCCATGGAGGTGGAGCGGTGATCGTCGCCCCCTTCCATGACGTTGTGACAGGAGTCGCAGGAAACGGTACCGGTGGCGGAGAAGCGCGGATCGAAATACAACATCTTGCCCAACTCCACCTTGGCGGAAGTTGTCGGATTGTCGGCCGGCGAGGGTGCCGTTTCAGGCAACACCTCCCACTGGGCGGCAACAGCACCGGCGGACAGGGCACCCGCGAGGGAGCCAATGAAAAATTTGGAGATACTACGGTAGTTCATGACTGCTCCTTGGACCCTATGGAGAGGAGGCATCCAGCCAAATGCTGCAGTTGCTGCGAATTGTGCCCTTGTCCTGGACAGTATCCGAGCATCTTGCACCTACACCACTCGGTGATGGATACCCCGTATATTAGGCAGTAACCCCTCTGCTCCACGCACCGGTTTGGGATGCGAGCGCCGGGATCACCGACATCCCTCCCCGCGAAGGGCAAGCGTCCATCATCGGGTCGGGAGATCGGTGGCAATAGGATGCGGACGTTGGATGAAACCAAGCTGAATCCCCGCCTTCTTGAGCGACATCCCCGATTGCCGCAAAATTGGCCCCTTGTCGAGGGTCAATGGGCACGACCCCTCTGGCATTCGAGGAGCAATCCATGGCGGCGACGACCTCGATACACGGCATGTGGACGAGCCGAATGGCGTTCATACTGGCGGCGAGCGGCTCGGCGGTCGGTCTCGGCAATGTCTGGCGTTTCCCCTACACGGCCGGGGAGCATGGCGGTGGCATCTTCGTGTTGGTCTATCTCCTATGCGTCGGCGCCATCGGAATCCCGATCATGATGGCGGAGGTCATGCTGGGGCGGCGGGGACGTCAGAGTCCCATCAACACCATGCGCACGCTCGCACAGCGGGAGGGCAGACATCCGGCATGGCAGTTGATGGGCTGGATGGGTATCCTGACGGGTTTCCTCATCCTATCCTTCTACAGTGTGATAGCTGGCTGGACCATGGCCTATGCCGTACGTTCCGCATCCGGCATCTTCGTGGGCATCGACAGGGCCGGCTCGGATGCCGTCTTCGGCGCCCTGGTGGGAGATGCCGAGCGTCTGCTGGCCTGGCATACCATCTTCATGGCCCTCTGCGTATTCGTGGTGGCCCGGGGCGTCGCCAGCGGACTGGAGAAGTCCGTGCGTTTCCTCATGCCCGCGCTCTTTCTGCTGCTGGTGCTCATGGTGGCATACGCCTTCAGCACCGGGAGCTTCGCGGAAGGCGCCCGCTACCTGTTCGCCCCGGATTTCGATGAGCTGTCCGCAGAAGGCGTTCTCAGCGCCATGGGGCAGGCATTCTTCAGTCTGAGCCTGGGCATGGGCGCCATCATGATTTACGGATCCTATTTGCGCAGCGATGCCTCGATCGGCGCGAGCAGCCTGATCATCGCCGGCATGGACACCCTGGTCGCGATCCTGGCCGGACTGGCGATCTTCCCCATTCTCTTCGCCAACGGTATGCAGCCGGAGCAGGGTCCGGGATTGGTCTTCAAGGTCCTGCCTATCGCCTTCGGCAACATGCCGGGGGGCGTGCTGTTCAGCACCCTCTTCTTCGTCCTGCTCATGCTCGCAGCCTGGACCTCGGGAATCTCCTTGCTGGAGCCCATGGTCACCTGGCTGGTGGAAAACCGGAGCTTCAGCCGCGTCCGGGCAACCGTGCTTGCGGGCATGTCCGTATGGCTGCTGGGAATCGCCTGTCTGCTCTCCCTCAACCAATGGTCCGATGTGACCCTCTTCGGCAAGGGCTTTTTGGACCTGCTCGATTTCTTGACGGCGAACATTCTGCTGCCGGTGGGCGGCCTCTTGATCGCGATCTTCGCCGGCTGGATGCTGTCCCGCGCAGCCTCCGTGGATGAGCTCGCCATGAGGAAGGGCTTCGCCTATCGCTCGTGGCGGGTGCTGATCCGGTATATCTCGCCGGCAGCGGTCGCGTTCGTCCTCTTCCACGCCATCGGCCTCTTCTGAGGCCCAGGGCTTTTCCTTTGCCGGTCGTCACAAAGAGCGCCTTGGTCACCTTCTCCGCCTCCCAGATGTTCGATCTGGTGGCGGATATGGACGCCTATCCGCAGTTTCTGCCCTGGTGCGCGAAGGCAGAAATTCTGTCACGGGAGAAAAATCAGATTTGCGGACGCATGGAGGTCGCACGCAGGGGGATCCACCAAGCCTTCAGTACCTGCAATCGATTCATCCCCGGAGAGCGGATGGAGCTGAGACTGGTCGATGGGCCTTTCCGCAAGCTGCAGGGTGTCTGGACCTTTCGTCCCCTACGCGAGGACGCCTGCAAGGTGGAGCTGATGCTCGATTTCGAATTCTCCGGAAAGCTCATAGACAAGGCCTTCGGGGGAGTGTTCAATCAGATTGCCAACACCCTGGTGGACTCCTTCTGCAAGCGGGCAGAGGAAGTCTATGGCAACTAAGGAGCGGATCCGGGTCGAAGTGGCCTATGCCAGAGAGGACGAGCAGGCGATCATCCCCGTGGAAGCGGTCGAGGGAGTCACGCTACGGGAGGCCATCGAGCGCTCCGGAATTCTGAAGCGGTTTCCGGAGATCGATTTGACGGTCAACAAGGTCGGCGTGTTCGGCAAGGTGGGCGACCCGGGTCAGATCTTGCGGGCGGGGGACCGGGTGGAGATCTACCGGCCGCTGATCGCCGATCCGAAAGAGGCCCGCAAGAGGCGGGCGGCGCAAGGCAAGGCGATGCGCAAGGGCGGCGCTGAAGCCGAGCATTGACGTCCGCCCTCGGGTGGACGAGTCGGCGTTGACGCCGAGCATCTACTCAGCCGGCTCCACTCCCAGCTTCGCGGCGGCTTTGGCGAAAAACCCGCGCTTATCCTCCCAATCGGGCACGGAAACGAGAAGCTCGGCGGGCTCACGTTGGGCCGCGCGGTTGGCATCCGGGCGCAGATCCCCCTGCACCTGCACCAAGCTGTCATCCTTGAAAAACAGCGTGAGCCGCGTCTCCTTCATCGGAGCGTGACCGCGCCGGATGGTGTAGGTGTAATCCCAGCGATCCGTATGGAAGATGTCGGTAAGCATGGGTGTGCCCAAGAGGAACCTGACCTGGCTCTTGGTCATGCCGGGCTGGAGCCGGTCTACCATCTCATCGGTAATGATGTTTCCCTGTTGGACGGTCATCCTGTAGACGAACGGAAGCTTGTCGAGGGCCGAGGTCTGGAATTGGGGCTCTTCGCTTTTCGGCGTGGCGCATGCGGCGAGGGTGAGGGCTGCGCCGAAGATCAGACAACGGAGAACCTTTTGCATCTCGTGATATTACCGAGGCGTCTACAGGGTTGCGAATGATATCGCACAGTCGCCGCATCTTGTCGAACGGCTTGCGATCCTGTCGCCACCGCACAGACCGGCGATTCGAGGTGGAAATTCCCCTGCAAGCCCGGGTCGATACGACCGGCGCACACCGGAAGCCGATCGATCATGGCCGATCATACTATAAGGATTTTGACATATTATCATACGTTGATTTTCGTCAACACAGGATTCCCGCATCCGTACTAAAGTAATGAGTAGGCGGATCGACTTTGGTGTCCGCCGTTGATGCGATTGCGTAGAGGTATCATCATGACCAGGAACAAGCGGTTCTTGCTGGCCGCAGCCATCGCCGGTGCAACGGCCCTGACCTCGCTCTCTGCCGAGGCATTCTTCGGACCCTTCAACTTCATGCGCGGTTGGGGTGGTAGCCCTTGGGGCTGGGGCGGCCCCTGGGGTTGGGGCGGATATCCATACTATGGATATGGATATGGATACGGATACGGATATCCTTATTATGGCGGCTGGGGTTATCCCTACTATGGAGGCTGGGGTTATCCCTACTACGGCCTGGGTTATCCCTATTGGGGCGGCACGCCCTATCTCGGCTATCCCGCTCTTGTGGCACCGGCAGCTCCTGCAGCCCCTGCGTCCAGCTCCGAAAAGTGATATCCCCGGGCTCCCGCACCGAAAGGCGCGGGAGTCTGTCTCCACTCGAAATCCGTCCATCCCCACCTCGTTCCGAGGGTTTCCTGGTGGAAAGCCGTAGTTTCCGCCAGTTCAACGCCTTCTCCGCTGCTGCTATGATCTGCGTGATTCTCTAAGCCCGACTGTTTGCCGCTGCATTCTCGATCTTCGCTTCCCCGGCACGGCGCAGGGCAACACCTCAGGTGAGACCATGCAACTGTTGGTTGGCGATATCGGCGGCACCAAGACGGTCCTGGCGATGGCGCAGATGGATGCCGACGCCATCCGTCTGAGCCATGAGCGGCGCTACCCGAGCCGCGATTTTTCCTCCTTGGAGGAGATGGTCGCCCGCTTTCTGCGAGAGGAGGATGTTGCCTGTCGGGCCGCCGCCTTCGCCGTGGCAGGACCCGTCCGCGAAGACAATAGCGAGATCACCAACCTGTCCTGGGTACTGGATGCCCGCCGATTCGAGCATGCCCTGGACCTGCACCGAGTCCATCTGCTCAACGACCTGGAGGCGGTGGCTTGGGGAATCTCGTCGTTGGGTCCAGATGATTTTGAAGTCCTTCACGTCGGTGCCCAGCATCCGGTGGGGAACGCCTGTGTGGTCGCGGCCGGAACCGGGCTGGGGGAGGCAGGTATGCACTGGGATGGAGAAATGCACCTCCCCTTCGCCACCGAGGGTGGGCACGCGGATTTTGCGCCCAGGGACGATCTGGAGATGGCATTGCTGCGAAGCCTCCAAGGACGCTTCGGCCATGTGAGCTGGGAGCGCCTGGTCTCTGGAATGGGTATCGTCGACATCTACGGCTTCCTGTTGGAATGGCATGGCGCCGAGAATCCGGTATCCCTGCGTGATGCCATGGCGAAGGGGGACGAGGCGGCCGCAATAGCCGCCGCAGCGGCGAAGGGGTCCTGTCCCCTGTGCACCGAGACCATGCAGCTCTTCTTGGACCTTTACGGACGGGAGGCGGGAAACATGGCCCTCAAGCACATGGCGTTCGGAGGCGTCTACCTGGGGGGCGGCATTGCCCCGAAGAACTTGAATCTACTGCGCCGGGGACCCTTCCTCGCGGCCTTCTTCGACAAGGGCCGCATGGAGGTGCTCATGCGCCGGATGCCCGTAAAGGTCATTCTCGAGCAGCGTGCCCCCCTTTACGGAGCCGCGCGTTTCATGATGGTTGCTTCGGATACCGAAGCGGCCGGCGCCGTGACCGGCGCGTAACCGTGAAGAAGGAAACCGTGGCCTGAGTCGCTCGGCTCGTCCGACGAGAGTATCCGAGCACAGGATTCGGTTCCCGCAACTGCTCACCCAGCGACTAAAATGCAGTAAGATAGGGGCATCTTCTCAGGCGCCTTATGAGGATCGATGATGAGGCATGGACCGGTATCGGGGGGTGAGCCGGCCTACCGGATCAGATTGGGAACGCGAGAAAGCTCTGGATCTGCTTCTGCCGGGGGAGACGAGATTCACACGGGTTACAAGAGGTCCACGTCCGGGAGTGCGTGCATTTTCCGCCCGTCGCATCTGCCCGGAAACCCGGGTTGCCGACACGGGGGGGAAAAACCGTGTGCCTCGCAAGCATTAAGCTCCCTGTTCTATCGGCTACTCCGGATTGCGTTGGCCGCCTGTACGCTCGCGCTGATAGGTGACCCGGCCTTCGCGGCCGACCCTCAGCCATACGAGGTGAAGATTGCCAAGACCGGTAAAGACGAGCTGGATCGCGCCATCGCCGATTCGTCGCTATTGATTTCCCTGCGCGAGAAGGCCCCAGTCGGCGCTTTTGCCTTGGTCGGGCGTTCGCGAGACGACGAGGATCGCTTTCTGACGGTGCTACAAGGACTCGGCTTCTACAAGGGTCAGGTACAGGTTCGGATCGATGGGCGTACATTAGATGACCCCGACCTGCCGGATTATCTGGCCCACCTGCCCGCGAAGCCACCTGCAAAGGTTGATGTGTCGATTCAGCCCGGGCCCAGGTTTCACCTGGGCCAGGTGTCCCTCGAGGGCTCGGTTCCCCCACAGGTGCGACAGACGCTTGGCCTCGCGCCCGGTGCACCGGCTGTCGCCTCGGATGTCCTCGCCGCCCGGGAGCGTCTTCTGGATGCCCTGCGTGACCGGGGCTATGCCTTGGCGACCGTGAGCCAGCCCATCGCGCTTCTCGACCCGAGTGCGGACGCGCTCGATATCAGCTTCAAGGTAGATCCCGGCCCTGTCGTCAAGATCGGCCCCATCCGCTTTCAGGGGCTACAAGATGTCAACGAGTCCTTTTTGCGGAAGCGTCTGCTCATTCACACGGGTGAGCGATACGATCCGAAGGCTATCGAAAAGGCCCGACAGAATCTCGCCTCGCTCGGGGTCTTCTCCTCCGTAGTCGCCGTTCCCGGAAAGAAGCTCGACGCGCAGGGGAAACTTCCCCTGGATTTCGTCGTCACCGAGCGAAAGCTCCACGCAGTCAGCTTCAGTGCCGCCTATACGACGGACCTGGGGATCAGCACCAGCGCAAGCTGGAAAGACCGCAACCTGTTCGGCAATGCCGAACAGCTCGAGCTTTCGCTGGGCTTCAGCGCGGGGGGAACAGCGCAGACGGACCCCGGTTATTGGGGTAGTGCTCGATTCATAGAGCCCGACTTCCTCCACCCGGACCAGAATTTGCTAATCGACATCCGTCCACTGAAGGAAAGCCTGCTCGCCTACGACCGCACGACCTTGATGGGGACCCTCGCGATCAATCGTCCCCTCTCCGAGCGCTGGACCGGCAGCATCGGGATCTCCGGAGAGAGGGAGCGTGTCACCCAGCAGGACACGACGGAGCGCTACACGCTCGTGGGCCTCCCGATATTTGCGAAGTACGACAGCACGACGGAACTGTTCAACCCCAGCCAGGGTGTGCGAGCGGCCCTAACCTTGACTCCGACCCGGTTACTCGGAAGCCAGGGCCTGAGCTACCTCTCGTTGCAGGCATCCGGCTCCACCTATCTCGACCTGGGTGCCTTACTCGGCGCACGACCCGAGAGCACGGTGTTGGCCGTGCGCGGCCTCGTCGGCGACGTGGAGGGAGCGAGCCAATTCGAGCTGCCTGCGGACAAGCGCTTCTACGCGGGCGGTACCAGCACGGTTCGCGGCTACAAGTTCCAATCGGTCGGCCCCCTCTTTCCGGACGATAAGCCGCAGGGCGGAACCGCCGTGGTCGCCGGCACGCTCGAGCTGCGCCAGCGCATCCTCGGCGACTACGGCGCGGTCGCCTTCGTCGACGCGGGCCAAGTCGCTGCCAACGGCTGGTCGTTTTCCAGTCCCTGGGGTATCGGCGTCGGTGTGGGCGCACGCTACTACACCTCGATTGGGCCACTTCGGCTCGATGTCGCCGTGCCGGTGAACAAGCTTCCGGATAGCGGCTCGTTCCAGGTCTATATTGGCATCGGGCAGGCATTCTGATGCGCCGATTCGGCAAGGCATTGGCGTGGACCTCCGGCATCCTGGCGGCGGTCATCTCGCTCCTGATCGTCGTCGTCCTGATCACAGCCAACACGCATCCGGGACGCGATCTGATCGAGCGCATGGTTCCGAAGCTCACCGACGGCCTCGTCGAGCTCCAGGGACTCGGCGGCAGGTTCCCGTGGGATTTGCAGGTGGCGCGCATCGAGGTGGCGGATGCGGACGGAAGCTGGCTGGTCATCGAGAAGCTGCGCCTGGATTGGGCGCCCTCGCACCTGCTGATCGGAGAAGCGCTGATCGACCGTCTCACTGCGGAACGCATCGATCTCGCGCGACTGCCGACCAGCTCCGCGGAGTCCTCCGAGACCTCGACCTTCAGCCTCCCGGTTCGGATCAGGTTGCGGTCACTCGATGTGGCGAGATTCGACTTGGGCGAGGCGGTGGCCGGGGCCGAGAAGTCCTTCTCGATCAAGGGGAAGGCACGCCTCGCCTCTCTCGAGCAGGGCGATATCGTGCTCGATGTCCGACAGCTGGGGGGAACCGGCCATTACCTTCTCGACGCCCGCTTCGATCCATCCGTCCTGGCGGGGCAGTTGGCCGTTGAAGAGCCCGCGAATGGCCTGGTTGCACGCATCGCCGGATTGCCGGACCTGGGAGCGATCGCGCTCGACGGGTCACTGAACGGGCCCCGCTCGGCGGTTGCGTCCGACCTCTCCCTGGATGCCGGCCCCCTGAGCGCGCACGTGAAAGGCAAGCTGGATCTGCTCGACGACGCGGCCGATCTGAGGGTCACTGCGGCCGCACCGGCGATGTCACCGCGTCCGGATCTCTCATGGGGCGCGGTCTCGTTAGATGCGACCCTGAGCGGAAAATTCGAGCAGCCCACGGCGGTGGCCAGCCTTCACATCGCGGCCTTGCACGCCGGCGGCGCCGAGGTCCGGGATATCACGGCGGATCTCCAAGGAGATCTGGGACGGCTGCAGCTGCAAGCCGCGCTGGGAGGTTTGCGCATCCCAGGTAAACGTCCCGATGTGTTGGCAGCGGCACCACTGAAGATACTTGCTGAAGCCCGACTCGACAAACCGAAGCGTCCCCTGACCTTTACCATTGAACATCCCCTGATCCGTATCCAGGGAGATGCCGAGACGGCCGGGGTGATACAGGCTGCGATCTCCCTGAGCCTGCCGGATCTAGCCCCCCTCGCCGCCGTGGCGGGCGTCGAGGCTCAGGGTCACTCGAAGCTCAAGCTCCATGTCGGAGAGAAGGGCAATGCCACGACCCTGGACGCGAAGGGTAATGTGGCCATTACAGGTGGCGCTCCACCGCTGCCCGGGCTGTTGGGGGATTCCGCAGAGATCCTTGCCTCGGTGACCCTGGACGGTCAGGACCTGACTCTATCCCGCTTGCAGCTCGACGGGAAGGGTGTCCAGCTGTCGGCCAACGGAGGATTGGTCTCCCAGGTAGCTAACCTCGACTGGCAATTGTCCTTGTCCGACTTGGCCCTGCTCGCCCCGACAACCCTTTCGGGCGAGCTGTCGGCACAGGGCCAGGTCGAGGGGCCGGTCGACGACCTGTCGGCGACAGCCGATCTGAACGGGAAACTGGCGACGAAGGGTTTCCCGAGCGCCCCGCTCAGTGCACACATGCAGGCAAAGGGTATCCCGAGCACGCCCTCCGGGGAGGTGAAGGCCCAGGGCACCATTGCCGGATCGCCTTTGGAGCTGAGCATCCTTGCCCAGCGCTCGGCTGACGGAACGACGCGGCTGAGCATCGAGCACGCCGATTGGAGGAGCGCCCATGGGGGAGGACAGATGACCTTGGCTCCCGGATCGGTCTTCCCCGTCGGCAGCCTGGACCTGAGCATGTCCCGACTCCGGGATCTGGAGCCTCTCATCGGTCAAGCGTTGGCAGGCTTCGTGACCGCAAAGCTGCAAAGCTCGACCGAGGGCAGCCAATCCCGGGCACAACTCAAGGTGCAGGCTAGTGCGGTCAGGCTGCCCGGCATAGGCGCAGTCGAGAAACTCGGCCTGGCAGCGACAGTCCTCGACCCGGTTACCAAGCCGGACCTGGATGCCGAGCTGGTCGTCGACGGCTTGTCCGCCCAAGGGATATCGGGATCCGGACGCCTGAAGGCGAAGGGAGCGCAGGACGCTATCGCCCTTCAGGTGACAGCCGATGCGCGAGATCCTGACGGAAACCCCCTGGGTTTGACCGGAAAGGCCGTGCTCGACGCCGTCGGGAAGAAGGTCGCACTCGAGGCGCTGCAGGCAAGCTGGAAAGGGGAGAAACTTCGCTTGCGCAGGCCCGCGCAAATCGCCTTTGCCGAGGGCATCGCCGTGAAGGACCTACATTTGGGTATCAGGAATGCCGCGCTGGACGCCTCCGGAAGCATCTCTCCGACCCTCGATCTCACCGCGGAAGTACGCAATCTCTCCCCGGCCCTGGCAAAAGCCTTTGTCCCCGACCTGGAGGCCGAAGGCAATTTAACCGCCAAAGCAGATCTCTCCGGGACACTCGCACGGCCCAGCGGGAAGGTGCAGGTGAAGGCGACCGGGCTTCGAATGCGCAGCGGCCCGGCGGCCTCGCTTCCAGCGGCCGGTATAACGGCAACGGCGACCCTGGCCGGTGAAAGCGCCCGTATCGAGAGCCGGCTCACCCTCGGTCCGAAGGCCGAGCTGGCCGTGACCGGCCAAGCGCCGCTCTCGCCGACCGGGCGTCTGGATCTGCGTGCCAAGGGCTCGGTCGATCTCTCCCTCGCCGATCCGGTCCTGACCGCAAGCGGCTATCTCGTGCGCGGGCAGGTGCAGCTGAATGCCGGCATCTCCGGCACGCTGACCGCCCCCCGCCTCGGAGGGACTGTTCAGCTCGTCCAGGGCGAGGTCCAGGATTACAGTCTGGGTGCACACCTCAGCGAGATCCAGGCCAAGCTCCAGCTCGATGGCGACCGAGTCCGGATCACCCGTCTCAGCGCTCGTGCCGGTCCGGGGACGATCTCCGCCTCCGGGACGATCGGAGCTCTGCAACCGGATCTGCCGGTCGACCTACGCTTAGAGGCCAAAGGGGCCCGACCTCTGGCGAGCGACCTTCTGACGGTAACCCTGGATGCGGGCCTGAGGGCCAGCGGGCAGCTCGCCAAGGAGCTCCAGGTATCCGGCAATGTTCACATCGATAAAGCGGAGATCCGCATCCCGAAGACCTTGCCGGTCAGTGTCGCGACCCTCAACGTCCGCCGTCCCGGCGAGAAGCCGCCTGCCGCATCCGATGCGGGCTCGATCATCAAGCTGGATCTCTCCATTGAGGCACCGGACCAGATATTCGTTCGTGGTCGGGGACTGGATGCCGAGCTCGGCGGCAAGGTCCGTGTGGAGGGCACCGCGACGAATCCACGTCCGATCGGCAGCTTCGAGCTGAAACGCGGCCAATTCTCCCTGGCCAGTCAGACCCTGACCTTTTCCGAGGGCAAGGTCAGCTTCAATGGCGGAAGCCTGACCGACCCCTCGCTCGATTTCGTGATCAACCGGGATACCGCCGATGTCGCTGCCAAGCTGAGCGTCGGCGGGACAGCTCGCAACCCGAAGATCACCTTGAGCAGCACGCCTCGGCTGCCCCAGGACGAGATCCTGGCCCAGATCCTCTTCGGGCGCAGCGCCACGTCCCTGAACGCATTCGAGGTGGCGCAGATCGCCTCGGCTCTCGCCGAGCTGACCGGCGTGACCTCCGGCGGCCTCAATCCCTTGGGCAGCATCCGCAAGGGCCTCGGGCTCGACGAGCTTACGGTCGGCACCGACGCCGCCGGGCAAGCCACCCTGGAAGCTGGGCGCTATGTGTCACCGGGCGTCTACGTGGGGGTCGAGCAAGGCGCGTCCGCTGCCAGCACCAGGGCCAAGGTACAGGTCGATCTCACCAAGCGCCTCAAGCTGGAGGGCACCTTCGGAGAGAGCGGCAGCTCCGCGACCGGCTCCTCAGGTGAAGGGGGCAGCAGCATCGGCGTGACCTACGAATTCGAGTACTGATGCGGACCTCGAGTCCTGCGCTTCTCCATCCCCGCCATTGGCCGAGCTGGGCCCTGGTGGGAATCTTTCGCCTCCTGGGCTTCCTGCCCTTTCCCCTCCTATGGCTCTTGGGGATGGGGCTCGGATACTCGGGTTATCTCCTCGCCGGCTCGCGTCGCAGAGTGGCGCTGCGGAATCTCTCGATCTGCTTCCCCGATCTGGAGACAAGGTTGCGACGAAGACTCGCAGCACGACATTTCGGCTATCTGGGCGTTGCTGCCTTCACCCAGGGACTGGTGTGGGGAAGCTCGCGGCGGAGACTCGGACGCATCGTGAAGATCCGCCATCAGGAGCGCTTCGATACGCTTCACCGTGATGGATACAATCTGATCCTCATGGTGCCCCATTTCGTCGGTCTGGAGCTGGGAGGGGCGGCGTTCACCGCCCTGGTGCATCCTGGCATGTATATGTATCAGAAGATTCGAAATCCGATCATCGACCTCGCAATGCGCCGCAGCCGCACCCGCTTCGGCGCCCTGTGCGTGGAGCGCAGTGACGATCTGCGGCGAATGGTGCGACAGATGCGCAGCGGAATGCCCCTCTTCTACCTGCCGGATCAGGACCCCGGAAGGCGCGGGATCTTCTCTCCCTTCTGCGGAATCCCTGCAGCGACCGTCCCCACGTTGAGCCGCCTCACGCACTTTTCCCGAGCCCGAGTAATCCCGACCTATGCCCGCTATCTGCCTTGGGGTCGGGGCCTGGAGCTGATCTTCGACCAACCCCTCACCCCCTTTCCCACGGACGATGTAGAGGCCGACACGGCCTTGATGAACCGGACCATCGAGACCCGCATCCGCACCATGCCGGAGCAGTACTTCTGGGTGCACCGGCGGTTCAA
>Ga0210085_1000095_pt1 | contig 38565 bp, 35 predicted proteins | sample China_Galinas_PW_5_FD_184866 | JGI IMG/M metagenome (GOLD analysis project Ga0210085, IMG submission 184866) | Wetland microbial communities from San Francisco Bay, California, USA, that impact long-term carbon sequestration - China_Galinas_PWC_D1... | ecosystem: Environmental > Aquatic > Marine...
AGCGGTGGTTGTACGCCGATCCGTGGCTCTTTCCGGGGTGGGTCAGAATGGTGAGCAGGTCAGCTCAGATCATGGGAAGGGTCAATTTTCTTAGCGCAGGGAGGGTCAAAACGGATTAGCGTCAAGGACGTACCAACCTTGGAATGGACGCCGAAGCGGTGTCGCCATTGCGCAGCGATGCCATGCCTCACGCGACGATCCTTTCGAGCTATATCGCGCTGCTGTGTCTGGGCAAGAGCGACTTCGAGGCCATAACCGCGTTCCGCGAGGATGCGTACTTTGCCCAAGCGCTGGATCTGGAGCAGGTGCCCTCCGAGGGCATTCTGCGCCTGCGCATGGATGCCAATGCCGCGGCCTACCAGGCTGTGGTGGAGGATGCGGCCATCGAGTTTCTGCGCCGCAGCGAGGCGCGCTTCACACCGCTGGACAACGGGCTGATGCCGCTCGACTGCGATGTCACGCCGTTGGACAATTCCCAATCGAAAAAGGAGGGGGTCTCGCGCACCGATAAGGGCGAGGACGGTTACGCGCCCATGGCCGCTTATCTGGGGCAAGAGGGCTACTGTCTGGAGCTGCGCGAAGGCAGCCAACATTGCCAGAAAGGCACGCCGGAATTCCTCCAGCGGGTGCTGGGACGAGCACGGCAATTGAGCGCCACACCCTTGCTGCTGCGCCTAGACAGCGGCAACGACGCGATCGAGAACATCGCCGTGGTCGCGGCCCACAATGAGCGCGATGAGAAGGGCGCCCCTGTCCACTACCTGATCAAGTGGAACCCGCGCAAGGAGAGCCCCGAGAAATGGCTCGCCTTCGCCGAGAAGCATGGCGATTGGCGTGAGCCACGCCCAGGCAAGCGCGTCGCCCTGTTCGATGTGCACGAAACGCGCACCTTTGAGGGCTATGAATACCCCCTGCGACGTGTCATGCGTGTCATCGAGCGCTCGATCGACAAGTACGGTCAGCGACTGCTGGTCCCCGAGATCGAGATCGAGGGCTGGTGGACGAGCCTTCTTGACGAGGAGCAAACGATCATCGCCCTGTACGCCGACCACGGCACTTCCGAGCAGTACCACAGCGAATTCAAGACCGACCTGGACATCGAGCGTCTGCCTTCGGGAAAGTTCGCCACCAACGCCCTGATCCTCGCCTGTGCCGTGCTTGCTTACAACATCCTGCGCTGGATCGGGCAGAACGGCCTGCTCGGCCCGGATGCCCCGCCACGTCACCGCGCCAAGCGCCGGCGCATCCGCACCGTGATGCAGGAGCTGATGTACCTGGCCGCGCGCCTGATTCACACCGGGCGGCGCCTCAAGCTCGCCTTCGGCTACGGTTGCCCGGTGGTGTCCATCTTTCGACGCCTGTACGCGCAATTGACAGGCACCTGAGCGCGATTTGCGCGCAGGGATCGACGCGAACACTGTGCCGCATTGGCTCTCTATCGCTCGGGGCGGGCATTTGCCAATCCAAAAAGCCATTGGCGACACAAATCGCCGCCTCATCGGCTCATTCTTTACCGCTGAACCGATCGGCAGAACGTTGTGGTTCGCCAAGTGAACCATCAGCCTATTCAGATCACGGATTCAGGAAATAATTGGCGGAGTAAAAGCAAGTGGTTTAATTAGTTGGCTAACTGATAATAACGCGTTACCGATGGGCGTCCTAATAATTTGTTTCTCTCTAATCGGTCTATTGGCACAAATGAGATTGCAAAACTCTTAAAAAAAGTTAATCTAAAACGATGACTGGTTGCACAGCGCCGGACCTTGATACATTTGTAATTAGTGCCTGGCTCGAAAGTTCATTTGAGCCAATTACATTATAAATAACAAAATGTTACAATTAGATCCTACGATCGACTTGTGATCGAAGATCACGAAGGTGTGTCGTGAGCCAGGAGCGGGAGTGCTCGCAACTGATTGATTCTGCGTAGTCTCTCTCGTCAAATCGAGCTACTGCCAATAGCAACGGAATGAATTCTCATAAACTTCGTCATTCGAGGCCCCATGCGTCAAGTCATCAATCCGCAATTGCAATTCGGCGAGCAAGACATTTCGGCCATCGTGCTCGACCCGAGATCCCGCGATGACATTCCGCGCATCTTGCGTGGATTGCAGCACATCTATACAACGCCGCAGCTGCGCGAGGAGGTGTTCGCCATCCTCGCCGAGGTTCTCCCGGAAGGAGAGGATGGCAAGGGCAAGGTCAGCGCCGAGACCGGGCGCCCTGGCATGGAGCAGTGGAAGATCCTGGTGCTCGGCACGCTGCGCTTGGGGCTGAATGCGGACTACGATCGCATTCTGGAACTGGCCAACCAGCATACGACGATCCGCCAGATGCTCGGCCACAGCGACTGGGCCGACGAGAGGCGCTACAGCCTGCAGACGCTCAAGGAAAACCTGCGCCTGTTCACGCCCGAGATCCTTGACCGCATCAACCAGGTGGTGGTTCGCGCCGGGCATCAGTTGGTAAAAAAAAGCCCCGAGGAAGGGCTCAACGCGCGCGCTGACTCCTTCGTCGTCGAGACCGACGTGCACTACCCCACCGACCTCAACCTGCTCTTGGATGCCGTGCGTAAGGCCATCGAGACCTGTGCGCAGCTGTGCAGGGACGAAGGCCTGAGCGACTGGCGCCAAAGCAAGCACAACCTCCGCAAGCTCAAGAGGCTCTATCGGCGCCTGCAAAGCCTGAAGCGCTCCACTTCCAAAGACCCGGACAAGCGCGCGGCGCGTCAGGGCGAGATCGAGCAAGCCTGTCGTGAGTATCTCGCCCTGGCCGAGCAACTCCTCGCCCGCGCGCGCGATACCCGTGTCAGACTGCACATCGGCCACGACCTGCCCGCTGCCCTGTTGGCCGATCTTGACCAGTACATCGCCTATGGCGAGCTCCTGATCGCTCAGATCCGCCGCCGTATCCTGCATGGCGAGCGCATTGCCCACGAAGAGAAGATCTTCTCGATCTTCGAGCCCCACACCGAGTGGATCAACAAAGGCAAGGCCGGCGTGCCGGTCGAGCTGGGATTGCGCGTGGCCATCTGTGAAGACCAGCACGGTCTCATCCTCTACCACCAAGTCATGCAGAAGAGCACAGACGATCAGATCGCCGTCGCTCTGGTCCAGGCAACTTGTGATCGCTTCCCCGAGGTCAGAAGCGCCAGCATGGACAAGGGCTTTCACAGCCCGGCCAACCAAGCCGCACTGGCCAAGATCATCCCTTTGCCGGTCGTGCCCAAAAAGGGCAAGTGCACCGCGGCCGAGCGTGAGCGCGAGAGCGATCCCGAATTCATCCACCTGCGCCGCCGCCACAGCGCCGTGGAATCGGCCATAAACGCCTTGGAGGCACATGGACTGGATCTCTGTCGCGATCATGGGATCGACGGCTTCAAGCGCTACGTCGCCCTGGCCGTGGTCGGGCGCAATCTGCATCGCCTCGGTGCCATCCTGCTCGCACAGGAGGCACAGCGAGAGCGGCGCCGAAGAGCGCGTGCAGCCTGACCCTTTCGAATAAGCGCATCAGAAATCGGCCCGAGGGACGACTTTGTCCGCAATCGAGTACAAATGCGAAAATACGCATTGACAAACCCAATTCGGAAAACTTTTTTCTCCATTGAATGAAATCAGGTTGCGCACGGCCATTGGGAAAGGCCGGCGCGAGCGAAATAAACAGAGTTTTCATTCAGGCACTAATTATATCTCTGGAAACTCTGGACATTATTCCAAAATTTTTTGAATTTATAATGTATATAGCACCTGTTTGATACATCCTCTCTATATTAACTGATTTGCCGTCAAAACAGGTTACTTCCGGACGATATATATCTACAAATTCTTGCGCACAATATTCTGATAAATCGATTCTTGAAATTAAGTGGCGCCATTCTTTTTTATTTATATATTTTCCGATATATATTTCTTTTCCCTTAGTCATACTTTTATGCTTAACAACTACGTCGTTTTGCCATGATACTAAGAAATCAAAAGGACTATAGTTTATGCCTTTATAATTAATCATATCATTTTTTAGAACAGTTGAGTATGGGAGAAACTTCAACATATCGCGATCTAGAGATGCGTTGTTAATAAAAAAGTCATCTTGCAACATAGAATTTAATCGCTTATCACTTAAATATAATATTGACATCATATTGTTAACTGGCAGGAAGGCTTTGCATTTCAAAGCATACAAGTAGCTATAAAAGTCGCCCCTAAAACTAGAAGGCCAATCATACCCAGTAATTCCAGCAACTCTGAATTTATTATATGCCATACTGATTTTAGAATTTTTGTGATACAATTCTCTAGTGATTAGTTTTAGATCTCTAAGATTAGAAAAAATGCATTCCCTTCCATTGCGAAGAAATAATTGTCTGATTTGCGGCAACTCATATTTCATTCCATAATCATCATTAAGTATAGCTATGGCATTGGGAGAAAAACCAGCTTGTTTTTCCATTGAAAACATTTCATTAATAAAATTATCGGAGCAGTCTATAGGTTGCGGAATCAAAATGTATTCAATGTTTAACTGATCAATAAACTCTTTTATATGCGCATGAATATCCGCGATTATTATAGGCCCCGCAGGACAGCTAGCGTTTATTTCTAAAAATTTCAAGGCTCCATTTTTATCTATAACAAAATCATAGCGACAATACTCCTGCCATGTATCCAGAAACTTTCTTAGAAATATATCGTAATCAATATATTGTCTAAAATTGGAATGCCGTTCTTGTGGCGAGTTAGCTAAAAAATCTGCAAGTTTTTCTATATTTTTATGAAGTAATAATGCTGCATTAACGATTTCTTCGTAGTCATTTTGAATTAGAAAAAGAGGAGAATAGCATACAGGAGGGCGAGCTATTTCAGAATCACTGTATGTCGTGGAAAATTTTTCAATATACGAACTGTACGAATCTGTAAAGGCACTTTTTGTTTTAGGTAAGATAAGATTGATATTTTCTGTTATGCTTAGACTCCTTTTAAACATGATTTACGACCTCAGCTTTATTTAAAACGATCTTTATGCATCCCAGATAAAAATAGATCTTTTTCTAGTTTTTCATTAATTGGAACTTGATGGTCAGTAGTAAGCTCAGGATAATTTTCTTTGCAAATATTTTTTAATATTGAAAATATGGCGTCATATTTTTCGCTGCCTTCTTTTACATATTCGAATTGATTAACAATGGTATTGAAATAGTTTCTATACTCTTCGGCCGGATTATTATCAAGGTAATTTATGCTAACCATTTGAAGGTACTTGTTGGGAAAGAGATTGTCCCCTAAAAATTTATTATAGTCGTTTCGACCATATCTGTAGTTAATGGATAAAGCAGTGTCATTATATTTGAGATAATGCCAATGGAGCGCTGGTATGTATATAAGGTCTCCGGGACTAAGTACCGCATGATATGCATTTGCATAAGACAGAAAGTTATATTTTTCCTTCTCTGAGAATTTCTCAACAAATACCCCCGACATATTGGAAATTGGGAATAATTTATATCCATCGTGTGGCTCTATAATTACAATTTCTTTTTTACCAAACACCTGGTAAAGAAGAACTTGACGCTGATCTCTGTCCATATGTAAGTGCGCATAACCCTCTTTGGTAGATAAAAACATATGTGATATATTGTTATCATTGTTGTCATTTGCCTTAAATTCTGGGAAGGAGATATAGTCTTGCAATTTTGGTAAAGTGCGACAATGGATTATTTTTTTATCTTTGCAAAAGTTTGACTTTTGTAGGTAATGTTGAACGCTTAAATGCTCGCATTTATTTCTTATCAAATTATAATTTTTGCTAAAAAAAATAGCATTTGAATATTCAGCTTTTACAGGTACAATTAATTGTCCGAAATTTTTCTGGAATATTTCTACATTCTTGATTGAAGCTATTTTTTGGTTATGAAATGCATCGTTAACAATAAATGGTATATTGGCTGCTACATGTTCATTAACAATATCATTGTTTAAGTTCGGGTAGGTAATGATTTTCTTCATTTTAATTATATCTCCTTATCAGATAGAGGATAAGACGTTTATTACTAACACGACTGATGTTTCTTATACCGAGCTAATGGCATTTTTTTGGTTTTTCGTTAACCGACAATAGTGAAATTCTCCGTCAGCAATGAGCGTAGCTCACGATGATATTTGCGGGGGCTTGCGAAGAACTCTTCACAAGCAATCCGGAATTCATCGAATGTCTCGTAATAACGGTTGTACAGGATCTTCTTCTTGAAGAATTTCCATAATCGCTCGATCAGATTGAGGTTCGGAGAGTATGGGGGGAGAAAAACGAGCTCGATTCGCGAGGTTTTCAGATACTCCCGAACGGCCTTGGAGCGATAGTAACGTGCGTTGTCGCAGATGACGTAACTGCAAACGGCAAGGACGTTCAGCTGCTTGAGTTGTTTGAACAGAGCGATGGTCGACTCGGCATTGATGCTCTCCTCGAAGCGCACGACAGGTTCGAGGCTCTCGAGGTCGATCGCAGCGTTGATGTTGATGTTGATGTTGAGGCGCTGCCGTCCGGTGTTGGAGGGTACCTGCTGCTCCTCTCCGCGCTTGATCCAGCCACAGGCGATCACCGGATTGTGCTGTGGCTGCACAGCATCCATGAAGTACACCGGATCGTTCTCGCCCTTGTTTTCGTTGATATTCTTATAGTCGTTGGCGAGGAACTCTCGTTGCGCTTGCGCATCGGCTTTACCAGGAGCCAGCTTTGGCTTTTTATTCACGTAGCCCAGACGATGCAGAACCGCGGTCATACCACTCTCGGTGTAGGACACCGCGAAGGTTTTCTTCACCCAATGGGCAACCGCTTTTGCCGAGAGGGACACATTCTCTTGCGGGTGGGCATCCAAACTGGCCAGTTGCACGGCGTCGAGCGCGCAGGTACTACCACCGACCCCAGTACCGATCGCACGTAACGCATCAATGCCACCTTCACGATAGCACTTGAAATGGTTGTGTACCGTTTGGGGATCGTCCTGCAAGACTTCGGCAACGTCTTGTGCCGACCAGCCAGTGCCGAGTAATACCACCGCCTTGATGCGATCGGCCCCGCGCTTGTCCTGCGTGCTGCGGTGTGCCGCACGCAACTCGACAAGCTTTTCGGTTGAAATCGTATAGTCGACCATACCTCTTATGCTACACGATCTTTCAGCTGGTTATACTGACTTCCTCAACTATAACATTCAAATGAGAGCGGTATAGCTTCGTCATGCCACGAGCCGCATAACTGCTGAGATGAGAAGATTTCGAACAGGTTTTCCTGGGTGCTGGTAATCGATACCAAAATCCTCGTTTGAGATCTGCTTGGCGAGAGACCTTTGCACATCGGCGATGGTATGTTCGGTGGTGCTTTGCGAAGCGTAGCGCCGGATTGGAGCTTGCTTCAAGTGTTCGGCGTAGATCCAGGTGATGGTCGTTACCGCCATGCAGAAATGCAAGTGATTGAGCACCGCATCGGGATTGCGGGTCTGGGTATGAACGCTGGCGATCTCCTGTTTGATCTCCCGGAATAGGGCTTCGATTTTCCACCTGGCAGAATAATATTCGATTATTTGCTCGACGCTCAGATCGAGGTCGGTTGTCATGAGGGTGACCCATTGCGGGAGGGTTTTCCCGTTGCGCGTTGTGCGAACTTGCCAGGGCTTGGCCCTGCCGTCGGTCCGTTTGCGGATGGATGCCGTTGAACCGAACTCCCGAAGTCCGGTCGGCTACAATTCATCTAAGCCAATGCCGAGCCTCTGCACTAGGTTTGGTGAGGGTTAGAAGCCTCGAGGTGTTGCCAGAACCTCGGGGCTTCGTCGCTTGTGGGCGCAGGACAGCACCACACGACACATTTATAGGCTCTTTTTGGAATCTTGGCTCAGATTTGGCTCAGATTCGAGTGGTATCGGTTCGCGAAAGCAAAGTGTATTTTGTATCTATATGATTTTATTGGCGGAGAGGGAGGGATTCGAACCCTCGGTACGCTATTAACGTACACACACTTTCCAGGCGTGCTCCTTAAGCCGCTCGGACACCTCTCCGGGAAACCGCTGGTGGGATGGTCGGAAGAGTTACAGTCGTGAGCGCAGGACCTGCTCTTCCAGTACTGCCGCGGGTCGAAGAGGATATACGAAGCCTCCCGCCCGCGCAAACTCAGAGCCCGCGGGCCCGGCTGATGGTCTCGTAGGCCTGCCGGATCTCGTGTGTCTTCTCGGCGGCGATCTTCATCATCTGCTCGGGAAGCCCTTTGGATACCAGCTTGTCCGGGTGGTGCTGGCTGAGCAGGCGCCGGTAGGCGCGTTTGACCTCTGCGTCCGTAGAGCTGCGCTCGACACCGAGGACGGCATAGGCCTGATTCAGGGATGGCCCTGCGGGAGTGGGCTGTTGCGGGGCGCGTCCACTCTGGCCGGAAGCACCGGACGCGAAGGCGTGCTGCAGGCGGACCAGCTGCTCCAGGTGCCGGAAAAGAAGCTCCGAAATGCCCAGGCGACGGCAGATGTACAGGAGAAGCCGCCGCTCGTTCGGACCGGGATGGCCGTCCGCATAGGCCGCCTGGATCTGGATCTCGAGGAACATCTGGATCAGGGTGCGTCGGCCGCGGCATTCGCGCTGGAATTGGTCGAGCACCTCATCCAGGCGGAACCCGTCCTCCTTCCCTTCCTTGAATAGGGCGATGGCCGTATGCCGCATATCCTGCGGCAGCTCCATGCGCGCCATCACCGCCTCGGCCAGGGCGATCTCCCGCTCGGACACCCGACCGTCGGCCTTGGCGATATGGCCCATAACGGAGAAGGTCGCGGCAAAGAAGGCGGTTTGAATCCTCTCGCGCGCCCCCGTATCGAGCCCCTCGGCGCCTTTCAGCGAAGACATTCCGCGGTCCAGGCCGTGGCCGAGGGCGCCCCCGAGGATCGCCCCCAAGGGCCCGCCGAGCATGAGCCCGAAGGCACTTCCGACCAACTTGCCCCACCATGCCATGTTCTTGCCCCCTGTTCGCCTTCGATATATCGCTTCTCGCCTAAGGAGTCCGGGTGAAATCCTGTTGCACGAATGCTATTCTGCGAACTTTCGATCCTGCCGTAAATTGTGCGTCACGCTTGGTGATCCTCGTACAATCGGCAGGAAAGTAGGTAGGGAATCGGGAGGTTTGTCCTCCACGGATCTCTGGAAGCACGCACCATCGAAAGAATTCGATGATCCTCGGGGAGACACACAGTGGGTAACGGAAACGTAGTCTGGCATCATCACCCGGTAGATCAATCCGTTCGCGCGGGGCTGAAGGATCAGCGTCCGGTGGTCATCTGGTTTACGGGTCTGAGCGCCTCGGGAAAGTCCACGCTGGCGGGAGCACTGGAGGAGGTGCTTGCAGCCCAAGGCTATCACACCTACCTGCTCGACGGGGACAATGTACGCCATGGATTGTGCGGAGACCTGGGCTTCAGCGATGCCGATCGCAAGGAGAATATCCGCCGGATAGGCGAGGTTGCGGCGTTGATGGCGGACGCCGGCTTGATCGTCATGGCGGCCTTCATTTCCCCCTTCCGGGCCGACCGGCAGATCGTTCGCGATATCCTCCCGGAGGGACAGTTCGTCGAGGTCTTCATGGATGCGTCCCTGGATGTCTGCAAGCGTCGCGATCCCAAGGGCATGTATGCCAAGGCGGAGCGAGGGGAGATCAAGCAATTCACAGGAATAGACAGTCCCTATGAGGCACCGCTTAATCCCGAGGTGAGGGTCGATGCGGATCGCCTCAGCGTGCCGCAAAGCATGAATCTGCTGCTCGACTATCTGCATCGGTCCGGCATACTCGAGGGCGGTTACCGAAAGGTCGAGGAAGAAGGGGTCGCCTGACCAAGCGGTGCCCTCGGGCCCTCTGCGCCTAGGACGAGATCGTACAGAGGGCACTGAGTTTCGAGTTCGGTCGGTCTTGGTGCCGAGCCTTTTCGAGTTGCTCTCGACTTGGGGCCGAGCAGGAGGGGTTGCAGCGTGAGGGGATCCTTGGCCATGAATTTCATCGAGCGCTGGCGCCATCAGATCTTCGATGTCGAGATTTCAGAGCGTGGTCTGCTTGGTCGGACAGCGGTCTTTTCGATCCGCTTGATTGCCGGCATCGTCGGGCTGTTTCGCGACGAGAAGCTGCATTTGCAGTCGACCAGCCTCGCCTATACGACCCTGCTTTCCTTCGTTCCCTTCCTGGCCGTCACCTTTTCCGTGCTCAAGGGACTCGGTGTCCAGAACCAGTTGGAGCCCATTCTCATGCGGTCGCTGGAGCCGCTTGGCGAAAAGGGAGTCGAGATCGGCCAATACATCCTGACCTACGTGAGCAATCTCAATTTTGCCGTGCTGGGCTCTTTCGGTATTGCCATCTTGTTCTGGACCGTGATCTCACTGCTCACGAAGATCGAGGAGGCCTTCAACGCCATCTGGCACGTCCCCGGCGTTCGCAGCTGGGCGCGTCGTTTTAGCGACTATTTGAGCGTGGCCTTGGTGGGGCCCGTATTCATTTTCTCCGCACTCGGTGTTACCGCCTTCGTTTTCCGAAGCGAGGATGTCCATCGGGTGGTTGGCATAGAGCCCGTTTGGCGCCTCCTCTGGATGCTGGGAAGCATCGTACCCTATCTGCTGGTGTGCCTGGCGTTCGCCTTTCTGTACGCCTTTCTCACGAATTATCGGGTTCGGCTGGCCCCTGCCCTGATCGGCGGGGTTTTCGCCAGCCTGGCCTGGTATGGCGTCGGCCATCTGTTTGCTCTGTTGGTTGCCGGCTCTTCGAAATATTCGGCGATCTACTCGAGCATGGCCGCTGCCGTGCTCTTCATCATCTGGGTCAACATCGGTTGGCTGATCATCCTCGTGGGGGCGCACATCACGCGCTATGTGCAGCACCCCCATCTGTTGGCACATCACCGGGACGGCTCGAAGATCGGAACGGCCCACGACGAAGGCCTTGCCCTGGATATCATGGCGTTGGTCGGTCATGCCTTCCGTTCCGACGAGCCGAAATGGACGCTGGAGTCCCTGTCCGCACGCGACTGTTGTGGCTCACTGCGAGAGACTCAGCAGCTCCTCCAGTCGCTGACGGAAGGGCGTCTACTGATAGTGACCAACGACCAGCCCGAGGCCTATCTCCCGGCCCGTTCCATGGAGACCATACGGCTCGAAGAGATCGTGGCTGTAGCGCGAGCCCGTGGCAAGAAGCCGAAGCGGCAGGCGGAAGTGCAGCGGGTCGTCGACCGGATCGAGACGGCCATAGCCGCGAGCCTCGCGGGAGAGACATTGAAGGAGTTGGTAACGGCCGGCGCGGACTCTCCAGAGGAGTCTACGGGTCAGGTTTCTCCGCACTCCAACTCGGCCTGATCGAAGGCGTCGATCCATAAGAGACCCGGATGAGGCTGGCGGAATGGAGACTACGGAGCCCAGTAGCGGCCCTGGGGCCGGTGGGTTGCGAGGCTCGATGCTCGATGCGCGCGGGTTGCGTCCGGAAGCTGTTCTCCTGGATGCCGCCGGGACCCTGATCCGACCCCGAGAGCCGGTGGGGGAGACCTATGTCGGACTGGCCCGGGGATTTGGTGCGAAGCTCGACCCGGGCCGCCTATCCTGCGCATTTCCCGAGATCCTGGCCGACATGCCGGACTTGGCCTTCGCGTGGACCTCGACCGCCGAGCTGCAGAGACGAGAGCGCGATTGGTGGCGCGCCCTGGTCGGTCGAGTGGTGGACCGTGTCGGCGGCAGCGTTGGTGATTTCGAAGGTTTCTTCGACGCCCTCTACCGGTACTATGCGAAGGGTTGCGCTTGGGAGTGCTTTCCCGAGGTTCCTTCGGTTCTGAGCGCCCTGCGAGCCCAAGGGTGCAGGCTTGCCGTCGTTTCCAACTTCGACTCTCGGCTTCCCGGAATACTCCGTGACCTTGGCCTCGCCGACTCGGTGGACGTGATCATCTATTCCTCGAAGGCGGGCAGCGCCAAGCCGGATCCGGTCATCTTCCAGTCGGCGCTGGCCGCGCTCAGGGTCTCGCCCCAAGCGGCGATCCATGTGGGTGACAGCACCCAGGCCGATGTCGCAGGCGCCGCGGCGGCCGGTATTGCGGGGCTGCTGATCAGTCGTGGTTACGCGTCCGAGCTTGGATTTGAAGGGGCGATATCCGACCGGGTCATTGGGAGCCTGACCGAGCTGCTTTCGGCAATCATCTAAGGCGATTGCCGAAAAAGAACATACCGCTCAAGTCTCGGCAGTAACGGGAATGATGGTGATATCGACCCTGCGGTTTCTGCTGCGCCCCTGCTCGGTGCTGTTGCTCGCGACAGGATAACGCTGACCATAACCCGTAGCGGTCATCCGAGCCGGATACACCCCGTCGTCGAGCAGATAGGTTCGGACCGCATCGGCGCGACGCTCCGAGAGACCCTGATTGTAGGTGGCGGAGCCCGTGCTATCGGTGTAGCCGGCGATGGCGAGCTGGGTCTTGCCGTACTTGTTCACGACGTTCGCGATCTTGTCCATGGTGCTGTAGAAGTCGGGCTTGATCTGGGCCGAATCGACTTCGAAAGTGGATTCGCTGGTCATGCCCACTAGGATCTGGTCATTGGGCAGCTTCTGAACCTGGATGACGCCGGCTGCGATCTCCGGGGCCAGCACCTTCTCGAAGTCGCGGCGCTGCTTCTCCATGTAGTTGCCGACCAAGCCGCCGACCAGGGCGCCGCCTACCGCCCCGAGCGCAGCACCCTTGGCGGACTTGCGCGCTGCCACGGCGCCGATCGCCGCCCCCGTAAGGGCGCCGATGCCGACGCCCATTTCCGTTTCCGTCAAGGGTCGCCGATTGCCGTACTCGTCCGTGGCGCAACCCGCCAGCGCCAGGTTGCCGGCAATGATCAGGGTGCCGAGCTTGATCCATCGTTTGTTCATTTGGCTCACCTCTCAACGGGAAGGACGAATCCGCACATTGGAATGGTTTTGTCGGAGTGCGGCGGGATGTTACCAGACCGAGATTTGGTCCGCCCGCTGTTCTGCATTTTGTATCCTGTAAGATTTTCCCGCGCAAGTTATCATGCACGGCCTTCTCCGCATAACCTTTGGATTCACACTCTGCGATGAATACACCGAGCCGTACCGGTGCCGCCGTTTTCCTGGATGTCCTCGCCGATCTGGGCGTCGAATACCTTTTCGGTCACACCGGTGGTGCGGTCATCCCCTTGCACGTGGAGATGAATCGGCGCATGAGCCGTAGGGAGCCGGTGCCCAGATTCCTACTCTTCCGTCAGGAGGGCGGGGCCGGCCATGCGGCCGAGGGATACGCCCGGGCGAGCGGTCGGGTCGGTGTCGCGTTGGCCACCTCGGGTCCGGGGGCGACCAATCTGACGACACCGATCGCGGATGCGTACAAGGATTCCGTGCCGACCGTCTTCATTACCGGGCAGGTGCCGAGCTTCGTGATCGGGACCGATGCCTTTCAGGAGGTGGACACGCTCGGTGTGACGCGCTCGGTCTCCAAGCACAATTTTCTGGTCAAGGATGTCGCAGACCTGGAATGGATTCTGCGCGAGGCATTTCGTCTGGCCGCCACCGGCAGACCCGGGCCGGTAGTCGTGGATATCTGCAAGGACGTGCAGCTCGCGACCCTGGGGCAGGCGAATCGCCCGAGCAAGCGCCATCGAGAATCGTTCCCCTTCGATGCCGCCAGGGCGGATACCATCCTCGACGCCTTGATCATGGCCGAGCGTCCGGTGGTCAAGGCCGGGGGAGGCATCATTCACGCCGGGGCCTCTGACCTTCTGCGCCGTTTCGTCGAGCGTTTCGATGTGCCGGTGACGACCACCTTCAACGCCCTGGGCTCGGTGAGCTTCGCGCTCCCGTACAACCTGGGGATGCCGGGCATGCACGGCACCATCCCCGCCAACTATGCGCTGCGGGATGCCGATCTCATCCTGACCCTGGGGGGACGTTTTGACGACCGGGTGGCTGTTCAGGGCTTCACCGCGGGCAAGCGCATCGCCCACGTGGACATAGACCCCTCGGAGCTCGGCAAGGCGGTGCGGGCGGATCTCGCCTTGGTTGCCGACCTCGACGCCTTCTTGCGTCACGCGCTGGCGTCGGATCTCGGCGCCCGGCACCCGGCCTGGATGGCGCAGATCGCGGACTGGCGGGAGCAGATGCCCAAGCCCTACGTCAATGGCACCCACATCAAGCCACAAGCCGTCGTCGAGCTGATCTCTGAGCTTACCGGTGGCGATGCTACCCTGGTCACGGGGGTGGGGCAGCATCAGATGTGGGCGGCCCAGTACTACCGTTTCTCGCGGCCGCGCCAGTGGATCAGCTCCGGCGGATTGGGGACCATGGGCTTCGGGCTGCCGGCAGCCATCGGTGCCTGGTACGCGAAGCCGGGCAAGCCCGTCGTGCTCATCGATGGTGACGGCAGCTTCCAGATGAACATCCAGGAGCTGGGGACCCTGGTCGCCAATCGCATCCCGCTGAAGATCTTCGTGCTCAACAACGGCTATCTGGGGATGGTGCGCCAGTGGGAGGACATGATGGACGAGGGGCACCACTACGAAACCTGCCTCTCGCGAACGGCCGAGTGCGATCCGCACTGCGTCGATATCGATCAGAACTGCCGGACCCAGCTCCCCAACCTCACGGCGCTTCAGTTCGTTTATCCCAGGTTGAAGACGATTCGCGTCAGGGATCCCCGGCAGCTCGAAACGGTCGTCCGGGAGGCGCTCCGGCACGATGGCCCCATCCTCGTGGATGTCTGGATCGACAAGGCAGAGAACGTGCTGCCCATGGTCCAGCCCGGATGCGGACTGGGGGAGATGATCGAGGCCTGACACAGGTAGTCATGATCATAGGATTCCATATCGAGCCGAGCGGCTACGAGAAGACCATCCTGTCGGATCTTCAGGGTGCGTGGCAATGTCTTCGGAGGGAAGTCGCCGATAATCCGGGCTTCGATGGCTGGGAACGGGCACTGTTTCACATCGACGAGGCCATGAGCTGGGAGTCGGTGCGCAACCTTCGACGTATGCAGAGGATGCTCCTTCTCGTTCGCAATATTCTTCAGCGAGCCGATGAGCTGCCGGAGGGAGTGGTGGAGTGTCTGGAGTGCCTCAGCGAGCTCATGGACGAGACCCTGGATGCCTTGGTAAAGCATGAGATCGACTGATCCCGGTCTGGCCGTCGGCAAACCTGTCGCAATGGCTCAGGAAGTTTGGTACCGAAGGGATCTACTTCGGCATTAAGGGCTCAACGCCCCTGCCGAGCTTCCATCGACCCTACGACTTCCTGTTGTACCAGGCTCCAGACGTTGCGCTTGAGCTCTATGAAGCGATCGGTGATCTGCACGTCCATGCTGCGCGGGCGCGGCAGGTCGTTGTCATAGATCGCCTTGACCCGACCCGGGCGCGCGGACATGACCACCAGCCGGTCGCTGAGCACCAGGGCCTCGTCGATGGAGTGGGTGATGAAGAGCACGGTCTTGCCCGTCTCCGCCACCAGGGTGAGCAGCTCCTGCTGGAGGATCTGCCGGGTCATGGCATCCAGGGCGGCGAAGGGCTCGTCGCAAAGGAGGACGTCCGGATCGTTGGCTAGGGCGCGGCTCAAGGCAACCCGTTGCCGCATGCCGCCGGACAGCTCGCCCGGATAGGCGTGCTCGAATCCGTCGAGCCCGACGGCGGAGATCCAATGCCGGGCCTTTTCGTGCCGTTTCTGGCGCGAGATCCCTTTGAGGCGCGGGCCGAACGCGATGTTGTCCAGCACCGTCATCCAGGGAAAGAGGGCGTAGCTCTGGAAGATCATGCCGCAGCGCGGATCGATGCCGCGGATGGGCAGCCCCTCCAAGGATACCTCGCCGGCAGTTGGGCGCAGGAATCCGGCGACGATCTTCAGGAAGGTGCTCTTGCCACACCCGGATGCGCCAAGGATGCAGACCACCTCGCCCGACTGCACCTCGAGCCGGAAGTCCTCCAGGGCGGTCAGGGGGCCCTTGCGGGTGGAGAAGGTCATGTTGACCGCGCGGGCCGCGATGATGGGCGTCGTCACCCTGTTCCCCCGCGCTGCCACGGCAACAGGAGCCGCTCGAGGCTCCGGAACAGGATATCCAACAGCAGCACGGTGGCGCTGATGGACAGCATGCCGACCAGGACTTGGCCAGTGTCCGACCACTCCTTGGCGGTCCAGATGCGGAAGCCCAGCCCGCTATTGGCCCCGACCATCTCCGCCGAGATCACGCAGGTCCAGGCGATGGCCAGCACCACCTTGAGGCCGCTCAGGATGTCGGGCAGCGCCCCCGGCAGCACCACATGGCGGATGACCTGCAGGCGGTTGGCACCCAGGTTTTGAGCCGCGGCGATCAGGGTCTGGTCCACCCGCAGGGTGGCGTCGATGGTGTAGACGAGCACGGAGGTGAAGCTGCCCATGAAGACGATGGCGTACTTTTGCTCCTCGCCGATGCCGAGCCAGAGCATGGACAAGGGGATCCAGCTCAGGGCAGGAAGGGGCCGGATGATGGAGATGATGGGATTGAGCGTGGCCCGGACCACCGGGCTCATGCCCATCACCAGGCCAAGAGGTATGCCGACGAAAGCGCTCAGGACGAAGCCGGTGAGCACCCGGCTCGCGCTCATCCCGATATCGTTCCAAAGGACGGCATGGGGACCGCTGGTAAGCTGGATCATGCGCTTCAGGACGGTGCTGGGGGCCGGCAGAAAGTAGGGGTCGATGAGCCCCATGCCTACCAGGAGCTCCCAGCCGCCGAGGAAGGTCAGCAGGCCCGCTGAGCCGAATACCAGGACTTGCCAGAGCCCCAGCTCCCTCGATCTCATTGCGCCGATCCGGGTAGCAGGTCCAGGCGCACCCAATCGCGAAAGGCGGGCTCGACCGGCAGCGCGCCCATCTGGTCGTGCAGAATCGAGAGGATGTAATCGGCCTGGGCGAAGATGCCGTTGTCGCTGAGCAACCGCCAATTGTCTGCCGCATCCTGCCACTGGAATTTTCGGAGATTCGCCTCGATCACTGCAGGTTCCTGTTGAATATAATGGCCGGCCACCAGATCGAGGGTCTCTCGTGGGTGTGCCTTCACCCAGTCGAGGGCTTCGAAATAGGCGACGAGGAAGCGCTTGGCACGCTCCGGGTCCGCGTCTGCCCAGGCCTTGCCCATGATCAGGACATCGGGGCCTGTCATGGTGCCGAAGCGTTTATAGACCTCCGTGTCCGTGTCCATTCCCAAGACGGTCGCGCCCTCCACCTCCTCGAGCTGCGAAAAGCCGGGCTCCCAGATGAGGGCGGCATCCACATTACCGGCGCGAAATACCGCTGGAACGTCTCCTACCTCCAGGTTGACCAGCCGCACATCCCGCTTCGGGTCCAACCCGTGCTGGTCCAGCAGCATGCGCGCGGTGAGATCCACGGAGGAGCCGAAAGGGAAGCCGATGCGCTTGCCGCGCAGTTGATCGAAGCTCGCGATACCCGGTCTCGCCACGAGCCCTTCGAATCCCGGGGCGATGTCCTGACTGCCGACCCAGTAGAAGTGGGTATTTCCCTGGGCCATCGCCGAGAGCATTGCGATCTCGCCCAGGCTCGCGAACTGGGCCTCGCCCGACGAGATCGCATTGAGCCGATCCATGCTCTTGCCGATGAAGTGCCACTCGACCTCGAAGCCATGGCGCTCGAAAATACCACGCTCGATGCCTACCCACACGGGGATGTGTCCGTACCACTGGGAGCCGACCGCCACCACCTTGTCTTTGCCCGATCCCTCCTCTCCGGCCTGTTTTCCGTCACCACAGCCCGCGACCGAAATCAGCAGGGCGGCGATGCTGAGCCACAAGGAGACTGAGGTCGAGTTGCTGCGAAACATGCGAAATCTCTACTCGAACGAAGCAGGGGATGGTCAGCTTACCAGCAAATGGAAGCGACTTCTGTGACCAGGGGAAATCACCGGCAAGCCGGCAAGCCGGCAACAGTTCGGAGGGGGGATGATCGGAAAGCAGAGGGTTACTGTGAAGGTATGCGCCGAAGGCGCTCCGGCTCGCCCTCTCCCTTTATGGGAGAGGGTCGGGGTGAGGAACGATCAGGGGCGAGGCGGCCTTTCAATCCATGGGGTGGCTCGACTCGCCCCATGCTCGTTAAAGACGAGACTCACGCGTCACGCAAGCCGAGAATGGAATCGTCTGCATGCAGACCACGCACCGCCGAGGCGAAGAGTACTGATGTGCCGAGCACCTCGACCTTGCGGTGGACCAGGTCGGAGGACAGGTGGAGCGGGTGGATGGAGTCCGTAACCAGGATTCGGTCGAGCGCTTCGGCAGCCAACACCTCCTCGGCCTCTCCGGAGAAGACACCATGGGCCGCAGCGGCCACGACCCGTCGTGCCCCGGCCTCTTTGCAGGACCTGGCCGCACCCTGGAGGGTACGGCCGGTGCTGATCAGGTCGTCGACGATCACGACGGTGCTGTCCCTTACCTCCCCAACGAGGCGACCGATTTTGAGCACTCCCTTGCTGCGGCTCTTCTCCATGAGCGCCAGGGGCAGCTCCCGCCCCAGTCGTGCGCCCAAAGATCCGCGGAGGCGCTCTGCGCGCCTGACGCCCCCCGCGTCCGGGGACATGACCACCAGGGATTCGTCACCATCGAGTAGGGAGAGAAGCGCGTCGACGAAGAGGCCGTCGGGTATCAGATGCTCGGTGCCGCATCGAAAGGCGTTCTGGAAGGCCGCGAGGTTGTGCACCTCCAGGGTCACCAATCGGTCCATTCCGACCGACTCGAGCATCTGGGCCAGATAGCGGATGGTCACCGGGTCACGGGGCTGTGTTCTGCGATCCTTGCGCGCATAGGCCAGATAGGGCACCAGTACGGTGATTCTGCCCGCGGCGGCGTCTTTCAGGCACCCGATCGCGAAGAGAAGGCGCACCAGCTTGTCATTGACGCTCGAGCGAGCGTCGGAGTGAAGCGATTGCACCAGGTAGGTATCCTTGCCCCGTACGCTTTGGAGTGGACGGATCTTATGCTCACCGTCCTCGAAGTCGCGCTCCTCATGCTCGGCCAGGGGAATCCCGAGGGCCTCTGCCACGCCCTGGGCGAACGGGCGGCTTCCGGTCAGCCCGAACAGCGCGAGGGCGTCGCCGTGCACCGACCCTCGCCTTCCTGTCAGATGGCTTCCAGGGCTGACATGGCCAAATCGTAGTTTGGCTCGTCGCCGATCTCCGGGACGAGCTCCGTGTACCGCACCGTATCGTTCTCGTCCAATACCACGATCGCCCGGGCGGCGAGTCCCTTCAGGGGGCTATCGACGATCGCCACCCCGTAGTCCGAGGTGAATCTGGGCGTGTGCATCAAGGAGAGGGTAACCACATTCTCCAGGCTCTCGTCCTGACAGAACCGGGATTGGGCGAACGGCAGGTCGGCGGAGACCACCAGGATCATGGTTTCCGGATGCCCCTTGGCGTATTCATTGAACTTCTTGGTGGAGATTGCGCAGGTCGGGGTGTCCAGGCTGGGCACGATATTCAGGAGCTTCTTCTTGCCCTGATAATTCCCCAGTCCCACGTCCTCCAGGTCCTTGGTCGTCAACAGGAATGCCGGAGCTTTGCTGCCGACGTTGGGCAACTCGCCATTGGTTGTCACGGGGTGACCCAGGAAGGTTACTTTGGCCATGATTTTCGGTTCCTCTGATGTGGATTTACGGTAGGTGTCGAACCACTCGACACCCACCGACGCTCTGGGTTGGGTTTCTTTTGAGTACCGACCGTAGGCAGGAACAAGCCGCCTACTCAGATCCGATCTACTCGGGCCGAGGTCTGGACCCGAGAAGGAAAAGGCGCCCGTCAGGCGCCTTTTCCCTCGGTCTTCTCGACCTTACGCCGAAATCTCGAGCTGGAACTTAACGGGGCCGCGATAGGTGCTTCCGTCCTTCGCCTTGAAATAATCGTTTACCGGCGACCGCTTGTTGTATGGGCTGGTGAGGATGGCCACGTGACCGCCCGGGAAGGGCACGGACTCGATAACATCCGTCCCCTCGAGGAACTTGTTGGCCGCTGTCGCGCACTTCGGCGTGACGAGGTCGTCTCTCAGGGCATAGTTCTGATACCACTTCACGCCCATTTCCTCGAGATCGCCTACCTTCAGGGTCTTGTCGTACAGCTTGACCGGCAGCGCACCCTCCTCGGAGATCGGCTCGTGAAAGGTGAGGGTGCTCATCTTCGCGATCTCCAACGGCAGATGTACGCGCTCCTTCAGCAGCCATCGGAAGAGGGCCGCTACCGTCTTGCCCGGACTGAGGTTGGTAGCCTTCTGAAGCGATGCCTGATCCAGGACCTTGACCAAGGGTGCCTCGCGGTCGATGGCGACGAACCGCATTCCCAGGCTCAGCATGTAGCCGTTGGCAACCTTGCCGCCAGTGGGCAGGGTGTGGGTGATGAAGTCGTGGTGCATGTTGGGCATGCCACTGATGGCGTCGCTGTAGGTGCCATCGATAGGGGCGACATTCGTTATGATGGCATCGCTCACATCCGTCAGGGTGCCCGATAAGGTGTTCATCAGGCAGATGTAGCCGCCCTGGCAGGTCCCGTTCAACGTGGCTTTCTTGCCGTGCTTCTTCATGAGCACTTCGCACAGCTCGCGGGTCTGGGTGCAATCGTCGTCCGGCGTCATCGTCTGGACGATCTCGTTCTCGTCGATGTCCTTGACCACACGCACATAGGTGGGAATGCCTTCGTTGGCGAAGCTGTGCGCGTAGCTCTTGTCCTCATAGGGCAGGAACGAGAGGATATGCTCGCCCAGCATATAGGGCGGCACCATGAGCATGGGTTTCAGGTCGTCCCGTACCTTGACGCCTTCCTTGATCGGCAGTACCTGGTACATGAGGAAGGAGCCGGTGTCATGGATCAGGCGATAGGCCGAGGTATTGAAATGGAAGCCGAAATCGTCCTTGACCTTCTCGATTTGCTCCGGGAAGTTAGCCACCGCTTCCATGACCTCTGCTTCTCGCTTGAGGTAGCCCGCCAGCTTTTCGCCCTCCGAGTCGAGGATGGTGTTGAAAAACGCCTCGTTGACCTCCTTGAACTGATCGAAGGTGAAATCCATGAATTTTTCCTGGGTGGCGCGCATCCCTTTTCCCATGAGTGCCGACTTGTGCTGCATGATCTCCAAGGTGTCGCGCAGGGTCATGGGGTTGTCCTTGGCCGCCTGAAGCGCGATCTGCGCAGCGATCAGGTAACTGTCGAGAAACTCCGTTTGCTCGCGGTTGAAGGAACGGGTCAGTGCAGTCATGTAGCGCAGCCAGCTGGTGCTGACGTCGGGCATTTCTTTCAAGACAGCGTCGATTGATCCATACATGGCTAGGTCACCGTGAAGGTTGGATTCATCAGAACTGGGGAGGGCTCGTCCTGCGTGGCCGGGTATCGCCTTATCGAGTCAGAGCAAAAACAGGAAGCTTGACCTGTCGATTCACCCGAGCGATCACGGCAGCGACCGCTGCGCCGCAGGGGTTGGAGGGGCTTGGCTCCCCTGGGGGGTAGGGCGAATTTGTTGTTCGACCTTCCCCTTTGGGAGCAGTTGCCCTCCGCGAGGACAACTGCGATCTTTTCTCGTGAATCTTTGCTGTGGACGCGGGATCAGGTGCCTGCCGGTGGATGCCAGCCGGCGTCACACCAAAGCTCGCCGCTGATCGCGGAGTTTGAGATCATGAAGCAGATCGCATCAGCCAACTCTTCCGGCCGAATCAACCTGCCCAGCTGAACATCGGGCAGGACGTACTTCTCCAGAAATCCCGGTGGCATGCCTTGCAGGATCGGGGTATCGACAAAGCCCGGATGGATGACGGCGGTGCGAACGCCGTGGAACATCGACTCCTTCATCAGGGTCTGGGCGGCACCTTCCAGGGCGGCCTTGGTGGACGAGTAGGAGATCTGCCCCTTGTTGCCTTGGGATGCGACGGAGCCGATGAAGATGATGGTGCCCTGAACCTTCTCGTCCGGATGCCATTTCTTCATGCCTTGCGTCTTGCGGTTATGGGCCATGCGGGCAACCAGCTCCAATGCCCAGTACACGGGGTGTACCAGATTGACCTCGAGCACCTGATGGAAAAGCTCGACGGGATAGATGTCCGGCTCGCCCGTCTCTTTGTCGAGCATGACGGAGAGGCGGTCGCGGAAGATGCCGGCGCAAGGCACGCAGATGTTCACGACGCCGTCTTCGCCGCACATCGCATCGTAGACTTCCTTGCGGAAGTCCTCGCTCGTCACATCCCCCTGGAAGGCCCGTCCCACTTCCCTGCCTTCCTTCTTGTTCAGCTCCGCCGTCACGTCTGCGACCTTGTCGGTGATGTCGACCATCGCGATCGATCCGCATCCGCGACTCGCGAGATCAAATGCGGTTGCCTTTCCGATGCCGCTCGCGGCACCAGTAATTACAGCTGTTTTGCCTTCAATAATCATCGCTTACTCTCTCCGATTTCTCGTGCCGCATGCCGACATGTACCCCTGTGGGACTGTCGAGCTGTGATGGCACTTTGTATCCCTCGTTATGTTACTGGAATGTTTGTGCGGCGCAACAAAAGTTTATTAAATATATAAATTAAGGGAATTAATGAGGGTCATCCTGGTCCGGGAGAGGCGTTTCGTGGCAGCAAAGAAAAAACGGGCCGACGAATGTCGGCCCGTGAAGAGGCAGAGGCGTTTTCTTTATTGTTGTCTCTACGCGGGCTCGAACCCGATATAGGTCTTCTCTTCTTCCCCCTCCTTCCGGTCGATGAAGGTCAAGCTCATGGGCGTGCCGACCTTGATCTCTTCCGGCTTCGACAGGTCGAAGCCGAGGATCTGGGCGCTGATGGCCGGGCCTTCATCCAAACGCACGATGCCGACGCAATAGGGGTTCTTAGCGCTGTAACCCGCCTCCACCATGCGTGTCGGTCCATACAGGGTTACGGTAAAGGCCTCCAGCTTGCCCTTTCCGCCCATCTGGATCCACTCCATCTCCTCACTGTGACAGGAGGAGCACAGGGGGCGCGGCGGCAGGAACAGCTCGCCGCAGGACTTGCATTTGGTGCCCATGAGCTTCTTCTCGTCAACGAACTCGTAGAAGCCGGCCGCACTGAAAAGATCTTTGCTCATGGTCTTATCTCCTCTCGAAAATGTGAACGGCGCAGACCTGACCGCTGCCGCCCAGGTTGTGGGCCAGGCCAAGGGTGGGCTCACCCGGCAGTTGGCGCTCGCCGGCCTCGCCCCGCAACTGCTTCCAGACCTCTATGACCTGGCCGGCACCGGAGGCACCGACGGGATGGCCTTTGGACTTGAGACCTCCGGAGGTGTTGATGGGGCGGTCGCCATCGCGAGCGGTGCGGCCTTCTTCCAGCGCCTTCCAGCCCTCGCCCCGCTCGAAGAACCCCAGATCTTCGGTCGCGATCACCTGGGTCATGGTAAAGCAATCGTGGACCTCGCAGACCTGGATGTCCTTAGGTCCTACACCGGCCATTTCGTAGGCTGTCTGCCCCGCCTGTGTCGCCGTCTCGATCATCGTCAAGTCGGAGCGATCGTGCATGGGCACACCGGAGGCCAAGGCACTGGCGCGGACATAGAGGGGCTTATCGGTGAAATTGTGGGCCATGTCTTCCGCTACCAGCAGCATGGCAGCGGCACCATCGGAGACCGGGGAGCAATCGAACAGGCGCATGGGCCAGGAAATGACCGGGTTGGCGCGCGGGTCGCGAAGGAAGGCCATCTCGTCGTCCCACTCGGGAATGGGCTTGCCCTTCTTCTCGGCACTTCGCTGCTTCATCTTGATGAAGTCGCCGATGCGCTTCCCGAACTGGGCCTTGGGGTTGAGGGCGCCGTTCTCGTGATTCTGAAGGGCCACCCTCATCATGGTCTCGGGGGTGGCGCCGTACCTGTGCATGTAGGCAGTAGCCAAGGCGGCATAGAGGCCGGGAAAGGTAAAACCGGCTACGTTCTCGTACAGGTTGTCGCTGGCCGTGGCCAGAATCTCGGTGACCTTCTCGGTCGGCTGATCCGTCTCCTTTTCGTAGCCGCCGACCAGCACCATGTCTGCGATGCCCGAGGCGATCGCAGTGATTCCCAGGCGGACGGCGGTGCCGCTGCTTGCACAGGCGTTCTCGGCGCGGGTCGCCGGTCGCGGATTCATCCCAACGGCGTTGGCGATGAAGGGGGCGGTAAATCCCTGCCCCTCGAACTGGCTGCTACTGTAGTTGCCGAAATAACATTCATCGATGTCGTTCGGGTCGAAGCCCTTATCGACGGAGGCACTCATCTCTCTGAACGCCTCGACGAACAGGTCGCGGGTCGTCTTTCCGGGGAAGGCCCCGAAACTGCTCATACCCGCCCCGACCAACGCGACACCACGGTTAAATTTCTTCATATCGAGTCTCCAGGGTGGTCGAAGGTTAGTGTTCGGAGACGGCCCTCCGGCCGCTCGCGGACTGAAAACCGCAACAGCGCCTCGTCTTCCGGCATCTCCGTTCTCAACTGGTTATCGCGGTCAATAAGCCGGCGCTTCCCTGGGCCGAGCCGTGGGAATTTCGAAGTTCAGGCGCGCTCGCGCAGCCAGTTGGCGATTCCTGGTGCCAGCATTTTCTGCGCCTTCCCACCGACGTAGATGCCGATGTGCCCCGACGGGATGGCCATCTCCGTATAGTCCTCGGTGCTCGCCTTCGCGGCTAATGCCCGCGAGCACGGGGGGGGCACCAGGTGGTCGGCGGTGGCATAGCAATTGAGGATCGGCATGCTCAGGTTGCCCAGATCGACGAGCTTGCCACCGATCGTCTTTTCGTTCTTCACGAGCTTGTTGTCCCGCAGGAAATCCCGAACGAACTCGCGGTAGGCCTCGCCGGCCGCATCCGGCCCATCGAACAACCACTTCTCCATGCGCAAAAAGTTCATCATCGCCTTCTCGTTGTCCAGAATATCCAGCATGTCGTGGTACTTGCCGAAATTGAGGGCGAATGGCTTCACCATGAGGAAGGTGAAGTTGAGGACGTCCGCAGGTATGTTACCGTATGCGTCGACCATCAGATCCACATCCACGGCCTTGCCCCAATCGAACAGGAGTCCGACCTCCGGATTCAGCTCGTCCTTGCCCGCATGGAAATCGATCGGGGTCACCGTCAGCACCAGATTCGCCACTTTATCCGGGTGCAGGGCGGAATAACAAGTGGCGAGCGTGCCGCCTTGGCAGATGCCGAGGAGATTGATTTTTTCGAGGCCATGACGCTCCCGCAGGAAGTCGACGCAGTTGCCCAGATAACCATTGACATAGTCGTCGACGGTGAGGTATTTGTCCACCGGCGAGGGATCGCCCCATTCGATCAGGTAGGTGTCCAGACCTTCGTCAACCAGATTGCGGACCATGGACCGGTCCGGCTGAAGATCCGCGACCAGATATCGGTTCACCAGGGCATAGACGATTAGCAGCGGAGCTTCGAGAAGGTCGTCCCGAGTCGGCAGGTAATGGTAGAGCCTGAGCTTGTCTTCCGTGTAAACGGTCTCCTTCGGGGTACTTCCGATATTCACGTCCTCGTCCCGCAGCTTACTCAGGAGCTCGAGGCCCTTGGTGATCTTTTCGTTGATCTCCTTGATCTCTCTGACCGCATCCTTGGGCTGGATATCGATGGGCGGTGAAAGCATAGGTATTCTCTAAGAGCACATCAACCGATTGCGGCTCAAGCAGGGGGCTCAGTCGACGCTCTTTGTCTCTGATGCCGCTTTCTTGCGAATAGGAGTCCTTTTCTGTGCCGGCTTGTCCGCTTTTGCTGACGCTACCTGTTTGATTGCATTTCGCCTGATTGCATTTCGTTGGGCTGTATTCTGCCTGATCGCATCGTGCGTCGTCGCCTCGGCTTCGATATCCGGCTTGCTCTGTCCGGTCAGGGCCTTCTTCAGCGCCTTGACTTCTTTGCGCAATTCGTACAAAGCCTTGTAGGCATCGTCCAGCTCGCTACGGGTCGGCAGGTTCAGGTTCTTCAATACCAGCTCGACCACGTCCTGCTGCAGGATCTTATAGGTCATGCCGGCGCTGGACAATTCGCGCTGCGTTTTCAGGTACGCCTCGGAGACATACATTTCAGTAAAGACCTTGTCGGCGGAGTCCAGCCACAAACGATTCAAATCGCGCACGCTCTTGATCGGCTCGCCCTTCTTGCTCCTCTCGACGAGGGTGGCCATAAGGGTTTCCACTGATCGATTCAAGGCGCCGATCGTCATCTTATTGAATTCGAGCATGACCTTGCGCATGTCGACGAATGCGTCGAAAGCGCGCAGGATCTTTGCCTGGTGCTCGCGTGCGACTCCGACACTGGGGATGTCGGCCAGGCCGGTGAATGGTGCGGCAAAGAACTCGTCCTGCTCCATTGAAAACAGTCGGCTCAGCCCAGCAGAGCCCCCCAACATCATTTCGCCGAGGTGTCCGGTTCCCGTGGCTCGAATCGCCGATGAGAGCCAGGGTTGCAGCAGTGGCCCCCACTCGTTCATGTAGGAATTCCACAAGGCTTGCGTATCCTTCGCCATATCGCCAAGGCCCGAGACCCCCGCCCCCCCGGTGACAGATTGAAACCAGTTGGTCGTAAAAGCGGAAAGCGGGGATCGCCAATCCTGGCCGGTGTCGAGCATGGGTGCGACCGTCTTCCAAGCCTTGGTCAGCATCTCCAGGTTGCGCATCATCGAGGACTGGCTGCCGAAGACCTGACGGGCGGTGTCACCTGCGATGCCCGTCGGGTCGGCCCAAGCAGAGATCGATTGCTGAAACCACTCCATCGGATCCATCGAAAGGCCTTGCGGCCCTGCCGAGACGGCGCCGGTACGGCCCGCGAGCTCGTGCCAGCTGTCCCAGACGTTCTTCTGCGCTTCAGCCCAGGCCTTCAGTATCTGATCGGCCTGCTGTGTCCAGTCGGCCATAGGGCTCCTCCGGCAGAGCTAATAGTAATATTCTAATTAAGCGTATTATTCTCAAATGATGCTGCCCGTGCCCACGGACAACTCAGGACGTCTTCCGGTAGCCATTAATCGGCGCGAAAAAAGATGCTGTTTATACTACAGCGCAACTCATGCTGCAACAAAGCCCCGGTTCTTGGGCTCCTAGTTGCAGAAGATCTCTTATCTGATACTCTTTAGCGCGCAAATCAGCAGGTCTGGAGCGCCCCGTAAATCCGGGCGCCATTCCTGCGGACGGTTTATCAACCATACTAAGAGAATGGGAGGTACGGAGTGGACATAAATGGCAGTGTAGTCGTCGTCACGGGTGGTGGCACCGGAATCGGTGCCGCTGTCGCGAAGAATCTGGCCGCGGACGGGGCCAAGGTCGTTCTGGCCGGAAGGCGCATCGAGCGTCTGGAGCAGACCGTCGGGGAGATCAAGGCTGCGGGTGGCGAGGCGATCGCGGTCCAGACCGACGTCACCAAGGAGGAGGACCTGAGCAGCTTGATGGACAAGGCGATCGAGACTTACGGTTGTCTCAACGTGGTTCTGGCGAATGCCGGACGCTTCGCGGACCACCTGATGATCAACACCGACAAGGCCACCGGCAAGGTCAGGGATGTGATGACCCTCGATCAGTTCCGTGCCGTGGTCGATACCAATCTGATCGGTACCTTCCTCACCTTGCGCGAGGGCGCACGGCGCATGGTGGACAATGGCTGGGAGGGGCTGCTGCTGATCACCTCCTCGATCAACAGCACGGGTCAAATCGGGCAGCTCAACTACTCCTCTACCAAGGTCGCGCTCACCCTGTGGCCCAAGATCCTGGTGGGTGAGTTTCACCTGAAGCACCTTCCGATCCGCGTCGTGGGCGTCTCGCCCGGTTACACGGCGACCGAGATTCTGAAGGGAATGAACGAGACGGCCCTGGAGGCGGTGCTCAAAGACGTCCATGTAGGCCATCTGGTGGAGCCGGATGAGCTCGCCAGCACGATCAAGCATGTCATCACCAACGACTCGATCGACGGAACGACCATCGAGGTCACGGGCGGCTTGGTCTACGGCCCGCGCGCACGCGCGAAGTAACCCTCCTCAGGTATGCCGGCGGAGTCGCCGATGCGACCCCGCCGGTCCGTTTCCTCCTCCTTCTCTCGCATCCTCCACTGACATTTTGGTCAGAACCGTATGTCCTTGGCGCGGCAGAACTGCTTGACCAGACCGAAGAAGACATCCCTCTGCTCCAGGTAGGCGACGTGTCCCGAGTCCTCTACGAGCTCGAAACGAGATGTCGGGAGGATATCCGCGATCTTGCGCTGGACGCTCGGTAGGATGACGCGGTCCTGGTCCCCGGCCAGAATCAAGGTCGGTGTCCGGATGGCACGGAAGCCTGGCATATGCTCGTCGAGCTGGGCGAAGAATCGGTTCTGCGCTTCCGTGAAGCGGATCAGACTATGGACCTGATGCTGGTAGCGCCTGAAAAAGGCCAGCCGCATCTTCTCCAGGTAGGGTGCGGCGCGGTGTACGAAGGTTTCCCCGAAGATCTTCTCGTACAGATAGTGGGTATAGAGCTCGAAGCCCGTCTCGCCGGCACGATAGAAACGAAGAGACATCTCTTCGTACATGCGGAAAAGCTCCTCATGACTCAGGAGGATCCCGGAGAGGGTCAAGGTGTGGAGCCGGTGCTGATGGCGGCGGGCGAAATCGAGGGCGACGAAACCTCCGTAAGAGATGCCGAGCAAGTGCAGCCGGTCGATCGCGACCTCGTCCAGGATAAAGATGAGAAGGTCGGCCAGTTGGGGTATGAAGACGGGGTCGTCCACCGACGTGGATCGACCCTGACCGATATAGTCGTAGAGCAGGACATCGTATTCGTCGAGCAAGCTGGGCAGCACGGAACTCCACGACCCCGTGTGCATCGCCAATCCATTGAGCAGACAGACCGGCTCGCGCCGGCCTGTCCCATAGTATTCCCAGTAGATCTGTTTGGCGGCGTCGGGCCGGACGAACCCTTTCCGATCAGGATCGATCGCCTCTCTTGCCATCGAGACGATCAGATCACCCGACTTTCGTGCAGGCGCTTGATCTCGGAGGGGCTCATTCCGAGCAGGCCCTCCAGCACCTCGTCCGTGTGCTCTCCGAGCGCCGGCCCCAGGCTGTTGATCTCACCCGGGGTCTCCGACAGGCACGGCAGCGAGCAGGGGACGATGAGGGTTTCGCCGAGGGCTGGATTATCTACGGAGACCAGGTTGCGCCGGGCGTGAAACTGGCGGTTGGCGAACATATCGGCGATGTTGTCGAGCGGCGCATAGGGTGCACCCGTCGCATAGCACTTCGCCTCGACCTCGTCGCGGGTCAGGGAGCCGCACCAGGCGCTCACCACATCGTTTACATCGTAGCGCGACTCCAACCGCTTCTGGTGCCGCCCATAGAGGGAATCGGAAGCCAGCTCGGGTCGGTCCATGGCCTCGGCCAACGCTTCGAAGAGCTTGTCGGTCGTACAGGCGAAGGCGACCCACTTGTCGTCCTTGGTGCGAAAATGACCGAGTGGGCAAGCGATCGGATTGTGGGGGCCTGTGCGCTCGCGCACTGTCCCGTATGAAGCATAGGCCGGCGCCATCTCGTCCGAAAGGCGAAAGATGGATTCGTACAGGGCGGCGTCGATGTACTGCCCCTTGCCCGTCCTATCCTTGTAGCGCAGTGCCATCAGGATTCCAATCGCCCCGTAGAGCCCGGTCAGATAATCGCCGAGCGTTGTCGATCCGGGTGTGACAGGGGTCTCCCGCGGCATTCCGGCAAGGTACGCCAAGCCGCCTACCGCGTGCGCGATGCGGGCAAAGCCGGGTCGATCCCGATAGGGCCCGGTCTGGCCGTATCCGGAGATCCGCAGCATGATCAACCCGGGGTTGAGATCGTGCAGAACCTCCCAGCCGAGGCCCCATTTTTCGAGGGTCCCGGGGCGAAAGTTCTCGCACAGTATGTCGGACTTGCTGACCAGCTTCTTGAAGATCTCGGCCCCCTCGGGGGTACGCAGATCGATAGTGACGGACTTCTTGTTGCGGGCCTCGCTGAGCCAGGCGAGTGTGTCGCCGCGCTTGGTGGGGGTACCGAAGTTGCGGCAGGGGTCGCCGCCGAAGGGGTGCTCGACCTTCAGCACATCGGCGCCGAACTCGCCCAAGATTCCCGCGGCGTAGGGTGCGGCGATGAAGGTCGCGACATCGATAACGCGGATCCCGGACAGAGGCAGCCGCGGCTCGGTCACGGCCTTGGAATCACCTCCGGCCCCTGCTGTTTCCTTCTGTTTACGTTGAACGACCATAGGGACACCCTCTCAAATCTAGATCACGCGATTCTTGTGAAACTCGGCAAGCTCGGCGACAGTCAATCCAAGCAGATCTCCGAGGACCTTGTCGGTCATGTTTCCGAGCGGGGGGCCCAGATGCTTGATGCGTCCCGGCGTCTCGGATAGCTTGGGACAGACCCCGGGTACCGTGATCTCGCCCACATCCGGATCGTCGATCGTGACCAGATCCTCGCGCGCCTGATAGTGAGGATCCGCGAAAATGTCCGCGATGCTGTTCAAGGGTCCGATGGGGACTTGTGCCGCCAGGCACTTCTCCATGAGCTCATCGCGGGTGAGAGAGGCCGTCCATTCTCCCACGATCCGGTCGACTTCCTCGTGGGCCGCGAGACGCTTGTTTTTCAGGCCGAAGGTGCCTTCGGCGGCCAGCTCGGGCCGATTCATCGCATCCTCGGCGAGGCGGGCGAACATCTTGTTATTCGTGCAGGCGATTGCGACCCACTTGTCGTCCTTGGTCCGGAAGTGCCCGTGGGGGCAGGCAATTACGGTGCCGGCACCCTCGCGCTCGCGGATCTTGCCATGGAGCCCGTAGGCGGTCGGCAGCTCGTCGAGCTGGCGGAACACCGCCTCGTAAGTGCCGATGTCGATGTATTGACCACGTCCGGTCTGATCGCGGTAGCGCAACGCCAGCATGATCCCGATCGCCCCGTAGAGGCTGACCATGTAGTCGGCGAGGGGATTGGGTCCGGGGATGGTCGGCGTCTGACCTGGAAAGCCGCACAGGTAGGACAGACCGCCGAAGGCATGTGCGAGATGGGCGAAGCCCCGCTTGTCCCTGAACGGGCCGGTCTGACCGTAGCCGGTAACGCGCAGCATCACCAAGCCGGGATTGTCCTTGCTCAGCACATCCCAGCCGACCTTCCAGCTCTCCATGGTGCCCGGCCGGAAGCTCTCGACCACCACGTCGCATTTCGAGACCAGCTTGCGGAAGAGCTTGGCCCCGGTGGGCTGACGCAGGTTGATGGTGACCGATTTTCGGTTGCGCGCTTCGCTCAGCCAGAACAGAGTGGAGTCGGCGCGGCGCGAGGGCGTGCCCAGCCCGCGCATCGGGTCGCCCGCGATGGGGTACTCGACCTTGTAGACCTCGGCCCCGAACTCGCTCAGGATCGAGGCGGCATAGGGTCCGGCAATGAAATTGCCCACGTCGACGACGCGGACGCCGTCGAGCGGTAAGTCTTTGGGCTCATTGGAAGGCAGGGCCTTCGCCTGACTGGACGAATCGCCCGCTTGGGTATCCCCTGCGCCCGGCTGAGATTCCTTTACGTCCGAGTCTTGCGTTTCTTGGCTCATGGCCACCCCTCTTTAGCTGGTGAAGTGCATTCGTGTTCGCAGCAGTGCCTCCTCCCCCCCGCAACAGCGAATGCTGATCTGTTTGTTTTGTCGGGCTGCCCGGTACTGGTCGCGTGCATTACGCTTCTTTATGGGTTACCCGCAGAGTGAATCACATTTGGTGCAGGAAGGTAAAGCCTCTCTCCGGCCCATGGAGATAGGGGCACCAGGCCGAGTCGGATATCTCGGATCGGGAGCTGGGAGATTGCTGCAAATCCAGTGTAGCCCGGGGTAGGGACAAGACTCCGGCGGCGGCATTTCCGGAGCAGGCTATTGCAGCGAGGCATGCCCGGGTGCCACGGCTTCCTGAAGCCATAGCAAGATACGATCGGCCGCCACTTGCCAGCCGGGCTCCAGCATCATGGCATGGGCCAAGTCCGGGATGATCTCCGCCCGGGTACGGTAGACGCGGGCAGTGGCCTCGACCATCGTTGGTGAAACGAAGAAATCCTTCTCGGCCCCCAGAACGAGGACCGGCATTTCGGGATCGCGACGCGGATCGGGAAAATCCGGCCACGCGAGCTCGAGCCCCACCCGCAATGATTCCGCCGAGCCACGTGCAAAGTGTCGCATCACCGTCGCGGTGGGTACATCGTCGGAGAAGAGCGCCTTGCGCATCGCCTCCAGGGATGTGGTCGAGGGTCCAAGGGCTTGCGCCAGCGCCATCTGCGTGAAGAGAAGGGGGTCGCGGAGCAGCATCCCGGCAGAGCAGGGCAGCATGCCGTGGGGAGGGCCGGAGCCCATGAGGACCGCACCCGGTGCCTCGTTGCGCTTGAGCCACTTCTGCACGATCACGCCGCCGAGGGAATGTCCGACGAGGACCGGAGTAGCCCCGAGGCGGCGAATCACCTGGTCCAGATCATTGACGTAGTCGGCCAAGCCGACCGAGTGTATCCAATCGCCCTGCTCGCTCTGCCCGTGACCGCGCAGACTGAGTGCATGTGCCTCGTACCCCTTCTCCGCGAAATAGGGCAGGAAGTGCTCGTCCCACATCCAGGCGCCCCCGAAGGCCCCGTGAACGAAGAGCAGAGGACGGGGTGGACCGGCATGCGAAGTTACCGGTGAGCGAGTAACGATTTCCAGGTGCATGGAAGATAAGCTCCAACTCCTCGTATGTGATAGATTTCGGCGAAACCGTGCCGAGCTCTGTTTCGTGTCTGATGCTCGAAACGCAGCGGTGCTACATCCGTGCTCGCGAGGCAAAGAAATATGTCTGGAGCCGGGCGGAATTGCAACAAGCCTTCCCAGTCGGGAGCGTATCGATGATGGGGAATGGGGCGAGAGAGCTCGTGGATGAGCTCCTGGACGCGATCGAGTGTCACGACTACGAAAGGGCCCGCGGCCTACTCGCCGACGAGGATTTCCACTACGAAAGCCCGCTATGGAAATTCTCTTCGGCGGACGACTTCGTACAGCACTTCTCCCTCATGGCGGGAATCCTCCAAAAGATCGAGCGGCGCAAGGTGTTCGTGGACGGGCAGGAGCTGTGCCATATCCTGGTCTTCGTCACCCAACTCTCGGACAAGGAGTCGATCAAGGCGGTCCTCTGGACGCGGGTCGCGAACGGACGCATCCAGCGCATAGAGGCCCTGTTCGACACCCACTGGTATCGCCGGATGTTCGAGTTGGACGCTTAGGACATGCGACTGGGAATCGATGAGCTCCTGCAGAACCGGGAGCGGCGCAAGCCCCTGGCGGGCCGACGGCTCGCCCTGCTCGGCCACGCCGCGTCCCTGACCGGCGACGGGCACCATACCCTGGATGCCCTGATGACCTGCGGCGACCTGCGCCTTACGGCCGCCTTCGGCCCCCAGCACGGAATGCGGGGGGACAAGCAGGACAACATGATCGAGACGGACGATTATCTGGATCCGCGTCACCGCATCCCGGTCTTCAGCCTGTACGGACAAGTCCGTTACCCCACCGATACCATGTTGGACACCTTCGATATCCTGCTGGTGGACCTGCAGGACATCGGGACGCGTATCTACACCTATGTAACCACGCTCGCCTACATGCTGGATGCCTGTGCCGCCAAGGGAAAGGCGTTGTGGGTGCTTGATCGCCCGAATCCCGCCGGCCGTCCGGTGGAGGGGAGCATCCTGGAGCCGGGGTGGGAGAGCTTCGTGGGTGCCGCACCCCTGATCATGCGCCACGGGCTCACCTTCGGTGAGCTGGCCCTATGGCTCGCGGGTGTCAAAAGGCTGGACCTGGATCTACAGGTGGTGTCCATGAGCGGCTACCAATCCCGAACCGGACCGGGCTACGGCTGGCCCCTGCACCGGCTCTCCTGGGTCAACCCCAGTCCCAATGGTTCGAGTCTCAACATGGCCCGCTGCTTTCCGGGCACGGTACTCTTCGAGGGGACGACCCTGTCCGAGGGGCGGGGGACCAGCACCCCTTTGGAGGTGGTCGGCGCACCGGACATCGACTTCGAGCGGGTGCTGCGTCGCATGTCCGACCTGCAGCCCCAGTGGCTGGAGGGCTGTCGGCTGCGACCCTGCTGGCTCGAGCCCACCTTTCACAAGCATGCCGGGAAGCTGTGCTCCGGGATTCAAATCCATACCGACAACGATGCCTACCGGCACGAGCGATTCAGGCCCTATCGGATCGCCGCCCTGATCCTCAAGGCCGTACGACTCGAGTATCCGGACTACGGGATCTGGCGCGAATTCGCCTACGAGTACGAGACCGAGCGGCTCGCCATCGACCTGCTCAGCGGCGGGACCTTCCTGCGTGAATGGGTGGATGATCCCGCTGCCGGACCGGGCGACCTCGAAGCGCGGCTGGTTCCGGACGAAGAGGAATGGATGCGAAGCCGGGAGCGGTATCTCTTGTACCCCTGAGCACATCCGATGCGGTTCGTTCCTCACCGCATCCTACGCGTGCTGCAGGAAAGTTACTCGGTATTGGCGCGTGGTCGACGGTTTCTCTCCGCCAGTAGCTCCCTGTAAACTCGTAAGTTTCCCTCTACCATAGAGTCGATGGGAAATCTCGTTGCCATGAGCCGACGACCCTCGTCGCCCATGTCGCGACGCAGTTCGGCATCGGCCAGCAGGGTTTCGATCGCCGTGCAGAGGGCTCGCGAATCCCCCGGCTCGATGAGAATCCCCGATTCCCGATCCCGTACGGCTTCCGGTATGCCTCCGACACGACTCGCAACTATGGGGACACCAGAACTTGCCGCTTGAAGGAGGGAGACACCCAATCCCTCCATGGTGGCCGGATGGACCAGAAGGTCGAAGCACCCGAGAATCTCCTCGAGGTCGCTCCGGAATCCGCCGAGCTTTACCACGCCGTTCAAGCCTGCCGCCTCGATGGCTTCACGAAGCGCGCCCTCCAAGGGGCCGCGTCCGAAAAAAAAGACTTTCAAATTCGGATGCCGCGAAGCGATGGCGGGGAGGACATCGATGAGAAAGCGGTGTCCCTTCCTTTCGATGAGCTGCGCCACGACGCAAACCAGTATCGAGCGCGCGGGCACCCCGAGGAGTGCCGCAACCCGCTGTCGATTACAGGGGTGTGCCCAACGCTCCCAATCGACCGCACTTCGCACGACGCGCAGTTTTTGCACCGGCAACCCCTCGGATATCAGCACACGACCGATTTCTTCGGAGATAGCAACAACGCGATCGTGGAGCCGGTACTTGAACGCGACCAGCCAACGGGGCTCCGGGTTATCCACTCGTCGCGTGTGTACGGTGGGGAGACCGGCGAGCCGCGCTGCGATGCCGCCCCAGGTGTCCGCTCCAATGCGGCTGTGCAGGTGGACGAGGTCCGGACGAACATCACGGAGGAGACCGGCCAGGCGAAGGGTAATGCCCGGGTCCAGGTCTCCATGCATCGTCATTTCCCTGACGTCTGTGAAAGACCGCGCCGCCGCGGCCAGCTCGGAGCCGCGCGGACAAACGAGCAGACTCTCGTAGCCTCGCGCTGCCAATCCTTTGATCAGGTGTAGAACTTGGTACGCCCCGCCATGAAGATGCCGTCCACCCTCGACGTGCAGGACCTTCATCGAGCTGCAAGAACCGCAGAAGCGGTTTCCATCACCTCGGTAACCGTGATTTCGCGCATACAGGAATAGGCACCGCCGCAAGTCGGACGGCGCTTGCATGGAGAGCAGGGAAGCCGATGATAAATTACACGAGCTGTGGTTTGCATCGTCTCCAGGTAAGGGCAAGTGGACCCGAAGAGTAGAACCGAGGGCGTGGAAAAGGCGATACCCATGTGACCGAGGCCCGTGTCCACGGCCACCAGGAGATCCGCCCGGTCGATCAGAGCGGCAGCCTCGCGTAAGCTCGTTCGACCCACCAGATCGACGAGCGAGCCGTGCGCAGCCCCGGCGATACGGGCTGCCGCCTTTCGGTCTCCAGGACCTCCCAACAGAACAGGCGTAAGCGTCAGCTCGGAACACAGGCGCTGTGCAACCTCTGCCCAACGATCTTCGACCCAGTGTTTCTGAGGTCGCGTCGTAAAGGGGCAGATCACGGCGTATCTGCCGGCGATCTGTTCCCGCTCGATGGCGCTGGTCGCAAAGGCCGAGTCCGCGGCGTCGTAGTGAACCGCCAAGTCGAACGGCTCAGCGATCAGTCCCAGCTCCTCCGCCAAAAAGAGATACTCGGAGGCGATACGCTTACTTTGACCACCGCGCGGCATGACACGGGTCATCAACCATTGACTTCCCTCTTTCGAGCCGAGCCCTATGCACTCGGCTGCACCCGAGAGACGCGTCAACAAGCCACTCTTCAGAAGTCCCTGAAGGTCCACCGCAATGTCGAAGCGAGACTCGTGCAGCGTCCGTCTCAGAGCGCCGATCGACCGAGCTAGCTCGCCTAGCCGATGCTCCTTCAACAGCTGACGCCAATGCTCGAGCGGGCACAGGATGACTTCGTCGAGGTCCTCGTGTCGCTCCAATAAAGGGGCACACCCCGGTTGAACGAGCCAAGCGATGTGTGCTCTCGGACAAGTGCGTCGCAATGCCGGAATCAAGGGTGAAGCAAATACGATGTCGCCGATCGCCGAAAGCCGTACCAAGAGAATCCGGGCATCGGCGGCCAGGGACGTCCGGCGTATCGACATGAGGTACATCGCTCGTCTGAAGGAAGAAACAGGCTAAGAGACGCCGCGAAAGGGATTCATCCTCTTGAGCAGAGAAGACAAGCCGTGTCGGCGAGCCACACCTCGAGCCGCCCGCTCGTCCGTTACCCAATTCAGCTGCAGAACCCTGCGCTTCCCCTCGTAGGACTCATGACCGTGCCAGGCAGTCGAAGAATTGCGGAAGCACACCAGCGTGCCTAGCTCCGGGGTAACCTCCAGCGCGTAGTTGCCGAGATCACCCGGCGAGCGAAGCAATCGCAAGCGTCCGCCCGATGCCGTCCAGGACCCGTGCACGTAAATCAGGACCGTGATCAGCTTGCTCTTCGAATCCGTGTGTATTCGACCATCGCGTGCTCGGCACCGACCACGAACCGTGAGTGTTGTCGGCCGTTCAGATAAGTCCATGTCAAACTTCTCTTCGAAGGCGGCTTGTAGTAGCTCGCCTGTCAATTCCTGACAAAGTTGCGCAAAAGAGGGCCCATACGTGAGCGCGTTTACCGGAAAGCTCCCTCCTTGGGAAACATCGGGGTAGTCGGCAATGATGGAAGGCAATGAGTGCGGGCGAATAAAATTCGGGACAACCGCATGCTGGAACGGCTCCGCGGAAAGGGATACGGAGCGAAAGGCGTCGATATCGATCAATGACATATGGGAACCTCGAAAAACTCCGTTTCCACGCTCAGGTTGTGCCGGTCGTTCCGCGCAGGATGGCCTCGTAGGTGGCCCGCACCAGCTCCGGTCCGTAGCGACGCTCCAGGTCGCGGACGGCGAAGTGGCCGCGGGCCATCTCTTGATAGTGACTCATGAAGGCGAGGTTGATCGCGGTGCCGCCGGCGGCACCGACCAACGGCACAATCTGGGCGGCAACCTTCTCCGAGACCACGGCTCCGAACCGCGCGGCGATCGCCTCGATGACCTCGACCAGGACCGGGGCACCGCGGTTGCCCAGGCCGTGCTCGGCAATGTGCGCGGCCGCCCGCGTCACCGGCATGGCCAGCGCGAGCCGGATACCGTAGTAGCCGGTCTCGGCAGCGTCGTCGCTCTCGCTATGGCCGCCCAGGGCGAAGACCTCCAGGCAGGCCATGCGCGCCTGCGGGTCCTGGAGATCTTCGCCCTCGGAGCGGGCGATCTCGGCGATCGAGCGCAGCATCAGGGTCGTGCTGATCGGCAGCTCGAAGAGCAGACCATAAACGCCGAACAGGCCGCTGATAGCCCCGCTGCCGGCGGCCAGGCCGCGGTACAGCCCGTTGCGTGGATCGGTCTCCGCCGCCCGCCGCAGGCTCGACGCCGCCACATCCATGACTTGACCGATGGCTGCATCGGCCCATGCCCGTGCCCGCTGATAGACCGGCCGCGGCAACAGCTTGACCGCGATCTCGATCGGCGTGCCGATGATGCTGGACAGCCGTGCAGCGAGGCTCGGGTGCTCGAGATGCCCTATGGCCCACCGTAGCCGTTCTAGGTCCTCTGGGCTCAGCTCTACCGAGGGATAGCTCACCGCACGGCCCCCCGGTCGCAGCCACGACCACCCGAGCCAACGATCATGATACCGAGTAATGAGTGAAACAACATACGGATGCCACCACGACAAATGGATATGGCGGACGGTTCTTAGGCGATTTCTGTAAAAAATATACCAGCCTGCGCATCCTGGTATTTTTTATCCGGCAATCGCCTTAGTCGTCCGCCGGGACTCTGCCTGCCAGTCGCCGGGATTTCCAGACTGCAGCCCGGTCGTCCCGGTAGGCACTGTTTGCGCTAGGATTCCTTGACCGACCCCCATCTTCACACATGAGTCAAATTTCACAAGTGGCCACCTTTGCCTCATTGAAAAGAGCACCGAACGCCTGATCCAACTTAGCCATGGCGGTCGCAATAGGCCGAT
>Ga0210085_1000096_pt1 | contig 38498 bp, 35 predicted proteins | sample China_Galinas_PW_5_FD_184866 | JGI IMG/M metagenome (GOLD analysis project Ga0210085, IMG submission 184866) | Wetland microbial communities from San Francisco Bay, California, USA, that impact long-term carbon sequestration - China_Galinas_PWC_D1... | ecosystem: Environmental > Aquatic > Marine...
GAGGCGGTGATCACGGTCGCCGCGGTCGCGGCGGTGCTCGCCTCGCGGCCGGACCTGGTCGCGCTGGCGCCGCAGAGGCTGAGGGCCCGGGCGGGAGCGGCGCGTCCCGCCGGCGAGCTGGAGGGGGCGGCGTAGGTGGGGCGGCCGTCGACGCGGGTCCTCGTCGCCGTCGCCCTGGCCGTGGCGGTCGGTCTCGCCACCGCGGTCTCGCCGTTCGCCTCCTCCAGCCCGGACGGGCTGGAAGCGGTCGCGCGGGAGAAGCGGTTCATCGAGCGGGGCGAGCCGCACGCCGTGCAGGGGGACGCGCCGATCGCCGGCTACGCCTTCCCCGGCATCGCGAACGAGCGGGTCGCGACCGGCCTCGCCGGCTTCGCCGGCACCCTGCTGGTCTTCGCGATCGGCTACGGCGCGGCGCGTTTGCTGCGGCGCCGCCCGGAGGCGCCGTGAGACGCGCTGTGTCAACCCCCCACCTCGTTTCGCTGTTCCTTCTCCCCGCCCTCGGGGGCAAAGGAACAGCGCAAGGACGGGACGTCGCGTCGTGAGCGGACACTCGCCTGCGCTCGCCGGGACGGCGGGGGACCCCGCCAGCCCGGTCCACCGGCTCGACCCGCGGGCCAAGATCGTCGGCCTGGTCGCGGTCGTGCTGGTCGCGGTGACGACGCCGCTCGCCGCCTGGCCGGTGTGGGTCGCCTGCCTGGCGCTGCTCGCCGCGGTCGCGGCGGCGGGACGGGTGCCGCCCGCGGCGGTCTGGCGGCGGGCCCGCTTCCTGCTCCCGGTCGTCCTGCTCGCCGCCGTCTTCCTGCCCTTCGTCCGCCCGGGCGGCGCCGCGCACGCGCTCGGCCCGCTCACCGTCCACCAGGACGGCCTCCAGACCGCCGCCGCGGTGGCCGCGAAGGCGACGATCGGCACCCTGACCGCGGTCCTGCTCGCCCTCACCACCGGGTTCCCGCAGGTGCTGCGCGGGCTGGAGGCGATGCGGGCGCCGCGGCTGCTGGTCACGATCGCGACCTTCATGTACCGGTACCTGTTCGTGATCGCGGCGGAGCTGGGGAGGATGCGCGCCGCCCTCGCCGCGCGCGGCTACAGCCCGCGCAACGCCCTGCACGCCGGGGCGCTCGGGCGGCTGGCGACGGCGAGCTTCCTGCGCACCCACGCGCGCGGCGAGCGCGTCTACCGGGCGATGCTGGCGCGCGGCTACGCGGGCAGCATGCCGCGCGGCGCCCCGCTCGCCCTCGGCCCGGCGGACGCCGTCTTCGTCGTCGCCGTGCTGGTGGCGCTGGTGCCGCTGCGGGTGGCGGCCGGGGTCGCCGGGTGAGCTGCGCGATCCACATCGACGGGCTCAGCTACCGGTACCCGAACGGGCAGCCGGCGCTGCAGAGCCTCGACCTGCACGTCGGCCACGGCGAGCGGGTCGCCGTCCTCGGCCCCAACGGCGCCGGCAAGACGACCCTGATGCACCACCTCAACGGGCTGCTGCGCGGCGAGGGCGCGATCGAGGTGGCGGGGATCGAGCCCGGGGCGGGCGACATCGCCGAGCTGCGCCGCCGGGTCGGCCTCGTCTTCCAGGACCCCGACGACCAGCTCTTCATGCCCAGCGTCGAGGAGGACGTCGCCTTCGGCCCGCTCAACATGGGCCTGGAGCGGGCCGAGGTGAGCCGGCGGGTCGCCGAGGCGCTCGCCGCGGTGCGCATGGGCCACGCCGCCGCCCGCGCCCCGCACGAGCTTTCGATGGGCGAGCGGCGGCGGGTCGCGGTGGCGACCGTGCTGGCGATGCGCCCGATCCTGCTCGTCCTCGACGAGCCCTCGGCCAACCTCGACCCCCGCGCCCGCCGCGAGCTGCTCGAGATCCTCGAGCGCCTGGAGCACACGATCGTGGTCACCACCCACGACCTGCCCCTCGCCGCCGAGCTCTGCGAGCGCGCCGTCGTCCTCGCCGCCGGCCGCCGCGTCGCCGATGGCCCCTGCCGCGAGATCCTCGCCGACCCCGAGCTGCTCGCCCGCCACGACCTCGAGCTGCCGGCCGGGTTCGACCTGGCGGGGGTGGCGGCGCGCTGAGAATCAAGCACGGCTGATCGCTGGAAGAAAAGAAAACAGTCACGTTTCTCGTACCTTGTAGCGTCACGCCTCCTCATACGTACGGAAGGGAGCGGCGATGCGGGATGGATCGGCCCTGGCAGGGGCACGACGGGTGTGGATGCTTGGCGGCGTCCTGGTGTTTCTGATGATGCTGGCGGTGCCGTCGGCGGCGATGGCGGTGGCATGGGAAGACGAGACCGCGATGCGGAATACGCCGGAAGGCGAAGGCCGCAACACGTTCATCTTCGACCCCGGCGTCGGTGACGAAATCCACCGCGGCGAGTTCCTCGAAGCGCCGCTGGTCGGCTACTACCACGACCGGGGTTTCGACAGGAACTTCCTCTACTGGGCAAAGGAACACAAAGAGATGCAGCTCGGCAGCGAGAACTGGGCCGGCTGCGAGCCCCCGGCTTTCCACTTGCTGCCGTGTTCGGAAAGCTCGGTCAAATTTGGCCTCGTCGGAGCCGCTGTGACCACCGGCGAAATCACCGTCCTCTTCTACAAAGGCCACTTCATCGCCACGGTATGCGGGAACTACAGCCCGACCGGAATCGCCGGCCCGACGCCGACCATCACCGGTACCAAGTACGAGGACCTGAACGCCAACGGCAAACGCGATTCGGGCGAGCCCGGGCTCGGGGGGTGGACGATCAGGTTGCGCCACGGGGGGTCGGTCGTGGCGACGACCAAAACCGCGAGCAACGGGCACTACTCGTTCAGCCTGGATGCCGAGGCCAACCACAAAATCGGCGCCGGCGAATACGAGGTCGAAGAGGTCCTCAAATCCGGCTGGCACAACCTGCAGAAGCCGGGGGCCTTCAAAGTGCCCTTCGGCGCCGAAGGGCACGTCTACGCCCACAGGGACTTCGGCAACTACCGCAACGCGACGATCGCGGGTCACAAGTTCGACGACTCCGACGTGAGCGGCGACCGCGGCGCGGAAGAGGCCGGGCTGCCGGAATGGACGATCGGGCTCTCGAACGGCTCCGAACAGAGCACCGACGCCGAAGGCGCCTATTCGTTCAGTGTCAAACCCGGCACCTACACGGTCGGCGAGACGCTGCAATCCGGTTGGCGCCAGACGACGCCGGGCGGCGCCGGCACCCGCACCTACACCGTGATCAGCGGCCAGACCGTCAAAGACGCCGATTTCGGCAACGTCTGCCTCGGCGGGGTCACGGTCTCCCCGATCGACGAATCCACAGAAGAACCGGTTCCGATGGAGGTCCGGCTCGAGGAGGTCGCGGTGCCGGGCATCCTCGACAACGAACCGAGCCTGCCGCGCACGACCAGCGGCGCGCCGGTCAGCTTCGGCGGCCTGCTGCCGGGGACCTACCGGGTGACCGCCTACCTGCCGGAAGGCGTCTTCACCACGGATCCGGATGCGGTTTCGGTCGGGGACGGCTTCGCGATCGTCAAGGAAGTCACGGTGCCGGAGTGCGAATCGGCCGAAGTGCCGTTGTCGGTGTTCACGCACAGCACTCCCGGCAAGGTGACCGGCGGCCCCGTGATCGAGCTGCCCGGCGGCGAGTTCGCCACCGGCGGCTTCCAGTTCCAGACCAAGCACGGCGCCGCCACCGGTGTCCTGCAGTACGTGGACCACGAAACGGGCCTCAACCTCCATACCTCGGAGATCGAAGCGATCCACGTCGACGGCGAGGTCGCGATCGTCTGGGGCAAGGTCCTGGTCGGGGGCGAGCGGCAGCGCTTCCGCCTGCGGCTGGTCGACGCCGGCGAGCCCGGCACCGCGGACCGCTTCGAGCTCACCCTTGCCGGCGGCTACGCCCGCGGCGGAACGCTGATCGGCGGCAACATCCAGATCCACGACCGCTAGATGGCCCGGGAACCCCCCTACAGGCCCGGCGGGTGGCGGACGGCGAAGCCCTTGCCGGAGGCGGTGGCGAGGTGCCAGCGGGGGCCGGTGCCGCGCTCGTCGCCGACGGTGTCGAAGCGCAGGCCGGCGATCTCGACGAAGGTGTGGTGGGGGTTGGCGTAGACGGTGATCCACTTGCCCGGTCCGGCAGCGCCCCAGCGCATCAGGTCGCCGGAGGTGAGCGGGCGGGGGATCAGGCCGCCGCCGAAGAGGGCGAAGCTGACCGCGCCCGAGCAGTCGTACCCGGCCGAGTACCACGACCCGTGGCCGCCGCCCCAGACGTAGGGGCGGCCGACGATCGTGTTGGCGTTGTTGATCGCGCCCTGGACCGCTTCCGGGGCGGTCGGCGGCGCCAGCGCGATGCCGCTGAGCAGGATCGCGGTGGAGTCCTCCTCGCCGCCGGCGCGGCTGTGGGCGAAGAGCGGCTCGCCGCGCTTGCCCGCCTGCGGCTCGTAGGAGCCGTTGCTGCCAGCCGAGGCGGGTGGCAGCTTCTCGGGGTCGACCTCGCCGTCTTCGATGTCGCGCCGCAGCGCCGCCAGCCGCGCCTGCCGGCGCTGCCGGCGGGCGGCCGCCCGCGCTTCGCCCGCTTCCACCCGCTCGCGCGCCCGCTGCAGGGCGAGGCTGCTGCCGAAGGCGTTGACCGCCTCGTCGGCGCCGGCGGCGCCGATCGCGGCGAGCGCGGTGCGACCGAGGGCGCCGAGGCCGTCGCCTTCCCCGCCGTCGCGGGCGCTCGCGCCGGGGGCGCTCGCCGCGAGGGCGAGCAGGCCGATCGCGCCGACCACCGCTCCGCGCCGCAGGCTGTTCGTAGGAAGCGCCATTACCATCCCCGACCGCTGGTGGAACACCTTAGAGAGCGCACGTGAAAGTTCTACTGATCCCGCTCGGGATCGTCGGCTTCGTCCTGTTGCTGATCGTGCTCGGCGCGATCGGGCTCGGGATCGCCTTCCTCATCCTCGCCTTCTTCCGCGGGATCTGGAAGCTGCTCAGCATGCCCTTCCGGTGGCGACGCCGGCGGCGGGCCTGAGGCTCGGTCGCGACTGGTGCCTTCACCCCGCGATAGCCGGGTCAAGGAACCGGTCGTCAATCCGGTGGGCCGAGGGCTTCGGGGGGCGGGGGCGGGGTGGCGCCGGGGAGTCCCTCGCGGACGCTCAGTCTGCCGACGTCCAGCTCCTCGACCTCGAGGCGCTTGATCCGCAGCTTGCCGAAGACGGCGCCGCCGACGGCCAGCCGGCCGACGGCGAGGCGGCCGATCGCGAAGCCGCCGATCGCGGCGGCGCCGACGGCCAGCGCGGCGAGCGCGAGCGGGGCGCGCGCCTCGGGGCCGCCCGCCTTCGCGGGGACCGGCTTGCCGCCGCGGCAGCGGCAGCAGGGACGCTTGGCGTTGCGGCGAGAGCGGCGGCGGCAGAGCTTGGTCATAGACAACAAGGTAGCGCGGCGAGACGACCATCTAGCCTGGGGCGGATGAGCGCCGACGAACGACCGACCCTGCTCGCGATCCAGCACGTCCCCTGGGAGACGCCGCACCGCATCCTCGACGCCTGCGGGGCGCTCCACGTCCACACCGCCAAACCGCTCGCCGGCCACCCGCTGCCGCCGCACGAGGAGGTTGCCGGGGCGGTGGTGATGGGCGGGCCGATGAACGCCGACGAGGTTGAGCGCTTCCCCGGCCTCGCGGCCGAGCGCGAGTGGCTGGCCGAGGCTGCGCGCCGCGAGATGCCGGTGCTGGGGATCTGCCTCGGCGCCCAGCTGCTGGCGCGGGCGCTGGGGGCGGAGGTGCGACCGGGCCCGCGCCTGGAGCTCGGCTTCGCCCCGGTCGAGGTGCTCGACGCCGACGACCCCGTGCTCGGCGGCCTCGCCCCCTCGGCCGAGGTCCTGCACTGGCACGGCGACGTCTTCGATCTGCCCGACGGCGCCGTCCCGCTCGCCCGCTCGGAGCTGACCGGGTGCCAGGCGTTCCGCCACGGCAACGCCTGGGGCGTCCTCTTCCACGCCGAGGCCGACTTCGCCCTGGTCGAGGCCTGGATGGCGGTGCCGGAGATGATCGACGAAGCGCTGGCGGCGGTCGGCGAGCGGGGCGCCCACGAGCTGCCCGAGCGCGCCGCGGCGCTGGAGGGCGAGCTGACGCGCCGCTCGACCCCCGGCTTCGAGGCGTTCGCCGCGCTGGCGGCGGGCCGATGACGGCGGCGATCGAGGTCGCCGGCCTGCGCAAGTCCTTCGGCGACCTGGAGGCGGTGCGCGGGGTCGACTTCGCGGTCGAGGCGGGGGAGGTCTTCGGCTTCCTCGGGCCAAACGGGGCCGGCAAGACGACCACGATCAACATGCTCTGCACGCTGAGCCGCCCGAGCGGCGGGAGCGCGACGGTCGCCGGCTTCGACGTCGTCGCCGCCCGCGACGACGTGCGCCGCCACATCGGCCTCGTCTTCCAGGAGCAGACCCTCGACGGCTACCTGACCGCCGCCCAGAACCTGCGCATGCACGCCGAGCTGTACGGGGTGGAGCGGGGGGCGGTGATGCCGCGGATGCAGCAGGTGCTGGAGATGGTCGGCCTCTGGGGCCGCCGCGACGACCAGGTCCTCACCTACTCCGGTGGGATGCGGCGGCGGCTGGAGATCGCCCGCGGCCTGATGCACTCCCCCCGCGTCCTCTTCCTCGACGAGCCGACGATCGGCCTCGACCCGCAGACGCGCAGCTCGATCTGGCGCTACATCCGCGAGCTGCAGCGCAGCGAGGAGATCACCATCTTCATGACCACCCACTACATGGACGAGGCCGAGTTTTGCGACCGGATCGCGATCATGGACCACGGCGAGATCGTCGCCCTCGACACGCCGGCGGCGCTGAAGGAGGAGGTCGGCGCGGACCGGATCCGGATCGAGACCGCCGACGACGCGGCGGCGATCGAGGCGATCGGCGCGCGCTTCGGCCTCGAGGCCCAGATCTCCGAGGGCGCGGTCACCTTCGCCGTCTCCGAGGGCGAGGAGTTCGTGCCGCGGTTGTTCGCCGAGCTCGGCGTGCCGATCCGCTCGGTCAGCCTCTCGCGTCCCAGCCTCGACGACGTCTTCATGTCGCATACCGGGACCACGATCCGCGACGCCGAGGCCGGCGACGGCAAGGCCGCCGCCGCGAAGGTGGCCGCGCAGATGTTCTCGGGGGCGCGCCGGTGAGCCCCGGGGCGGCGGCGCCGGCCGACGTCGTCCGCGTCCACGTGCCGGCGCGCAGCTGGCGCGGCGAGCTGCGCGCGGTCAAGGTGGTCTGGCGGCGCGAGCTGATCCGCTTCGCCAACGACCGCGTCCGCATCGTCACCTCGCTGGTGCAGCCGCTGCTCTTCCTCTTCGTCCTCGGCGCCGGGCTCGAACAGCTCTCCGCGGCCAGCACCCATGGGCTCGACCTGAAGACCTTCATCTACCCCGGCGTGCTCTGCATGTCGGTGCTGTTCACGGCGATGTTCTCGGCCGCCTCGATCGTCTGGGACCGCGAGTACGGCTTCATGCGGGAGATGATGGTGGCGCCGATCCGGCGCAGCTCGATCGTCGTCGGCAAGTGCCTGGGCGGGGCGACCGTGGCCGGCACCCAGGGGGTGATCATGATCGCCCTGGCGCCCGCGGTCGGCGTCCCCTACAGCCTCACCCTGATCCTCGGCGTCTTCGCCCTGCAGCTCCTGCTCGCCTTCAGCATCACCGCCTTCGGCGTGATGGTCGCCGCCCGCATCACCCAGATCCAGTCCTTCATGGGGGTGATGCAGCTGGTGATCATGCCGATGTTCTTCCTCTCCGGCGCGCTCTTCCCGGTCACCGGCCTGCCCGGCTGGCTCGCCGTCCTCAACCGCCTCGACCCGCTCACCTACGCGGTCGAGCCGATGCGCAGCCTCGTCTTCTCCCACCTCGACCTCAGCGCCGCCGCCGAAGCGGCGCTCAACCCCGGCATCACCTGGTTCGGCTGGACCGTCCCGCTGGCGCTCTCGGTCTTCATGGTCTTCGCGCTGGGGATGGCGATGCTGGCGGTCGCGATCTGGGAGTTCAACGGGGGCGACTGACGATGGAGATCTGCCTGATGGTCGAGGGCCAGGAGGACGTGACCTGGGAGGACTGGCTGGCGCTGGCTGCGGCCTGCGAGGAGCACGGGGTGGGGACGCTGTTTCGCTCCGACCACTACCTCTCGGTGGCCGACCGGCGCGAGCGCGGCTCGCTCGACGCCTGGGGGACGGTGACGGCGCTGGGCGCGGTGACCGAGCGGCTGCGGCTGGGGACGATGGTCTCGCCGGCGACCTTCCGCCACCCCGCGGTGCTGGCCAAGGCCGCGGTCACCGCCGACCACGTCTCCGGCGGCCGGGTCGAGGTCGGGATCGGGGCCGGCTGGTGGGAGCGCGAGCACGAGCTGTACGGGTTCGAGCTGCCGCCGGTGGGGCCGCGCATGGACGCGCTCGAGGAGCAGCTGCAGGTGGTGCGGGGGCACTGGGGCCCGGGGCCGTTCAGCTTCGCCGGCGAGCACTACCGGGCGCACGAGCTGGACGCGCTGCCCAAGCCGGTGCAGCGGCCCCGCCCGCCGCTGATCCTCGGTGCCAAAGGCGGCCCGCGCAGCCTCCGCCTCGCCGCCCGCTACGCCGACGAGTACAACGTGCCGATGGCGACGGCGGCCGGGATCGCCGAGATCCGCGCCGGACTCGACCGCGCCTGCGAGGCCGAGGGCCGCGACCCGGCGAGCCTGCCGCTCTCGATGATGACCGGCTGGCTGGTCGGCGCCGACGAGGCGGAACTGCACGACCGCGCCGCGCGGCTCGCCGAGTGGAAGGGCCACGGCGGCAGCGGCAGGGCGTTCCTGGTCGAGGAGAGCCCGAGCACGATCAAGGGGACCGTCGAGCAGGCGGTCGAGCAGCTCGACGCGCTGCGCGAGTCCGGCCTCACCCGGCTGATGGCCCAGCACCTCCTGCACCGCGACCTCGACGCGGTCGCCCTGATCGGCCGCGAGGTGGCGCCGAGGGTTGCCGCATAGCGCCGCGGGGCGCTTTTGCACACCACTGGTGAACAAAGGCGCCAGGCCCCGTAGGCGGACGCTGCGGGATCTCTGGCGATGCGTTGTGACCGGCAGCGTTTCCAAATAGGATCTGTGCGTTCTGCAATTGATCTGCCGTCTCGGGAGGACGCCAACAGATGTCCGTCAAGTCTCGTCCGCGAGTTGTCGCGCTCGCTGCCTGCATGCTTCTCGTCTCGTTCCCAGTTGCCGGCTGTGGAAGTGGCGAAGGGGATGAGTTGGAGCTGAAGGCTGCCGAGAAGAAGGCTCTGCAAGCTGAAAGGGCGCTGGAAGAAATCCGCCAGGAACGGGACCGTGAAGCAGCGGCGGCCGAAAAGCGGAAGGCAGAAGCAAGGGCGAGGAAGGCACAGAAAGCGAAGCGATCCCAGGAAGCGGCAGCAACCGCAGAGGTCGAAGAAACCCCGGAAGCTGCAGAACCTCCGAACGTCGTCGGGCTCCCGCTTCCGGCTGCGCGGAATGCGCTGGAGGGGGCCGGCTACGAAGTTGCGCCCGAAAACACCGACACGACGTTTGGAATCGTCGTCGAGAGGAACTACACGGTGTGCCGGCAGGACCCCGCGCGGGGCAAGGTCGTCGTCGTTCTGGCCCAGAAGTACGGCTGTTGAGGGGGGACTGGAAATGGAATCGAGCAGCGCCCCTTCCGGCGCTCAGGCTCTAGGTTCTCCCCGATGGCAAGGGAGAGTGAAATCGGTGCGCCTTTTGCAGACCTGTCAGGCAAAAGGAACACCGATTCCGGCCACCCTCACTTTGACGTGCTGATCGTCGGCGCCGGGCTGTCGGGGATCGGCGCCGCCTGTCACCTGCGGCGGCGCTGCCCGGAGCGCAGCTTCGCGATCCTCGAGGCACGCGAGGCGCTCGGTGGCACTCGATCCTCGCCTACATCGAGGAGGCCGCCCGCGAGTACCGGGTGGAGGAGCGGATCCGCTTCGGCCACCGGGTGCTGGGGGCCGAGTGGTCGAGCGAGGACGCGCGCTGGACGGTGCGGGCCGAGTACGAAGGCGAGCCGGTCGAGCTGACCTGCGACTTCCTCCACAGCTGCACCGGGTACTACCGCTACGACGAGGGCCACTCGCCCGAGTTCCCGGGCAGCGAGCGGTTCGAGGGGGAGATCGTCCATCCCCAGCGCTGGCCCGAGGGCTTCGACCCCGCCGGCAAGCGGATCGTGGTGATCGGCAGCGGCGCGACCGCGGTGACCCTGGTCCCGGCCCTGGCCGAGCGGGCCGCCGAGGTGACGATGCTGCAGCGCTCGCCCAGCTTCATCCTCTCCCTGCCCGAGTCCGACCGGATCGCGATGGCGCTGCGCCGCCGCCTCCCCGAGCGCACCGCCTACGCGGCGACCCGCTGGAAGAACATGCTGCTCACCGTGCTCAGCTACCAGGTCGCCCGCCGCGCCCCGCGGCTCTCGCGCCGGCTGCTGCGCCGCGGCGTTGCCCGCGAGCTCCCCACCGGCTATCCCGTCGGCCGCGACTTCGACCCGACGTACGAGCCCTGGGACCAGCGCCTCTGCCTGGTCCCCGGCGGCGACCTCTTCCGCGCGATCCGCGGCGGGGGCGCGAGCGTCGTCACCGGCCGGATCGAGACCTTCACCGAGAGCGGGATCCGGCTCGCCTCCGGTCGCGGGCTGGAGGCCGACGCGATCGTCACCGCGACCGGGCTGGAGCTGCTGCTCTTCGGCGGCATCGAGCTCTCCATCGACGGCGAGCAGGTCGACCCGGCGAGGCGGGTCGCATACAAGGGGACGATGCTCTCCGGCGTCCCCAACTTCGCCTTCGCGCTCGGCTACGTCAACGCCAGCTTCACCCTGAAGACCGACCTGGTCGCCGAGTACGTCTGCCGCCTGCTCCGCCACATGGACGCCCGCGGCCACCGGGTCGCGACCCCGCGCGCCCCGGACCCCTCGGTCCCGGAGGAACCGCTGATCGATCTCAGCTCCGGCTACGTCGTGCGCTCCGTCGACCTGCTGCCGCGGCAGACCGCCGTGCAGCCGTGGCGCGCCAACCAGAACTACTTCGTCGACCGCCGCCAGCTCGGCCGCGGTCCGGTCGACGACGAGATCGAGTTCGCGGCGGGCTCGCGCGCGGCTGCATAGAATCACCGCCGTGACGACGAAGTACCTGCTCGACGAGTCGCGGATCCCGACCAGCTGGGTCAACATCCTGCCGGACCTGCCCGGCGAGCCGCTGCCGCCGCTCAACCCGGGGACCGGCCAGCCGGCCGGGCCGGAGGACCTGACGCCGATCTTCCCGATGGGGCTGATCGAACAGGAGGTCTCGGCCGAGCCGGAGATCGAGATCCCCGAGGAGGTGCGGGAGATCTACAAGCTGTGGCGGCCGACGCCGCTGATCCGGGCCCGCCGCCTCGAGCGCGCGCTCGACACCCCGGCCCACATCTACTACAAGTACGAGGGGGTCTCGCCGGCCGGCTCGCACAAGCCGAACTCCGCCGTCGCCCAGGCCTACTACAACAAGCAGGCCGGGATCGACCGGCTGGTGACCGAGACCGGCGCCGGCCAGTGGGGCTCGGCCCTCTCGCTCGCCTGCCGCCTGTTCGAGATGGAGTGCGAGGTCTTCATGGTCGGCGTCTCCTACGACCAGAAGCCGTATCGCCGGGCGATGATCGAGACCTGGGGCGGGACCGTGCACCGCAGCCCCACCGACCTCACCGAGGCGGGCCGCTCGCAGGCGTCCCACCCGTCCGGCAGCCTCGGGATCGCGATCTCCGAGGCGGTCGAGATCGCCGCCAAATCGCCCGACGCCAACTACGCGCTCGGCTCGGTCCTCAACCACGTCTGCCTGCACCAGACGGTGATCGGCCAGGAGTCGATCGACGCGATGGAGATGGCGGGCGAGTACCCCGACGTCGTCGTCGGCTGCGTCGGCGGCGGCTCCAACTTCGCCGGCCTGATCTACCCCTTCGTGCGCGCCAACCTGCGCGGCGGCAGGACCACCCGCTTCCTCGGCGCCGAGCCGGCCGCCTGCCCGACCCTGACCAAGGGCCGCTACGCCTACGACTTCGGCGACACGGTCGGGATGACGCCGCTGATGCCGATGTACACGCTCGGCCACGACTTCGTGCCGCCGCCGGTCCACGCCGGCGGCCTGCGCTACCACGGCGACGCGCCCAGCCTCTGCGCCCTGGTCAAGGCGGGGATGGTCGAGGCGACCGCCGTCAGGCAGACCGAGGCCTTTGCCTCCGCCGTCCAGTTCGCCTCCTGCGAGGGGATCATCCCCGCGCCCGAGGCGGCCCACGCGATCAGGGCGACGGTCGACGAGGCGCTGGCGGCCAAGGAGGTGGGGGAGGAGCGGGTGATCCTGCTCGGCCTCTCCGGTCACGGCCACTTCGACATGTCCGCCTACAGCGCGTACCACGCCGGCGAGCTCGAAGACCTCGAGTTCTCCGAGGCCGACATGGACGAGGCGCTCGGGCGCCTGCCCGAGGCGCCCAGCATCGCCTGACCGCCTACCTCTTCGGGAGCCGGTGCGCTTCCAGCCAGTCGAAGGCGCGTTCGTTGCGCAGCTGCGGCGCCATCGGCTCGCAGTGGTACTCGCCGCCCTCGCCGATCGTGAACTGGACCAGCTTGCTCGGAGCCCGCAGCCACTTCTTCACGGTCTGCGGCTGACCCGGGAAGAACTGCTCGAGCTGGGGTGAGAAGACCGCGGTCGGGGTGGCGATGCGGCGGAACTGCTCGCGGTTCATGACGAAGCGCTGCGCCAGTTTCATCTTTTCGTAGCCGCCGCCGTTGCCGTAGATCTCGGATCGCTTGGCGAGGCCGAAGCGACCGCCTTCGTCGAGGTAGCGGGGCAGGGAGCGCCAGATCGCGTCGGCTTCGTCGCGATCGCCGGCGTCGAGGGCCTTGAGGAACTCGGGCGGCAGGCCGGTTCGCCAGGTGCTGAAGACGTCGTGCACGCCGGGATCGGTGACCAGGCCGGCGAGGCGGTGCTCGTGGGCGGCGGCGCGGGCGGTCAGGTAGCCGCCGAAGCTCTGGCCGATCAGCGAGATCCGCCGGCGGTCGACCTTGGGGTGGGCGCGCAGCCAGTCGACCACCGGGGTGATCACGGTCTCCCAGTCGGGCACGAAGGGCTTGTTGCGCAGGAAGAGCTGGCCGCCCTGGCCGGGGCCTTCGAAGATCAGCGCGTTCCAGCCGCGTTCGAGCGCCGCGCCGCCGCCGTAGACCCACATGTCGACGTTCTGCGCGTCGGAGCCGGTGTTGAGGATCACGGTCGGGCGCCGCGCCCTGCCGCCGGGGCTGAGGAACCAGCCGGGCAGCGTCCCGCCGGAGTAGCGGATCCGCACCGGCTTGAACCGCGGCTTGAAGAGGGCCGCCGCCCGTGCCCAGCATCCCTCCATCTCGCGGTAGAGCGCGCCCTCGTGCTTGCGGGTGGGATTGCCCGAGGCGAGGACGAAGAAGAGTGCCTGGTTGAGGTACATCGTCGCCCGCAGGTAGGAGCCGCGGGCGCTCTCCCTGCGACCGGCCCGCCGCGCCTCCTCGCCGCGCTTGCGCAGCTGCCGGCCGAGCTGCTGGAACTCGCCGAAGACCGAGCGGTAGGTGTCGCCCCTGCCGTGGATGCGGTCGAATGCGGTCAGCACCTCGCCGGTCTCCGAGGCGCCGTAGGCCGAGGCGCTGAGCGCGAACAGCAGCTGGAAGTTGATCGCCGGGTCTTCGAAGAAGTCGACCGCGGGGAGGACCGGCGCGTCGGAGCCGTCGCCCGGCGAGGTGGCCAGGGCGGTGCCCGGAACCCTGGCGAGCGCCGCAGCGCCGCCCGCGGCCAGCGCCCCGCCGATCAGCCCGCGACGGCTGAGGCGCGCTTCGGGCGGCTTCGTGCCGGCACCCGACTTGAGGTCCATGGCGCGATCCTTCCAGCGGCCGCGGACGAGTCCGCCTCAACCCGCGCATACCGTGGGTTCACGCGGACTCGCGCGCGATCTTCTAGCCTCGCCGCATGGACCTCGCGCGCCCGGCGGCGATCTGCTTCGACTTCTGGAACACGCTCGTGGTCGAGCCGGGCGGGATGCTCTCGGCGCTGCGCCGCGAGGCGGTGGTGCGGACCCTGCTCGAGCACGACGTCGAGGTCGAGGAGGACGTGCTCGACGCCCACCTGGCGGCGGCGCAGGCGCTGCAGGCGGCGGCCTGGCAACGCGGCAGGCGGTTCACGCCGTCGAAAGCGGCCCAGCACGTCGCGGGCTCGATCGAAGGCCTCGGCGGCGACGGGCGGGGGAGGCTGATGGAGGCCTACCTGGAAGCGGGCCGGGAGGCGGAGCTGACCCTGACCCCGAACGCGGCCGAGACCCTGGCGGCCCTGAGCGGGGCCGGGATCCAGCTCGGCATCGTCTGCGACGTCGGCCTGACCGGATCGCCGCACCTGCGTGCCTTCCTCGATCGCAGCGGCGTCCTCCGCCACTTCCGCGGCTGGGCCTTCTCCGACGAGGTCGGCCACTTCAAGCCCTCGCCGCTGATCTTCGGCCACATGACCGACCAGCTCACACTGGGCGCGGGCGACCCCGTCTGGCACGTCGGCGACCTGCGCCGCACCGACGTCGCCGGCGCCCGCGAGTCCGGCCTGGTCCCGATCCGCTACCGCGGCATGGCCGACGACCGCTCCGACGCCCCCGACGCCGACCGCGTCATCGACGACCTCGCCGAGCTGGTCGATCTCGCGGCGCGCTAGATTTGGGCTGGCGCGGTGGCAGTAGCTCAGTTGGTAGAGCTCCGGCTTGTGGTGCCGGCGGTCGCGGGTTCGAATCCCGTCTGCCACCTTGAGTAGAGGTGCCCGCGAATGGGGGTCGGTGATCGGCCCCCGCTGCTTGTCGAGGTCGGTCGCCTCGGACCCGCGATCGCGGCGCGCTGCGGTTTCGGCGATGATCTCGGTGGATGGCGGGCGCGCGAACTTCGATCAGCCCCACGGCGCACTACACCGGCGCGGTCTGGGGACGCCGCGGCCTCTCGCACCCTGCGCTCGCGACCCCCGCGGGCAGAGTCATGTATTGGTCGATGTGGCCGGCGATGGCGGCGACGCGGGCGCTTGGCGGCGCCCGGCTCGAGGACTTCCTCTACGCGCGGCATGTGCTGATCGATCGCTTGCTCGAGAGGGCGGTGGAGCGGGGTGAGGTCTCCCAGGTCGTCGAGGTCGCCGCCGGCATGTCGCCGCGGGGGTGGCGTTTCGCGGAGCGCCACGGCGAGCGGCTCACCTACGTGGAGTCCGACCTGCCGGCGATTGTGGAGCGGAAGCGGGCAGCCTTGGGGCGTGCCGGCTCGCTCGGGTCCGCCCACCGCGTTGAGGTCGTCGACGCGCTCCGCGAAGGAGGCCCCGGCAGCCTCGAAGATCTGGCTGAGCGGCTTGACCCCGAACGGGGCGTGGCGGTGATCTCCGAGGGCCTGCTCAGCTACCTGGAGCGTGACTCCGTGCTTGCCCTCTGGCACCGGCTGGCGGCCCTGCTTTCCCGGTTTGCCCATGGCCTGATGCTGGCCGACCTGCATCTGGCAGGCGACAATTCCGGCCCGATGACGGCAATCGGCGTGCGGGCGCTGTCGGCCTTTGTCCGAGGGCCGGTCGCGATGCATTTCGAGAATGAGGCAGAGGCGATCGCTGCGCTCAGGCAGTGTGGCTTTGCGGAGGCGAGCCTGCACAGCGGCACCGAGGCCTCCGATACCCCCGGCGCCGGCCGGGTGCGAGTCGTCGAGGCGAAATCGTCGAGAAGCTCACCCGGCGGCGCCGCCTCCGAGCGTTCGCCCGGGTCGAGCCCGGCTACCTGACCCGCGGGACGCCCGCCCCGTCGCCGCCGGCGCGTTCCCGGAAGAACTCGTCGAGGTGGCGGCGGACCACCGCGCCGGCGCGCTCGGCTTCGTGCGCCTCGACGGCGCGCAGGATCTCCTCGTGCTCCTCGAGGCGCTTGCGGAGGACGACCTCGCCGTCCTCCGACCGGCCCTCCAGGAGGTGCGCCGCGATCGGCTCCCGCAGCCCCCGCATGAGGAGCCTCATGGTCTCGTTGCCCGAGGCGGCGGCGAGCGCGAGGTGGAAGCGGAGGTCGGCATCGTGGAACTCCTTCGGCGCCGACAGCGCGCCGCGCATCTCGGCGACGGCCGCGACGGCCTCGTCGAGCCGCTCGGGCCGCCCGTCGCGCGCCGCTCGTTCCACCGCGGCCGCCTCGAGGCTCGCGCGCAGGGCGACGAGGTCGCCCAGCGGCTCCTCGCTGCGGACCAGGCGCGTGATGCAGCCGGACTCGATCAGCTCGCGGGGGATCTCCCTGATCTGTTGGCGCCAGGCTTCCTTCTCGGCCTCGCCGAGCTTCGCGAAGGGGGCCGCCTTCGTGCCGTCGCCACCCGCCTCGCGCCGCTCGGCGCAGTGGTACGCGTACACCTCCTCCGCCAGGTTTTCCAGCCCTTCGCCCTCGAGCTGGGCGGGAAGGTGGACGAGGTCGAGGAAGTCGCGCGCCACGACGTGGAGGTCAAGCTGCGGTTCGGCCGGCAGGTCGGAGCGCTCGAACCTGCCCTGCCCCGGGACGGCGCTGGTGACGATGATCGACTCCAGCGACCTGACGCCGTGCCGGTATTCGCGGGTCAGCAGCAGCGCCCGCAGCACGCCCGCGTCGATCTCCGGGCGGTTGGGACCGTCGGCCTCGCGGAAGATCTCCTCCCAGTGGCGATGCAGCAGGGAGCGGATCATCCCCGCCCGCCGGACCAGGTAGTAGCGGTCCTCCAGCGCGCTGCCGCGCGGGTTCGGGCCGGCCACGTTCACGTAGCCGCTGAGGCGGCTGAGGAAGTCGGGCGCCTTGGCGGCCCCGTGCTTGCCGGCCGCCGCGGCGAACTCGTCCATGTGCTCGAAGCGACCGCCGGCGAAGACGAAGACGGCGCGGCCGATCGGGTGGGTGAGCTGGCCCTCCTGGAACTCGCCGTCCGCCATCGGCGAGAGGAAGTGGGCGAGCCAGCCCAGCTCCTGCGGCCTGCCGGCGGCGAGCCGGGTCATGTCGAACTCGTCCCACAGCACCAGCGGCAGCTTGCCGCCCAACGAGACGTCGCGCACCTGGTGCAGCGCCTCGATCAGTTCGTGGGGGTCGTCGAACTGGGAGAGGTTGAACGAGAGCGGCTCGACGTCCTTCTTCAGGACCGCCTTGGCGACCTGCTTGACGCTCCACGACTTGCCCGAGCCGGGCGGGCCGAAGACGCCGATCGAGAGCGGCGCCGAGGGGCGCTTCCGGTTCGCGTACTGGCCGATCAGCAGGCGGATGCCCTGCAGGCCTTCGATCTCGTGCCGGTCGAAGGAGAGCAGGTCGCCGAACTCGCCTTTCGGCACTTCCGGCAGCGCCTGCGTGTGGCCGCTCAGCACCAGCCTGGTCGCGAGCTGCTCGAGCTCGCCCGGATGGTGTTCTTCGAGGATCGTCCAGGCCCGGCGCCGGTTGCGCTCCTCGGCGAGCCGCGTCCGGGACCGCGACGGGTCGCAGACTCGCGACTCGGCGAACGGCCTGCTCCGGCGGGCGAGCGCCTTGGCGATCCGGTCGACCGGGTAGGCGACGGCGACCTCTCCAGCGGCCCGTGGCACCTCCGCGTATCCGTTGAGGTCGAGGTCGCGCATCGCCGCGATCCCGTGCTGGACGCCTCGCACCACGTCGGGGCTCGCGGCGTTCAGCATCGCCTCCCGGGCGATGCTCGCGGTCAGCGCGGTCACGCCTCCGACCATCCCGCCGGGGTGGTCCTCGTTCCACATCCGCTCCATCGCGCCGGGATCGAAGACGAGCCTGCAGGCGGGCTTGCCGCGGCTCCCCTGCGGCGAGAAGACGAGGGCGCCGGCGGTCGTGAAGGAGACGACCACGTGCGCGCACTTCCCCAACCTGCTCGCCAGCGGGTGGTAGAGCAGCTCGTAGAGGACGTCCTGGGCGGTCCGCTCCCACGACAGCCCGCGGGTGATCTGCAGCGTTCCGAGGCGGAGGTCGTCGATGTGGATGACCACGATCATGCGCTCCCCGAACTTCTGCAGGTGTCGCCAGAGCCTCCCCTCGGCGACCGGCTGGGACATCCGCAGGACGATCCACGGCGGCTCGGCCCCCGGCTCCCGGATCGCCCGCGGCCAGCGCTCCTCGCGGTCGCGGAAGCCGAGGTCCGCTTCGTGCAGGACGACGAGGTCCGCCCGCTCGGGATCGGCGGCGCGCTTCCCCGTGGGCTCGCCGACCGCGGCCTGCGCGCCCAGCCGCGTCTCGACCCGCCAGGCGTGCGACCTGCCCTCCGGAAAGCGCTTCCAGATCGTGAAGCGATGGGGAACCCCCTCCTCGCCGAGCCGGTCCGGCTCGGGTTCGTAGGGAGGGTGCACGGCTGCCGGGAGCTTCTCGGCGACTTTCCCGACCAGCCTGGCGAGCAGCGCCGCTCCGCCGGCTTCGGCCGATGCGCTCACCGTCGGGCCGGCCGGGTCCTCGCCCCGCGCCAGGCGCCAGTCGAGGGTGACGTCGCCGTCGACGACGACCGTCGGTCCCTTGGCCCCATTCGTCTCGGACTTCCTCGGCGACATCGCATTGCCTCCGTACCCATTGAGTATCGAAACACGCCTCTTCCATGACGGTAGGACGACTCCGAGCGGCCCGGCATCGGGGAGATCCCGCAGTCCGGCGAGGGTCGTCCCCGGAGCCCTCGCCGCCGCGCCCGGCATCCGACGCGGGGCCCAGGATGGGGCTCGTGATCCGCGAGGTGCTGCCGCCCGACACCGGCTCCTGCTTCCGCGCCATGCGGGAGCTGCGGCGCGACCTCTCCGACGAGGCGTCCTTCGTCCGGCGGGTCGACGAGGAGCAGCGCCCCGAGGGCTACCGGCTGTTCGGGGCCTTCGAGGAGGGCGGGGAGGAGGCCGTCGCCGTCGCGGGCTTCCGGGTCGCCCACGGCCTTTCCTGGGGCCACTACCTATACGTCGACGACCTCTCGACCCTGCCGGAGGCGCGGCGGCGGGGCCACGGGCGGGCGCTGCTCGACTCCCTTCTCGACGAGGCCCGCCGGCTCGGCTGCGACCAGCTCCACCTCGATTCCGGCGTCGGCCTCGACCGCGCCGACGCCCACCGCCTCTACCTGAACGCCGGCCTGGCCATCGCCGCGCACCACTTCGCGCTCGGAGTGGGCGGGTAGGCGACGAGCCCGAGGGCGTTCCGAACGCCACCACGCCGCGCGCGGCGGTTGCGTCAGTCCTTTGATCCGCATACCGGGACAAAGGACTGACGCAACCGCGCATCGGCGGACCGCCGGTCTCGACCCCGGCAGCAGCGGCGCGGCAGATGCCGGTCCGATGCGACGGAGTACCGCACCAGCTCTTCGATGGCCTCAATCCGCTCTTGGTTCAAATGCCGTCCCGTCTGCCACCCCTCTTAGCCTCAATCCACCGATCCCATCCGGCCCTGAATCAAGAATGACCTCCTGAAGGGGCATGAAGCGGCTGATTGAGGCAGCCGCGGCCCTCAATCAGGAGGTCACTCACATGGTGAAGGCATCGGTGGGGTCGGTGCGGCCCGACTCGGTGGGAGTGGAGTTCGACGACGAGCGGCTGATCGCCAACGCGGGACTTCTCTTGGTTGCCGCCTTGAGCAGGCGCCTGGGCATCGAGTCACTGGTCGACAAGACGGTGCGGCTCGGGGAGCGCGCCGGAGCGGCCCGCCCCGGACGCAAGGTGCTCACCCTGATCCACGCGATCATCGCCGGCGCGGACTCGATCGACGACACAGACGTGCTGCGCGCCGGCGCCACCGAGGCGCTGCTCGGCCACAAGGCGATGGCGCCCTCCACCCTCGGCACCTTCCTGCGCGCCTTCAGCTTCGGCCACGTGCGCCAGCTCGACCGGGTGCTCGCGGAGGCGATCGGACGCGCCTGGGCGATCGGAGCGGGCCCGGGCTCAAAGCGCCTGACGATCGACATCGACAGCTTCCTCGGCGAGGCCAAAGGCCGAAAGAAGCAGGGCGCCTCCCGCGGCTATACCGGGGTGCGCGGCTACCACCCGCTGCTCGCCACCCGCGGCGGCACCGGCGAGATCCTCCACGTGCGGGTGCGCAAGGGCGCGGCCGGGTCGGGGCGCGGAGCGCTGCGCTTCTGCGAAGAGCTGATCGCCAGGGTGAGGCGGGCGGGGGCTGAAGGGGAGATCCTGGTCCGCGCCGACTCCGGCTTCTACTCGAGCAAGGTGATCTCCTACCTGGAGAAGACGGGCTGCCTGTTCTCGATCTCCGTCACCCAGCACAAGCGCATGGCGGAGCGGATCGCCGAGATCCCCGAGTCGGCCTGGCAGCCCGTCCCCGACTACCCCGAGACCGGCGTCTGCGAGCTGGCCGAGAGCACCTACGGCGGGCGGCGGCTGATCGTCCGCCGCGTCCACCTTCACGCCCAGGAGGGCCAGGAGGAGCTCTTCGCCTACTGGCGCCACTTCGCCTTCCTCACCAACAGAGAGGAGGACATGCACGTCGTCGACGCCGAGCACCGCGACCACGCCGAGGTCGAGCTGGCGATCCGCGACCTCAAGGACTCCGCGCTCGCCCACTTCCCCTCGGGCAGCTTCGCCGCCAACGCGGCCTGGACGGTGATCGCCTGCCTCGCCCACAACCTCTCGCGCTGGGTCGGGCAGCTCGGTCTCGAGGAGGAGACCTGGCGCACCGCCCGGACGATCCGCCGCTGGCTGATCGCGCTGCCGGGCCGGCTGACCCGCACCGCCCGGCGCTTCACCCTCCACCTGCCCGCCCGCTGGCCCTGGCGGGAGGCCTTCGTCGAGGCGCTTGCCAGAATCAGGGCGCTGCCGGCCGCGGCCTGATCCTCTCCTCACCTGCTTCGCCCATCGGCCGGCGCCCCGGTCGCTCCGCCCTGCGCGCTTCCAGGTCGCCGAGCCAGCGAATAGCCCCTTCCGCTGCTCGCCGTCGCCCTTCGCACCCTCGAGCCGGCGGTTCTCGCCGTTCACACGGTCGGCGGGGGCGATTCGTTTATCAGTGAGGGTGAATCGGTGGATTGAGGCTTAGAAGTTGCCGCAAATCGGCGGCCCGGCATCGTCTTCCGCGGCAGGGTCCGGCCGGATGCGCGTCCTGCACCTCATCCCCGTCCGTTCGCCCCCGGGCCTGCCATTGTCGACCGGTGAGGGCCAGCCGCTCGGCATTCGCGGGCTGAGCTGAGGGCGCGCCCCGGTTCCGGGGCCGCAGCTCGCCGCCCGCCACGGGAGGCGACCCCCCCAAATCTCCTACTCGGTTCGGAGAAAGGGTTGACAAACTCCTCAAGACGTATGATATATCATACTCCAAACTCGCTCACCCCAACTTTCGAGCGGCGAAGGAGGAGAAGCAGCATGAGGATTGAGGCAATGAAGAAAACGGCGATCGCGGTCGCGTTGACCAGCGTGGTCGCATTGGCGCTGGCGGCGTGCGGATCGTCCAGCGAAAGCACGGGCGGCTCGTCCGAGACCAGCGGCAGCACCAGCGGCGAAGCGAGCGGGGGCGAAGGCTCCGGCTCCGGCGTCAAGGTCGGTCTCGGCATCACCGGCCCGAAGAACGACAAAGGCTTCTACCAGGCGGCCTACGAAGGCGCGGTCGCGGCCACCGAAGGCGGTGGCGACCTCTCGGTGATCGACAACCTCGAGGAGCCCCAGGAACGGTTCGACGCGCTGGAGAACCTCTCGCTCGAAAACGAACTGGTGATCGGCGGCGGCGCCGAGTTCGTCGATGCCGTCGAGGTCCTGGCGCCGCAGCACCCCGAAGTCGACTACGTCGTGCTGACCGGCGTGCTGACCGGCGAAGAGCCGAACACCAGCGCCTTCGTCCCGCGCCAGGGCGTCCCCGCCTACATCGCCGGCGCGGTTGCGGCCGAAGTCACCGAAAGCCCCAAGGTCGGGTTCGTCGGCGGCGCCGAAATCCCGCCGACCGAAGCGTCCGACGCGGCCTTCGAGGCCGGCGCCAAGGCGCAGGACAAGGGCATCGGCTACGCGACCACCACGGTCGGCACGTTCAGCGACCCGGCCGCGGCCAAGAACGCCTCCTCCGCCCAGATCGCCTCGGGCGCCGGCGTCATCTTCGCCTTCCTCGACGCCGGCACGCCGGGCGTCGTGCAGGCGATCGAAGAGTCCGGCAAGGACGTCAAGGCGATCGCGGCGATCGCGCCGCGCTGCGACGAATCGAACACGATTCTGGGCACCGCGGTCCTCAACGTCGCCGATCTCACCGAAGAGGTGGTCGCGAAATTCGAGGCGGGCTCGCTGCCGGAAGGCGAAACCGAATTCTTCGGGATCGAGGATCCCGAACTGCAGCGGTTCGAGCTCTGCCCCGAGTACCAGACCCCGGAGCTGGAATCCCTCGTCGAAGAACTGACCGACGAGATCAACAACGAAGAAGTGACTCTCCCCGAGGGAGTCTGAGGCGGAGTCGCCTTGAAGCAGGCAAACCGCAACGGCGTTGACGATCCCCTGGTGAGGATGCAGGGGATCGTCAAGCGCTTCCCCGGCCTGGTCGCCAACGACTGCGTCGACCTCGACATCCGCGGCGGCGAGATCCTCGCCCTGCTGGGCGAGAACGGCGCCGGCAAGACGACGCTGATGAACGTCCTCTACGGCATGCTGCGCGCCGACGAGGGGACGATCGAGCTGGAAGGCGAGGAGCTCGACGTCCGCAGCCCGCGCGACGCGCTCGGGGCCGGCATCGGCATGGTGCACCAGCACTTCTGCCTGGTCGAGGACATGACCGTCGCGGAGAACGTGGCGCTCGGCCTCAGCCCGGGCAACCCCGGCCGCTGGCAGGTGGGGGAGATCACCGGCAGGCTCGAGCAGCTGGCCGAGCTGCACGGCCTCGGGGTCGACCCGGGCGCGCTCGTCTCCGACCTCTCGGTCGGCGAGCGCCAGAGGCTCGAGATCCTCAAGGCGCTCTACCGGGGCGCACGGGTGCTGATCCTCGACGAGCCGAGCGCGGTGCTGACCGCGGAGGAGTGGAGGGCGCTGGCCGAGGCGCTGCGCTCGCTGGCTGCCCAGGGCCGCGGGATCGTCCTCATCACCCACAAGCTTGACGAGATCCTCCACGTCGCCGACCGGTGCACCGTGATGCGCCACGGCCGCGTGGTCGGCACCGTCGCCGTCGCCGACGCCGACAAGGCCCAGCTGGCGCGGTTGATGGTCGGCCGCGACGTCGACCTGCGGATCCCCTACGAGCCCTCCGAGCCCGGCGCGGAGGTGCTGAGCGTCGAGGGGCTCTCGCTGGAGGAGGACGGCCGCCGGCTGCTCGACGACGTCGACCTGACGATTCGGGCGGGCGAGACCTTCGGCATCGCGGGCGTCGAGGGCAACGGCCAGTGGCCGCTGGTCCAGCTCCTCACCGGGCTGCGCCAGCCGAGCTCCGGCAGCATCTCGGTCGGTGGGCGCCGGGTCGAGCGGATGGACCCGGCCGCCTTCACCGCCGTCGGCGGCGGACTGATCCCCGAGGACCGCCACCGCACCGCCGTCGCCGAGGACCTCTCGCTCTCCGACAACCTGATCATGAAAGAGATCTCGACGCGGCCGCTCTCCCGGCACGGCGTCTTCGACCGCGGCGCGACCGAGGACCGCGCGCGGCAGCTGGTCGAGGGCTACGACATCCGCACCCCCGGGATATCGGTGCTGATGCGCCAGCTCTCCGGCGGCAACCAGCAGAAGGCCGTGCTCGCCCGCGAGCTGGTCCGCGAGCCGGTCCTCCTGATCGCCGCCCAGCCGACCCGCGGCCTCGACGTCGGCGCGATGCAGTTCGTCTACGAGCAGCTGAGCGCGCATCGGCGCCGCGGCGGCGCCACCCTGCTGATCAGCGCCGAGCTGGACGAGGTGCTCTCGCTCTCCGACCGGGTCGGGGTGATGGTCAAGGGCTCGATCGTCGCGACCCTGAGCCACGAGCAGACCGACCGCGAGACCATCGGCCGGCTGATGACGGGGGTGGCGGCATGAGTGCCCGGCGGATCTTCTACGCCGCCGAGCCGACCCTCTTCTCGGTCCTCGTCGCGATCGTCGCCCTGGCGATCGCGATGGTGATCGTCGCCCTCTCCGGCAACTCGCCGGCGGCAGCGCTGGAGGCGCTCTGGGAAGGGGCCTTCGGCAGCACCTCCCGGATCGCCTCGACGCTCAACGCGATGGTGCCGCTGGTCCTGGTCGCGCTGGGATGGATCTTCGCCTTCCGCAGCAAACGGGTCAACGTCGGCCTCGAAGGGCAGATGCTGATCGGCGGCGCCCTCTCGGCTGCGGTGGCGCTCGAGATCGGGGGCCTGCCGCTGGCCGTCCACCTGCCGCTGGCCGTCCTCGCCGGGCTCCTCGGCGGCGCCCTCTACGCCGGCGTCGCCGCCTGGATGTGGGCGCGCCGCGACGTCAACGAGATCGTCTCGACCCTGATGCTCAACCTGATCGCGGTGCAGGTGATCAGCTGGCTGGTCCGCGGGCCGCTGCAGATCCCCGGCAGCGACCTCTCCCGCACCGCCCCCTTCCCGGACTCCTCGCGCTGGCCGCAGCTGATCGCCGACACGGCGCTGCGCTGGGACGTGCTGGTCCCGGTCGCGGCGCTGGTGCTCGCCGCCTTCGTCCTCAACCGCACCACCTTCGGCTTCCGGCTCCGTCTCACCGGCGCCAACGAGGAGGCCGCCGAGCACGCCGGCGTGCGGGTGAAGCGGGTCGGGGTGACGGCGCTGGCGATCTCCGGCGGCCTCGCCGGCCTCGCCGGCAGCAGCGTCCTGATCGGCGGCCAGACCGGGACGATGACCGACGGCTTCGCCGCCGGCATCGGCTTCGAGGGGATCGCGGTCGCGCTGCTCGCCCGCAACAGCCCGGTCGGGGTGCTGCCCGCGGCGCTGCTCTTCGCGGTGCTGCAGCAGGGCGGCGGCCTGATGGAGGCGCGGCTCGGCATTCCCTCCAACCTGGTGCTCGTCACCCAGGGCCTCGTGATCGTCTTCGTCGCCGCCGGCACCTTCCTGCTGCGCCGCCGCCGGCGGGCGCGGGTGAGCGCCGCCGGCACCGGCACCGGACAGGGCGCGGTCGTCGACGGGTCTGCGGTGGAGGGGGTCGCATGAACCTCGGCATCTTCGACACCGCGCTGCTCACCGCGGCGATCGTCGCCGCCGTCCCGATCCTCTTCGCCGGGCTCGGCGAGCTCGTCTCCGAGCGGGCCGGGGTGCTCAACGTCGGCCTCGAGGGGATGATGCTGTTCGGCGCCTTCTTCGCCTTCCTCGGTGCCGACATGACCGGCAGCCTGGTGCTCGGCGTGCTGATCGGGGTGGCGGCCGGCGTCGCCCTGGCGGCGCTGATGGCCCTGCTCTCGGTCGAGGCGGGCGCCGACCAGATCGTCGTCGGGATCGGGCTCAACGTGCTCGCCGCCGGCGTCACCGGGTACCTCTACGAGACCGCCTTCGGCGGCGACCAGGTGATCCTCTCGACGATCGGCAACTGGAGCGTTCCCGGCTTCGACCGGCTGCCGGTGGTGGGGGAGACGTTCTTCGACGCCTCGCCCTTCACCTACCTCGCGATCCTGCTCGTCCCGACCGTCTGGTTCCTGCTCTACCGCAGCAACTGGGGGCTGGCGATCCGCGCTGCGGGCGAGATGCCCGAGGCGGTCGACGCGGCCGGGATCAACGTGCGCGGGGTGCGCTGGGCGGCGACGCTGTGGGCCGGGGCGCTGGCGGGCCTCGGCGGCGCCACCCTCTCGATCGGCCAGACCGGCGTCTTCACCGAGGGGATGACCGCGGGGCGCGGGTTCCTCGCCCTCGCCGCGGTGATCTTCGGCAAGTGGCGGCTCGGCGGCGTCGTGCTCGCCTGCTCCCTGTTCGGCAGCGCCGACGCGGTGCAGCTGCGCCTGCAGGCGACCAGCTCGGTGCCCTCGCAGGTCTGGGTCGCGATCGCCCTCGCGGCCGGGGTCGCGGTCGGCTACGCGCTGCTGCGCGGCCGCCGTCTCGGCGTCGGCGCCTCGCTCGCGGCGGCGGCCGTGATCGGCGTCGCCCTCGCCCTCGCGATCGCCCAGCCCGAGCTCAACCTCCCCTCGCAGCTGTGGCTCGCCTTCCCGTACATCCTCACCCTGCTGGCGCTGGCCGGATTTGTCGGTCGCGCAAGACTTCCAAAGGCCCTGGCCCTCCCGTACCACCGCGCGGACGCGGACGCCCCATGACCCCGACACCTCAAAGGAAGTGACATGTCCGACCTCGACATCCTGATCACCAACGCCCACGTAGTCACCATGAACCCCGAGCGCGAGGTGCTGCGCGACGGGGCGATCGCGATCCGCGAAGACAGGATCGAGGCCGTGGGCACGATGGTGTCGCTCGGCGAGCGCTCGGCGGAGAAGGTGATCGACGCCGGGGGCAAGGTGGCGCTGCCGGGGTTCGTCAACGCACACACCCATGCCACCCACAACCTGCAGCGCGGCGGCCCCTCCGACGACCGCGTCCTCTACGACTGGCTGGTCAACTCGCTCAACCCGTCGATGAAGGCCTACGAGCGCAACGACGTGCGCACCGCCGCCCAGCTCTACTGCCTGGAGGCGATCCGCTCGGGGATCACCACCTTCGTCGACAACGCCGACTACGCGCGCCACGCCTTCCACCCCGAAGAGGCGATCGGCGTCTTCAAGGACTTCGGCCTGCGGGCGATCTACGGCCGCCTCTTCTTCGACACCGTCCCCGCCGACCTCGGTCCCTACTTCGAAGCGATGGAAGACAAGGAGCCGGAGATCGAGCACGACGCCGGGTTCCTCGAGGACGCCTCGAAGGCACTCGCCGACACCGAGGCGCTGATCGACCGCTACCACGGCAGCGCCGACGGCCGGATCCAGGTCTGGCCGGCCCCCGCGGTGGCGATCACCACCACCAAGGAAGGCCTGCTCGGCGCCCGCGACCTGGCCCGCCGCAAGGGCACCATGCTCACCATCCACGTCGCCCAGTCCCCGCACGACCGTCTCCAGGCCGGCGTCAGCAGCGTCGAGTACCTGGCCGCGATCGGTTTCCTCGGCCCCTGGGTACTCGCCAACCACATGGTCCAGGTCGAATACAACGATCTCCGGATCCTCCGCGACCGCGACGTCCGCATCGCCCACAACCCGGTCAGCAACATGTACGTCGCCGACGGCATCGCGCCGATCGCCGAGATGAACCTGGCCGGGATCACGGTCGGGATGGGCACCGACGACTGCAACGCCAACCAGAGCGTCAGCGTGATCTCCGACATGAAGTTCGCCGCCCTCGCGCAGAAGGTCCGCTATGGCAGCAGCGCCGCGATGACCGCGGAGAAGGTGCTGGAGATGGCGACGATCGACGGCGCCCGCGCGATCGGGATGGAGGACCAGATCGGCTCGCTGGAGCCGGGCAAGAAGGCCGACCTCAGCCTGGTCGACTTCAGTCACCCGCAGACCACCCCCTGGCACAATGCCGCCTCGGCCCTCGTCTACCAGGCATACGGCAACGAGGTCGACACCGTCCTCGTCGACGGCCGGGTGCTGATGGAGGGCCGCGGCCTCGCCGCGCTCGACGCGGAGCAGGAGGCGGAGCTGCTGGTGCGGACCCAGGACGCCTCCAACGAGGTGTTGGAGCGGGCCGGGATGCAGAAGCTGCGCGACCGCCCCTGGACCTCGATCAAGGGCGTCTGAGGATGGAGGCCGCCACCGCACACCCCGACGCCGCCCGAGCCGTCTCCGAGTTCCTCGGCGACGGCGTCCACGAGCCCTTCGTCGACGGCGAGCCGCGCCCCGGCAAGGGCGAGGTGACCGACAACCTGGCCCCGGCGACCGGCGAGGTCACCTCGCAGGTCCGCCAGGGCACCGTCGAGGACTGCGAGGCGGCGATCGCCGCCGCCAGGCGCGCCTTCCCCGGCTGGTCGCGGACCACTCCCTCGCAGCGCTCGCTGCTGCTGCTGCGGCTGGCCGACCGGCTCGAGGCCGACGGCGAGGTGCTGGCGCGGTTGGAGACGATCGACACCGGCAAGCCGATCCGCGAGTCCCGCGGCGACGTCGGCCGCGCGATCGACGGCCTGCGCTTCTACGCCGGGATGGCGCGCCAGGTTCGCGGCGAGACGATCTCGGTCGAACCCGACCTGAGCGTCTGGACGACCCGCCGCCCGGTCGGCGTGGTCGCCGCGATCGTGCCCTGGAACGTGCCGCTGGTGCTGACCGTCTGCAAGGCGGCGCCGGCTCTGGCGGCGGGCAACACGGTGGTCGTCAAGCCGGCCGAGCTGACGCCGCTGACGGCGCTGAGGCTGGCCGGGCACGCCGTCGCGGCGGGCCTGCCGCCGGGCGCCTTCAACGTCGTCCCGGGGCGCGGCTCGGTGGTCGGCGGCGCCCTCACCACTCATCCCGACGTGGCCAAGGTCACCTTCACCGGAAGCACCGAGACCGGCATCTCGATCGCCGAAGCGGCGGCGCCGAGCCTGAAGGCCGTCGCCCTCGAGCTGGGCGGCAAGTCGCCCCACATCGTCTTCGCCGACGCCGACCTGGAGCGGGCCTCGAAGGCCGTCGCCGGCGGCGTCTTCTACGGCCAGGGCGAGATCTGCACCGCGGGCTCGCGGATGCTGGTCCACCGCGACGTCTACGACGAGGTGCTGGAGCGCGCCGCCGCGCACGCCGCGGCGCTGAAGATCGGCGACCCGCTCGACGACGCCACCGAGCTCGGCTCGCTGATCGGGCCCGACCACCTGGCCGGCGTCGCCGGCGCGGTGCGCCGCGGCGTGGAGGAGGGGGCGACCCTGGTCCACGGCGGCTCCCGCAGCGCCGAGGGCGAGCTGGCCGCCGGCTCCTTCATGGAACCGACGATCCTCTCCGGCCAGGAGCCGGAGTCCTACGTCGAGCAGCAGGAGATCTTCGGCCCGGTCGCCGTCGCCTCCGTCTTCGATACCGAGGAGGAGGCGCTGGCCCGCGCCAACAACAGCCGCTACGGCCTCTCTGCCGGCGTCTGGACCGCAGACGGCGCCCGCGCCCGCCGCATGGCGGAGGCCCTGGAGGCCGGCGTCGTCTGGATCAACACCTACAACCGATTCGACGCGGCGGCGCCGCTCGGGGGCGTGAAGTGGAGTGGAAACGCGCTCGAGTGGAGCCACATGGCGATGGACTTCTTCACCCGCGTCAAGACGATCTGGGAGCAAGCATGAGCAACGGAACACTGGAGAACAGGGTCTGCATCATCACCGGCGCCGCCCGCGGCATCGGCCGCACCTACGCGCAGCGCTTTCACGCCGAGGGGGCGAAGGTGGTCGCCACCGACCTGCTCGACCTCGGCGAGACCAACCGCCTCTGCGGCGGCGAGCTGGCCTGCGTCGAAGCCGACGTCTGCGACCCCGTCCAGGCGAAGGCTGTGGTCGACGCCGGCCTCGACAGCTTCGGCCGCGTCGATGCCCTGGTCAACAACGCCGCCTACTACGGCGGCATGAACCTCACCCCGTTCGACGAGATCGACGAGGGGGAGTGGGACAGGGCGATGGGGGTGAACGTCAAGGGCACCTGGCGGATGTGCGCGGCCGCAGCCGCCCCGATGCGCGAGCAGGGCTCCGGCGCGATCGTCAACGTCGCCTCGAACGTCGTCTTCATGGGCAAGCCCGGCTTCCTCCACTACGTCGCCTCCAAGGGCGCGGTCTGGGCGATGACCAACGCGCTCTCGCGGGAGCTGGCCGGGACCGGGATCACGGTCAACGCGATCGCCCCCGGCTACACGATCACCGAGGCCACCCGCGGCCTCTCCGACGAGGACACGATCGGCCGCCTCGAGCAGGAAATCGTCGGCGCGCAGAGCGTCAAACGACTGATGGAACCCGACGACCTGGCCGGGATGGCCGCCTTCCTCGCCTCCGAGGAGGCCCGTTTCGTCACCGGTCAGACGATCACGGTCGACGGAGGCGTGATCGTCGGCTAGTAGGCAGTTTGAGATATGATATCTTGGAATTATGAGTGAGCGGGGCACCAAAGAGCCGGACGCGACGGGCTCCGGCGAGAGGCTGCGCGACCTCGAGGCGGGCTGGGAAGCCTGGCGGGAGGCGGCCGGCGCCGCCGAGGTCGAGCCGGCCGAGACCGAGTCCGGGATCCCGGTCGAGCCGCTCTACACGCCGCTGGACCGCGACTCCGACTACCTGGAGGGCGAGGGCTTCCCCGGCCGGCCGCCCTACACCCGCGGCATCTACCCGACGATGTACCGGGGGCGCCTCTGGACGATGCGCCTCTACTCGGGGTGGGGGACGCCCGAGGACACCAACGAGCGCTTCCGCTACCTGCTCGGGCGCGGGCAGACCGGGCTCAGCGTCGCCCTCGACCTGCCCACGCAGATGGGGTACGACTCCGACGAGGAGCTGGCCGGCCCGGAGGTGGGCAAGGTCGGGGTCGCGATCGACTCGCTGGCCGACATGGAGACGATCTTCGACGGGATCCCGCTGCAGACGGTGAGCACCTCGTTCACGATCAACTCCACCGCGCCGGTCCTGCTGGCGATGTACCAGATCGTCGGCGAGCGGCAGGGGGTCGATCCGGCCCAGCTGCGGGGGACGATCCAGAACGACCTGCTGAAGGAGTTCCTCGCCCGCAAGACCTACATCTACCCGCCCGACCCCTCGCTGCGGCTGGTCACCGACACGATCGAGTACTCGACCCGCGAGCTGCCGAAATTCAACCCGATCAGCGTATGCGGGTACCACATGCGCCAGGCCGGTTGCGACGCCGTGCAGGAGATCGCGATCTCGCTCTCCAACGCCGCCACCTACCTGCAGGCCGCCACCGACCGCGGCATCGACGTCGACGCGGTGGCGCCCCGCTTCTCCTTCAACCTCTCGACCATGCGCGACTTCTTCGAGGAGATCGCCAAGCACCGCGCGGCCCGGCGGATCTGGTCCCGGATCGTGCGCGAGCGCTTCGGCGCGGAGGATCCCCGCTCGGCGACGCTGCGGCTCTTCTCGGGCGGCGACGGCACCTCGCTGACCGCCGCCGAGCCGCACAACAACATCATGCGAATCGCCTACCAGGCGCTGGCGATCGTGCTCAGCGGCGCCCAGGCCGTGCACACGATCTCCTGGGACGAGGCGCTCGGCATCCCGACCGAGGAGTCGGCGCTTCTGGCGCTGCGCACGCAGCAGATCCTCGCCCACGAGACCGGCGTCGCCCGCACCGCGGACCCGCTTGGCGGCTCCTACTTCGTCGAGTCGCTCACCGACGAGCTCGACCGGCGCGCCACCGCCCTGATCGAGGAGATCGAGGAGCGGGGCGGCGTCGTCGCCGGGATCGAAGACGGCTCGCTGGAGCAGGCGATCGCCGACTCGTCCTACCGCCAGCAGGAAAAGATCGAGAGCGGCGAGCAGGCGATCGTCGGCGTCAACCGGTTCGCCGAGGAGGAGAAGGAGACCCAGCAGCCGGAGCTGTTCGTGGTCGGCCCCGACGTCCTCGAGCGCCAGCTGCGCCGGCTCCAGCGGGTCCGCGACTCGCGCGACCAGGAGCAGGTCGACGCCTCCCTGCAGCGGCTCGTCGCCGTTGCCTCCGGCGACGAGAACGTGATGCCGGCGATCCTCGAGGCCGTCCGCGCCTACGCGACGGTCGGCGAGATCTCGCGGGCGCTCGGCTCCGTGTTCGGCTTCCACCGCGCCTCGAGGGTTGTCTGATGACCGCGATCCCCGCCCTCGCCCTCGACCACGTCGGCGTCGCCGCCCCCTCGCCGAGCTCGCCGCTGGCCGCCGCCCTGGACGGGATCGGCGCGAGCAAGCGGATGCCGAGCGGGGTGGAGATCGCCCGCTTCGGGCCGGGCCGGGCGCTGGAGCTGGTCTGGCCGTACAGCGAGCCGAGCCCGATCGCCGGTTTCCTCGCCAAGCGCGGCCCCGGGCTGCACCACGTGGCGCTGCGGGTCGACGTGCCGCTCGGCGAGCTGGTCGGCGAGCTGGGCGAGGGTGGCATGCGGGCCACCGGCCCGGTCGAGCCGTCCGCCGACGGCCGCCCCTCGGTCTTCCTGCACCCGGCCTCGACCGGCGGCGTCCTGGTCGAGCTCGTGGAGGGCCCGCCGCGATGATCCTCGACTCGATCGTCCGCGGCGGCTCCGTCGTCCTGCCCGAGCTGCACGAGCCGCTGCGCGCCGACGTCGCGATCCGGCACGGCCGGGTCGCGGCGCTGCTCGAGCCGGGCCACGGCCTGACCGCGGAGCGCGAGTGGGACGCCTCGGAGCGACTCGTCCTGCCCGGCGCCGTCGACCCCCACGTCCACGTCTCCTGGCCCTACCTGGGAGCGCGCACCGCCGACGACTACGCGACCGCCAGCCTCGCCGCGGCCAGCGGCGGCACCACCAGCTTCATCGACTTCGCGATCGAGGGCCGCGAGTCGCCGCTCGCCGCGGTCCAGGCCCGCCGCGAACAGGCCGAGGGGGCGAGCGCGATCGACTTCTCGCTGCACTGCGTGGTCAGCAGCGCCGAGCCGCGGATCCTGCGCGAGATGGCCGAGGTGGTCGAGGCCGGCGTCACCTCCTTCAAGCTCTACATGACCTACCGCCGGCGCGGTCTCGCGGTCGACGAGAAGACGCTGCGCACGGTCGCCGCCCGCGCCGCCGAACTGGGCGCCGTCGTCGGCGTCCACGCCGAGGACGCCGATATGGACGACGCCGGCACCGCGCGCATGCAGGCGGCCGGCAACGGGGCCGCCCGCTTCCTGCCCGACGCCAAGCCGCCGCTGGCCGAGGCCGAGGCGATCGCCACCGCCGCCCGCGCCGTCAGCGAGGCGGGCGCCAGGCTCTGGATCCTCCACCTCTCCAGCGCCAAGGGGCTGGAGGCGGCGCTGCGGGCGCGGGCGGCGGGCGGCCAGCCGGCCGCTCTGGAGACCTGCCCGCAGTACCTCCTGCTCGACCGCGACCGCCTCGACGCCCCGGACGGCCAGCGCTTCCTCTGCAGCCCGCCGCTGCGCGAGGCCGACAGCCAGGAGGCGCTCTGGGGGGCGGCGGCGAACGGCCAGATCGACTGGATCGGCACCGACCACTGCCTCTTCCTCAAGGCGCAGAAGGATGCCCACGCCGACGCCTTCTGGGACTGCCCCCACGGGCTGCCGGGGATCGAGACCCGGCCCGGCCTGATCCTCAACGAGGGCACCAAGCGGGGGATCGGCGTCAACCGCCTCGCCGAGCTGCTCTGCGCGGGGGCCGCCCGCTGGTTCGGGCTCTACCCGCGCAAGGGCACCCTGCAGCCCGGCAGCGACGCCGACCTGGCGATCTGGGACCCGCGCGAACGGATCCGGCTCGACGAGGGGCAGCTGCACATGGGGGGCGACTGGACCCCCTACGAGGGTCTCGCCACCTGGGCCACGCCGCCGGTGGTCCTGGTCCGCGGCGAGCCGGTGGTCGACCTGGAAGGCGAGACCGTCGGCCCCGGGCACGGCCGCTTCCTCGCCCGGCCCCTTTCCGTCGCGGAGCCGGCGATCAGATGAGCGAGAGCCACTACCCGCTGGAGGGCGTCCGCGTCCTCGACGCGACCCAGTACGTCTCCGGGCCCTACTGCTCGCAGGTGCTGGCAGACCTCGGCGCCACCGTGCTCAAGCTGGAGCGGCCCGGGCAGGGCGACGTCTACCGCTCGCAGGGACCCGTCTTCCTGCGCGGTGAGAGCGTCAGCTTCCTCACCCTCAACCGCGGCAAGCGCAGCGTCGAGATGGACATCACCGACCCCGGGCACCGCCCGCGGTTGGAGGAGCTGCTCGGCGAAGCCGACGTCTTCCTCGAGAACATGCGGCCGGGCACGATGGCCAAGTACGGCCTCGACTTCGAGTCCCTGCACCCCGAGCACCCGCGCCTGGTCTACTGCTCGATCTCGGGCTTCGGCCAGGAGGGCCCGCTGGCCCGCCAGGGCGGCTACGACCTGACGATCCAGGCGCTCTCCGGGCTGATGGCGCTGACCGGGTTCCCCGGCGGGCCGCCGGCCAAGATCCCGGTCGCCGCGCTCGACTTCGGCAGCGCCCTCTACGGCGTGATCGGGATCCAGGCGGCGCTCGCCCAGCGCGGCCGGACCGGCCTCGGGCAGCGCGTCTCCACCTCGATCCTCGAGTGCGCGCTGGCCTGGCTGTCGATGCACATCACGACCTTCGCCGTCACCGGCGAGGAACCGCAGCCGTCGGGCACGCGCAGTCCCTTCTTCGCGCCCTACGAGGCGTACAAGACCGCGAGCGGTTACATCGTCGTCGTCGGCACCGGCGGCAAGGCCGCCTGGGAGACGCTCTGCCGGACGATCGGGCAGGAGCGGCTGATCGACGACCCGCGCTTCGCCGACAACAGCTCCCGCGTCGCCAACGCCGAAGAGCTGCGGGTCGAAATCGAGGCGGTCCTGACCCGCTCGCCGACCGAGCACTGGGAGCACCTCTTCCGCGAGGCGCAGATCCCGCACGCGCCGGTCCAGAAACTCGGCGAAGTGCTCGACTCCGAGCAGGTGAGGGCGCTGCGCTCGCTGGACTCGCTCGAGCATCCCGACGCCGGCGAGGTCCCGATCGTGAGGCTGCCGGTCAACTTCTCGGGCGCCGAGTCGACGACCAGGGTCCCGCCGCCGAGGCTGGGCGAGAACGGCGACCGCGGCCTAGGGTAGTATATGATATATGCGTAGCGCTGACCCTCAACGTCCGCCGCCCGAAGAGAGTCGCCGGCTGGTGCTGCGCAGCGCGGCCGCGGCCTGGGTCGGCCCGGCCGGTTCGCGCGAGCTGCTGCGCGGGGTCGACGTCGAACTGGTCGACGGCCGCGTCGGCGAGATCGGCGCCGCCGCCCCGGCGCGGCGCGGGGAGCGGGAGGTGGACGCCTCCGGGTGGCTCGTGCTGCCCGGCTTCGTCAACGCGCACCATCACCTCTCCCAGCACCTGACCAGGGCCTGCTCGGTCGGCGGCGACCTGATCGACTGGCTGACCGAGCTCTACCCGCGCTGGTCGCGGATGGACGCCGAGCTGGCCTATGCGGGGGCGCGGGCCGGGATCGCGGAACTTCTGCTCAGCGGCGTGACCACGGTCAGCGACTTCACCTACTTCTACCCCCGCGGCCAGGCCCGGATCTTCGACGCCCAGGTCGCCGCCGCGGCCTCCCTGGGCTGCCGCTTCCACCCGATCCGGGGTGGGCTGGCGGAGCTCGAGGCCGCGGTGGGGGACCGCCTCGACGACCGAATCGACGCGGCGCTCGAGTCGCGCGACGAACTGCTCGCCGAGATCGAGCGGACGGTCGCCGCCCACCACGACCCCAGCCCCGAGGCGCGCTGCCGGGTCGGCGCCGGCCTCACCGAGAAGGCCTACCACGACCCCGGCCTGATGACGGAGATGGTCGAGCTCGCCGAGCGCGACGACCTCCGCCTGCACACCCACCTGCACCCGCGCGCCGACGAGCGCGAGCTGGCCCGCACCGGGGCGCACGAGGGCGCGGTCGAGTACCTGCGCGAGACCGGCTGGTGGAGCGAGCGGCTCTGGGTCGCGCACGGGACCCAGCTGCTCCCGGGGGAGCTCGACTCGATGGCCAAGCACCGGGTCGGCCTCTGCACCTGCCCGAGCTCCAACGCGCGCTTCGGGATGCCGATCGCCCCGGCCCAGGAGCTGCACCTGCTCGGCGGCCACGTCGCGGTCGGAGTCGACGGCGCCGCTTCCAACGACGCCGGCGACTTCGTCGCCGAGTGCCGCCTGACCTGGCAGATGCAGCGCGTCCGCAGCGGCTCCGGCCCGAGCGGCGGCGGGCCCTCGATCGCCGAGGTCCTGGAGTGGGGGACCGCCGGCGGCGCCGCCGTCCTCGGCTGGCCCGAGATCGGCTCGCTCGCCCCCGGCAAGCTCGCCGACGTCGCCTGCTTCGACCTCTCCGCGCTCGACTACGCCGGCGCCGAGGACCCGCTCGACGCGATCCTCCTCTGCGGGATCGGCCGCCGCCCCGCCTTCGTCGCCGTCGCCGGCGAGCCGGTGGTCGAGGAGGGCCGCCTGCTGAGCGCCGACGAGGCGGAGATCGCCCGCGAGGCGCACCTGGCCGCCTCCCGGCTGGCGGGGTCGGCGGCATGACCGCGGACCTGCTCCTGCATGGCGCCGACTGGGTGGTCCGCTCGGCGGCCGAGAAGCTGCGCGACGGGGCCGTCGCGATCGCGGGCGAGCGGATCGCGGCGGTCGGGTCGAGCGCCGAGCTCGAGGCTCGCTTCCCCGACGCCGAGCGGATCGACTGCCGGGGAACGATCGTCTCCCCGGGCCTGGTCAACCCACACAACCACGTCTACGAGATCCTCGGTCGCGGGCTGGGCAAGGACATGACCACCGAGCAGTGGCTGCGGCGGCTCGTCTACCCGGTCAACGCGGCGCTCGACGACGAGGACTTCTACTGGGGGGCGGTCCTGGCCTGCGCCGACGTGATCGCGGCGGGCACGACGACGATGGTCGAGCAGCTCACCAACCTGGCCCGCTTCCACGCCGACGCCGAGCTGCGCGCCTTCCGCGACTGCGGCCTGCGGACGCGGGTGGCGCGCGCCTCGAGCACCGACTCGACGATCGACCCGCGGGAGAACGGCGACCCCGACGAGGAGGTCGCGGCGACCGCCGCCTACCTGGAGCGCTGGGCCGGCGAGGAGATGGTGCGGCCCTGGGTCGGGCCGAGCGGGATGTTCTCCTGTGACCCCGACACGCTGGTGCGGCTGAAGCGGCTGGCGAGCGAGCGCGGGGCCCGCTTCGCGATTCACCTCAGCGAGACTCGCGAGCAGCTCGAGCTGGCCCGCGCCAACGGCTACAGCGGCCAGATCGAGTGGGCGCACCGGCTCGGCCTGCTCGACGGGGAGACGGTGGTGGCGCACGCGATCTGGATCTCCCCGGAGGAGATCGAGCTGCTCGCGCAGAGCGGCTGCCACGTCGTCCACAACCCGACCTCGAACATGCTGATGACCTCGGGCGTGGCGCCGGTGCCGGATATGCTCGCGGCCGGCGTGCGGGTGGCGGTCGGCTCCGACGGGCCTTCGAGCAACGATGCGCAGGACATGCTGGCAGAGATGAAGATGGCGAACCTCCTGCAGCGCGCGGTGACGCTCGACCCGACCGTGCTCGACGCTCGCACCTGCTGGGCGATGGGCACCGAGGCCGGCGCCGCGGCGGTCGGCCACGAGGGCGAGCTGGGCCGGCTGGAGCCGGGCTGGCTGGCCGACGTCACCGCCTTCCGGACCGGGGGGAACCCGGCCATGCAACCGATCTTCGACCCCGTGGAGTCGCTCGTCTACCACGGCAGCGGCAGGGACGTGTGCCTGACGATCATCGCCGGGGAGGTCCGCTACAGGGATGGAGAATTCGTCGACCTCGACATCGAGCAGGCGCTGAGGCACGTGCGGCGCGTGATCGTGCCCAAGGTCGAGCAAACCGTGGGGGAGATCATCCCCAGCCAGATGAACGAGGGGTAGATGAGTCCGAAAACGCTTACCAGTCGAAGTCTTGAAGAAGAGGTCTACGACTCGATTCTCGAGGCGATCGTGAAGGGGGAGCTGGAGCCAGGCTCGCCCCTCGTCGAGGCGCGCCTCTCGGAAGAGTTCGGCGTCAGCAAGACGCCGATCCGCGAGGCCCTGATCCGGCTCAAGCGGGACGGCCTGGTGGAAAGCGCGCCGCACCACCGCAACCGCGTCACGACGCCGCGGGAGGACGACGTCAGGCAGGCCTGCGAGGTGCGCGACTGGATCGAGTCGCAGGTCGCCGCGCGCTGCGCCGAAGCCGGCGACGAGGCCGTGATCGAGAGGCTGAGGGGCAGCATCTCGACTGCGGAGAAGGCGCTGGACAAAAGGGACGAGGACGCCTACCTGCAGGCGATCCGCCAGTTCTCCGACATCCTCGTCGAGGCGCACGGCAACCGCTACGCCTCGCGGGTCCTCGACACGATGAACAACGTCCTCTCGTTCATCGCGAGCCTCTCGCGCGGGACCGCCGGCCGCCGCGAGCGCTCGATCGACGAGCACAAAGCGATCTTCGACGCGATCAGCTCGCAGAACCCGCGGGCCGCGGCCGAGGCGACCAGCCGCCACCTGCGCAGCATCGAAAAGGACAGCCTGCAGAAGCTGGCGGCGAGGAACGAGAAATGAACGCGGCGAGCGCGGAGGTCTTCACCGTCGGTCGCGAGGAGCTGCGCCAGGAGCTCGCCGCCGACCTCAGCCGGGGCGGCTACGTCTACCGCGAGAGCGGCGGGGACGAGGCCGCCGACCGCTACTTCGAGAAGCACCTGGTGCTCTCGCGACCCGGCCTGCTGACCCGCTCGGCCCGCCTGCTCGCGGACCTGGTCCCGGCCGAGACCGAGCGGATCGCCGTGGTCGGCGTCGCCGCCGGGACGATCGCCACCGCGCTCTCCCAGCAAACCGGGATCCCCCTGCTGCTCGGGCGCCAGGCCGGCGACGGCAGCGTGCGCTTCGATGGCGAGCGCTACACCGACGTCAAGTGCGTGCTGCTCGAGGACGTCGTCTTCACCGGCAGCCAGGCGCTGCTCGGGGCCGAGGCCCTGGCCGCGGTCGAGGCAGCGGTGCTCGGCGTCGTCTGCCTGCTCGACCGCGAGAGCGGCGGTGCCCAGAGCCTCGCCGAGGCGGGCTTCCCGCTGCGGGCGCTGTTCCTCGAGGGCGAGCTGCTGCGGCTCGCGCGGGAGGGATCGTGAGCGGCGAGGTGGCGGAGC
>Ga0210085_1000097_pt1 | contig 38301 bp, 41 predicted proteins | sample China_Galinas_PW_5_FD_184866 | JGI IMG/M metagenome (GOLD analysis project Ga0210085, IMG submission 184866) | Wetland microbial communities from San Francisco Bay, California, USA, that impact long-term carbon sequestration - China_Galinas_PWC_D1... | ecosystem: Environmental > Aquatic > Marine...
TTCTAAGCGATCCTCATCCCGCACAGATTGAGGAGCGCAGTCCTCCTTGATTTGTGCGGGACGCCTCCCTCTGTCTCACCCCGGATAGGTCGGAACGCTTCTCCTGAGAGAAATCGGGACGTAACAACACGACAACACTCGATACGGGTGGGTGGTTAGCCCTTACGAGAGATCCTCTATGATCCCTCCCCGACCGGGACTTTCACCCGGCAAGAAGCGCCAAGCTTCGCTTGGCGCACCAACGATTAGGTCGATGCAACCCCTTGATCGTTGGGCCTCCTACGTCGGCCCAACCTACGCGTGAATCCGATGGATCGGCGAATCATTCCAGCATCCTCTCCAGCTCCTTCCGCCCCTCGGCGATCTCCTCCTCCAGCTTCGCCAGCCGCGTCAGAATCTCCTGCGGCGCGTCGTGCTCCACTGCCTCATACTCGACCTCCTTGTAGCGGTTGATGGAGAGGTCGTAGTCGTTGCCGGCGATCTCGTCCTTCGGCACCAGGAAGCTGCGGTCGGTGCGCTTGCGCTCCGCCTCCGCCCAGTCACCGGCTCGATACGCCTGCCAGCGGGCGAGGATGTCGGGCAGGTCGCTCTTGTCCGGCTGCGGGGTGCGCCTGTCGTCGAGCGAGAAGCCATCGGCCTGCATGTCGTAGAACCAGACCTGGTCGGTGCCGCCGGCCCCGGAAACATCCAAACGGTTGGTCTTGGTGAACAGCAGGATGGCGGTGGAGACCCCGGCGTAGGGCTTGAACACGCCTGAGGGCATGGAGACGACGGCATCGAGCTTCTGGTCCTCGATCAGGATCTTGCGCAGAGCCTTGTGCGCCTTGCTGGAGCCGAACAGCACGCCGTCCGGGACGATGACGGCGGCACGTCCGCCCGTCGAAAGCAGGCTCAGGAACAGGGCGAGGAACAACAGCTCGGTCTTCTTGGTCTTGACGATCTGCAGCAGGTCCTTGGCGGTGGACTCGTAGTCCAGGCTGCCGGTGAAGGGCGGATTGGCGAGGATCAGACTGTACTTCTCTTCGTCGTGCTCGCCCGGTCCTGATCCGCTTGGGCCAGGGAATCCTTGTAGCGGATGTCCGGGCTCTCCACACCGTGCAGCAGCATGTTCATGCTGCCGATGCGCAGCATGGTGCTGTCGAAGTCGAAGCCGTGGAAAGGTGCCCCCGTTGAACTTGCGGCGGCTCTCCTCGTTCTTGTAGATGGCCTCCGCGTGGTGGGTGCGCAGGTACTCCGAGGCGGCGATCAGGAAGCCGGCGGTGCCGCAGGCCGGGTCGCAGATCAGGTCCTTCGGCACCGGCGCGGTCATGTCCACCATCAGGCGGATGATGTGGCGCGGGGTGCGGAACTGGCCGTTCTACCCGGCGCTGGCGATCTTGCCGAGCATGTACTCGTAGAGGTCGCCCTTGGTGTCGCGGTCGGCCATGTCGATGCCGTCGAGCTGGTCCACCACGTTGGCCAGCACGCGGGGCGTGGGCATCATGAAGAGGGCGTCCCTCATGTGGTGGGAGTAGGTCGAGTCGCCCTCGGCCTCCGTTCCGCCCCCACTGTGACCAAGGCTCCCCAGGGTCTTGATGAAGGGGAAGACCTGATCCTTGACCGTGGTGAATAGCTGCTCCGGGGCGGTCTCCTTGAAGCGCGACCAGCGCAGGCGATCCTGTTCCGGGCCGAAGATCGGCTCCTCGATGGGCTTGCCGGTGCGGGCGGCCTTGCGCTCCCGCAGGGTCTGCAGCTCATCGAGGCGCTTGATGAACAGCAGGTAGGTCAGCTGCTCGATGACGGAGAGGGGGTTGGAGATGCCGCCGGACCACATGGTGTCCCAAATGCGGTCGACCTTGGATCTGATTTCGCCGGTGATCATGAATCGGTTTGTCCTTGCCCCTTGTGACGACTTCCGCGATCGAGTTTTTCGAAGGTGGTCGCTGGTTGTCAATGCCGACCGTAACAGACCACCGTACTGGTTGCATTCGGACTCGGATAGAAGCCACCGCAAGACCGACTGCCCCCACCCTCGCCGCAGTATCAATGACTGCGATTTGGTGGCTTCGGGCTAGACGGGCCTTCAGGGTCACCCGGTGACCGACATGAAGAATCCAATTGCGGGCACCGAGCTTCAGCGTCGTATAGGGTCTCCCACGCCCTCTGTGGCGCGGGCTCTTCCTTTTCCCGTACCTACCACTCGATAAAGCCTCGCCAGAATGCTACTTCCTCGTCTGCAGGCTCAACGTCGGACATCGGGATTGTCTCTTTCGATTACCTCGCAGAGACATGCGGGAGCCCCGCTGATTCCTGCTCGGCAAGCTCACTCAACACTCGCCTTGCGGACACATCCATCACGGACAGGCTGATCTTCACCGCGCCGAGGGCATCGCGGACGTACTGCAAATCGTCGCGTAGCCCGGGATCCAGGTCCTGCAGCCCCATCGCATGCTTTAATTCTGTGTCGATGTTTCGTACGCCGCGGTCGGTGTCTTGCATGACGGACAAGGTCTGCAGGAGCCAATCCGGGATGTTGCTCGTTGAAATCTTGTTGCTGTCCATGGTTTCGATCCACGCGATGTTGAGTCAGAAGAAATCGGGGGAGGCGGCAGGAGGAGACACAACTATCCGCCGAACACTCCTGCCGCTTCTCGCCGCACCGTCGGCGTCCAACCAAGCCCGGCAGGCCAACAACCCGGCGTTGCGCCCAGAATAGTCGCGTCGGATCGAGGCACGCTTGACCTTTCTTGCCGTCTTGTTGGCCGAGCAGGACAGATTGCGCAACGAGCCGGTACTGGAACCGCAATCCTGTAAGAGGCGTTTGTCGGTGAGTCAAACGACAGGAAATCCATCGGAGATCGCGTCGCCATATGCGCATCCGATGCTTGACAAAACCTGCCATCTCCACGAACCTCGGTCTCGATGTCCGGAACCGCCCTGGCAACCGCCATCCATCCCCTGTGGTCCCTGCTCGAAAAGTACGGGCAGGACCCCGAACCGCTGTTCCGCAAGGCCGGGATCGACCCCGTCTTGCTCAAGAACCCGAATGCCCGTCTCCCCGTACCGGCCTGCAACGCGGTTTGGCTGCGGGCGAGCAGCCGGATCGCAAATCCCTGCTTCGGGGTCGAAGCCGGCGAGCACTGGCACCCGTCCATGTTCGGGGCGCTGGGCTTTGCATGGCTCGCAAGCACGAGCCTGCGTACGGCGCTGGGGCGATTGGAGCGCTACATGGATCTGGTGCTGGAGCGCGGCACGGTGGGGGTCCGCGACGGACGCGGCGGGGACGTAACGGTCACTTCGTCCTACCAGGGGAGCCCCTTCACCCTGCCGCCCCTGGCCGACGCCATGCTCTCTTTGCTGCTCAGGCTGTGCCGTCTCAATGCGGGCGACGCCCTCAATCCCAAACGGGTCACCCTGTTTCACTCGGCTCCCTCCGACACCGGTCCTTACTACACCTGCTTCCGCTGTCCGGTGGAGTTCGAGGCGGAGCACGACAGCTTGACGCTCGACAAGAAGGTGGTCGACGAACCACTGCCGAGCGCCAACCCCCATCTCGCCCAGCTCAACGACCAGGAGATCGTCCGCTACCTGGCGCGACTCGGTCGTGATCGTGTCTGCGACCGGGCACAGGCCACGATCATCGAGCAGCTCGCCTCGGGCGGGGTATCGGCGGACAAGGTGGCTCAGGCGCTCCATGTCAGCACCCGCACGCTGCACCGGCAGCTCCAGGGCGAGGGAACATCTTTCAAGGGACTTCTGGAGGAAACCCGGCGCAAGCTTGCGGCGACCTACCTGCAAGATGAGGACATCAGCCTGACCGAGATCGCCTTCATGCTCGGCTTCTCCGAGCCGAGTGCATTCACCCGCGCTTACAGGCGCTGGACGGGGCAGTCTCCGAGCGAGGCCCGAGAAGAAACAGGAGCTACTGCGTAGGCGTTAGCTGAGCTCCCTTCGCGCACGACTCTGCAGCACAGCCTTATTGGTCAAAATTTCGAACGGGTACGGACTTGCCCGCTACCCGGTTCAGGGCAGGTGACGCGCAAGCTTTCGGAAAAGGCGGGAGCTTCTTGCTCCCGACTGGGGCGCCAGAGTCCCTGGCTTCAAGTGTTGGTTTTGCTCCACAAGTCCTTGATCGCTGCAACGACTTTGTCTTGTAAGAGCTTCGCCCAAGCCGGCTGCGGCATATTCCAGCCGATGAGGATACCGACGCAAATCCAGAAAAGGATCGCCCACATACTTCACTCCCAGGCGGCTTACCGCCGTTGATCAGAAAGCGGCTGCACCCAACCGCTCGCTGCTGATGCTGAGAGGATGATGCCATAACCACTCCGAGTTACCATCCCCTTGTTTGGCTAGACCACCCGAGCCATGTGGAAATTCCCTCGACAGAAACCGTGCCGCTTTTGGGCAGGATGGTCGATAATCTGGGCATCGCCCGCGCGAATCCGAGGCGTTCACCGTAACAAGAATCAAGAGGAAGACCCATGTCCGAAGAAGGCCGTTTCACCATCCACCTGGAACAGCAAGAAGATTACCAGATGAACATCCGGTTCGACTGGGAGAAGGCGGTGGACCTTCTCGTGGACGAGCCGCCCCCCTTGGGTGGAGCAGCCGGTCCGAACGCCGCCCGTCTGGTCGCTGCCGCCGCCGCCAACTGCCTCAGCGCCAGCCTGCTGTTCTGCCTGACCAAGCAGGAGCCGCCTGCGAACAGCGTGCGGACCGAGGCCACCGCAATCATGGTCCGCACGGAGAACAAGCGCTTGCGCATCGGCGGAATGGAGGTCAGGCTGGTCATCAGCGACGAGCTGGCCGGCTCGAATAAATTCCCCCGCTGCAAGGACCTGTTCGAGGATTTCTGTACCGTGAGCGCCAGCCTCCGCAACGGCATACCCATCAAGGTCTCGGTGGAGGACGAGAAAGGGCAGGTGCTGCACACCTCAGAGTAAAGAGAATGGACCTCGACGGAATTCCGGATGCCTGGTGCGCACGCGGCTTCAGCTGCGATATCTGGACCGATCCGCCGGGCCAGACGTGGGCGGACTTCGTGCATGCGGTCGACGAGTTGGTGATGCCCATCGAGGGGGTGGTCCAGCTCGAGATGCAGGGCCGCACTTTGCGCCCGGCGATCGGAGAAGAGGTCTTTATCCCCGCCGGCGTGGCCCATACGGTCCGCAATCCGGGCCGCAGCCGAAGCCGCTGGTATTACGGCTACCGCAGGCGTTGACCATTTGACAGGGGTAGTCCGATGCGCGCGATCCTCTTCGACCTTGACGGCGTTTTCTACCAGGGCGACTCCCCGATCCAAGGGGCCGTCCAGGCCCTTGACTGGGTGCGCGCGCAAGGGATCCGGCACCTCTTCCTCACCAACACCACGTCGCGCCCACGCAGCGCTATCGCCGAGAAGCTGGGGCGCATGGGTATCCGGGTCTCCGAGGACGAGATCCTGACGCCTCCGGTCGCAGCATTGGCCTGGCTGCGGGAGAGGGGTGTGACCGATCTGGCCCTGTTCGTGCCGGAGGCGACCCGGGCCGAATTTGCCGGTATCCACCTGTTGGCCGAGGATGCGGAGAGCGGGGCCGGCGCCGTCATCCTCGGCGACCTGGGGGCCGGCTGGGACTTTGCGACTCTGAACCGGGCCTTTCGCCTGCTCATGACAGAGCCCCACCCACACCTGATCGCCCTCGGCATGACCCGCTACTGGCGTGCCCCCGATGGCCTGCGCTTGGACTGTGCGGCTTTCGCCATGGCCTTGAGCCATGCCACGGGGATCGAGCCGTTGGTGCTGGGCAAGCCGGCGGTTCCCTTCTTCGAGGCGGCGCTCCGGACCCTGGGTGCGTCCGCTGGAGACACCCTGATGATCGGCGACGACATCCGCGGCGACATCGGCGGGGCTCGGGACGCTGGCGTTGGCGGCATCCTGGTGCGCACCGGCAAATTCCGGCTCGACGACCTCAAGGGTGATATCCGTCCGGTCGCCGTGCTCGATTCGATCGCCGACCTGCCGCGGTGGTGGCAGGCCCACGGAATGACGGCCTGACTCGAAGTATCGTTCCCACAGGGTGTTGACCCGGCCTCACGCCTGGTAGACGGGATAATCTGTGAAGCCCACCTCATTGCCGCCATAAAAGGTGTCGCGGTCCGGCTCGTTTAGGGGCCAACCCATTTCCAGCCGCATCGGCAAATCCGGGTTGGCGAGATAGGAAACGCCGAAGGCGATCAGGTCGGCCACTCCCTCATCGATGGCGGCCTTGGCGCGTACCGCATCATAGCCACCGCACAGGATGATGGGTCCGCTGAACGCGGTCCGCAGTTGGGGGATGAGGCCCTCCGGGATGGCCGGGAGGCCGAAGGTAGCCTGGTCGTTGATGTGAAGGTAGGCAATACCCCGGCGATCCAGATCCGTCGCCAGGTGGAGGAAGGTCGCCTCCATCTCCGGGTCTTCGGGCATCGCGTTGAAGCGCCCGTTGGGGGAGATTCGCACACCTGTGCACTCCGCGCCGATTGCGTCGGCCACCGCATCGACCGTCTCCAGCAACAGGCGGCAGCGGTTCTCGACCGAGCCCCCGTAGATGTCGTCGCGCTCATTGACCCGCGAATTCAGAAACTCATCGAACAGATAGCCGTTCGCCCCATGGAGCTCCACCCCGTCCATGCCCGCCTCCAGGGCATTCCACGCTGCTTGAACGAATGACCGCTCGACGCGGGCGATACCATCGGCATCCAAGGCTCGAGGACGGCTGATCGGCACGTAAGCGGGCTGCCCCCCCTCGTCGTAGGCGAAGCAGACGGCACCTTCCGGCAGCTCATCGGTGGGTCCCTCGGGGGCTCCCCCCTCCGGCTGCAGGCTGTGATGGGAGATGCGCCCCGTGTGCCAGATTTGGACAAAGATCCGACCTCCTTCCCGATGCACCGCCTGGACCACCTGGCGCCAACCCGTGATCTGCTCCTGGGTATAGATTCCCGGTGTCCAGAGATAGCCGCGAGCCGAGTCAGATACGGGTACACCCTCGGTGACGATCAGCCCGGCGGTGGCGCGCTGGGCATAATATTCGGCCATCAGAGCCGTCGGCACATCGCCCTCCGCGGCGCGGCAGCGGGTCATGGGCGCCATGACCATCCGGTTCCTCAACGGCAGGGATCTCAGGTCGTAGGGTTGGAACAGCTTGTGACTCATCTCGCTTTTACCTGTTCGACTGTTGGGAGCTTTGTACAATCCTGCCGGCGCGGGCAATTCAGGAATCCTTGCTCGATGCCGACCCAGCGGGCTCGGCAACCAAACACGATAGATCTCCCGGGCCGGTCCTGCCACCTCTGGCGCCACCTGGCGCAGATAGTCCGCGCTGCCCGCGGCCGCGGCGGCGAGGGCCTCGCGCAGCGGACGCCAGCGTTCGCCGGCCTCGCCGGCGTCCAGCAGGTCACGGGCCTCGGCGGCCCGACCCGAACGCACGACCTCCTGGAACAGCACCAGGAGGTCGTCCCAGATCGCCTCGTGGAAGGTCTCGTCACCCTCGTCGACGAGGCGCTGGATCAGCGGGGCGGCGGTGGGCCAGTCACCTAAACGGACCAGGATGCAGGTTAGGGTATGGGCACAGGTCAGATCCTTTGGTGCGAGCGCCAGCGCCCGTTCCGCCAAGTCTCGGGCCGCGTTCAGATGGGGGCCCTGTTGGTAGAGTAGCCAGGCGAGTGCGTCGTATGCGCTAGCGAATTCGGGATCGATATCAATGGCGCGGCGGTACGCCTGCTCAGCCTCCTTGTAGCTGGCGAGATGCTCCTGTAACAGGCTGCCGAGGTTGATCCACGGGTAAGCATCGCCCGGGTCAATCTCGATGGCGCGGCGATAGGCCCACTCGGCCTCGTCATAGCGGGAGAGAGCGTGGTGGAGAACGGTGCCGAGGCCGTTCCACGCGTAGGCAGAGTTCGGATCGATCCCAATAGCCCAGCGATAGGCCTGCTCCGCCTCGTCGTGGCGGGCGAGGTACTGCGTGAGCAAGTTGCCAAGGTTATTCCAGGGGTAGGCAGAGTGCGGTTCAACCTCGATGGCGTGGCGATAGGCCTGCTCGGCCTCGTTGTAGCGGGCAAGATGACCCTGCAGCAGGTTACCGAGGCCTATCCACGGGTTTGCACGGTTCGGATCGATCTCGATGGCACGGCGGTAGGTTCGCTCGGCCTCGTCGTAGCGATCGAGGTGGGCGTGCAACAAGCTGCCCAGATTGTTCCACAGGCGCGCATCCTCTGGATCAATCTCGATGGCATGGAGGTAGACCTGCTCAGCTTGGTCATAGCGAGCGAGATATTCGTCGAGCTGGTAGGCACGGAAGAACCATGCCTCTGCTGTATCGACTCGGGAGGCGGCCAGGGCCGCCAGGGCCTCTTGGGCATGTTCCGATCCCGTATCCCCGCGGTTCAGCCAGGCCATGGCTAGGATATCGGGATCGTCCAGCCGCTCCACTGCCGCGGCGGCACCCGCGGTGTCCTTGCCGTCCTCCATGTCGCCCTCGGCGATTGCCCGATAGAGACCGGCGGGATCGATGCCGAAGCGCTTTTCCAGATGCACGTAGTCGTCGGCGAAATCCTTTTGTCCCTCCCACCACTGCTCCGCGGACAGGGTCGCCGCCTGCTCGGTGATAGCGCGCTTGTCGGCTAACGAAAGGATCGGGTTACCCAGCAGCCGCAGCAGGAATGCCTCTCGGTCCAGTTCCACACCCGCCGTATCCAGTGCCGCCGAGATTCGCTCGCGCGCCTCTGCCAGGATCTGCAGGCGCTCCGTGCGGGTGGCAAGTCCCGCGTCCTCTCCGCGCAGATCCATAAGCTCAGAGAGTCGGCGGCGGATCTCGCCGCCGTCTACTACTAGGCCGCGCAAGCCATGGGTCTCCAGGGCCGAGCGCAAGGGTGCTTCGTCAATGCACTGGGCCAGGGCTAGGCTGTACTCGGCTTGGCGCTGTCCGTCGCGTCCGGAGTGCCCGGCCAGACCGAGCTGTTCGCGGGCGCGCAAACGCAGCTCGTCGGGGGTGTAAAAGATGCGCAGGAAGCGTACCAGCCAGGTGAGTCGGCGGCGTAACCGGCGGCTGGCTCGCATCAGGTACCAGATGTTGAAGAAGCGCTCGGCGAGCTGAAACAGAGCGCGCTTGCCCCGGAAGGGGGCGGTCTTCTCCACTACGCCCTGGTCCTGCAAACGCTTGAGCTGGGCCGAGACCAGGTTGACCTCCCAGCCCAGGCGGTAGGCCAGCATCCGGGCGCTTGCCGGGTCCCAGTTCAGGGCCATGGCGTCCACGAGGCGCTGGCCGAGCTCGGACAGCTCTTCGAAGCGGGCTTTGTAGAGGGGCGTGACCCGGTCCAGCAGGCCCTCCAGGTCGGTGCGCACGTCGCCGGACGGTCCCTGGGCGAGCACCCCGTAGAGCAGCACCGTAGTGCGCGGGTTGCCGCCGGTCAGGGTGTGTAGGGTGCGAATCCGCGCCGGGTCCCGTTCCACGAGCTCGGCTACGGACGGGGTATTTCCCAGCTCTGAGAGACGGATCAGGGTGGCGCGAAGCTCCTCCTCGGTGAATCCCTTGAGCTCGTCGATGCGGAAGAAGTCGTAAAAGGCGGCGTCGTATCGATAGCTGGCCTCGATGGCGCAGGCACTGGCGGAGAACACCAGGAGCTCCGGGTGGGATTGCAGGGCTTCGCGCAGGGCCCAGTCTTCGTCGCGCAGGCGTCCGAGGATGAGGTCGGTGTTGTCGAGCAACAACAGCAGGCGCCGGTCGAGCCGGCGGGCGCGCTCCAGCAGCGCCTGGAGCGGGGCGGCGGCATCGGCCTCGGTCTGGCTCAGGGACTCGATCTGGGCATCCAGCTCGTCGGCCTGTTCCTGATGACCCGCCCGTTCCAAGGCATCACCGAGGGCGTCGAGACAGTTGAGCCAGAGGTCCGCGAGTCCAGCAATGTTGTACTGCTCCTCAGGGAAGGTCAGGGGTAGCCAGGTCGCGGACAGCTCCGAGTCCTCGTCTATTGCGATGGCCAGACGCCGTAGCAGACTGGTCTTGCCCATCCCTCGCTGGCCGAGGATCAATCGGTGCTGGGGAATGGCCCCGGGCCGTTCCCGGCGCAGGTCGGCGAGCATGCGCTCCAGCAAGGGCAGGCGTCCGACGAAGTAGCGTTTGAGCTCGTCGCTGCTCAGCAGGTCCGGGTTGTAGACCGCCACTCCGTGCAGGGCCGGGTCCGGCTCGGCCCGGGGCGAGCGGCTAGGCTTCATGGCGCCACCAGCTTGAGCCAATAGCGGCGCAGTAGCTCCATGCGGAAACGCCAGCGCCCGTCCACCATCACCAGATAGCCGTCGCTCTCCAGTACCTCGAGCAGATAGCGCAGGCGCTCCTTGCGCGGCTCGGGGTCCCGGATGTGCTCGGCCAGGGCTTGGGACAGAGTATTGCGGCTCGCACCGGTGGGATCGCGAGCGCACTGGCTGGGCAGGTGCACGGCTTGGTCGTCCTCTGGGCTGCCCAACTCGTCGTGGAGACGCTGGCGCCAGTAGTCGAAGTAGCCCTTGTGGGCAGGGACCAGCAGCTCCTCGAAGATCTGCTCGACCAGAACGGTCGAGGGCTTTGCGCCGACTTCGACCCGGTCCCGTAGGCGGTCGAATAGGATCTGCAGGTAGAGTAGGGCACGGGCCAGCCGATGGCCTCGATGATGGCCTTGCGCACCGGCTTCGTGAGCTTGATGCCTTCGTCCGCGGCAAGGGCGGCAAGGAATCGGTCTGAGGTTTCGCTGTCGAAAGCGCCGAGGGGTGCTGGGACCAGGTCGTTGACCGTGTCCCCGATCCCGTGGCGTGCGGGCACCGTGTCCAAGCCGATGGAGCCAGCGAGGATCCAGCGGATGTCGGCATGGTGTTGCTGGCGCAGATCCCGCCACCAGTAGAGGAAGCCGCGCACCCGCTCCAACCCGTCGTTACGCTTGAGCAGTCCGAGGAGGAACACGGGTACCTCGTCCACGGCGATGAGCCAGCGGCCATCCAGGTCGCCGATGGAGCGGGCCAATGCCTCGCCGAGGGCTCGCCAGTCGGCTGTCTCGCCGGCGGCGAGCTCGATGCCGAGAGGTCGTCCGAGCTTGAGGGACCTGATGCTCGGCAGCAGTCCTTTCAGCGTGCCCTGAACGGACTTGACCAGCGTTGGCTCAGCGGCGGCCAAGGCCTTGGACAGCTCGCGCACACAGGCAAGCTCGTCCGGGCAGGCAGCGAAGCTCAGGGAGAAGGCTCGTAAGCCTTGATCGCCGGCCTCTGCGCAGAGCTTGCGCATCGGAGACGTCTTGCCGATGCGTCGAGGGGCAAGCAGAAGCAGGCTGTCACGGTCGAGAAGGCGCCACATCCGGCGACGCTCGGAATCGCGGTCGAAAAAGTCCTCACCCTCTACAGGGCTTCCAATTACTGTGCGAATGTCCTGTTGTCTTCTGCAATAATTTTTTTGTACAGCTGTGAGAGTGTACAACAAATATGTTTTAATAGTTACGAACAATTGCTTCTGAAGCAACCCGATAGCGTTGAGCTCAGTGCCAAATCGGCATCACCCAAACACAGCCCGGACATTCCCTTTCGGATCCCCACACGTGTCGCTGCAGGTGCATCCAAGGGTTACCGGTTGCTGGTTTCACCCATCGGCGAGCTGTGCCGAGCACTGCTCGATGCTTCCCGGGAATCCGGACTCTTAGATCTGAATCGGCCCGCGCACAACCGAGCACTAAGCGGGCTCGATACTGCGCAAACGGTGATCTGGCGTCGATCGGCCTCTGCAGCTTCAGGCTCGGGGGTGCTGTGCCACAGCCGTCCCGCCCTTCCTCGCGTAGATCCTCTTCTCCGTTGCGACCATATCCAAGGGCACATCCCAGGGGTTCGCGGGCAGTGCCTCCACCCTCTGGCATTCGTGGGCGAGCCCCACCAGCAAGGGTCGGCGCCAGCAGCAGCGTTGGCTGAGATAGGCGAGGGTGCGGTCGTAGTAACCACCGCCCATGCCCAGCCGGTTACAGTCAGTGTCGAAGCCTACGAGCGGAACCAGCAACAGGTCTAGTGCCCAGGGCAGCAGGATGCGCCGGTTGCGTAATCTGGGCTCGGGGATGCCGAAGTGGTTCTTCTCCAGGGGGTCGCCTTGGCTGTATTCCAGAAACCAGAGCTTCCTGTATGGATGAGCCCGGAGTACCGGCAGGAAGCAGCGTTTGTGACGCGCGTGGGCCAAGCGCAAGAGGGGCAGGGGATCGATCTCCCCATCCGAGCTCCAGTAGATTCCGATGCGATGGGTTCGTAGGAATGCGGCCTGCTTGGCCACGGAACGGGCTAGGGCGTGGGAGTTATGGCGCTGCTCGACGGGGCTGAGCAGCCGACGCACGCCGCGCAGGTGACGCCTCAATACACTGGCGGGAATCACGGGAGGGGCGTCAGATAAGGACATCCCCCGCACGTGCCGACGCATGCCTTCGTTCCTGAACCGAGCGGTTCAAGTGGGAGCAGCGGATTCGGCTTCAGGCTTTCCGCTCGCGGCGGACGTGCGCAACAGCCTCATCATTCCTGCCCCCAGGGTATGAATTAGGCTCAAGAAAATACCCAGGCATAAATCGAGCACCGCAGGGGATGTCTGCCTTAAAGGCTATACTGATTCGTCCTGTGCGTCCAGTTGATGTTGCGTGGCCAGAGTATCGCCAAGGCGCTGCTGAAGATCGCCCAGACGACGGTCGAGGTCTTGCTCCCCCTGTGCCTGGCTGTCTTGGAGCTTGATCAGCTCGTAGGTGATATTCAGGGCCGTGATGACGGCGATCCGGTCGGCTCCCACCACGCGCCCGGTTTTGCGGATTTCGCGCATCCGCTCGTCGAGGATACGTGCGGACTCGCGCAGCCCCACCTGTTCGTCCGGCCCGCAGGCCACACGGTACTCCTTGTCCAGGATGCGGACCGTCACGGCAACGGGCTCCTGGCTCATATTCCCTCCTCCATTGATTTCAGGCGTGTGATCATGGACTCCACCCGCCCGCGGGCAAGCTCCGTTTTCTCGATGAGCTCGGCGCGCTCCGCGACCAGATGATCCTGGCGCACGCGTAGCGAGGTGTTCTCTTCTCTCAACTGATGGCAGGTCCGGATCAGCTCGTCCACCTGCCGCTCCAGGGTATCAAGATCGAATGTCGGCACGGAACATGCCTCCCGCGAAGCTGTTCGGCGAACTACTATAGATGGCGCCGGCTCCGGGGTCAATCGATCTCGCGCCGTGCTAAGATGCCTCTTGCCTTTTTCGGTCCCTACTGCGCTTTCCTTTATGCAACAATCGGCTCTGGCGGTCGAATACCAAGAGCTCGACGCTCGGCTGGCCGGCTCGGCGCTAAGCCCGAGTGCTGCTGAGGCCCACGGTATGCTGTGCGCCATGCTCTGCGCAGGTGTGCCAGGAGCGGATGAGTCCTGGATCACCGAGCTGCTCGCCGGCAGGGACGATGCGGATTCCGCGACCGGGGAGTGCCGGCGCTCATTGATGGATCTGGCGGCGCACACCTGCGATGAGATCGCTGGTCCGCGGATGTGCTTCACACCCTTTTTGCCGGATGAGGCGCGGCCCCTGGCGGAGCGGGCACTGGGCCTCTACGATTGGAGCCGAGGATTCCTGTACGGACTGGGGCTTTCGGGCATGGACAGGGTGCGGCTCTCGGAGCAGGGGAAGGAGGCGTTCGACGGCGTGGTTTCCGTCACGCACCTGGACCTCGACGACCTGGACGATTCCGAAGACAACGAGCAGGCACTGATGGAGCTCACGGAGCTGGTCCGGGTGGCGGCCATGCTGGTGTACGAAGAGCAGGGGCGTCCGAGAGGACCGCGCGAATGAAGCCAGCGGAGCACAAGCGGCGGCGGCGGCGCTTGGCCGCTGTTATGGCACCCGGCAGTATGGCTGTTTTCCCGGCGGCGGACGAATCCATTCGCAACCGCGACGTGCACTACCCCTTCCGTCAAGACAGCGATTTCTCCTATTTGACCGGTTTCCCGGAGCCGCAGGCACTGGGGGTCCTGGTCCCCGGCCGTAAGGAGGGCGAGCTGGTGTTCTTCTGCCGTCCACGCGATCCTGAGAAGGAGCTCTGGGAGGGCACGCGAGCCGGCGTCGAGGGCGCCAGGGAGCATTTCGGTGCCGACGAAGCCTACCCCATCGATGAGATCGACGAGATTCTGCCCAAGCTCATGGAGGATCGGGAGCGGGTTTATTATCCGGTCGGCGCGGACCCCGAGCTTGATCGGCGTCTGATGGGGTGGGTCGGGGTGACGCGCGGCAAGGCCCGTGCGGGTGTGCGCGCCCCGACGGAGCTCGTCGCCTTGGAGCGGTTGCTCTCGGAGCAGCGCCTCATAAAGAGCAAGGCCGAGCTTGCGATTATGCGTCGGGCGGCGAACATCTCCGCCGATGCCCATCGCCGGGTGATGCGGATCTGCAGGCCCGGGATGTGGGAGTATCAGCTCGAGGCGGAACTGGTGCAGGCCTGTGCCTCCCGCGGCGGGCGGTTCCAGGCCTATCCCCCGATCGTGGGCAGCGGTGCGAACGCCTGCGTGCTCCACTATGTGGACAACCGGCATCAGCTGAAGGACGGGGATCTGGTGCTGGTCGACGCCGGTTGCGAGCTGGAAGGCTATGCCTCGGACATCACCCGTACCTTTCCGGTCAACGGCCGTTTCACTTCCCCGCAGCGTGAGCTCTACGAGCTGGTGCTCGCGGGTCAGCAAGCGGCGATCCGCAAGGCGGTTCCCGGAAACCGCTGGGATGATCCGCACAAGGCCGCCGTGCGCACCCTGACCGCGGGGCTGGTCGAGCTGGGAATCCTCGAGGGCGGTAGGCAGGCGGTGCCCAAGCTGGTCAAGGAGGAGAAGTACAAGCCGTATTTCATGCACCGCACCGGTCACTGGCTGGGCATGGATGTTCACGACGTCGGCGAGTATAAGGTCGACGGCAAGTGGCGGCGGCTCGAGCCGGGCATGGTCCTCACGGTGGAGCCGGGGCTCTACATCCCGGCGGACCGCACCGAGGTGCCGGAGCCGTATCGCAATATCGGTATCCGTATCGAGGACGATGTCCTGATCACCGGCGAGGGCAACGAGGTCCTGTCGGCCCGGGCACCAAAAGCGGTCGAGGACATCGAGTCCTGGATGAGAGGCGGGTGATGGATGACTATGATTTGGTGATCGTCGGCGGCGGGCTGGTCGGGGGCAGCCTGGCCTGCGCCCTGGCCGGCACCGGTCTGCGGGTGTGCGTCCTGGAGGCGGTTCCGGTCCAATCGAACGAGCAGCCCAGCTATGACGAGCGGGTCATCGCCCTGTCCTGGGGCAGTCGCCGCATCTACGAGGGAATCGGGCTCTGGTCGGCGATCGCGCCGGGTGTGGAGCCGATCCGGGAGATCCAGGTCTCCGACCGGGGCCGGTTCGGTTTCACGCGGCTGGATGGTCGCGAGGAGGGTGTGGATGCTCTGGGCTATGTCGCACCGGCGCGCCTGCTCGGTCGTGCCATCCATGACGGCCTCTCCGGTGTCGAGGTGCTCTGCCCGGCGCGGTTGTCGCGCTTTCGGGTCCAGCCGGATCGCGTCGATCTGGAGATCGACATCGGTGGAGTCCCGAGGTCCATCGGGGCGCGCCTGCTGGTGGCCGCCGATGGTGGGGATTCCGGGATTCGCAAGGACCTCGGCATCGCGGTGCGGGAGCGCGCCTATGGTCACAACGCCCTCATCACGACGGTGACGCCCGAGAGTCCCAGGCCCGGCGTGGCCTTCGAGCGTTTCACCGAGACCGGTCCCCTGGCCTTCTTGCCCATGGCCGAAGGGCGTTACTCCGTCGTTTGGACCGCGCGCGAGGAGGAGACGCCCGGGCTGCTCAGCCTGTCCGACGAGGATTTTCTCGCCGGGTTGCAGCGGCGTTTCGGTTATCGGATGGGGAGATTGGGGCGTATCGGGCGCCGGTTGTCTTATCCGCTCAAGCTGATGCTGGCACGCGAGTCGGTGCGCCCGCGCCTGGTGTTCATCGGCAATGCCGCTCACACCCTGCACCCAGTGGCCGGCCAAGGCTTCAACCTGGGCCTGCGTGACGTGGCGGCACTGGCAGAAGTGCTGGCGGAGGCTGGGCGCGAAGGTGCCGATCCCGGGGGGGAGAAGACTCTGGGCGCTTACCGGCGCCTGCGCGGCCGGGACCAGCGCCTGGTGGCCGCCGCAACCGATGCCCTCGCCCGGTTGTTCGTCAATCCTTTGCTCCCGGTGCGCTTGGCCCGGGACCTGGGCATGCTGGGGCTGGATCTGACCCCCGGCCTGCGCCACCTGGTGGCCCGGCGTTTCATGGGCGTGGGGGGGAGCCTGCCGCGCCTCGCCCGCGGCCTGTCCCTGGAGGACGGACATGGGTAAGCAGTACGTTCAGACGGATATCCTGGTCGTCGGAGGCGGCATGGTGGGTGCCGCCTTCGCCTGCGCCTGTCTCGGACAGGGCCGGCGTGTCGCGCTCCTGGAGACCCGGGAGCCCCGGCGCTCCTGGCCGGCGGGGGAAGTGGACCTGCGCGTGTCCGCCCTCAACCGCGCCAGCCAGCGTATCCTCGAACGGCTCGGCGTGTGGGAGCGGATCCTGCAGCTGGGGGCAAGCCCTTACCGGGAGATGCACGTCTGGGATTCGGTCGGCGGCGGCAGCATCCACTTCGACAGCGCCGATCTCGGCGAGAGGGATCTCGGGCACATCGTGGAGAACCGGGTTATTCAGCTCGCCCTCTGGGAGCACTTGGAGCGCTCGGGCGAAGTCGACATGCTTTGCCCTGCCGCCCTGGAAGATCTCGAGCTGACTCGGGATGCCGCCCTGGTCGACCTGGCGGACGGCCGACGGATTTGTGCACGTCTCCTGGTGGGGGCGGACGGGAGGGAGTCCGGGGTGCGGCGACGGGCCGGCATCGCAATCCGGGGCTGGCTCTACGATCAGCAGGCCATCGTCGCCAATGTGCAGACGGAGGAGTGGCATCGGGAGACTGCCTGGCAGCGCTTCCTGCCCACGGGGCCCCTGGCCTTTCTGCCCCTGCTCGATGGGCGTTGCTCCATCGTTTGGTCGGCCACCGCCTCCCGGGCCGAGAAGCTCCTGGGACTCGGCGACGCGGATTTCCGCGCGCAGCTCGAAGAGGCAATCGACGGCCGCCTGGGGGTAATCGGCGACATCGGTCCACGCGCCGCTTTCGAGCTGCGGATGCAGCACGCCGAGCATTATGTCGAGCCGCGTCTGGCCCTGATCGGGGACGCCGCCCATGCCGTACATCCGCTGGCGGGGCAAGGTGTCAACCTGGGATTCCTGGATGCGGCGGCGCTTGCCGCCGCCCTCGTCGAGGCCGGGCAGAAGCGCCGGGACATCGGTGAGCTCTGGGCCCTGAGGCGCTACGAGCGCGCGCGCCGGGGCGACAACATGCTCATGCTCGCGGCGATGGACGGATTAAAGCGCCTGTTCAGCAATGCGGTGGCGCCGCTGGCGGTCGCGCGCAGCCTGGGTCTGTCGCTCGTTGACCGGGCTGAGCCCGTAAAACAGCTCTTCATGCGCCATGCCCTGGGGCTGGGGGGCGACATGCCGCCCCTGGCTCGGCGCTGATGCGCCGCTTTGCAGCAGCCGCTTTGCAACAATAGCGTGATAAGATTCGACCGCTCAGTGCGCAGCCAGCGGGGATTTTCCGCCATTTCTCTACCCCTTCCGAATTTTGGGCTTGGTCCTGACAACCTTGGTTGGTTAATCTTGGAAGCCGTGGGCGCGGGAAGACCCTGCAACGTCCCGCCGAGGTGAGTGTCCGTGGCCGAGATCCCCGACATTACAGATACCGAGCACTGGATACTGGGGACCACGCTCGCGGAGCGCTACGGTCAGGAGCCAGAGATTCAGCTCGGCGATGCCGAGGTTCGGCTGAGTCCGTCCGATCGGGAGGTCGCCCCTTGCCCCGTGATCCACTGGCGCGACGAGGAGGGCTGCAACTTCGTCGTCTTCAAAACGGGAGACCGCAATTACCGGTGCCAGTTCTTTTATCGCGGCTACCAGCAGTACGGCACGGGGGTGAAGGAGTACGACGACCTGTCCGAGTGCCTGGTCTCTTTGCTACAAGTCCAGGCCGACTATGTCGCGAAAGAACGTGAAGAGATCGAATCCAAGAGACACCCGAGATGAAGCGGCACAACCGCTCCCGGGTGTGATCCGAGCCATCGATCGTTGCTTGGGAGGAGGGGCCGCGATCGAGAAGACACGCACTTGAAACAACTCGAAAAGAGGGGAGCCATGACCGCGAAAAACGCCTTTTATGCACAGTCCGGCGGAGTAACCTCCGTGATCAACGCCTCCGCCTGCGGCGTGATCGAGACCGCACGCCAGCATACAGATAAGATCGCCAACGTCTACGCCGGGCGCAACGGCATCATCGGTGCGCTGACCGAGGACCTGATCGACACCAACCAGGAGTCGGCGGAGAACATCGCCGCCCTTCGCCATACGCCCTCCGGCGGCTTCGGCTCCTGCCGCTACAAGCTCAAGAGCCTGGAGGCCAACAAGCGCGAGTATGAGCGCCTGATCGAGGTCTTCAAGGCCCATGACATCGGCTACTTCTTCTACAACGGGGGCGGGGACTCCGCCGACACCTGCTACAAGGTCTCCCAGCTCTCCGAGGCCATGGGCTATCCGGTCCAGGCCATCCATGTCCCCAAGACAGTGGACAACGACCTGCCCATTACCGACAATTGCCCGGGCTTCGGCTCCGTAGCCAAATACATCGCCACCTCTACCCTGGAGGCATCCTTCGACGTGCGCTCCATGGCGGAGACCTCTACCAAGATCTTCGTCATCGAGGTCATGGGCCGCCACGCCGGCTGGATCGCCGCCGCGGGCGCCCTGGTCGCGGATCAGGGCATCCCGGTGCTGACCCTCTTCCCCGAGGTCGAGTTCGACCAGGACAAGTTCCTGGCCGCCGTCAATACGAAGGTCGACGAGTACGGCTACTGCACCATCTGCGTCTCCGAGGGTTGCCATTGGCCGGATGGGCGCTTCCTGGCCGAGCAGGGTACGAAAGACGCCTTCGGTCACGCCCAGCTCGGCGGTGCCGCGCCGGTGGTGGCCAACATGATCAAGGACGCGATGGGCTTGAAGTTTCACTGGGCCGTGGCCGACTACCTGCAGCGGGCCGCCCGCCACCTGGCCTCCAAGTCCGATGTCGAGCAGGCCTATGCCCTGGGAAAGGCTGGGGTGGAGTACGCATTGCAAGGCCACAATTCCATCATGCCGACCGTGGTGCGCAAGTCCTCGGACCCCTACGTCTGGGAAATCGGCGAGGCGCAGTTGGCCGATGTCGCCAACGTGGAGAAGTTCATGCCCAAGGACTTCATCACCGAGGACGGCTTCGGCATCACCGACAAGTGCCGGGAGTATCTGTATCCGCTCATCCTCGGCGAGGACTACCCGCCCTACCAGAGGGGTCTGCCCAAGTATGTGACCCTGATGAACGCGCCTGTTCCCAAGAAGCTCCCTCCGTTCGAGCTCTGAGGGGATAAAGGGAGGAAGGGGGCGGACAACAACCCCTTCCTCCCGCCTGGCAACCGGGGTCGGTCGGTGACGCTTGACCGGGCACGTGAGATTTTTCTCGAGCAACTGCAGTTCGGCAGCGGCTACAATCGCAATGCCGTACGCCTGCTCTTGGGAGAGGTCCAGCGTGAGCACGGCCGAGCAGCGGTGGATGCCCTGATCCGCGAGCTGGATCTTGAGCAGTCCTTTGGTCTGAAGCCAGGCACCGATTTCTCCGGCGTGGGGCGCTGAGCGGTCGGTCGGCTGGCCGCCGGCGGCTCGGGCCCAGAGCAGGCGCCGCAAGCGTAACGATATCAAGCAACTAAACAGCGTTTTCAAGCAATCAAATGAGGAGTTAGCCCAAATGTTAACTGGTTCAACCCTTGCCCTCCTGTGCGGCCTCGTCGCATTGGGATACGGCATCTGGTCCGTCAAATGGATCCTCGCCCTTCCGGACGGCAACGACCGCATGCGCGAGATCGCCGCTGCGGTGCAGGAAGGTGCCAAAGCCTACCTGAACCGCCAGTACACCACGATCGGGATCGTCGGTGTCATCCTGGCCGCCATTCTCTTTTTTGCTCTGAACTCCTTTACGGCCCTTGGCTTCGTGATCGGCGCCATCCTTTCAGGTGCCGCCGGCTACATCGGGATGAACATCTCGGTGCGCGCCAACGTGCGCACCGCAGAGGCGGCCAACGGCGGGTTGGACGCCGCTCTGCAGGTGGCCTTTCGCGGGGGCGCTATCACAGGCCTTCTTGTGGTGGGCCTCGGCTTGTTGGGTGTTGCCGGTTACTACGTGGTGCTCAACAGCGCGGGAATTCCTCAGAATGAAATTCTCCACGCCCTGGTCGGCCTGGGCTTTGGCGGTTCCCTGATCTCTATCTTCGCCCGACTGGGCGGCGGCATCTTCACCAAGGGCGCCGACGTGGGCGCAGACCTGGTGGGCAAGGTCGAGGCCGGCATACCCGAGGACGATCCCCGCAATCCGGCGGTCATCGCCGACAACGTGGGCGACAACGTGGGCGACTGCGCCGGTATGGCCGCCGACCTGTTCGAGACCTATGCGGTGACCGTGGTCGCGACCATGCTGCTCGGCTCCCTGTTGTTGAACGGGAGCGCGGACGCCGTGGTCTATCCCCTCGTGCTCGGCGGTGTCTCCATCGTCGCCTCCGTCGTCGGCACCTTCTTCGTCAAGGCCCATGAGGGCGACACCAGGATCATGATGGCCCTCTACAAGGGCTTGGCGGTCGCCGGCGCCATCGCTCTGGTGCTCTTTATTCCGGTCACCATGTGGATCGATCCGGCGGCCGGAAGCCACGAATACACCAACTGGAGCATCTACGGCGCGGCCGTTGTCGGCCTGGTCCTGACCGCCCTGATGGTCGTCATCACCGAATACTACACGGCCACCGAGTACAGCCCCGTGCGCCACATCGCCGATGCCTCCCAGACGGGACATGCGACCAACATCATCGCGGGCCTGGGCGTGGCGATGAAGTCCACCGCTGCACCGGTGCTGGCCGTGTGTGCCGCCATCTGGACCGCTTATGAGCTCGCGGGTCTCTATGGCATCGCCATCGCCGCCACCTCCATGCTCTCCATGACCGGCATTATCGTGGCTCTGGATGCCTATGGGCCCATCACGGACAATGCGGGCGGCATCGCCGAGATGGCCGAGCTGGACGAGAAGATCCGTGGCATCACGGATCGCCTGGACGCAGTCGGCAACACCACCAAGGCCGTTACCAAAGGTTACGCTATTGGATCCGCCGGCTTGGCCGCCCTGGTGCTTTTCGCCGACTACACCCACGCCATCGGCGATACACAGCTCGACTTCGGCCTCGATAACCACATGGTCATCATCGGGCTATTCCTCGGCGGCCTGGTGCCCTTCCTGTTCGGCGCCATGGCCATGGAGGCGGTGGGCCGCGCGGCGGGTGGTATCGTCAACGAGGTACGCCGCCAGTTCCGCGAGATGCCTGGCATCATGACCCATGAGCAGAAGCCCGATTACTCCACGGCCGTAGACATGCTTACGAAGGACGCCATCAAGGAAATGATGATCCCGTCCCTGCTGCCGGTGCTGGTACCGGTGGTCGTGGGATTTGTGCTCGGCAAAGAGGCTCTCGGCGGCCTATTGATCGGCACCATCGTCACCGGCCTGTTCGTCGCCATTTCCATGACCGTCGGCGGCGGCGCTTGGGACAACGCGAAAAAGTACATCGAGGACGGCAATCTGGGCGGAAAGGGCTCCGAGGCCCACAAGGCGGCCGTTACCGGCGACACCGTCGGCGACCCCTACAAGGACACCGCTGGTCCTGCCATCAATCCCCTGATCAAGATCATCAACATCGTCGCCCTTCTGATCGTCCCCCTGCTCTAGAGCAGGGGCAAGCGGGTGCTCCCAGGGGGGCGGCTCGCAGCTTGTAATGCGGTGCAACAAAGGCGCACAATTCGAGGCCGGCATTCGCCGGCCTCTTTCTGTGTAGGTGCGATGCGGGTAGCCGGTGCCGCTGGGCCTCGCCTGGTTTTTCGGTAATACTGTCTCCACCTCCCACCCTACCTGCGCTTTTCGCTTTCTGTTTTTGGAGTAATATCGTGAACTTGGATAGAGTCGGTCCGGGCATTAACTTTCCGAACGAGATCAATGTGGTCGTAGAAATACCGGCCCACTCGGATCCCGTGAAATACGAGCTGGACAAGAAGACCGGCGCCATGTTTGTGGACCGTTTCATGAGCACGGCCATGCACTACCCCTGTAATTACGGCTACGTGCCCCACACCCTTTCCAAGGACGGTGACCCAGTGGATGTGATGGTCGTGACCACCTATCCGCTGATCTCCGGCTCGGTGATTCGGTGTCGCCCTATCGGGGTCCTCAAGATGACGGACGAATCCGGCGATGATGCCAAGATCCTGGCGGTGCCGGCCGACAAGCTCTCCCAAATGTACCGCAACATCCAGGACTTTCGCGATATGCCCGCCGTAGTCCTCGAGCAGATCGCCCATTTCTTCGAGCACTACAAGGACCTCGACGAGGGCAAGTGGGTCCGCGTCGAAGGTTGGGGTGGTGTCGACGAGGCGAAGGAGGAGATCCTCGCAAGCGTCCGGATGTACAAGGATGCGCCGGAAAGACCGGCGTTCTGAGGACCTCTTCAGGGACGGGCCACGAAGATAGTCGCCGAGGTTCAACGGCGATTTTCTAACCGAGAAGTCGAGCACCACCTTTGGTGCGCCCTCCCCCCCGGGGCATTTCCCATGAAGGTCTGTATCCTTTCCGACAGTCACGATCATAGGATCCTGCTGGAGGCGGCCGTTGTCCGGGCAAAGGCGGCGGGGGCCGCAGCCGTGCTGCATTGTGGGGATGTCGTTGCCCCCGGCACCCTTCGTTGCCTGGAAAGGCATGGGTTACCTGTGCACGTGATCCACGGAAACAATGTAGGGGATCTCTATACGCTCGGTCGGCTGTCCGCAGATGCGGACAGTGTCGTCCAGTACCATGGTATGGATGCCGGCTTGGAGCTCGGAGGACGGCGGATTTTTCTGGTGCACTATCCGCATTATGCCCGTGCCATGGCGGCAACCGGCGACTGGGATCTCGTCTGCTGCGGTCACAGCCATGAGCCGGCCATCGAGCGTCTTCCGAACATTCGCGGCGATCAGACCCTGGTGCTGAATCCGGGCACGGTCGGCGGTGTCGGCGGAGTCCCGGCGACCTTGATTATCGGGGATCTCGACAGCCTGGAATTCGAGATCCTGGAGCTCGAGAAGGGTATCGAGCGGCAGGTATTTTCCTTGGCCGGGACCTGATGCCCCGACCATGATCGTTCCGCGAGAAGAACCGCGGCACCGAATCCTCGATTCGCAGATCGATTCCCGATGAGCAACCTGGCGCACTTCGACGAATCCGGACGGGCACAGATGGTCGACGTCGGAGGCAAGACGGCAACCCGTCGCATGGCCGTGGCGGAAGGGCTGATCCGCATGAAGCCGGAAACCTTGGCCCTGATACGTGACGGCGGGCACAAGAAGGGCGATGTCCTCGCGGTTGCCCGGGTTGCTGGCATCATGGGGGCCAAGAGGACCTCGGAGCTGGTGCCCCTGTGCCACCTCCTGACTCTGACGAAGGTTGCCATCGACCTTGAGCCCTTGGTGGAGGCACCGGCCATCTATTGCCGTGCGGTCGTCGAGACGAGGGACAGAACCGGTGTGGAGATGGAGGCACTCTGCGCCGTGCAGGTGACCCTCCTGACCATTTACGACATGTGCAAGGCCGTGGACAGGGGCATGTGTATCGAGTCAGTCCGCCTGCTCGAGAAGGCGGGTGGGAAATCCGGTCACTGGCGACGCGGGGACTCGGCTTATGCTTGAGATCCTCGAGGGACGTGCTCCGTGTCTCGGGTAACCACGGATGCCCGACCTGGAGTCTCGCGCACACCGGATCACTCCCTTAATCCCTTTTACCAGCGTGCCCGCTTCATCGGAGCCGCCTCCAGCCTGGATCAGGTGCCGGCGGATATCGGCTGGGAAGTCGCCTTTGCGGGAAGGTCCAATGCGGGCAAGTCCAGCGCCATCAATACGATCTGCCACCAAAGACAGCTCGCGCGGACCAGCAAGACGCCGGGCCGGACCCGGCAACTGGTCTTCTTCGGACTGGACGAAAAGCGACGTCTCGTGGATTTGCCCGGCTACGGTTACGCCAAGGTCTCGGAGGCGGTAAAGCACCAGTGGCAGCGGTTGATGGCCTCCTATCTGGAGCGCCGGGACTCCTTGTCCGGAATCGTCCTAGTGATGGACATTCGCCATTCCTTGACGGCATTCGATCTGCAGATGCTCGAATGGGGCCGGCGGGCGGATCTGGAGATGCTCCTGCTTCTGACGAAGAGCGATAAGCTCAAGCGTGGGGCGGCCCGGCTGGAGCTGGACCGGGTTCGAAAAGCCGTATCCCCCGAGGGAAGGCGTGTCCGGGTCGAGCTGTTCTCGGCCCAGGAGCGATGGGGCATCAAGGAGGTCCAGAGGTTGCTGGACCGATGGCTCGGTGTGGAGCCTTAGGCGATTGCCAGAGAAGAACATACCGGACGGGAGTTCGAAATTTTCGAGCGTCGCTGATCTGAGGGGATGTCTCAGAAAAGGGATGCTTGGACAGGCATGTCCGTCGCGATGGGCGCAGGCGTGACCGGACGCTCCTCTTGGCCCCGGTGTAACCGTTGCGCGAATGCGGCGCAGTCCTTCATGCTTGCCTCGAAGACCTGCAATGTGTCACCGGTCTCCCGTCTTGCGCATAGCTCGGCCAGCGCTTGGCTTAAGACGACGATGCGCACGTCATTCAACGATAGTCGCCGTCCCGCGCTATTGAAGCGGCGAACCTTCGTCTCGGCAGTGGTCCCGGACGCTTGCAGAGCGGCTTCAATGGACACCTTCGGGCGACGGTCGTCTGCTGCCTTGCGGCAGACCATCAGCACATCCAGGTCGTCGGTGATTCTGCCGCGAGCTTCGGCATCGCCACGGACATCTCGGCCTTGACCGGCTGTGCCTGCACCAGCTTGAAGCCGGCGGTCAGGATGGCTGCGGCTACCGAGATCCAGCCGTCCTCGCGGGAGTGGTGGTAGGAAAAAACCAGCAGACCCTCGTCCTTCAACACCCGATGGCACTCGGCGAAGACCGCGGTCAGCTTGTCCGAAAAGCGGCCGGAGTCCGTGTCCTGCACCTCGCGTGGATTGCGAGTCATGTCCTGTGCCTTAGTGGTCTGCCCCGCAAGGGTCGCATGGTGCCAGAGATAAATGAAGTTGCAGTTCGCGAGCTAGGGCTGTATTCGTACCGGATTCTGTACGAGATCAAATCCGATCATCTCGTTGAGATGCTGGCCGTGATCCATAAACGTCGGCATGTCGATCCAGAAGATATTCCAAGAAGCCAAGAACGATTGCATAATTCGTTGCACGTCCCCCATTTCCCCAGAAGCGGGTCAAGGATGGATTCTCAGACTCGGTGGAGCTGTGGGACATCGGGCAGAAGCTCCACGAGGAACAGGTTACCGCGGAGCGCCTGCGGGTCATGGCCGCGTCCGCGCGCTACCCAGCTGGCGAGCTATGCCGGTGAGCAGTGGAAGGTGCTGTTGGGGTACCTCGAGGGCAAGGGAGAACTCTGCCCGCCTCCATAGTAACCGAGTCGCATCGACCATGTGGTTGCGACAAAGTGCTACAGATGCTACGTTGCGGATTATGAACAGAATCATTACCCAACGGGAGCTTCGCAACCAATCCGCGGCCGTGCTCCGAGAAGTGCAAGGGGGGCAGACACTCATCGTGTCCCGCAACGGGGTCCCGGTTGCCGAGCTGAGGCCGATTCAACCGCGCCGCTTTGTGTCACGGGCGATAATCTCCGAAGAAGCGGTACGAGCCCCCCGAATCGATGCCGGCCGGTTTCGTGCTGATCTCGATGCCGTGATCGACCAGTCCGTCGATGGCTGAGCCGACCCGTGGTTTGTTGGATACTTCGGTGGTTATCGACCTGGACCTGGTCGATCTCGAGCTGCTCCCTGACGAATCCGCCATTTCTGCCGTAACGCTCGCCGAGCTGGCGGCCGGGCCGCACGCGACCCAGGACGCGCAGGAGAGAGCGCGGCGCCAGGACCGACTGCAATGGGCGACGGCGACCTGGGATGCGCTGCCGTTCGACATGGATGCTGCGCGAATGTACGGTCGTGCATTCGCCGCCGTTCGATCCGCTGGACGAACCAGTCGCTCCCGACTGGCCGACCTCCTGATCGCCTCCACAGCGGCCGCCAATGGCCTTCCCCTCTATACGAAAAACCCTGCCGATCTCGTTGGCCTCGAGCAGCTTGTGATCGTCAAAGCAGTTTGACTCTTCCCTCACGATGCCTGCAGCTATGCTGCTTGCCTGGTGCAATCTGAACATCTCTCACCTCAGTTTCAGGTTTGTACCTTGACTGAAATGTCCGTTGGCATTAAACCACCTCAGCTGGAGCTGGACAGGCTTCGAAAAGCCGTATCCCCCGAGAGAAGGCGTGTCAGGGTCGAGCTGTTCTCGGCTCAGGAGCGATGGGGAGTCAAGGAAGTCCAGAGGTTGCTGGACCGGTGGCTTGGTGTGGAGCTTTAGGCGATTGCCGGAAAAGAAAATACCAGATTGCACTGGATTTTCGTTCGTCTCCAAGGAGTGACAACGGGCGCATAGTCCAACTATGTGACTGTTGTCGCAACACCGAAGACGAACGAAAAGACAAGCAAGATGGTATGTTCTTTGACAGAAATCGCCTAACGATCATGGGGCGAGGCGAGCCACCCCCGACGATGAAAGGTCGCCTCGCCCCTGGTCGTTCCCTCACCCCGACCCTCTCCCATAAAGGGAGAGGGCGAGTTGGAGCGCCTTTGGCGCGTACTTTCATAGTAGGCTGCGTCCGTTCGCGAAAGGATCAGATCCAACCTATGACCCATGGTATCGAGATTTTTCTCGCAGCCCATAAGGCAATTGCCGCAGGCCTGCACATGGTTCCACGGAGTGCGAACGACAAGGAGTATTTTCCACAGGACTGGTTCTCGGATCGCGTGAAGGAAATTGGTCTCCCATGCGTTCAGCGGGGTCGCAACAGCTATCCTGATTTCTGGGTTGGAGACGGCGCACACGCGCCCGTTGAGGTCTACGAGATCAAGTCACTGGCCTTCGCAAACGGGAGGCCGGCGAGGAAGGACTACGACTCGAACAGCACGATTCCGTCCGGTCGGAAGGACGGCAAGGATGTCTTCCTGGTCTTCTTTCTTTACACCGGTAGCGGTGCAAATCCCCGGACGGTTCATTCGCTTTGCATCGCCCACGGCGACCTGATCAATGCGGATCACGCGATCGCCGCAGCCCATGTCAACGAGGGGATCGACGGATTCGGGTCCTACGGTGACGGATTCATACGTGACCGAAAGATGTACCGCTTTCCGCATCCTTTCACGCTCGATCCAGCGGGCGCCGGTCAATGCAGACTCATCGTGCCCTCAGGCTGGGGCGTTGCCGATTCTCGTGTGGTCAAGGTCGGTGTTCTCGATCGGACAATCTCGGCTCATTCCCTCCAGGGTTATTCGATTCGTTTGGACGGTAAGACCAAGGCCATCAAGGACACAATCTCCCGTCGGGACTCCGGCAAGGTAAGGCAGTTCGAAATCTTCGAGCGTTGCTGATTGGGGGGATGCCCTCAAAAAAGGGATGCTTGGACGGGCACGCCCGCCCCCATGGGTGCAGGCGTGTCCGGACGCTCCTCTTGGCGCCGGTGTAACCGTTGCGCGATTGCGGCGCAATCCTTCATGCGTGCCTCAAAGACCTGCAATGTGTCCCCGGTCTCGCGCCCTGCGCATAGCGCGGCCAGCGCCTGGCTGAAGACGACGATACGCACATCATTCAACGATAGTCGCCGTCCTGTGTTATTGAAGCGGCGAACCTTCGTTTCGGCAGTGGTCTCGGTCTCTTGCAGAGCGGCTTCGACGGATGCCTTCGGGCGACGGTTATCGGCGGCTTTGCGGCAGACCATCAGCACATCCAGGTCGATCGGCGACTTGGCAGTGAGCTTCGGCATGGCGACGGACATCTCGGCCTTGACCGGCTGTGCCTGCACCAGCTTGAAGCCGGCGGTCAGGACGGCTGCGGCGACCGAGATCCAGCCGTCCTCGCGGGAGTGGTGGTAGGAAAAAACCAGCAGACCCTCGTCCTGCAACACTCGATGGCACTCGGCGAAGACCGCAGTAAGCTTGTTCGAGAAGCACTCGGAGTCCGTGTCCTGCACCTCGCGTGGATCGCGAGTCGTGCCCTGTGCCATAGTGGTCTCGTCCCCAAACCAAAGGTGCTGCCAGACATGGAAGAAATCCGCTAGCTCGGAGTAATGGACGTTGTCGTAGAAGGGCGGGTCGGTCACCACCGCATCAATGGACTGATCCGGGATGTCGGTTGCGGCCGAGTCGCCGCAGGACAGATAAACCGCGCCGTCGGGAAGTCCCTCCCGAGGCCAGGCGTCCAGTACCGCCGCACCCATCGGGCGACTCTTTCCGAAGAGCTTACGTCCCACCTTCTTGCCACCTGAGCTGTCCACCAGGATCTCGAACGGTGCCGCTTTGTAGTCGACAGCCCGCAACAGTCGCGACTGAAAGAGGTTCAGGAAGGAGCCGGAGGATTTGGGTGTACCCCAGAGATTCGCCTCTATGGGCGTGCGCTCGGGCTTTAGAACGTGGTGCGAGAACATGTGGCGGACTGCGCCGGTGCCCTCGCCTTTGTAACTTGCGAACAAGTTGTTGAACTCAAGTACGCCGGATAGCAGCACGAACAACGCCTCTCGCTCGCTACTGGATGGCAGCTCGTCGATGGCGTCCGCCAAGAGGCTGATCGCCAGCAGCTGGCGGTTATTGAAGAATTGGTCCCACTGCGTGTAACCATAGTTGAGCACTTGGCGTGTGTTGTAGCCCGGCTGGATCTCGACTCTCGGGACCGATGGTGCCAGCTCCCGAAGCCGAGCAGAGGCAGATGCGTAGGCGGCTTCGTCCTCCGCCGTCGCTCGTAGGTACTCCTTGGTCCCGTCGGCACGTAGGACCAGCTTTGCGTAGAGTCGATGACCGGGTGGCTTGCCTCGTGAGCGTGCTGTCCTGGCAATTGGAAACACCGAGCCGCAATAATCGCAGGTCGCACTTGTGCCCTTAGTCGATCCGGTATGCGGATCGAAGATCCGTTCGCAGGTCGGGCAGGTTACCTCCGTATCGCGGTAGTCTGCGCCAAAGATATCCCCGCAATGGGGGCAGCAAACCCGCACTTGGGGATACTTCTTCACATAGGCGTGCTTGGCGAAGATCCGTGACGAGAACAGGTCGACGGTGCTACTGCAGTTGGGGCAGTCGAGCTGCTTGACCCAGAACCAATAAAGCACATCGCTGGTATGGCCATCGCTGTCTGGCTCTTGTAAAGGGCGCGGATCTGGGGCGCAACCCTTGCTTCCAGCTCCGCAAAGAGGGCCATCAACCGGCCCTTGTCCACCGGCAGAAGAGCCGTACGCACCGCTCGCCAAGCAACCGGGTTGATGTCTCGCCCGATCACCGTGCAGCCGAGCTTGTGCGCCTCACCGACCGTGGTTCCACTGCCCATGAAGGGATCGAAGATCACCGGTGCCGGCAGCTTCACCGCACTGGCATACAGATCCATGATCGCGCTGCCCCTCGGAACGGTGCAGCCCAGGATCACCGCTCGAAACACGCTGCCGAGCCGTTGCGCCCACCATTTGTGGGTGTGAAAGACGGGCCGCCAAACCTCCTTGCGCCAGCTCTCGACTTCCGCGATTTCGCTCAAGTGCTCAAATGGGAATCCATCCTCGATCGCCCGCTCCGTCCGCCCGCTGACTACCGGCGCACCGTAGATATCGCGTGGCTCCGCCACAAGCATGTTGGCAAAATCGGACAACGCCGAAGCCATCCGATGCGGCTCTTGCTCTACCAGGGTGCGAAGTGACGACGGGACACGCCCGGCCTGAAGCAGTAGCTCATCACGGGGGACTGACAGTGCCTCGGCAAGTCGCTCGATCAAGGTATCTGACGGTACCGTAGCACCTGACTCGACGCGAGAGAGATGGGCAGGATCCACCGAACAGCGAGCCGCAACCGTGCGCAGAGAGAGGCCAAGCTCCTCACGTCGGGACTTCAGGAAGGCATGAAGGTTCATGCCGCTAGGCTAGTCATTGTTGACTAATTAGTCAACGCTGGCTGGCGCTGATCGAATTACGTATACTGTCTCCGGAATCCGGTGGTGGTGCCGGACTCGGTGCTGATGTCCGCCGAGAAGCGGCCCGGTGCGCCGGAGGTCTTGGTGATCTTGGCGCTGAGATGCACGGTGATCTTGTCGTTGGCCTCGATGCACGGATCTTCGGGCTGGGGGAGCTTCTCGCCGAGTCGATTGGAGGTGTCGCGGGTCGCGGCACGGAAGGGCACGCGCTTGTAGAGGTCGGCCCAAACGCCGCCGAGCTTGTCCTCCTCGGCCACCAGGTGCACCGCGTAGCCGGCCTTGGCCACCTCGATGGCGGAGGTCATGCCGGTAACGCCGCCGCCCACGACCAGCAGAGTCTTGTTCAGCTCCTGCTCGCCGGACGGAGACGGCTTGGTCATGTACTTGGCCTCGGCGCAGGCCATGCGGATGTAATCGTCCGCCATCTCCTGCGTGGTCTCCTGGTTCTCGTCGCACTCCGGGCGCAGCCAGATGACGCCCTCGCGCAGGTTGGCGCGGGACATGGCCACATCCGTGAAGTTGAATGCCTCGACCTTGGCGCGGCGCGAGCAGGCGGCGATCATGATGTGGGTGGCCCCGGCGGCGATGTCGTCTTGGATCATCTTGACGCCCTCGGCCCCGCACAGCATCTCGTGCGGCTTGACCTCTGCCATCTTGCCGTCGCGCTTGGCGGCGGACCTCGCCCTGTCGCTTAGGTGAATCCCGATCCTGCGAATATTTGACAGCCCGCTGGAGGCAAACGACTGTTCTTTCCCGAATGTCCTGGGATGTGAACGCTCACAGTTTCTCCGGATTGCCTTGATGGTACGCTCGTCCACTCGAAATTCGGCACGGGAATTTCCGGGATTCGAGAAGTTCGCGCGGGGCAGACTCCGTTCTGTTGGGTTTTGTTCCGGGGTCAGCAAGTTGTTCGTGCTTCGCCGTACAACCACAGGTAGCCTATAATCACTCGTGGTGCGAAAATGCCTGTGGCAAGCGGGTGTTGCCTGTTTTCGCCCACTACGGATAGGTCGCGTTTTGCCGAGAAGAAAGCGATATAGGGGGCTTTAGCGATGATTGACCATCCGGACGGTCTGCTGCCAATCCTCATCTTCGACGACGAAACAAATTGGAGCAACTTGCTTCAGGTGGCCAGCTCACACTAGATGGTCCTGGAGTAGCTCGTCTGGAGAATGCGCTATCCGAGGTGGCCCGCAGTGTTGTCGTCGAACGACATTATATAGATCGCGATTACCGAGATACCTTCTCTCAGTTTCATTCCAAGCGATTCAGTACGCCCGATTCGCGATGTGTCCGCTTGCATTTCTTCGACGCGCCCATTGGTCGGGATTCGATGCAAGACCAAGACACGCTGCAGCCACATTACCTCGGCTATTCGATCATTCGCCCCACCCGTCCAAACTGTATCGGGCGCACACTCGTCAAACCTGAGAGTCGGCCGTCAGCAAGGGGAAGCACCTGCCTTTGCCGCGAGGCAGTATCGATTCAAGGTACAGAGCTGAAAATTGAAGGTTTCCCTTTCATCAGCCAGGATGCCGATGTGACTGTTTGCGCCCAAGCCGCACTTTGGATGGTGGCTCGGTATTTCAGCGACAGATATCCGATTTATCGCGAGACCTACCCCGTCCAGATCGGAACGCTCACTCGCGATTATTCCGTGGGGAGATTGTTTCCGTCGTCAGGACTGTATGTTTGGCAGCTAGCCGAAGCACTCAGGCGGCTTGGATTTGCACCCTTGCTTTACAGTCGCGATCAGTATTCTCAAGATCCGACTGAGAACAAAGGGGCCAGGCTCAATTATTCCGGAACTCTCGGCATCTTATCGAAACTTCACAAGCGATAGACAAACCGGCCGATTTCCATTGATGCTCAGAGCCAGCTCAGCTGTTCCAGGATTCGGAACGGCGTTGGCATATCTGTAACTTTGCGGTGGTCGAAATTCCGGCCATTCGGTCCGGATCTCCCGAAGGGACAGGGTGTCTTTCACTATCCACTTTGCCCCGACGTGCAGACCAACCGCAGATGTTGCTCCCCTGAAGTAATCGCGATAAGAATCCCATGCAACGTCCGCATTGTGGGCTATCCGTGGCCAAAGCTCCGCTGGGTTGTCAGTTTCCAATCCGCCAAGCTGAAACGCCCCCACTAATGCCTGGACCGGCCTTGATGCATAAAGGACAACGAGTCCGCCGACAGCAAAGTTCGGTCTCTGCCTCCGCAGTTCCACGGTCTTGGTACCCGCCATGATCTGCTCAGCATACGTCGGACGTATGGACATCAGCATAACCCTTGAGCGATCTGGTCTTGGGCTCATTGACATCCTCGTGCGTAGATGTCTAAAAAGCACTCGCAAGGAATGCGCAGAGGGGACTGAATTTGGTTGCGTGCCATGCCCCACCGGACAAGTTCTTCCTGCATGTCCTGGAAAGGTATGGGATTCGGGAGAAGTTCGGTGTCCGAGAAGACCAATGCCATGATCTGGCGATGTACGTCACCCTTCGCCAGTTCGAACAGGTTTCGCCACTCATAAACGCCGAGGCGCTGGAAGCGCCGGAAAAGGTGCTTTGGTGAATCCAGCACCACTTCGTCCAGGTAGGAAACTGCCCGGATCGCCTTCGAGCCCGGTCTGTGCTTGGCGTGCTTCACGTACCAGAGTACACGACCGGGAGCCGTAATACGGCCGGATCGTCTCGCCGAATAGTAGGCGTTTTCTCCGCGAAACATCAGGTCCGGACTACCTGCGAAAAGCTCCCCCGATGCAAGCTGCTCGTCAAACAGAGCCGCTGCCCAAACAGCATTGATCGGTACGATGAAGTTGGAAATCTGCAGGTCGGAGAGCTTTGCCGGTCGCAATAAACGCTCCGCGGCAAACAACGCGGCTACATCTCGACAGGCATACGCCTGTTCCACCACGGATGCAAGCTCGCCGGCCAGGATAGCCACGTCATCCCCAGCAACGGCTAATCTCCTGAGGTGTTGGGCGATATCGGTGATGGGCGCAACCATCGGAAGGCTCACTTTGAGCCTTGCGCCGCCGGCTGGCCGGAACCCGGCCACTGTTGAGGATGTCAGGACTTCGGCAGAGGGGTGTGGGTCGGCAAGCCGGCAGAAAACTCGCCTGTTGGCTCCGGCCTTTTTGACGGCGATATCGAGTAGTTGTCTCGCCAAGGTGGACGCAAGCTTGCCACCCGCAACTCTCGCGACCTCGATCACCATCTCGTCGGCGGACGTTTCGGATAGCCCGAACAGAGCTACCAGGGCGTTTTGGTTGTCGCGCACCACGAGGAGATGGCTATGCTCGGGATTTGCGAGAAGCCTTCGGAGTGTGGCAAGGAACCGGCTTCGCCGCTCTCCTGCCGGATTGTTCAGAAAGATATCCGCCAGCCCCGCCACATCTCCGGACACTCTCACATCGGAAAAAAGATGCGACCCCGCCAGTCTAGCGGGTTGGTATTCCCGCGCCCTGGCAAGGGGATCTATCTGAGCAATCAGCTCACTCGGTCGAAGGGGCGACAGGCCGGAGATCGCGTAGATTTCAGCAGCCTTGTCAAGTAGCCCTCCGTCCCGCGTGATGAAATGGTCCGCGTCTCCGGCCGCTGCCCGGGCAAGCTGCCGGCGATCCGACTGTTGCGAGTCGGAGATTGCCGGTCCAAGCACCTCGTCAAGCTCCTTGACCAACTTCCAGAAGGCGCCGTCGTCACCTTTCAGCATCCGGTAGCGATTTGTCCTGGAATGGAGTCGCGCGCGTTCTTCCGCATCGGAATTGCGGCCGATTTCGTTCAGCAGCTCGGGTGTCACACACAACTCGATCTGCGGCTGAAGCCAGTCGGCCAACAGCCCGCGAGATTCGAAGTCCTCCGTCCGCTCTCGACCTTCGAGGTCGAAAAAGACGTTGGCATCCAATGCCAGGATCAATGTGACCTCGGACCGATCGGGTACAATGAGATCCAGCAAGTCGGGTTGACGTTGGTCGAGCCACCAGTAACCAAGGGGCTCACCGTTGCGGCCGCGCCCCGGCTTTTCGAAATGCTCCACAAAGCCCAGTTGGGGCCACAGCTTGGCAGCCTCGTAGTCGCGACGACACCAAAGCCCGATCCCACGGCTGTTGGGACGGATGCGTCTGAGCGAGCCGACGAGATGTTTCGCGATTCCTTACCAACGCGCAGATTCGTCGATGCACAGGTGCGTGATGGCCACCTGACTCCGGGTTACGACATCCCGAAACAAGAGATAACCGAGACAATCTCCATTTGCTCTGGCGACCAGGATCTGGCCTTTGGCGGCGTGCTCTTCGAATGCCCCCGCGGGAAAGGGTCCGAGTGTGCTGCTGTTCCGCCGCCAGAGGGCTTTTACTGCATCCAGCAGCTCGGGAACCTGTCGGATGCAGGTGATTTCCATAACGGGATATTCCATTGATCCAATAGCGGAAAGTTTTCCGAGCTATCGTCGGAGAAAAAGCTCAGCTTGCGACACTTCACAGAACGTCTAGCGTCCGCACGGGAAATAGAGGGCGTTCCGGGTATCTCGTCGGCGATCATGACTGGGATTGCACGGCCGATTCATCGCCCAACGGATTCCAGACTTTGTGAAACCCAAACCCTCCAAAGCCCTTCTCATTCGCGGTAGCCAGCTCGGTAACACCGTGATGAAGAAAAATCAGGGTGATCACTGTCTTGCGCATACAGCAGGATGTTTGTGTCGCCAGCGATCACGACTTGGAAAGACCTGAAGGGTCGTTGACGAGATACCGCCAATCTTCTGGGGGAGCCTGAAAACTGCCTAGGGATCGCGGCGTAGGTGGCGTCCCTTCTCGCTGTTGCGACAGAATTGGTAGGTATGCCTTCACGATGTGCTCCAGTCCGCGTCGCATAACCTCAGCGAGTGAGATCTCTCGCCCGCGAGCCACGCACTTCACTTCCTCGTAAAGGCTATCCGGAAGTTGAGCTTGCGTCTTGATCACGATGGCAAATTACCATCAAGGCGATCCATGTATCAACATGGGGGATGACGGGACAATCTCACACTGATCCACCATAAGAAAATGCCCGCTTCCGCGGGCCTTTCATTTCAGCAGATTGCACCGTTCCGACTACTTCGCCGTCAACTCGTCCAGCTTCTTTGCGAGAATCACCTGTCCATCCTGGGCTGCATCCTTTGCTGAGTGCCCGTAGCCCACGGTCATCAGGGTCGAGTAGTAGACCGTCGGCATCTCGAGCTTGGTTGGGCATCTTCGCCATGGCGGACGGGGCGGGGGCGACGACACGCCTGCCGTCCCCGCCCGCTGATACACCGGGTTGTCAGGGTTTGGTGTTATCACCGCCGGGAGGGGGCGGTCCCCGGAAGGAGCCCTCGTCCATGCCTGGCCAGGGCTGATCCGCACCGGGATACATGGGCCAATCGCCGGGCCAAGAGGTGCTGGGACCGCTCTCGTAGGGATAAGGTTGAGCGCCCCGAGGACCATACCCGGAGTCCAGGCTCGGGAAGGACGAGCTCGAAGGGAAGCCGTACCGGGGATGAGGCAGGCGCGGCGGCTGCATGGGCATCTCTGATGGCATCCGCTGTCCGATCCCGTGGTGCGAGCACAAGCTCCTCCTAGAGCCGAAGATGGCCTCGATCGCTTCCTTCTGCTCCGGAGTCATGGCGTCCAGTATTTTCCAATAGGAATCCCAGCGCTCCGTCATTTCCTGGCGCCGTTTTGCGAACCGCTCGCGCATTTTCTGGAACCTCTTCTCGCGCGAGGCCCTGCGTTCTTCCGGGGTCATCGTCCGTGCTTGCTCGCTCCCTATTCTGTCCATCACCGGGGATTCGGGTGGCTCAGGTGGCGTAGGTACCGCGGCATGCGCCGGCGGCTTTGGTGGCTTCGGCGCCTCGGGCGCGGCGGGGGCCGAGAGGAGTTTCTCGAGGGACGAGCCTTTGGTTGCCGCGGGAGCCGTTGCCTCGGGGGTGGCCGGTTGGGCAGCGGTTGGCGGCGGGGGCTCATGCGGAGGGGGCGCAGAGAGTGCGCCCTGTGGCAGTGCCAGGGTCAAGGCGGTGGCCGAAGCCAGCAGCAGGATGGATTTCTTCTCGATCATCAAGAGGCTCCTATCGGTTAGCGAGGGGTCGGTCGCCGCATTCCGTCAGGGGTCTGAACGCGAGACCGGTTGGAATGAGGCCAGCGGACATCAGTATCGAATGCTGGGAGCTTTTGCGCCAGCACGAGCCAGCCGGATTGGTCAGCATTTTCGCCGTCAATCGATAGGATAGCCGATCTCGGGTCTGAATTTTTCACAAGCTTTAAGTCCTGCAGACCCCGAAGGTGAGCTGGTGCCGACGAACCCTCAGCGGAGCTCCGAGCTTCCGTTGTGCTGTCCGGGTAGCTCATCGAAAGGCCAGTCGTCATCTCCGTCCTCGCCTTCCCAGTCGTATTTTTTCTCCTGAGGCGGAGGGTCCAGTCCCTTTAGCAGGAACGCCAGGAGGACGCCGATCCCGGCCCCGAGGAGGTGGTATTCGAAAGAGATATCGGGTGCGGTCGGGAAGATGCCCCAGATCGTGCTGCCGTAAAGAAGGAAAACTACCAGCGCCAGGGCGATGGCCCGTCGGTCCCAGCGCAAGATACCCAGGGTAAAGACGAAGAACATCATGCCGAAGACCAAGCCGCTCGCGCCCAAATGCCAGGCCGGACGCGCGATTAGCCAGACTCCGAGTCCGGAGCCCAGGTAGAGGACCGGGAACAGGATGCGCGACGCCTTTGGATAGCCGTACAGCAGCAGGGTCCCGAGGACCAGAATGGGGGCTGTATTTGCAAACAGGTGCGAGAGAGAGACATGGAGCAAGGGCGCCAGAACGATGCCCGCTAAGGTGTCGGGGCGGCGGGGGAAGATGGCGAGGTGCGACAGGTCCAGGCGGAATACGAGCTCCGCCAACTCGATTAACCACAGGAGGCCGGTGAAAGCCACTGAAGAGAGAAAGGCGCGGCGCAGGCGGTGGGTGTCTCGGGCGCTTTCTGTCACGGCGGTGTCTCGCTTCGACCTATGGGTACGTCGAGAAATTCGAGCTGTCCTATGTCCGCGGGCGCGGCTCCCACCTGCCGGCCTTGCCGTCCTGGGGTATCATGATGCGCTTTCGGGTGTTGCGGGCAACAAGGGCATGAGATACGAGAATGTTTTGCAGACGATCGGCGACACGCCAGTGGTGCGTCTCAATCGGTTTTGCGATCATCTTGCCCGCGAGTTATGGGTGAAAGCGGAAAGCTTCAATCCCGGAGGCTCCATCAAGGATCGTCCTGCCCTGAATATGATCGAGGACGCGGAGCGCCGTGGATTGATCAAGCCCGGCGATACCATCGTGGAGCCGACCTCGGGCAACACGGGTATCGGGCTCGCCATGGTGACCGCCGTGAAGGGCTATCGCTCGGTCATGGTGATGGCGGCGGACATGAGCGAGGAGCGCAAGGCCCTGATGCGCGCATTCGGGGCGGATCTTGTGCTCACCCCCCCGGAGCTGGGAACCAAGGGCGCGATGAACGAGGCCCGCCGTTTGGAGCGCGAAGAGGGTTGGTTCTTCGTCGGTCAGCACTTCAACCCCGCCAATCCTGCTGCCCACGAGCACACGGCCGCTGAAATCTGGTCGGATTTCGGCGAGGGTCTCGATGCCCTGGTGGCGACGACGGGGACGGGAGGTACCATCTCGGGTGTGGGGCGCCGCCTCAAGTCGCAGAATCCGAAGCTGCGGGTGGTGGCCACCGAGCCTGCGGATTCGCCGATCCTGTCCCGGGGCATCGCCTGCAAGCATCGGATCATGGGCACGGCTCCCGGTTTCATCCCGGAAACCCTGGATACGACCGTGTATGACGAGATCGTCCCCGTCACCACGGAAGAAGCCTACGGGACGGCGCGTCTGCTGGCGCGGCAGGAAGGCATCCTGGCCGGTATCTCCTGCGGGGCGGCCGTGGCCGGGATGCTCACGCTCGCTCGCCGCGAGGACTGGCGGGACAAGGTGCTTTTGGCTATCCTGCCCGACACGGGCGAGCGTTACATCAGCACGGGTCTTTGGAGCGAGACCGGTGCTCGTTGAGT
>Ga0210085_1000098_pt1 | contig 38281 bp, 43 predicted proteins | sample China_Galinas_PW_5_FD_184866 | JGI IMG/M metagenome (GOLD analysis project Ga0210085, IMG submission 184866) | Wetland microbial communities from San Francisco Bay, California, USA, that impact long-term carbon sequestration - China_Galinas_PWC_D1... | ecosystem: Environmental > Aquatic > Marine...
GGTGGCATCCCTGCGGACCGAGGCGTAGATCGCGCAGGCGTCCCTCTCTTCGACGCTCGGCGGCGAGACGCGTGGCTTGTACGGACGCTCCGGCGAGTACCTCTCGACGGTCGCGTCGCGGTGGGACTGGGACGACGACATCGTTACCTCCCGGTTTCCACGCCTTCTCCGAGCGGGCGCGCGACGGGTTTGCGAGTCCGGCGATTATAGGGAGGCTGGCGAATTCCGCCCACCGCGGTCGTATTTCCGCCCGCTATGCGGCTGGAAATGCGACCGCGCCGGCGGGGCGTGTCGACTTCCTCTCGCTATCCGAGAGCAACGCGCCGCTACAGCTCCGGGACGTCGGCGCCGAGGGGGCTGAAGGGGAGGCGGCGGACCTCGGCCCAGCCGGCGCAGCGCTCCTCCAGGACGGCGACGACGTTGCCGGCGTCCTGCCAGGTGGTCCAGACCAGCACGGTCGGTCCGGCGCCGGAGATGGTCGCGCCGAGGGCGCCGAGATCGGCGGCGGCGTCGACGATCTCCATCGAGCGCGGGTACAGGTGCCGGCGGCGGGGCTGGTGCAGGGCGTCGCGCAGACCGCGCGAGACGAGGTCGAGGTCGCTGCCGGTCAGCCCGAGCACGAGGGTCGCCGCCGCGGAGACGTTGGCGACGGCGTCGGCGAGCGGCAGCTCGGCCGGGATCGCCTTGCGCGCCGCCTCGGTCGAGACCTCCTCGGGCGGGATCACGGCGATCGCCTCCAGGCCCTCGGGCGGATCGAAGCGCGCCGCCACCGGGACCCCGTCGTCCTCGCGGCAGACCACGAAGCCGCCGTAGATCGCGGCGGCGACGTTGTCGGGGTGCCCCTCGATCGCGGTCGCCTCGACCAGCATCCGCTCGCGCGTCAGCGCCAGCTCGAAGAGGTGGTCGGCGGCGTAGAGGCCGGCGACGATCGCCGCGGCGCTGGAGCCGAGGCCGCGGGCGAGCGGGATCCCGCTGCGCAGCCGGAAGGCGATCCCGTCGGCCGGGTGCAGCGACTCGAAGGCCCGCACGATCAGGTTCTCGCGCCCGGTCGGGACGTCGAGCCCGCCCGGGTCGAACGAGTACTCGCCCGCCTCTTCGACCTCGAGCTCGAGCTGCCAGGAGACCGCGGCCGCCATCGCGTCGTAGCCGGGGCCGAGGTTGGCCGAGGTGGCCGGGACGCGGACGAGCCGGTGCCGGGCGGTCATCGCCCTACTCGAACACGGCGCGCTCGACCGCGCTCAGGTCGTTGTCGCAGTTGATCACCGCGGGCGCTTTGCCGAGGGCCGTGTCGGGGTCCTTGAGGCCGTGGCCGGTGAGCACGCAGACGACCGATTCGGGCGGGGCGGCGCCGTCGACCACCGGCAGGCCGTGGGCGAGCAGACCGGCGACCGAGGCGGCCGAGGCGGGCTCGCAGAAGACGCCCTCGCTGGCGGCCAGCCAGCGGTAGGCATCGAGGATCTGCGCGTCGGAGACTGCGGCGACGCGGCCGCGCGAGGCGGTGAAGGCGGCCATCGCCTCCTCCCAGCGGGCCGGGTTGCCGATCCGGATCGCCGAGGCGATCGTCTCGGGGTTGGCGACCGGGTGGCCTTCGACCAGCGGCGCCGCCCCCTCGGCCTGGAAGCCGTAGAGGACCGGGTCGGTCCCCATCTCCTGAAAACCCCGCCAGTAGGCGGTCACGTTGCCGGCGTTGCCGACCGGGATCGCCAGCGCGCCGGGGGCGCCGCCCAGCTCCTCGACGACCTCGAAGGCGGCCGTCTTCTGGCCTTCGATCCGGTGCGGGTTGACCGAGTTGACCAGCTCGATCGGGTGCCGCTGGGAGAGCTCGCGAACCAGGGTCAGGGCGTCGTCGAAGTTGCCCTGCAGCGCGATCACCCGCGCCCCGTGCATCAGCGCCTGGGCGAGCTTGCCGATCGCGATCTTCCCCTCCGGCACGATCACCGCGCCGCGCAGACCCGCCCGCGCCGCGTAGGCCGCGGCGCTGGCGGCGGTGTTGCCGGTCGAGGCGCAGATCACCGCCTCCGCCCCGCGCCCCTTGGCGCGCGAGACCGCCACCGTCATCCCGCGGTCCTTGAAGGAGCCGGTCGGGTTGGCACCCTCGAACTTGAGGAAGGCGCGGACGCCGAGCCGCTCGGAGAGCCGGTCGGCCGCGATCAGCGGCGTCGACCCCTCGTTCAGGGTGACCACCGGATCGCCGGGCTCGAGCGAGAGCCGCCCCCGGTAGCGCTCGATCAGCGGGGCGCTCACCGCCGGCCCCCGGACGCAAAGCTCAAAATTGCTCCTCGATGACGCGGATCGAGCGCGGCGGCCCGCGCATGTCGTCGAGCTCCGCCAGCCCCTCGACCGCGGCCGCGAAGCGCGACTCCAGGCACTGGTGGACGACCATCACCAGGCGGGCGTCGTCGCCGATCCCGCGCTGCACGAAGCTCTTCACCGAGATGCCGTGATCGCCGAGCAGGGTCGCGATCCGGGCCAGCACCCCGGGCCGGTCGGCGACCTCGAGGTAGAGGTAGAAGGAGGAGGCGACGTCGCGGACGACCGGCAGCCGCTCGCGGGTCTCGTGCACCGGCACTTCGCCGGCGATCACGGAGACGACGTCGCCGAGCACCGCCGAGGCGGTCTGCAGGCCGCCCGCCCCCGGCCCCGACATCGTCACCTCGGTGATCTCCGGCGCCTCGACCATGACCGCGTTGAACGGGCCCTCGATCGGCGCCAGCGGGTGGCCCGGGTAGAGGAAGCAGGGGAAGACGCGGACGCTGACCCCGCCGTCGACCCGCTCGGCGACCCCGAGCAGCTTCAGCGAGAGCCCCAGCTCCTTGGCGTAGGCGAGGTCGTCGGGCTGGATCGACTCGATCCCCTCGAACGGGACCTCGTCGAGGGTGATCGGGGTGTGGAAGGCGAGCCGCGCGAGGATCGCCATCTTCGCCGCCGCGTCGGCGCCGTTGACGTCGTCGGTCGGGTCGGCCTCGGCGTAGCCCAGCTCCTGCGCCCGCCCCAGCACCTCGTCGTAGCCGGCCCCGGTCGAGGCCATCTCGCTGAGGATGAAGTTGGTGGTGCCGTTGACGATCCCGAAGACCTTGTCGATCTCGGTCGCGCCGAAGCTCTCCTGGATCGTGCGGACGATCGGGATCACGCCGGCGACGGCGGCCTCGAAGCGCAGCTGCACGCCGGACTCGCGGGCGATCCCGAAGAGCTCGTCGCCGTGCTGGGCGAGCAGCTGCTTGTTGGCGGTGACCAGCGGCCGCCCCGCCCGCATCGCGTCGATCGCGTACTGGCGCGCCGGGTCCGTCCCCCCGATCAACTCGACGATCAGGTCGGAGCGCTCGAGGATCGCGCCGAAGTCCCCCTCGGAGCGGGTCAGCACGCCGGAGATCTCCGGCCGGCGCCCGGTCGCCGCCTCGACCGCGTCGGCGCGGCTCTCGACCAGCTCGGCGAAGGCGCCGCCGACCGTGCCGCGGCCCAGCAGCCCGATCCGGACCGGTTTGGAGCCCTCGGCGGCCATCAAACGTCGCGCGCCGTGAGGTCGTCGTAGCTCTCGCGGCGGACCACGACCCGGGCCTCGCCGTCGCGGCAGAAGACGACCGGCGGGCGCGGCACGCCGTTGTAGTTGCTCGCCATCGCGTGCCCGTAGGCGCCGGTGGCCGGAGTGACGAGGACGTCGCCGACCGCGGGCGCGGCGAGCATCGTGTCGCGGGCGATCACGTCGCCGGACTCGCAGTGCTTGCCGGCGATCGTCACCAGGGTGTCCGGCTGCTCGCCGGCGCGGTCGGCGACGAGCGCTTCGTAGCGCGAGCCGTAGAGCATCGGGCGCAGGTTGTCGGACATGCCGCCGTCGACCGCGACGTAGGTGCGGATGCCCGGGATCTCCTTCACGGTCCCGACCCGGTAGGCGGTGACACCGGAGTTGGCGACCAGCGAGCGCCCCGGCTCGACCAGGATCCGCACGCCCTCGCCGAAGACCTCGGCGACGCCGCGCACCTTGACGTCGACGTAGTCGTCGATCGCCGGCGGCTTGTCCTCGGCCGTGTAGGCGACGCCGAGGCCGCCGCCGACGTTGACCACCCGGCACCACTCGCCCGCCAGCTCGCCGAGCGCCCGGATCGCCAGCTTGTAGGGCTCCAGCTCGAAGATCTGCGAGCCGATGTGGGCGTGCAGCCCGACCAGCTCCAGCTTGTCGGAGGCCAGCACCCGCTCGATCGCCCGCGCCGCCAGGCCGTCCTCGATCCCGAAGCCGAACTTCGAGTCGAGCTGGCCGGTGGTGATGTAGTCGTGGGTGGAGGGCTTGATCCCGGGCGTCACCCGGACCAGCACCTTCTGCGGGACGTCGAGCAGCCGTTCGCAGCGCTCGATCTCGTCGAAGGAGTCGAGGATCAGGTGCCCGACCCCCGCGCGCGAGGCGAAGAGGATCTCCTCGTCGTCCTTGTTGTTGCCGTGCATGTGGATGCGGGCGGGGTCGAAGCCGGCGTGCAGCGCCATGTGCAGCTCGCCGCCGGAGGCGACGTCGACCGAGAGGCCCTGCTCGGCGAAGAGCCGGTAGGCGGCCGTGCAGGGGAAGGCCTTGCTGGCGAAGAGGACCTCGTAGTCGGCGCCACGGCGCTCGAACGCCTCGCGGTAGGCGCGGGCGCGGGCGCGCATGTCGTCCTCGGCGTAGAGATAGGCGGGCGTGCCGATCCGGTTGACCAGCTCGACCGCGTCGCAGCCGGCCAGCTCGAGGTGCCCGTCGGCGTTCACCCGACTGCCGGCCGGATATACCGCCGAGCCCTCGATCGGGTCGCCGCCGGCGACCGTGCCCGCCTGTTCACGCTCCACCATCGGCGGCATTGTGACGCGTAGCGGGCTCCGCGCGCGGACCGGTGCGTCAGCTGCCGCCGCCGAGCAGGCCGCCGACGGTTTCGACCGTTTTGTCGACGGTTTCGCCGACCGGCGATTCCGGCCCGGCGAGACCTTCGACCACGCCTTCGGTCACTTCGGTGACGCCGGTTTTTTCGAGCGTGCCGCCGAGCACCGTTTCGTCGACGGTCTGGACGGCTTCGTTGACCGTTTCGGTGAGCTGTCCGCTGGTCGAGGTCGGGGTTTCCGAGCCGCCGCCCGTTCCGCCGTCGCCGGGTCCGGGCGAGGAGCCGCCTCCCGAGCTCGAGGACCCGGTCGAGCCCGTGCCCCGGCCGGCGTCGGTCGTGCCCGACCCGCCTCCGCCGCCGCCCGTCTCGCCGCCGCCCGTTTCGCCGCCGCCGGAGCCGCCTTCGCCGCCGCCGGGCTGAGTCGGGGCGCCGGAGCCGGGTGGCGCGGCTTCGCCCCGCTCCGTGCCGGCCGTCGTCGGCCGCGAGCCTCCGCCACCGCCGGAGTCGCCTCCGACCGGGGCGGAGCCGGCCGCCGAGGCGGTGCCGCCTGCCGCGGCCCCGGCCGGTTCGCCGACCGGCACGGGCTCGGCTTCGGCCACCGCCGCGCGGTCGCCGTCGCCGCCGAGAGCGGCGATCGGCCAGTCCCTGAAGACCTGCAGCGAGACGAGCGCGACGAAGACGCCGATCGCGATCGCGATCAGCGCCGTCCCGGAAACAGCACCCAAGAGATAGGCCTTCGCCTGGCGAACCATCTCGACTAAAGAAGGTAGCTCAACGGGACGGCAATTTCAGCCCCGGCCGGCGCGACGGTAAGCGATCGTTCTAGCGGGCGGGCGCGTTCTCGACCCGGAGCAGGCCCTGGTCGGCCTCCTCCTCCATCTGCAGCGTCGTGTGCTCGATCCCGAAGCGGTCGGCCAGGGAGACCTCGAGCCGGCGCAGGATCAGGTCCCGGTCGCAGCCCTGGGCGACGACGACGTGGGCGGCGATCGCACCGAAGCCGGCGGTCACGGTCCAGACGTGCAGGTCGTGCACCGAGCGCACCCCGTCCTCCGCGCAGATCGACTCGCCGACCGCTTCGACGTCGAGCCCGGGCGGCGCCGCCTCCATCAGCACGTCGACGGGCTCCTTGATCAGGCGCCAGGAGGAGGCGAGGACGAGCCCCGCGATCAGCAGCGAGACGATCGGGTCGATCACCGGCGAGCCGCCCAGCAGGACGAAGCCGCCGGCGACGACCACGCCGATCGAACCGAGCGCGTCGGCGGCGCTGTGGCGCAGCACGCCCTCCAGGTTGATGTCCTCGCGCTGGCCGCGGGCGAGGATCAGGGTGGCGACGACGTTGCCGAGCAGGCCGAAGAGGCCGAGCGCCAGCACCCCGGCGCCGTCGATCCCGGGCGGGTCGGAGAAGCGGCCGAAGGCGGCGATCGCGATCAGGACGCTGACGACGACGAGCGCGAGCCCGTTGACGAGCGCCGCCAGCACCTCGGAGCGCTGGTAGCCGAAGGTGCGGCGGCCGCTGGCCGGCAGGGTCGCGAGGCGGGCGGCGAAGAGAGCGAGGACGATCGCGCCCGCGTCGGAGAGCACGTGGCCGGCGTCGGCGAGCAGCGCCAGCGAGCCGGTGAGGAAGCCGCCGACGACCTCGGCCACCAGCATCGCGAGGTTGATCGCGAGCGCCCACCACATGCGGCGGCGGCTGTCCGCCCGCCGCGCCTCCAGCGCGTGCGCCCCGTAGCCGTGCGAGTGCCCCGCGTGGTCATGCACTCGTCCGAGCATAAGGAACGGCTCAGGCGGCTACCGGCTCCCCCTCCTTGGGCGGCTTCTCGGCGCCCTCGGCCATCGCCCGGGCGGCGACTTCCGCCCCGTAGCCGAGCCGCTCCGCGTACTCGCGGGCCTGCATGCGGGAGATGACCATGCGCTGGATCTCCGCCGTGCCCTCGAACAGCTGGTAGATCTTGGCGTCGCGGAACCACTTCTCGATCGGGTGCTCGGTGCTCCAGGCGGCGGGGCCGACCAGGTCCATCAGGGTCCGGGTCGCCCACATCGCCACGTCGCCGCCCTTCAGCTTCGACATCGAGCCCTGACCGCCGGTCATCGGCACCCCGTTGGCGCCCATCCAGGCGGCCCGCTGCACGAGCAGGCGGGCGGCCTCGATCTCGGTCGCGACGTCGGCCAGGGTCTGCTGGATGCGCTGGGTCTGCAGCAGCGGCGTGCCGCCTTCGGCGCGGCCGTCGAGGTACTCCAGGGTCCACTCGTAGGCGGCCTGGGCGATCCCCAGCGCCGAGGCGCCGACCAGCGGCCGGGTCAGCTCGAAGGTCGCCAGCGCGTCGGCGCCGCGGGATTTCTTGCCTTCCCGCCCGCGCTGCAGCTTCTTCGCCAGCTTCTCCTCGCCGCCGAGCAGGTTCTCGGCCGGGATGCGGCAGTCGTCGAGGACGACCTCGGCGGTGTGGGAGGCGCGGATTCCGAGCTTGGTCTCCTTCTTGCCCTGGCCGAGGCCGGGCGTCCCCTTCTTGACCACGAAGGAGGCCTGGCCGCGGGTGCCGAGCTCCGGGTCGACGGTGGCGACGACGACGTGGACATCGGCGATGCCGCCGTTGGTGATGAAGATCTTGGTGCCGTTGAGCACCCACTCGTCGCCGTCGCGCTTCGCGGTCGTCTTCAGGCTCTTCACGTCGGAGCCCGCCTGCGGCTCGGTCACGGCGTAGGCGCCGAGCTTGATCTGCTCGTCGCTGCCGAAGCACTCCGGGACCCAGCGGGCGATCTGGTCGGGGGTGCCCGAGGAGGCGATGCCGGCGGCGGCGAGGCCCGAGCCGCTGATCGCCAGCGCGATCCCGGCGCAGCCCCAGTGGAACTCCTCGGCCGAGATCACCTGCATCTGCCCCTGCGGGTCCGAGGCGGCGCGCTGGATCGCCTCGAGGCCGCCGAAGCCCTGGCGCCGCGCCTCGCGGATCACATCCCAGGGGATGCTCTCCTCTTCGTCGTGCCTGCGCGCGGCCGGGCGGATCACCTCGGCCGCGAACCTGCGGCATCTGGCCTTGTACTCGAGCTGCTCGTCGGTGGGTGCGAAGTCCATGTGTTCCTTCCTCGGGTCCCCGTTGACTGGCTAGTCAGCCAGGACTGGAACTCTAGCGAACGGGCGGGGCGCCTTTCCTCAGCTCAGTTGAGCAAAGGCGCCCCGCCTGGCCAGTAGCGTTAGGTGGATGAGCAGGGCGCGACCGATCAATGCCGACGTGCCGGTGGAGGAGCCGCCGCAGGCGCCGGACGGCCCGGCGGCCGAGCCGGAGTCGGAGCCCCCGCCGCAAGCGCAGGCCCGCCCCGAGGCGAAGCCCGAGGGTGAGTCGGGGGCGAAGCCCGGAGGTGAGTCGGGGGCGAAGCCCGCCGCGAAGCCGCCCCCGCGCAAGCCGAAGCGCCGGCGGCGGAGGGTGCCCTGGGCGCCGAAGCTGATCGCGGCGCTGATCCTGATCGCGATCGGGTTCATCGTCCTCGCCCTGGTCGGCGGCAGCGGCGGCCCGAAGGAGAAGGACAGCGGCACCGCAGCGCCCGCCACGGCGCCGGCGGGCGGCGGCGACTCGGGCGGCTCCGAGGGCGCTGAAGCGCTCGGCTTCCCCGCCTTCGCGACCGGCAACACGACCCGGGTCGGCGGCGCCGACCCGGCCGCCAACGCCGCCGCCGTCGCGCTCGCCGTCTTCCCCTCGCGCGGCGCCGAGCAGCGCCCCGCCGCCGTCACCCTCGTCGACGAAGGCGACTGGGCGGGCGGGGTCGCCGCCGCGGCGCTGATGTCGGCGCCGGTGCGAGCACCGGTGCTGGTCTCGGCCGCGGGCGAGGCGCCGGCGGCGACGGCCGAAGCCCTCGACGCGCTCGCCCCCGCCGGCGCCAAGGCGACCCGCGGCGCCGCCGCCTTCGCGGTCGGCCCGGTCGATGCCCCGGTCAGCGGCAAGGTGACCCGCCTGCGAGCCGGCGCCCCCGCCGCGGAGGCGGCCCGGATCGCCCGCCTGCGCGACCGCCTCTTCGGCTCCGGGCCCGCCCACATCGTGCTCGCCGCCGCCGGGCAGCCCGAGTTCGCGATGCCGGCCGCCGCCTGGGCGGCGCGCTCCGGAGACCCGGTCCTCTTCGCGGAAGCCGAGCGGCTGCCGCGGGCGAGCGCCGCCTATCTGAAGCGCCACCGGAGCACGCCGGTCTACGTGCTCGGGCCGAGCTCGGCGGTCTCCTCCACGGTGGTCCGCGAAATCTCGGCGATCGGCAACGAGGTGAAGCGGGTCTCGGGCGAGGACCCGGTCGCCAACGCGATCGCCCTGGCCCGCTACCGCGACGGCAGCTTCGGCTGGAACATCAACGACCCCGGCCACGGCTTCGTCCTCGCCCGCGGCGAGCAGCCGCTCGGCGCCGCCGCGGCGGCGCCGCTCTCGGCCTCGGGCACCTGGGGACCGTTGCTGCTCACCGACGACGCCGCTACGCTGCCCGCGGAGCTACGCAGCTATTTCCTGGACGTGAAGCCCGGATACACGGACAACCCCACCCGCGCCTTCTACAACCATGTGTGGGTGATCGGAGACGAGGAGGCCATCGACGTGAACCAGCAGGCGGAAGCGAACGAACTGGCCGAGCTGGCCGAGATCGGAGGCGAAGGGTGAGCGAGTCGGAGAGCCCCGCCCTGCTCGAGGGCGGCCACGAGGTCACGGTCGAGGACATCCGCGCCCTCGCCGGCCCCTCCACCCCGCACTTCGCGCTGCAGGTCCGCAACCGGATCCGGCGCCTGATCGAGCCGCTGCCGGCCGGCCACCCGGCCCGCCTCGAAGGCGAGCGCAAGATCGCCAGGCTGGAAGAGCTCGCCGAGCACAGCGGCGACCCGCGAGGCACGCTCGGCATCGGGCACTGACGTGAAGTACCTGGCCCCGGGCGTCTGGCGCCTGAGGGAGCTGCCGGCGCCGACGATCAACGTCTACCTCGCGGAGGACGTGCTGATCGACGCCGGCCGCCGCTGGGACCGGCGGCGGATCTTCGCCGAGCTCAAGGGCCGCGAGATCTCGATGGTGGCGCTGACCCACGTCCATCCCGACCATCAGGGCGTCGCCAAGGACGTCTGCGAGGCCCGCGGCGTGCCGCTCGCCTGCCACGTCGACGACGTCGAGGCGATGGAGGGCAGGCGCCCCGTCCAGGAGGCGGCGGCCGACAACCCGGTGAACCGGGCGATCGCGGCGCTCTGGCAGGGCCCGCCCCACGAGGTCGAGCGACCGCTCACCGAGGGCGACGAGGTCGCCGGCTTCCGCGTCGTCCACGCTCCCGGCCACGCCCGCGGCGAGGTGGTCTTCTTCCGCGAGTCCGACCGGGTGGCGATCTGCGGCGACGTGATCCGCAACATGAGCTACGCCACCGCCCTGCCGGGGATCAAGGAGCCGCCGGACCTCTTCACCTACGACCCGGCCGAGAACCGCCGCTCGATCCGCAAGCTCGCCGAGCTCGAGCCCAGCATGATCCTCCCCGGCCACGGCCCCGCCGTGACCGACATCGCCGCCTTCGAGCGCTTCGTCGCCTCCCTCTGATCGCGACTGGCGCCTTGACCCCGCCATCGGGGGTGGAGCGACGGAGCCCCCCTCAGGCGCCCGGGCCGAAGGCGTCGATGATGCGGTTCTGGTACTCGCTCAGCTCCTCCGGGGTGATGAAGTAGGTCGGCGGAGTGAGGAAGAGGCCGTCGGCGCGCTCGGCGGTCGCCTCGACCCGGGCGCGGACCTTGTCGAGCGGGCCGGCGGCGCAGTAGGCGTCGACCATCTCGTCGCTGATCGCGGCCGGGACCGCGGCGAGGTCGCCGCGGCGGAACGCCTCGCCGGCGGCGACCGCGTTGCCGGCGAAGCCGTGCATCTCCCAGAGCGGCATGTAGGTCTTCACGGTCGCGTAGAAGGAGATCGTGCGGCGGGCCATGTCGAAGGCACGCCCTTCGTCGTCGTCGATCGCGCAGCAGACGGTCGGCAGGTAGTCGAAGTCCGCGCGCTCGCGGCCGGAGCGCGAGAGGCCGGTCTCGAAGGCGTCGACGACGACCTCGTCGATCCAGCGCAGGCTCTGGATCGGGTGGCCGATCAGGCCATCGGCGACATCGCCGGCCATCCGCGCCATCCCGCCCTGGACGGCGGCGGTGTAGATCGGCACCGCCTCGCGCGCGGGCGGGAACGGCCGCACCCAGCCCTTGACGTCGATGTCGTAGTACTCACCCTCGTAGCGGATCGGCTCCCCGGCGCCGGCCTGGCGCATGATCAGCCGGGTCGCCTCGATCGCCTCGCGCAGGTGCGGGGCCGGCCGGCCGTAGTCGGCGTTGTGCCAGGTCTCGTTGAGGCGCTTGACGCCCGCCCCCATCCCGAGCCGGAATCGGCCGCCCGCCATCTCGTCGACGTCGAGCGCGGTGATCGCCTGGATGAAGGGGCTGCGGGTGAAGGCCCAGACGATCCCGGTGGCGACCCCGATCCGCTCGGTCTTCGCCGCCAGGTAGGTCGCCTGGGTGACGGCGCTGCGGAACAGCTCCGGCGCCCAGACGCACTCGATCCCGGCCGCCTCGGCGCGCAGGGTCTCGGCCTCCAAGTCGGCAACCGTAGCGCCGATCGCCGCCACCGATACCCGCTCAAGCGCACTCACCGCGCGCCACCCCCCATGCTCCGCTGTGCCTTTGCAGGCGATGGTGGGGGTAAGGAACAGCGGAGCGGATGGGTCATGCCGTCGCCTGGTCGAGCACCGTTGCGGCGACCTGCTCGCGGTGCCAGCGGGCGTCGCCGAAGAGGGCCGCGTTGGCGCGGCCCCGCTTGAGGAAGAAGTGGAGGTCGTGCTCCCAGGTGAAGCCGATCCCGCCGTGGACCTGAATCGAGGCGTCGGGGACGCGCCAGCCGGCGTCGGAGGCGTAGGCCTTGGCCATCGAGGCGGCCGGCGGCAGCGACTCCGGCTCGGCGTCGGCGGCCCAGGCGGCGCCGTAGACGGCCGAGCGCGAGTTCTCGGTCTCCAGCAGCATCTGCGCGCAGCGGTGCGAGACCGCCTGGTAGGCGCCGATCGGCCGGCCGAACTGCTGGCGCTCTTTGGCGTACTCGACCGCCATCTCCAGCGAGCGCTGGGCGACCCCGGTCGACTCGGCCGCGATCGCGACGCAGACGCGGTGGAAGACCGGGTAGTAGTCGCCTCCCGGCGCGGGGAGCGTCTCGGCCGCGGGCACCCGCACGCCCTCGAGGCGCACGGCGGACAGCCGGCGCGTCGGGTCGAGCGAGACCTCCTCGGTGACGGTCAGGCCCGCGGCCCCCCGCTCGACCAGGTGGCGGCGGCCGTCGGCGGTCGCGACCAGGAAGAAGTCGGCGCTCGCGGCGTCGGGGACCAGGACCTTTTCGCCGTCGAGCACGACCCCGTCGCCGTCGGCCCGCGACTCCAGCTCGAACTCGCCGACCGCGGCGGGGGATTTGGCGTCCCAGAGGGCGGGCGCACCGCGCCGCTCGCCGCTCGCCAGCGGCCGCAGGAAACGCTCGCGCTGGTCGTCGGAGCCGCAGAGGGACAGCGCCAGGCCGACCACCGTGTTGGAGAGCAGCGGCGTCGGTGCCAGCGCGTAACCGAGCTCCTCGAACAGCACCGCCAGCTCGACCGTGCCCAGGCCCTGGCCGCCCCACTCCTCGGGCAGCGCCAGCCCGGCCCAGCCGAGCTCGGCCATCTCGGCCCAGCCGGCGGCGTCGAAGCCGTCCCCGGAGGCGGCGATCTCACGTATCCGCTCCGACTTGAAGCGGGCGGCGAGGAAGTCCCGCGCCGTCTCCTTGATCGCGCGCTGCTCGTCGGTCAGGTCGAAGTACACGTCTTCCCCCCTCAGCGCAGCCGCGGCAGGCCGAGCACCCGCTCGGCGATGATGTTCTTGAGGATGTCGGTCGTCCCGCCCTCGATCGAGTTGGCGCGGGAGCGCAGGAAGCGGTGCTGCCAGGCGCCGTCGGCGATCGCGTGCTCGGAGCCGCGGGCGAGCGCCCCGTAGGCGCCCTCGATCTCGATCGCCAGCTCGGTCAGCCCCTGGTTGATGTCGGCCCACTGCCACTTGCCGAGCGAGCCCTCCGGGCCCGGGATCCCGGTCTCCATCGTCTTGGTCAGGCCCCGGTAGGCGTTGAGCCGCATCGTCTCGGCCTCGATGTGGAGCTGGGCGATGCGCTGGCGGAAGTAGGGGTCCTCGGCCGCGGTGCCGCCGTTCAGCCGCACCTCACCGGCGAGGCGCGCCAGCCGCGCGAGGGTGTTGTGGACCTGGGCGATCGCGCCGAAGGCGAGCCCGGCGCGCTCGTTCATCAGCGTGGTGATCGCCACCCCCCAGCCGTTGCCGACCCCGCCGACGACGTTCTCCTCGGGGATCCGCGCCTCGTTGATGAAGACCTCGTTGAACTCGCCCTCGCCGGTGATCTGCACCAGCGGCTTGGCGTCCACCCCCTCCTGCTCCATGTCCAGCAGGAAGTAGGTGAGGCCCTGGTGCTTGGGCGCGTCGGGGTCGGTGCGGGCGACCAGCATGCACCACTTCGCGTACTGGGCGAGCGTCGTCCAGACCTTCTGGCCCGTCACCACCCATTCGTCGCCGTCCCTCACCGCGCGGGTCTTCAGCGAGGCCAGGTCGGAGCCGGACTCGGGCTCCGAGAAACCCTGGCACCAGATCTCCTCGCCGGTCAGGATCGGCTCCAGGTAGCGCCGTTTCTGCTCCTCGGTGCCGTGGGCGATGACGACCGGCCCGCCCATCGCCAGGCCGAGCACGTTGGCCGGGCTGGGCGTCTCCAGGCGGGCCGACTCGGCGACGAAGATCGCCTGCTCGATCAGCGTCGCGCCCCGCCCGCCGTACTCCTCGGGCCAGGAGATCCCGGCCCAACCGGCCGCGTGCAGCTTGCGCTGCCACTCGCCGCGGAAGGCCATCACCTCGTCGAGCGAGCCTTCCGGCTCGGGACCCGGGTTGTTCGCTTCCAGCCAGGCGCGAACCTCCTCCCGGAACCCCTCCTCCGATGGCGACAGCGTCAGGTCCATCGGCGAGTCAGCATAGTGGGCGACTGGCCAACCAGCCAGTCACCCCTACCGCGGGTTCGTCAGGAGCCACAGTTTTCGAAGCCGAATTCCGTGGCCAGTTCGCTCGCCTCTTCGAGCGGGCTGCCGGAGGTCGAGAAGGCCAGTTCCGGTTCTTCTTCGATTTCGCCGATCGCCTTCTCCAGCGCGGCGACGATCGCTTCCACCTGCTCCTCTTCGCCAGCCGGCGCGCCCAGCCCGCTCAGCCCGTCGGCCTGCTTCTGCAGAGCCGGGACGAAGACGTCGAGCACCAGTTCTTCCCGCTCCTCGGCGGTCGGGTTCTGCGGGTCGATGTTCTGTTCTTCGGCGAGCTCTTCCGCTTCGGCTTCCAGCTCTTTGTCGCCGCTCGCGCAGATTTCGTCGCCCTGCGCGATGAACTCCGACTTGGTCAGCGCTTCGGTCGTCTCGTCCCCGCCGCCGCAGGCGGCGAGGGCGAGCATTGCCGCCACGAGGGCGGCGAACGCCCCTACAAGTTGCTTTCTCAACCCGGTCTCCTCGGTTGGATGGACGAAGGCCGGAAGCTACCCGACGCCGTCGTCGGCGAAGCCTCCGGCCACCGAAGCATTACCTCCGCCCTCCGCATCCTTGGGCCGGCCGCCCGACCCGTCCTCAGACCCGCTGGATCATCGTGCCGGTGCCGAGGCCGCCGCCGCAGCACATCGTCACCAGGCCCATCTCCTGCTCGGAGCGCTCCAGCTCGTGCAGCAGGGTGGTGATCAGACGGGCGCCCGAGGAGCCGAGCGGGTGGCCGAGGGCGATCGCGCCGCCGTTGACGTTGACCCGGTCCCAGTCGGGGTCGAGCTCGCGCCGCCAGGCCGCGACGACCGCGGCGAAGGCCTCGTTGACCTCGAACAGGTCGATGTCGCCGATCTTCATCTGGTTGCGCTCGAGCAGCGCTTCGGTGGCGGGGATCGGGCCGGTGAGCATGATCACCGGGTCGACCCCGACCGTGGTCTGGTCGAAGATCCGAGCCCGCGGGGTGAGGCCGAGGGCCTCGGCCTTCTCGCGGGCCATCAGCAGCACCGCGGCGGCCCCGTCGGAGACCTGGGAGGAGTTGCCGGCGGTGACCACGCCGTCCTCCTTGAAGGCGGGCTTGAGGCCGGCCAGGCCCTCGAGCGTGGTCTCGCGCAGGCCCTGGTCGGTGACGTAGGTGTCGCCGTTGACCTGGAAGGGCATGATCTCGCGCTCGAAGCGGCCCTCCTCGGTCGCCTGCCGGGCGAGCTGCTGGGAGCGCAGTCCCAGCTCGTCGAGCTCGGAGCGGGGGATCTCCCACTGCTCGGCGATCATCTCCGCCGAGAGCCCCTGCGGGATCAGGTTGTAGCGCTCCATCAGCTCCGGGGTGAAGGCGTAGCCGTACTCCTCCTGCACCTTGAGCCCGGTCGCGAACGAGTTGTGGCCCATGTGCTCGACCCCGCAGCCGACGATGACGTCGTGGACGCCGGAGGCGATCATCGCCGCCCCCAGGTTGACCGCCTGCTGGCCGGAGCCGCACTGGCGGTCGACCGTGGTGGCCGGCACCTCTTTCGGCAGGCCCGCCTGCAGCCAGGCGTTGCGGGTGACGTTGAAGGTCTGCTCGCCGAACTGCTGCACGCAGCCGCCGATCACGTCGCCGACCTCGAGCGGGTCGATCCCGGCGCGCTCGATCAGCTCTTCGAGGTTGCGGGCCAGCAGGGTCGAGGGATGGGTGTCGCGGTAGTAGCCCTTTTCGGGATGCCCGCGGCCGATCGGCGTGCGGACCGCCTCGACGATGACGACCTCGCGGCCGCCGAATCCTCCATTGCCATTAGCCATCTGACCCTCCGATCGACTGAAGTCCGTGTGGGCGCCGCTTGCGTCGCCTCGGGGTTCACGATAGCTGATCGATTGACTCGTCAATCGGTTTTCCGGTCGCGCATTGGCCGATCTCCAGACCCCAGAGATCACGACTTCACGAGACCGTGATAGGAACCCGACCTCATGAGCGCTAATCAGGGGTACGAAAGTCCGGGGATCGCGGGGAGCGGGGCGATCGCCACCGGCCTCGCCGCCGTTTCGACCACCACCGCGGAGACGATCCTGCTCGCCCGCAGCGAGGCCTCCGCCTGGCGGGCCGAGGAGAAGGTCGTCGCGGCCTGCGCCAAGCTCGAGGGCGGCGATCCCTCGCGGCTGCGGGTGACCACCGACCCCGGCGACCTCGCCCACTGCGACGTCGTCGTCGAGGCGATCATCGAGGAAGTCGAGCCCAAGGGCGAGCTGATCTCGACCATCGCCGAAGCGTGCCCCGACGCCGACCTGGCGACCACGACCTCCTCGCTCAGCATCGCCGCGATCGCGGCCGCGGCCGGAACCGAGAAGCTGTTCGGCCTTCACGTCTTCAACCCGGTGCCGCGGATGCAGCTGGTCGAGGTCTGCCTCCCCGACGGCGCCGCGGCGGCGCGCGAGAAGGCTCTCGCCTGGTGCGCCGCGCTCGGCAAGACCGCGGTCGAGGTCCCCGACCAGGCCGGTTTCGTGGTCAACAGGCTGCTCTTCCCCTACCTCTTCGACGCGGTCCGGATGGTCGAGCGGACCGGCATGGAGGCCGGCGAGGTCGACGCCTGCATGAAGCTCGGCGCCGGCTACCCGATGGGCCCGCTGGCGCTGCTCGACTTCGTCGGGCTCGACGTCGCCGAGGCGATCGGCGACGCGCTCTTCGCCGACTCCGGCGACCAGGCCCACAAACCGCCCGGCCTGATCGTCGAGATGATCGGCGAAGAGAAGCTGGGCCGCAAGAGCGGCGCCGGCTTCTACTCGTACGACTAACCCTGGGACCGGGGCTCGCCGGCCTCGGCGAGCTCGGCGAGGCGGGCGTCGAAGGTGAGCAGGCGGGCATCGCGGGCGCGGGCGGCGGCGAGGACCATGGCGTCCGGAAGGCCGAGCGCCGGCTGGGCGGCGCGAAGCGCCGCCGCCTCCCTGGCCAGCCTGCGGTCCAGCGCGACGACCTCCACCCCGAGGTCCGCGACGAAAGCCTCGACCGCGGCATCGCATCCGCGGGCCAGGGGCCGAACCAGAGCGTCGGCATAGGCGCTCGCGGCGATCGACAGCGCGGCCCGGCCGCAGCCGAGAATCGCCTCGCGAGCGTCCTCGTGGTGCGCGTCGCCGGGATCGAGGAACCCGATCACGACGTTCGCGTCGAGAGCTACCTGCTCCACTCGTCCCTGAGCCCCTCGAGGTAGCCCGGCGGGTAGGTGCCGGCGGGGAGGCTCCCGCACTCCCCCCGTGCCGGGTGTCGCACGGGGGATCGGCGGCCCTACTCGGCCCGGGCGGGGCGGTGCTTCCCGGTCAGGTCCCAGATCACGTCTGCCTCCGAGATCCTCTGCCGGCGGGCGACGGTCTCCACCTCCTCCCAGGGGAGCTCGGCTTCGGGCAGCTCGTCCCAGCGGGCGAGTTCGAGCGCCTCGATCGAGCCCCGCAGAGCCGGGCCGAGGTGCTCCTCGGAGCGCAGCAGCGCCCTCAGGACCTCGAGCTGCTTGTCGGTCAGGCGGACAACCCACATACGGGTACCTCCAACGCTCGGTGGATCGCGGGTTGCTCGGAGAAATTAGGCGGCCGGACGGACGGAACGGCTGATCCGGACGGCCTCGATGCGGTTCTCGCGGACCGCCTCGACCCGGATCGTGTAGCCGTCGGCGACGATCGAGTCGCCGCGCTTGGGGAGACGCCCGAGCTCGCCGAAGACGTAGCCGCCGACCGAGTTGTAGGCGTCGGTGTCGACCGGGAGGTCGATCCCGGCGTCGTCGAGGTCGCCGAGCGAGACGTGGCCGCGGACGAACCAGTCGCCGTTGGTGAGCTGGCGCAGCGCCGCAGCGCGGGGGTCGGTCTCGTCCTCGATCTCCCCCACCACCTCCTCGAGGATGTCCTCGACGGTGACGATCCCGACCGTGCGGCCGTACTCGTCGACGACCACCGAGAGCGAGGTGCGCTGGACCTGGAGGTCGTGCAGGAGGTCGTCGAGCGGGCGCGTCTCGGGGACGATCAGGGCGTCGCGGATCACCGAATCGATCGAGGCCTCGGGCCCGTCGCTCATGTAGACCCGGGCGAGGCTGTTGTTGTGGATGATCCCCTTCACCCGGTCCGGGTTGTCGTCTTCGATCACCACCAGGCGGGTGTGCCCGGAGGTGACGCAGCGCCGCAGCGCCGACTCGACCGTCTCCGAGGTGTCGATCGTGACCACCGCCGGGATCGGGGTCATCACCTCGCGCGCCTCCTGCTCGTGCAGGTGGAAGACACCGCCGAGCATGCCCGCCTCGCCGGGGTCGAGGTGGCCGCGACGGGCGCCGCGCGAGATCAGCAGGCGCAGTTCCTCGGGCGAGGTGTCCTCGCCGCTCTCGTCGGGGTCGACGCCGGCGAAACGGCGGACGAGGTAGTTGGCGGGGACGTTGGTGGCGACGATCAGCGGGTGCAGGGCGGTGCGGAAGAACTTCAGCGGCGGCGCGATCCGCACCAGCACCGGCTCCGCCTTGCCGATCGCGACCATCTTCGGCGCCTGCTCGCCGAGGATCACGTGCAGGAAGGTGACGATCGTGAAGGCGACGGCGATCGAGATCGCGAGCGCGACCGCGTGCCCGAAGACGCCGCCGAAGACCGGCTCCAGCAGAGTCGCCAGGGCGGGCTCGCCGAGGAAGCCGATGCCCAGCGAGGCGAGCGTGATCCCGACCTGGCAGGTGGCGACGAACTCGTCGACCCGGTCGATCTGTTCGAGGCCGATCCGGGCACCGACCACGCCCTCGTCGCGGAGCTGCTCGAGCCGCGAGCGGCGGGACCGCACGAGCGCGAACTCGGCCGCGACGAAGTAGCCGTTGACTCCGATCAACAGCAACATGAGGACGAGCAGGAGGATGCTCATCCGCTATGCGGCCCGATACTTCGGGCTGGGACGTCCTCGGCCATGCGGCGAACTGAATATAGCTGCCCGCCGACGGGAAGTTTTCGAGAAGTGCCATATTGGGCGGCCTATGCGGGTCGCGACGCTCAGCGAGATGCTGGAAGAGGTGGTCCGGCTCGGCGAGGCGACCGGCCTGGAAGACCATGCCCATGAGCTGCGTGGCGAGCTCGAGGGGCGGCTCTCGATGGTCCGCACAGCCGTGGCCGGAGCCGCCAGCCCCCGGGTGATCGCGCTCGAGCAGCTCGATCCGCCCCGGGTCGCCGGCTTCTGGGTCCCGGAGATGATCTCGATCGCCGGTGGCGAGGACGTCGCCGGCGACCCCGGCCTGAACCCGGCCGAGGTCGGCTGGGGCGCGCTGGAAAGCCTCAACGCGGACGTCGTCGTGCTGATGCCCGACGGCCCGCTCGACGTCGCGCGGGCGCGGGCGATGGAGCACTGGGAGCGGATCGCGGCGCTCGGCGCCGGCCGGGTCTTCGCGGTCGACGAAGAGGCCGCCTTCAGCGTTGCCGGCCCGCGCCTGGTCGACGGGGTCGAGATGCTCGGGCACCTGCTCCACCCGGACCTGATCGACCCGCCCGGCAACCTGATCTACGCGGTCCTGCGCCGTCCCGCGGTGGGCGGCTGAGCCGGACGGGTTGCCCGGCGGGCGGTCAGGCGACCGCCAGCGAGCCGAGCACCGAGACGACCGCGACCGCGGTCATCGCCAGGTACTCGGCGGCGCGCCGGTTCGGCCCGAGCATCCCGCGCTCGCCGGCGACGATCACCAGGGCGCAGATCGCGCCACCGACGAGGCCGCCGAGATGGCCGCCGACGCTGATTCGCGCGGCGCCGAAGGTGAATACGAGGTTGAGGACGATGAGGAAGCCGAGCTGGGCGGCGAGCTGGTCCGAAGACCGCGCCCGAGGCGCCGACGGTGAGCGAGTCGGGGCTGAGCAGCAGGGCGCCGAAGGCGCCGGCCAGCAGCGAGGCGAAGTAGAGGACGAGGAAGCGCGGCGTACCGAGCGCCGGCTCCAGCATCCGGCCGAGCAGGAAGAGCAGCAGCATGTTGAAGCCGATGTGGAAGATGCCGGCGTGCAGGAAGGCGCCGGTGACCAGCCGGTACCACTCGCCTTCGGCGACCGAAGGGCCGAAGAGGCCGAAGTCGAACACCACCGAGCCGCCCGGGTTGTCGATCCCGCCGCTGCCGGCCGCGATCTCGATCATGTAGGCGACGACGTTGATCCCGATCAGGACGAAGGTCGCCGGCGCCATGCGGAAGCCGCTGTGGGGCTGCCCCACGCCGCGCACGACCCTGGTGCGCTGCTGCGCGCACTCCGGGCAGCGCATCCCGACCGGGGTCGGGGTCATGCACTCGGGGCAGATCGGCCGCCCGCAGGAGGAGCAGGAAACGCGGGTCTCGCGGTCGGGGTGGCGGTAACAGGTCTCGGCCATCGAGGCAGCAGCCTACAATCGGCGCCGATGGAGCCCCCGAGCCCCGCCCGTCTGTACGCCGCCGCGGGCGGCGTCGCGCTGATCGCGATCGGCGTCGTCGGCTTCTTCTACAGCGCCTCCTTCGGCACGCCGGGGACGGTCGAGCGGGCGGTCGGGGTGCTCGACGTCAACGCCTGGGTCAACGTCCTCTACCTCGCCGCCGGCTCGCTGGGGCTGCTCGCGGCGACCGCCGCGGCGCGTCCCTTCGCGCTCTGCGCCGGTCTGCTGTTCACCGCGATCGGGGTCTGGGGGCTGGCTCTCGGCGCCGGCGAGGCAATCCTCGACCTGCTCCCGACGGGGACCGGCAACAGCGTGCTGGCGCTGGCGGTCGGCCTGCTCGGCCTCGCCGCCGCCGCGGGAACGCCGCGCGATTCCTGTGTCACCTCCAAGGTGACGAAGGAATCGCGCGATGGCTCAGAGGCGGTCGCGGAGACCGCCCGCGAAGGCCTTTAGGCCGCGGTCGCCCTGGCGGCCGCGGCGGCGCAGCTCGAGCAGCACCAGGGCGCCGGTGGCGACGCTTCCGGCGCCGACCGCAACCACCGGCCGCACCCAGTTGCGCGGGTCGCGGAGGGCGCGCAGCTCGCCCTCGGAGAGCTCCTCGGCCCAGCCCGAGAGCTCCTCGGCGGCGGCCTGGGTGACCGCCGAGAGGGTGTCCTCGACCCGCCCCGAGAGCCGCTCCGGCGGCTCGATCGGGCGCAGCGCGTCGGAGAGCAGCCCCTCGACGTCCCAGCTGGCGCCGCGCTCCCTACTCGTCTCGTTCATCGCTCTCGCTCATCTCCTCCTGCAGTTGCTTGATGGCGCGATGGATCAGCACCTTGGTCGCGCCGTCGGAGCGACCGAGGGCGCGGGCGATCTCCCGGTTGTCCATGCCGAGCGCGAAGCGCATGATCAGCGCCTCGCGCCGGTCGTCGGAGAGGTGGTCGAGGTGGGCCATCACCTGGCGCAGCTCCTCGCGCCCTTCCGCGATCGCCTCGGTGTCGTGGCGGGCGGCGATCGGGTCGGCGTTCTCCAGCGGCGTCTGCGGCCGCCGCGAGCGGTCCCGGTAGTAGTTGGAGGCGAGGTTGTGGGCGATGCGGATGATCCAGGGCCGCAGCGGGCGGCCGTCGGACTCGCTCCGCGCCCGGTCGAAGTGGCGGTAGGCCTGCAGGAACGCCTGCTCGGTGAGGTCCTCGGCGTCGTGGTGGTTGCCCACCCGGTAGTAGGCGTAGGAGTAGACGTCGCGCAGGTGCGAGCGGTAGAAGTCCGCGAAGGCGCGGTCCAGCTCCGCCTTCGCCGCCGGGTCGAGCTGCGCCGGCTCGACGTTCTCCTTGGCGTCGCTCACCCGCAGAGCCTATTCCCCCGCTCCCCCCTGCACTTTGCACCCCCCTGGGTGACAGAAGGCATGGAGTGCGCGGTGGGTGAGGTGGGGTCATGCGGCCCGCCTTGCGCGCTCGACGCGGCGCAGGCCGGCGACCCACTCCTCGGCGCCGACCTCGCCCTCGATCAGCTCGGCGAGCCCGCGCAGGGCCTCGGCCGGGACGCCGGACTCCAGCACCGCCTGGGCCAGCAGCGGCGTCGTGTCGAGGCCCTCGGAGGCCTGGCCGATCTGGCTCGGGATCTCGGCCGCCGGGGTGCCGCCGCCGAGCAGCTCGCCGGCGCGCCGGTTGCGGCCGGTCGGGGCCATCATCGTCGCGGTCAGGTCGCCGACCCCGGCGAGCCCGGCGAAGGTCTCGGCGTCGGCCCCGAGATGCACCGCGTACTCGATGCACTCGCTCCAGATCTCGGCGACGGCGATCCCGGCCGCGTTGAGTCCGTGCGGCTCGGCCGCGGCGGCCGCCAGCGCCGCCGCGTTCTTGGCGGCGCCCGCCATCTCGACCCCGGTGACGTCGCGCGAGCGCTCGCAGACGAGGCCGGCGCGGTCGAAGACCTCGCCGAGCTGGACGCGCAGGTCGGGATCGGCGGAGCCGAGCACCAGGGCCGCCGAGCCGGAGACCGCCTCGCGGGCGTGGGCGGGGCCGCCGAGGCAGGCGATCCCGCGGGCGCGCACCCGTTCCCCGACGTACTCGGAGGGAAGCTGCGCCTGGGGGGCGACGAGGCCCTTGGTGAGCAGCAGCACCGCCGAGCGGTCGCTGACCCGGTCGGCGATAGCGCCGACGGCCTGCGGCAGCGACTTGGAGGGGATCGCGAGGCAGATCAGGTCGAGGCCGGCCAGCTCGATCTTCGAGGCCGGGCGGACGTCGATCGAGCCCGGCAGCGGCACCCCGGGCAGGTAGCGGCGGTTCTCGCCGTCCTCGAGCAGCTCCGCGACCCGCTCCTCGGTGCGCGCCCCGAGCTGCACGTCGAGCCCGCCGCGGGCGAGCAGGACGGCAACCGCGGTCCCCCAGCTGCCGGCCCCGATCACCGCGGCGCGGCGCATCGGCGGCAGGCCGCCGAGGTCTTCCCACTGCAGCAGCACGTTGGGCCAGATCCGCGCCGTCACGTTTTCGGCCAGCGCCCGCGAGGGCTCCTCGGCGCGCGGGAAGGTCATCGCCCGTCCCAGCCGGACCTTCACCTTGCGCGGCCGGATCCGCCAGCCGCGGCGCACGTGTTCGGTGCCGAGCACGGCGGTCGGGATCACCGGGGCGCCGGTCTGCAGGGCGAGCCGGCCGAGCCCGCGCCGCGGCTCGGCGAGGGTGCCGCGCCGGATCCTCGTCCCCTCCGGGAAGATGCAGATCACGCCGCCGCGCTCGACCACCTGGCGCGCGGTCTCCATCGATTCCTCGTCGGACTCGCCGCGCCGGATCGGGAAGGCGCCGAGCCGCGAGAGCAGCCAGCCCTGCCAGCGGCGCTCGAAGAGCTCGACCTTGGCGACGTAGTTCATCGGCCGCCGCCAGGGCAGGCAGCCGCCGATCACGAAGGGGTCGAGGAAGCTGCGGTGGTTGGCGGCGACGACCAGGCCGCCCTTGACCCGGGCGTGGCCGCGGCCGGTCCGCCCCAGCCGGAAGTAGACGAGGAAGAACGGCAGCAGGAAGGTGCGCGCCACCAGGTACATCGGCCAGTTGACGCTGTGGCGGCGCGTGTAGGCGTGGTAGGAGGCGAGTCTCTCCGAGGTCACGCGTAGCGCTACACGGCGCGGGGGGCGGAGTTACTCCCCGGGTCTGCGCCGGGCTTACCAGGCACGGTCCAGCAGGTCCGCGACCTCTCGTTCGCTGGGCCGGTGGGGGACGTTGGCCAGCTGAGGGCGTTGGAGGATCACGTCGATTGCGGCTGGGAGGCAGGCGCCCTCGGCGCCGAGGGCGCCGAGGGCGGGCGGGTCGCCACCGAGCTCGCGGATCCGCGGCGCGAGGCCGGCGGGGTCGGTGCCGAGCGCCGCGGCCAGCTCGTTGAAGGGTTGTGGTGCCTGTGGCAACAGAAACTGCACAGCGACCGGGAGAAAGGCGGCGTTGGCCCCGGCGTGCGGCGTGCCACAGGCGCGGACCAGGCTCTGGCAGACGACGTGATGCAGACCGAACCCGGCGGAGTCGATCGCGTAGGCGCAGAGAATCGCCCCGGGCGCCAGCTCGCCCCGGTCGCGCCGCTCGCGCGGCTGGTCGAGCGCCGCCGCGACCGCGCCCGCGGGGTGCTCAGCAGCGCGAACTCCCCGACCCCCAGCCCGGCCAGCTGTGCGGCGGCGTCGGCGAGGGCGTCGCGGCGAAGGGCGATGAGCCGGCCGGCGTCCCGCCAGAGGAAGTCGCGGCTCACCCGGCGGCGGGGCGGGGATTGACCACCGGCCGCAGGTTGGGCTCGACCTCGGCCCGCAGGTGCTCGTAGTCGGGCGGCAGCGAGAGCTTCTCGCCCAGGTGCTCGAGCGGCTCGTCGACGGTGAAGCCGGGCCCGAGCGTGGCGATCTCGAACAGCACTCCGCTCGGCTCGCGGAAGTAGATCGAGCGGAAGTAGAAGCGGTCGATCTCCGGGGTCGGGGCGGCGCCGGCCGCGAGCGCCCGCTCGCGCCAGTCGAGGTGCTCCTCGGGCAGCGAGGCCCAGGCGACGTGGTGGACCGTCCCCGCTCCCTGCAGACCGCGCTCGGCCGGCGGCGGGTCGTAGAGGTAGAGACCGCCGCGCTCGGCGCCGCGCGCCTCCCAGCCCTCCCCGGCGGGCTCGAAGGAGAGCGCTTCGAGCAGCGCAGCGCCGGCGCCCGGGGCGCCGCTGTAGGCGCGGACCGCATGGAAGCCCTGCAGCGCCAGCTCGCCGGGGACCTCGGGGTGGTCGGCGACCAGGGGGCGGTCGGGGACGGCGACGACCGCCAGCTCGTGGTCGAGGCCCTCGGGGTCGGCGAAGCGCAGGCTCTCGCCGTCGCGCTCGGATGCGATCCCCTCGGCGCCGAGGCGCCCGGCCCAGAAGTCGAGGGCGGCGGTCGACCCGACCCGCCAGACGATCCGGTGCACCATCCCCGCCCCGGCCCGGCCCGGCGGCGCGCCCGGGTACTCGAAGAAGGTCAGGTCGGAGCCGGCGCTGCCCTGCTCGTCGGCGAAGAAGAGGTGGTAGACGGTCGGGTTGTCCTGGTTGACCGTCTTCTTCACCAGCCGCAGGCCGAGCACCCCGGCGTAGAAGTCGACGTTGCGCTGGGCATCCTCGGTGATCGCCGTGATGTGGTGGATTCCCTCCAGCCTCATCGCTCGTCTATAGCATCCCGGAAATGAGTCGCGGCCGTCGTCGTTTCGTCAGAGCACTGGTCGTCCTCGGGTCCCTGCTGGCGTTTCTCAGCGTCTTCGCGATCTGGGTCGAGCGCCAGGCGCTCAACACCAACGACTGGGTGGAAACCAGCGAGCGGCTGCTCGCCAACGAGGAGATCCGCGGCGCGGTCGCCGACTACCTGGTCGACCAGCTCTACGAAAACGTCGACGTCGAAGAAGAACTGGAAGGCAAACTGCCCAAGGACTTCAAGAACCTCGCCGGGCCGATCTCGGGCGGGATCAGGCAGTTTGCCGGCGAGGGCGCGGAAAAAGTGCTGGAAACCACGACCGCGCAGATCCTCTGGGCGGACGCCAACCGAACCGCCCACGAACAGCTGCTGGCGGTGCTGGAAGACAAGGGCGAAACGATCTCGACCGAAGACGGCGAAGTCACGCTCAACCTCGGCTCGCTGATCACCAACCTCGCCGACCAGATCGGGATCGGCCAGAGCCTCGCCAACAGCCTCGACCCCGAATTCGGCAAGGTCAAGATCCTCGAATCCGAAGAGCTGGGCACCGCGCAGAACATCGCGGTCGCGATCAAGGGCCTGGCGCTGGCCCTCTCGATCCTCACCTTCCTCGTCTTCGCCGCCGCGATCTACCTCGGCTCCCCGGGGCGATGGATGACCGTGCTGTTCAGCGGCATCGGGCTGATCGCCGCCGGCTTCGTCGCGATCGTCGCCCGCCAGATCGCCGGCGGCATCGTCGTCGACCAGCTGGTCAAGACCGAAAGCGTGAAGCCGGCGGGCGAAGCGGCCTGGTCGATCGGGACCTCGCTGATGGTCAGCATCGCGGTGACGGTGATCGTGGTCGGCATCCTCTTCGCCGCCGCCGGCTGGCTCGCCTCGCCGACCCGCCCCGCCCGCGCCGTGCGCAGGGTCTTCGCCCCGGCCCTGCAGAGCTACGTCCCCTGGGTCTACGCCGGCCTCGCGATCGTCGTCGGCATCTACTTCCTCACCGGCTCGACCCAGGGCCTGCGCACCTTCCTCACCACCCTGATCATCGCCGGCATGGCCGCCTTCGGGATCCACGAACTGCGCAAGATGACGCTGGAGGAATACCCCGACGCCAAGTTCTCCGACAGCTTCGGTGCGCCGCGGGACAGGATCGTCAGCGCCGTCCGCGGCGCCAACCTGGGCGAGCGCGCCGCCAGGCTGCGCCTGCCGGAGCGCCGCCGCCCGCAGCCGCCGGAGCCCACTGCCCCACCGGCTCCCGACGAGGCGCCGACCGCGGTCGTCTTCGACGAGGACGCCCGGCTCGAGCGGCTCGAGCGCGTCGCCGCCCTGCACGAGAAGGGCATCCTCAGCGACGAGGAGCTGGCCGCCGAGAAGGCCCGCATCCTCGGCGGCGACTCCTCCTAGCCCGACTCGGCGCGGCGGTCGCGGCGCAGCCGCGGCGCCAGCCAGCCGACCAGCGCCCCGAGCAGGGCGGCGATCGCCAGCGCGACGATCAGCGGCATGTCGACCTTGGCGACGATCAGGCTGACCTGGACCGTCTGGAAGTTGAGGACGAAGAAGAGGAGGAGCAGGATCGCGCAGGCGACCAGCAGCCACTGCTTCGCGCTCAGCCCGCCCTTGTCGTCGATCTTCGCGTCACGCGCCCGCTCGGTCATGCCCGAAGCCTAGCGCCGGGCGGGCGAGGACCGGGGTCGGCGAAGCCCGCCGCCGGAATCGAACCGGCAACCTCCTGATTACAAATCAGGTGCTCTCCCAGGTTGAGCTAGGCGGGCGGGGTGGCGATGATGGACCTGTGGAGGTCAGATACAGGTTTCTGGAGCCCTCTGAGGGTACCGTGCCGACGTCGGCGTCGAGGCGGCCCGACGGCCGCGCCGGCGCGGGGACGTGCTGCGCATGCAGTCGCTGCACCGGGTCCGGGTCAAGGCCGACGACGTCTCCGTCGCCCCGGACCGCGGCCGCGAGCTGCTCGAGCACGTCCTCGCAGACGCGGCGCGGCGCTAGACGGCCTCCCTGGAGGCCAGGTGGGTGCCGACCTTGCGCTTGACCCGCTGCAGGGCGTTGTCGACCGTCTTCGTGTCGCACTCCAGCCGATCGGCGATCACCTCGTAGGAGTACCCGTCGAGGTAGAGCGAGAGGACGCGGCTCTCTAGGTCCGAGAGCACGCCGGAGACTCCCGAGAGGCAGGAGACGAGGCTCTCGAGCTCTTCGCTGGCGATCACCTGGTTGACCGGGTCGTGGACGCTCGGGCCCGGGAGGATCTCGTCCAGGGTCGTGTCCGAGTCGCCGGCCGCGGCCGGGGTCTGGCTGAAGGAGACGTACTGGTTGAGCGGCGTGTGCTTGTTGCGGGTCGCGGTCTTCACCGCGGTGATGATCTGGCGGGTGATGCAGAGCTCGGCGAAGTTGCGAAAGCTCGACTCGCGGTCGGAGCGGAAGTCGCGGATCGCCTTGTAGAGGCCGAGCAGGCCCTCCTGGATCAGGTCGTCGGCCTCGCCGCCGAGCAGGAAGTAGGACGATGCCTTGAGCCGGACGAAGCCGCGGTAGCGGCGGATGATCGTGTCGTAGGCGTCGGTCCTGCCGTCCTTGGCGAGGGCGACGAGGTAGTGATCATCAAGCTCAACCTGAGGGTTAGCTTGATGCAGATGGGCAGGCGTAGGCGTAGATAGAGCCACAGATCCTTCTCCTTGACTGAAGGGTCGTGGCGCCGCTTACCTCCCCCGGGGCGCCGCTACGTATGAATGAGCGACCTCAGACTCAAGCTGAGGTTCACCCTTTGCTGCGCGGCAGTCTCGCGCGCCTGCGGAGTTCTGTCAACCCCAAATTGCGACTTTTGCAAGCGCCGTTGCATTTGCATGCCCCCGCCCCACTCCCCGCGGTCGCAGTTCCGACCGCTATCCGGGCGGAAGTGCGACCGCGGGTGGTGGGGGTCAGCTTCTCTGGCGGACGGCCTCGAAGAGGAGCGCGGTGGCGGCGGCGGAGACGTTCAGGGACTCGACCCGGCCGTGGCGGGGCAGGGCGAGAAGCCCGTCGCAGGAGGCGGCGACGCGGGGGCGCAGGCCGCTGCCCTCGCCGCCGAGGACGAGGACCGTCGGGCCGGTCAGGTCGGTGCCCCAGGGCGCCGCCTCGGCCTCCGCGTCGGCGCCCCAGATCCAGAAGCCGGCGTCCTTGGCCGCGGCCAGCCAGTCGGCGAGGTTGCGGACGCGGGCGACCTCGAGGTGCTCGACCGCCCCAGCCGAGGCCTTGCAGGCGACCGCGGTCACCGCGGCGGCGCGGCGCTCGGGGATGACGACGCCGGCGGCACCGGCGAGCTCGGCCGAGCGGCAGACGGCGCCGAGGTTGCGCGGGTCCTGGATCTGGTCGAGGGCGACGAGCAGCGCCCCCTCGCGGCGCAGCAGCCCGACCGGGTCGCCGTACGGATAGGGGTCGACCTCGGCGACGACGCCCTGGTGGTCCGGCGAGCCGCAGAGCCGCTCGAGCTCGGCGGCCGGCGTCTCGGGCGCCCGCCAGACGCGGTGCACCCGCCGCCTCCCCCGCTCCGCCTCGGCGACCGGCTGGCGCCCGTAGATGACCTGGGAGGCCACTATTCCACTGGAACGAGTTGGCCACCCTCGCCCGAGTCGCGTACTTCCCAGCCCATCGCCGCAAGCTCGTCCCGAATCGCGTCAGCCCGGTCGAAGTCCTTTTCGGCCCGAGCTTCTTCGCGTCTGTCGCGCAGCTCCACAGCCTCAGCGGGAATGACCTCCCCGCGCACGGACAGCACTCCCTTCGCCGCAGCGGGAACGTCGCCGTGGATGCTCTTGGGGACGAGCGACTCGAGCCCAAGCAGGCCCAGCATCTCCGCGACGAGCTCCGGCGCGCCCGGAGCTTCCTGCCGGTTCGCTTCCCCCACCAGCTCAAACAACTCGGCCAGGGCCCGCGGCGTGTTGAAGTCGTCGGCGAGGGCCGCCCGGAACGCCTCGATCCGGGAGTCCGGGGATACCTCACCGGAGCCTCCATTCTGTTGCTCCGGTGAGGTATCCCCGGACTCCCCCAACGGATGGTCCCGAAAGAAGTTCTTGATCCGCCTGCACCGCGCCTTGGCCTCCTCCATCGGCCCCTCGCCGAACGCCAGCGGCTGCCGGTAGTGCCCGGACACCAGGTACATCACCACCGCCTCGCGCCCGTAGCGGTCGAGCGCCTCGGAGAGCTGGAAGATGTTGCCCTCCGATTTCGACATCTTCTCCGCCTCGGCCTCGACCATCCCGTTGTGCATCCAGACCCGCGCGAAGGGACGGCCGGCCGCCTCGGACTGGGCGATCTCGTTCTCGTGATGGGGGAAGACCAGGTCCGAGCCGCCGCCGTGGATCGCGAAGCAGGCGCCCAGCTCCTGCTCGGCCATCACCGAGCACTCGATGTGCCAGGCGGGACGGCCCGGGCCCCAGGGCGAGTCCCAGCTCGTGTCCTCGCCCTGCTTGCGCGATTTCCAGAGGGCGAAGTCGAGCGGGTCCTCCTTGAGCGAGGCCGAGCCCGCCTCCTCGCCCTGGTCCATCTCCTCGAAGTGGCGGTTGGAGAGCTTGCCGTAGCCGCCGAAGCTGCGCACCCGGAAGTAGACGTCGCCGCTCGCCTCGTAGGCGTGGCCGGACTCGACCAGCTCGGCGATCAGCGCGACGATCCCGGCGATCGTCTCGGTCGCCAGCGGCTCGGCGTCGGGCCGGCCGAGCCCGAGGCGGTCGGTGTCCTCGACGTAGGCGCGGGTCATCCGGGCCGCGAACTCGGCCGACGGCTCGCCGGCCGCCGCGGCGGACGCGTAGATCTTGTCGTTGACGTCGGTGACGTTGATCACCAGCTTCGTCCGGTAGCCCTCCGAGCGCAGGAAGCGGGAGAACAGCGAGAAGATGACGAAGGGCCGCGCGTTGCCGATGTGGATGCGGCTGTAGACGGTCGGGCCGCAGGCGTAGATCCCGACCTCCTCGCCGGGGTCGACGGTCCGCAGCTCACCGCTCAGCGTGTCCCTGATCCGCACCTCTCGCATCGCTCAGGAGGATATGCGCAGAGGCGCCGCGGTCGCGCGGCGCTCAGAAGGTGCGGTAGCCGCTGCTGGGGGCCGGCGCCTCTGCGCGCAGCCACTGCGGGGCCGTCTGCTCGGCGGCCGCCTGCGCCTCGCGCCTGGCGCGGTTGACGCTCGCCTTGACCTCGTCTTCGCTGGCCTCGCGGGCGCGCTCCTCGCGCTTGCGGGCCTGAATCTGGATCCGGTCGGACTCGATCCGCAGCTGCTCGTCGGCGCGGGCACGCGCCGACTCCTCGGCCTCGCGCTCGACCTTGGCGAGCAGGTGCCGGACGCTCTCCTCGGCTTCGCGGCGGACCTCCTCGGTGCCCTCCATCACGCGCCGCTCGATCTCCTGCTCGAGCCGCACCGCCGTCTCGTGGGCCGCCTCGGCCCGCGCCTCGGCGTCGGCGGCGCGCTGCTCGGCGGCCGCCACGCGGCGGTCGGCCTCGACCTCCAGCCGCTCGTGCGCTTCGCGCACCCGCCGCTCGACCTCCTCCTCCAGCTTCACCTGCGCGGCGGCGATCGCGGCCTCCGCGTCGGCCTTCGCCTCGGCCGCCTGGGCGAGGACCCGCTCGCGCTCGCGCTCGGAGTCGCGCTTCAGCTCCTCGAACGCCTGCTCGGCGCGGTCGCGCGCCTGCTCGGCGGCACCGACCCGGCCCTCGGCCCTGCGCTTCGCCTCGCGCTCGGCGGCGATCCGGGTGCGCGCCTCGGCGGAGACCTTGCTCAGCGTCTCCATCGCCCGCGCCTTCAGCTCCTCGCGGGCCCGCTCGGTGCCGGCCTCGGCCGCGGCGACCCGCTCCTCGCTCACCCGGACCCACTCCAGCGCCTGCTTGGCGACGCCGTGCATGGTCTGAGTGGCTTCCCCCGCCGCTCTCAGCTGCCTCGCTGGATCGCTCATCCCCCCGCAAACTACTATGGGCGCCGGAGGCGACGCCAGCTTCCCGCCCCCGCAGACGTTCGCAAATTGCGGATCGCCCGGCTCAGCCCTGACCGTCCCCCTCGCGGACGTGCAGTTCGCGCTTCAGCACCTTGCCGGTCGCGTTGCGCGGCAGCTCGGGAAGGAACTCGACCTCGCGCGGCGCCTTGTAGGCGGCGAGGTTCGCCTTCACGTGCGCGGTCAGGGCATCGGCGGTCACCGCGGCGCCTTCGGCGCGGACGACGAAGGCCTTCAGCCGCTGACCGAACTTGTCGTCGCGGACGCCGATCACGGCGACCTCGACCACCCCTTCGACGTCGGCCAACAGGTCCTCGATCTCGCGCGGGAACACGTTCTCGCCGCCGGAGACGATCATCTCGTCGTCGCGGCCGTCGACGAAGAGGCGGCCGTCGGCGTCGATGTGGCCGACGTCGCCGCTGGAGAGCAGCCCGTCGATCGCCTCTTTGCCGCCGCCCCCGGTGTAGCCGTCGAACGACATTTCGTTGCCGACGAAGATCCGCCCGACCTCGCCGCGCGGCACCTCGTGCCCGTGCTCGTCGAAGATCCGCACGACCGTCCCCCGCGGCGGCTTGCCGGCGGTCCCGGGCGCCGCCCGCAGGTCCTCCGGGGTGGCGACGGTCGCGTAGGCGACCTCGGTCGAGCCGTAGAGGTTGTAGATGTTGTCGCCGAAGCGGTCCATCCAGGCGATCGCCAGCTCGCCGGGGAGGGCCGAGCCCGAGAGCGCGGTGATCCGCAGCGAGGAGAGGTCGTAGGAAGCGAGCGTCTCCTCGGGCAGGCCGAGGATCCGCTGCAGCATCACCGGCACCACGGTCAGCACCTGGGCGCGACTGTCCTGCACGGCGCGCAGGGTGTCCTCCGGGTCGAAGCGGCGCCGCAGCACCATCGTCGACGCGGTCGGCAGGCTGATCACGAAGTGCAGGAAGCCCCAGGAGTGGAAGAGGGGGGCGGCGATCATGATCGTCTCGCGGCTGCGGTACGGGATCTTGTCGATCAGCGCGGCGATCGTCAGCAGGCCGTCGGGGCTGGAGCGCTGGGCGCCCTTCGGCGTCCCGGTCGTCCCCGAGGTGAGGATGATGAAGCGCGGCTGGTCGGGCGGCGGCTTGCGGTCGGCCTCGTCGCCGGCGGCGATCAGCCGGTCGACCGTGGTGGCCCCGCCCGCGTCTTCCTCGTCGGCCCAGGCGACGACGCGGGTGACCGAGTCGTCGACGCCGCCCAGCAGCTCGGCGAACTCGGCGTCGTGGACGAGCACCTTCGGCCCCTCGCGGCGGGTCACCTCGACCAGCTGCGGGCCGGCGAACATCGTGTTCAGGTAGAGGGCGCTGGCGCCGAGCTTGGCCGCGGCCAGGGTCACCTCGAGGAAGCCGCGGTGGTTGCGGCACATCACGCCGATCCCGTCGCCGGGCCCGACCCCCATCCGCGCCAGGGAGTCGGCGAGCGCGTTGGAGCGGCGGTGCAGGCGCTGCCAGGTGAGCGAGCCACGCTCGTCGACGATGGCGAGCTCGTGCGGGTGGTGGATCGCGGCGGTGGCGACCCCGGTCGCCGGCGAGGCCCCCCAGCGCAGGAAGGTCGAGCCGACGCGGGCCGCGGTGTCGGGCCGCATCGGCCCGATGATCCCCGCCTTCCGCAGCACCCTGATCTCGAAGGCGGCATCCGCCATCGAGCCCTTGACGCCGGCGACTCTCTCGCTCAAGCTCGTCATCGAATCGTGAAGACTATTCGCTCTGCAGCATCGCGACCGCGACGCAGGCGATGCCCTCCCCCCTTCCGACCCATCCCATCCCCTCATTGGTGGTCGCCTTGACGCTGACGTGGGCGGAGGTGGCGTCCGCCAGGTTGCGCTCCATCTCGGCCCGGTAGGGGCCGAGGCGCGGTCGCTCGCAGATCACCGTCGCGTCGACGTTGGCGATCGCGCCCGCAACCGTGCCGACCGCGGTGCGCAGCAGGTCGATCGAGTCGGCGTCCCGCCACTGCTCCTCCTCGTCGGGAAAGAGCGTGCCGATGTCGCCTCCGCCGCCGGCGCCGAGGATCGCGTCGATCACGGCATGGGTGAGCGCGTCGGCGTCGGAATGCCCTTCGAGGCCGAGCTCGTGCTCGATCTCGACCCCGCCGAGGACGAGCCGGCGGCCGGCGGCGAAGCGGTGGCTGTCGTACCCGATCCCGACCATCACGCGACCATCGCCGCGATCATCTCACGCGACCCGACTGCCGAGCGGAACGAGGCGCCGCCGCCGGCCCTCGAAGACGCAGATCTCCCCCACGCCGAGCTCGTCGAGGAGCTCGACCGCGCGGTCGTAGCCCCAGCCGACCTGCTCGGGCAGGTGGGCGTCGGAGGAGAGCGCGAAGGGGGCGCCGGCCTCGACGCAGAGCTCGGCGAAGGCGCGCGATGGATAGAGCTCGCCGACCGGCTTGCGCAGGCCGGCGGTCGAGATCTCGACCGCGATCCCGCTCTCGGCGATCGCCTCGACCGCGGGCTCGTAGAAGGCGCGCAGGTCGCGCTCGGGCAGCGGCCGGGCGCTGCCCCAGACCTTGACCAGGTCGGGATGGGCGAGGATGTCGAAGAGGCCGGAGCGGGCGCAGGAGGCGAGCGCCTCGAAGTACCGCCGCCAGATCTCCTCGGGGTCGCCGCCGCCCTCCCAGACGTCGAAGTCGGGATGGTCGACCGCCTGCTCGCCGACGAAGTGAACCGAGCCGACCACGTAGTCGAAGTCGCGCGGCTCCAGCAGCGCGGCGGTGCGGCCCTCGGCTCCGGGGACGTAGTCGCACTCGACGCCGAGGCGCAGCGGCGTGGCGCGCACGAACTCGCAGTAGGCGTCGAGGTCGTCGCGGGCGTTCTCGAGCCAGAGCGGGTGGCGCCAGACGTCGAGCGCCTGGCGGAAGCGGTAGACGTGCTCGGAGACACCGATCTCCTCGACCCCGGCCTCCGCCGCGGCCGCCAGATAGCGGTCGACGTTCTCGGCCGTGAAGTAGCGCTCGAACGTCGTCTCCTCCTCGTCCGGGCGCAGGTGCAGGTGGTAGTCGGTCAGCACCCCACGAGCCTACCCAGATCGAGCCCCCGGCCACGTGGCAGAGGTTAGTTGCGCATAGCGCAACTAACCTCTGCCACGCAGCAGGAGCTCGGCGACGCGCAGGTCGTGCGGGGTGGTGACCTTGAGGTTCTCGGGGCCGGTCGGGTGGATCAGCACCGTGCCCCCCGCCGCCTCGACCAGCATCGACTCGTCGGTGGCGGCGTCGCGGGTCGCCTCGTCGACCGCGAGCGCCTCGCGCAGCGCCGCGGTCCGGAACACCTGCGGCGTCTGCGCCGCCCACAGCTCGGAGCGGTCCAGCGTGGCCCCGACCGCGTTCCGCGGTTCCTTGCGGACGCCATCCGTCCGCAAGGAACCGCGCAATGGCTCGGCGCGCTTGATCGTGTCGGTGACCGGGGCGGCGGCGATCACGCCGGCGGCGTCGGGGGCCGCGTCGAGGTCGGCGACCAGGGCCTCGACCAGCTCCGGGGTGAGCAGCGGGCGGGCGGCGTCATGGATCGCGACCAGGGCGGTCCCGACCGCGGCCAGCGCCGCAGCCACCGACTCGGCCCGGGTGGCACCGCCGGCGACGACCCCGAGGTCGGAGCCGCCGAGGTCGTGGACGTGCCCGGGCGGGGCGGCGACGACGATCGAGCGCACCGAGCCGGACGCCCGGAAGGCGTCGATCGACCACTCGACCATCGGCCGCCCCGCGACCGGGACGAATGCCTTCGGGCCACCGGCCCCGAGGCGCTCCCCGGAGCCGGCGGCCGCGATGACGGCGGTTGCTGCGACTGCTCTAGGCGGACGCCGTGGCGGCGAAGCGCTCCTCCAGCAGCCCGTCGAGGTACTCCTCCGCGCCCTCCTCGTCCTTGTCGAGCGCGTACATGAACTCCGAGGCGAGGATTTTCTTCGCCCGGGTGTACATCTGCTTCTCTCCGGTGGAGAGACCCTTTTCCATCTCGCGGATGGCGAGGTTGCGGACCACCTCGGCCAGCTCGAAGACGTTTCCGGTCTTGATCTTCTCGCGGTTGTACTTGAAACGCCGATTCCAGTTCTTCGGCATCTCGGAGACGTCGTCGGTGAGGACCTGTGTGACCTTCTTGATTTCTTCCTCGTCGATGACGCGACGCAAGCCCGCCTTGCCGGCGTTCTCGCAGGGAACCATCACCGTCAGCTCGTTGTGGAGGATTTTGATCGTGAGGTATTCACGCTCGGCCCCCATCAGCTCACGATGCTCTTTCGTCAGCACCAGGCCTGCGCCGTGATGGGGGTAGACGACCTTGTCCCCCTCCTCGAAATCGCAGACGTACACGGCCTCTTCCTCGAAGACCTCGTCAATCGTGGCCTCGTCTATCTCGGAAATCGCTGACTCCTTTCTAATTTCGACGGCGCCTGTCGCCGTCAGCTCTGTAAGTACCGGTCGACCAGGTCGACCTCCTGGAGCCGCCGCAGGCCCTCGCGGATGTCCTTGGCCCGCGAGGGCCCGACACCGTCGACGGCGGCGAGGTCGGCGTCGGAGGCCGCCAGGACCTCCTCCAACCCGCCCAGCTCCTGGGTGATCTTCTGGACGACAAGCTTGGGGATGCGGGGGACGCGGCCGAGCACGCGGTAGCCCCGCGGCGCGACGGGGTAGTCGAGCGTGTTGACCTTGCGGTCGTAGCCGAGCAGCTCGGCGAGGCGGCCGAAGTCGAGCACCTCCTGGTGCGGCATCCGGCTCAGCGCCTGCAGCACCGCGGTCAGGTTCTGCTCGGTGTCCTCGACCGAGTAGTCGCGGATCAGCGCCGTCTTGTCGGCGGCGACGCCGACCATCGTCTCCTCCAGCTGCATCTCGATCAGCCGGCCCTCGGTGCCGAGCTCGACGATGTAGCGCTCGACCTCGACCGCCATCCGGGTCACCAGCTCGGCGCGCTGCAGCACGGCGAGGGCGTCGTGCAGGACGCCGCCGCCCTCGAACTCGAGCACGGTGAGGCGGGCGGAGACCTGGTCGAGCCGCTCGCGGTACTTCTCCAGGGTCGCCAGGCCCTGGTTGGCTTTGGCGAGCACGGCCGGGATCTCCTGCAGGATGTACTTGGTCCCCTCGACGTAGAGCGAGACGACGTCGCGGCGCTGGGATATCGCGATCACCAGCGCGGTCGTCTGTTTGGAGACGCGCTCGGCGGTGCGGTGCCTGGTCCCGGTCTCGGCGCTGAGGATGGTCGGGTCCGGCATCAGCTGGACGTTGGCCCAGGCGATCTTGGTCGCCTCGCTGTTGAGCACGATCGCCCCGTCCATCTTCGCCACCTGGTAGAGCATCGCCGGGGTGTAGTCGACGTCGAGCTTGATCCCGCCCGAGAGGAGGTGGGAGATATCGTCGAGATCGCCGACCACCATCAGGCCGCCCGTCCGCGAGTGGACGATGTTGTCTATTCCCTCGCGCAGCGAGCCGCCGGGGGCGACTACGTCGAGCGCTCTGAGTAGCCGGGGGTCCTGACGTTCAGAAAGCTCGTGCAGCTCATCCCCGGACAGCGGTGGCATCAACTACTAGGATGCCAAAAAGCGCTCTGGAATGCGGTCTGCCGATATCCGAGTGGAAAGCTCGGAATCCGAAATGTCAAGCTTGTTCGTCACGTTGGCCCCGAACTCCGCTTGGCGCCGCGGCTCAGAGATGGAAGCGGCGGTGGTGACGGTGGTGCTGCAGCTCCCCCGGCGGCGGCTTGCCGGCGACGGCGGGATCCGGTCCGCGCGGCTCGACGTCGCTGACGAAGAGCCAGGCGAGCACGGCCCCGAGCGCGGTGAGGCCGAAGATGACCCAGGTCGAGTTGGCGGTCGCGGCGGTGAAGGAGTCGCCGCCCTCGCGCAGAGCGTGGAAGACGGCGGAGGTGGCGGCGAGGGCGACGGAGCCGGCCATCACCCGGACCATCGCCAGCACCCCCGCGGCGATCCCGACCTTCTCGCTCGGCATCGCCGCCATCGCCGCCGTCGACATCGGGGCGTAGACGAGGCCGAGGGCGATGCCGAACAGCAGGTACCCGACCGTGATCAGCGAGTAGGAGGTCGAGCTGGAGAGCTGGGTCAGGACCAGCAGGCCGGCGGCCCCGGAGACCATTCCCGCGGTCATCAGCGCCCGCGAGCCGAAGCGGGCGATCAGCGGGCCGGAGAAGGGCGAGACGAAGACCATCGGCGCGGTCACCGGCAGGACCAGGACGCCGGCCAGGATGGCGGTGTTGTCGCGGACGTCCTGCAGGTACTGCGGCTGGTAGAACATCGTCACCCAGTAGGCGCCGACCAGGCAGAACGCGGTGGCGCTGGCGCCGAAGTAGGGCCGGTTGCGAAACAGCTGGAAGTCGACGATCGGCGCGGGCACCCGGTGCTCGATCAGCCAGAAGGCGTAGAGGACGAGGGCGCCGGCGACGGCGAGCGCGATCGCCGCCGCCGCGCTCCAGGCGCTCGACTGGATCAGGGCGAGGACGACCGCGGTGAGGCCGACGCTGAGCGCGCCCAGGCCCGGCCAGTCGATCCGCCTGCCGCCGCCGGGGTCGGTCGACTCGGTCGCCGCCCACTGGGTGATCAGGATCCCGACCGCGGCGATCGGCAGGTTGATCCAGAAGATCACCCGCCAGTCGATCTCGATCAGGGCGCCGCCGACCAGCGGCCCGATCGCCAGCGCCACCGCCGAGACGGCGGCCCAGATCCCCAGCGCCCGCGGCTGCTCCTCTGCCGGGAAGGCATGGCAGACGATCGCCAGCGAGAGCGACAGCATCGGCGCCGCCCCGACGCCCTGGATCACCCGCCCACCGATCAGCATCTCCTGGTTCTGCGCCGCCCCGGAGAGCACCGAGCCGGCCGCGAACAGAACCGTCCCGGCGATGAAGACCCGCTTGCGGCCGAGGATGTCGCCGAGCCGGCCGGCGGTCACGACCAGCACCGTGATCACCAGCAGGTAGCCGTTCATCACCCACTGCAGCCCCTCGGCGCTGGCGTCGACGTCGACCCGGATCGAGGACAGCGCCAGCGCGACGATGGTCGAGTCGAGCATCAGCAGGAAGAGACCCGAGCATGCTCCTATCAGCGTCCACCACTTGCGGTTCACGGCGGGCAGCCTAGGGGGCTGGGCGGCGGGAGCTGCTTCGTGGGGGGTGGTGGTCTGCGGGGGGGGTGGGGTCGGGGTGCCCCTCGTGCCAGCTGGGGTTTTCGCCTGCGGGGGGTGGGGTCGGGGTGCCCCTCGTGCCAGCTGGGGTTTTCGCCTGAGGATGAGGCGGGGGTGCGGGTCCCCACTGCCTTCGCCGCCCTATGGGCGGCTCTGTTGTGGGGGAGTCCCGGAGGCGCGGGGTGCTTGCGGGGCGAAAACCGCGACGCCGCTTGCACGAGGGGCACCCCGACCCCACCCCTGTCAGCGCCTGGGATGGGTTGAAGCTGCGGAGCCCCGCACCGCCTTGGGTGGGCTGCGGAAGCTCGCACCGCCTTGGGTGGGCTGCGGA
>Ga0210085_1000099_pt1 | contig 37938 bp, 34 predicted proteins | sample China_Galinas_PW_5_FD_184866 | JGI IMG/M metagenome (GOLD analysis project Ga0210085, IMG submission 184866) | Wetland microbial communities from San Francisco Bay, California, USA, that impact long-term carbon sequestration - China_Galinas_PWC_D1... | ecosystem: Environmental > Aquatic > Marine...
CCTTGGATCAGTCGGCGCAACCGCTCGCTCCCTTCCGCTTGTACCATGGCCTCCAACTCCCCGTGGGTTAACCGCTGGCTTTCCTCGCGGGCGAGTCTGCCCAGCAGGTGTTCAAACTGCGCAAGGGAATCGGCGTAGTGCTCGATCGCTGGGAGAGTGATCGCATAAGATCTCATCGACGGGGCCTCCTCGGGTGTGTTGCAAAAGACGGCTCTCTTAAGTTTCACACCCAATAAGTGGCTCCGTCTTCACTATCCTCCCCCTACCGCGTGGCTAAGCCCTTGTTTCGCCGTTGCGCCCCGTCGTTCCAGAAGAGCCGCACCCGATGTCGATCAGCCCACCGTAGTCGAGCCGGTACCCGGCTTCAAGGAAGGCAGGGAACAGCGGCGATTCGGCCACCGGCTGACCGTCGATTCTGTCGATCACCAGCGCACCACGCCGGCCCGTTCGGGGCAGCCGGCGCAAGGCGTCGAGCGCTGCCGGCAATGCGCCGTCTTCCTCACGCAACGCCACCGGAAAGCTCAACAGGCTACGACCGCCGGGAGCGACATAGAGCAGCGGCCGGCCGCGGGCGAAGATTACCCAGGCCCCGGGAATACGCCGTGGCTTGGCCTTGCCGGGGTCGGCGGTCTCGGGCCAGGGGATCAGGGTGCCGTAGGGGTTGGCCGGGTCCGGCGCCGCCAGGATTCGGATGTCGTCGGGTGTCACGGGCCGATCGCGCTCCTCTGCCTCCTGCCGGCAGGCACGCAGGCGATCCACCGCGCCCGGGTGCGCAAACTGGGAGCCGGAGAGGCCCTCGACGAAGTAGCCGCGCCTCACCTTTCCCTGGTCCTCCATCTCCTTGAGAACCCGGTACAGGGGCGCAAAGCCTCCGGGGATGTCTTCGGCCACTGCGCATTCCCGGCTGACGACGCCGTAACGCTCCAAGAGCATCTCGACCTGGGCCAGTGCCCTGGCCGTGGGGTTGGTAGACCGGGCCGAGAGACCGGCGACGAGAGACCAGCGTCCGCCAGCCAGGGGCTCGCCGAGACGGCTGCCTCGGCGGCCTGACGACGTGGGTCCCAGCGCGCGCAATGGTGCGAAGGTGTCGTTGGTGATCCGTCCGGCCCAGACCAGGTCCCAGAGGGCCGCGCGCAAGTCCTTTGCCGAGATATCCGCCAGCTGCTTCGCGACCGCGTCCTGTATCTCCAGCAGGAAGGAGGCTCCCTGGTGGCTCAAGCAGTCGAGGATCGCTCGGTGCACCTCGGAGGGCGGCTCGTAATCGGCCTCCGTCCCGAGCAGCTCGCGCATCGTTCGGCGCGTATAGAGCGCGATACGCCCATCGCGCGGCCCGATCGCACCGCAGCCCACCCAGACTACTGCACCCGAGGCCGCGAGCATGTCGAGCATGTCTAACCGAAACCCCGGAACCCGCTGCGGCAGGATTACGCTGCTCCACAGGGACCAGGGCAGGGCCAAGCCCTGGATCTGGGCGATCACCTCCGCGAGGCGCTCCGCTCCCTGTCGTTCGCTGCCGAGGCCCTGCCAGGCCGGCAGGAAGAGGGCGAGCGTCGCCGCATCCACCGGCGCAACTGCGTCGCGCAGCCGCGCCAGGGTGCGCCGTTTGAGGCGCCTCAGCACCTCCGCATCGCACCAGTCGAGCTCGGCACCGCCGGGCCGGATCTCGCCGCGCAGGAGGGCTCCTTCGGATTCCAGAGCACGCAACGCGGGCTCGATCTGGGCGGGGCGCAGGTCGTAGCGCCTTGCCGGATCAGCAGTAACGAAGGGGCCCCGATGCCGAGCGTAGCGGCGCAGCAACAGCTCCAGCGGCCTTTCGATGGGCTGCAGGAAGGAATCGGGCAGGCCGGCGGGGCTGCTCACGCCCAGGGCGTCGCGGTAGAGTCCGGCATCCTCGGCGGAGATCCAGCGCCTCCCTCCGGCAAGGCTGATAGGCACCGCCCGGCGCTGGTGCTCCAGCCCGCGCAGCCATCCGAGCGGGTCTTCCGCCGCGCGCTCGGCAAGCTCTTTCTCGGTCAGATCGCCGAGCCGGCGCAGCAGATCGTGCAGCTCGTCCGGGTCCCGGGCGCGGTAGTCTTCGGACAAATGCTGCAGCTCTTGCTCTAGCTGTTCCAGGACATCGGGATCGATCAGCTCGCGCAGCTCCGCCTGGCCCAGAAGCTCGGCCAGCAGGGTCCGGTCCAGGGTCAGGGCCTGGGCCCTGCGCTCGGCCAGCGGCGCGTCCTGCTCGTAGAGGTAGGCCGCGACATATGCGAAGACCAGGGAGCGGGCGAAGGGGGACGCGGACTTGGTCTCGACCTCGTCCACGGCGACCGCTCGGCTGCGGATATCCCCGAGCAGTGCCGCCAGCCCCGGCAGGTCGAAGACGTCGGCCAGGGCCTGGCGATAAGTCTCCAGCATCAGCGGAAAGCCGGGGTACTTGCGGACGGTGGCGAGCAGGTTCTGCGCCTTGAGCCGTTGGGCCCAGAGGGGAGAGCGCTGCCCGGGGCGGCGGCGGGGCAGCAGCAGGGAGCGCACGGCGTTCTCCCGAAACAGGCCGGCGAAGAGGGCGGTCGCACCGAGCTGGTCGATCACCAGGTCCTCGATGTCCTCCGGATCGGGGAGCAGTGTCTCCAGGGGCGGGGGCTCGTCCAGGTCGGCGAAGCGCAGAACGATGCCGTCATCCGTGTACATGACCTGTATCTCGAAGCCGCTCTGCTCACCGAGCCGGTGCTGCAGGGCGACGGACCAGGGCGCGTGGATGCGCGCCCCGAAGGGGGTCAGGATGCAGACCCGCCAGTCGCCCAGCTCGTCGCGGAAGCGCTCGACCGTGATGGCCCGGTCCGTCGGAAGGGTGCCCGTTTGCACCTTCTGCTCCTCGATGTAGGTGGCCAGGTTCTGCACGGCGAAGTGGTCGAGCGGCGTGTGGGCCTCGAGCCATGCGACCGCTCGCTCTGTCCCCAGCTTTCCCAAGCGGCGGACGAAGGCGCCGATGGCGCGCCCGAGCTCCAACGGGCGGCCCGGACCCTCGCCGCGCCAGAAGGGCAGGCGACCCGGCTCGCCGGGTGCCGGCGACACCATCACCCGGTCACGGGTGACGGCCTCCACCCGCCAGGTGCTGGCGCCGAGCATAATGAGATCGCCGAGTCGGGTCTCGTAGACCATCTCCTCGTCCAGCTCGCCCACCCGCGGTCCCTCTTCGCCCAGGTAGACCCCGTAGTTGCCCCGGTCCGGGATGGTGCCGGCGTTCATCCGGGTGAGCATGGCCGCACCCCGGCGCGCGGTGAGGCGGTCCTGGCTCCGGTCCCAGGCCAGGAGCGGGCGCAGATCCGCGAAGTCCGAGGAGGGGTAGCGTCCGCTGAGCATGTCCAGCACCGCATCCAGCGCCGCCCGGGTCAGCTGCAGATAGGGACCGGCCCTGCGGACGATACGCTCCAGGTCGTCTACTTGGTGCGGAGCCACGGCGCAGATTGCCACGATCTGCTGCGCAAGCACGTCCAGGGGATTGGCCGGGACCGCCAGGGCCTCCAGCTCGCCGTCCAGCATGCGCCCTGCTACCACCGTGCACTCCAGGAGGTCGCCACGGAACTTCGGGAAGATGCGACCAGAGCTGACGGCGCCGACGTGGTGACCAGCCCGGCCCACACGCTGCAGCCCGCGGGCTACGGACCCGGGGGATTCCACCAACAGCACCTCGTCCACAGCGCCCATGTCGATCCCCAGCTCCAGGGAGCTGGTGGCCACGATACCGCGCAGGGTGCCGGCCTTGAGGCCCTCCTCGATCTCGGCTCGTTTCTCGTGGGAAATGCTGCCATGGTGGGCACGCACCAGCGGCTCGCCGGCCAGCTCATTCAGCTTCAACGCCAGACGCTCGCACAGCCCGCGGCTGTTCACGAAGAGGATCGTGGACCGGTTCTGCCGGATGCGCGCCAGCAGCTCCGGGTAGATGGCGTGCCAGATACCACGCTCGGTGGGCGGCCTGGCCACCTCCCGCGCATAGAGCTCGCCCAGGATCGAGCCCCCACGCGGCTCTTGGACCGCCGGGGTTGGAGGACGTTGCATGTCGGGGACCGGCACGGTGACCCGCAGATCCAGCGCCGGTGCTGACGAGGCGTCCACCACATTCACCGGGCGCCGGCCACCCAGGAAGCGAGCCACGGCATCCAGGGGCCGCACGGTCGCGGACAGACCGATGCGCTGCGGGTCACGCCCCGTCAACTCGACCATCCTCTCCAGGGACAGGGCCAGGTGCGCACCGCGCTTGGTCGGGGCCAGGGCGTGGATCTCGTCGACGATGATGGTCTCGACGCTGCACAGGGTCTCCGCCGCCTTCGAGCCCAGGATCAGGAACAGGGACTCGGGGGTCGTGACCAGGATGTCGGCGGGATCGCGCCCCATGCGCCGGCGTTCCTGCTGCGGAGTATCGCCGGTACGCACGGCAAGGCCCGCAGGCCGGAAGCCGACGCCGAGCCTTTCGGCGACCCGGGTGATACCGATAAGGGGTGCGCGCAGGTTACGCTCGATGTCGTAGACCAGGGCCTTCAGCGGCGAGATGTAGAGCAGGCGGACCCCGGCGGGCGCATCGGCGGGCAACCGGCCCAGGGCATCGATGCCGGCAAGGAAGGCGGCCAGGGTCTTGCCACTTCCGGTAGGCGCTACCAGCAGCGAGTGCCGGCCCTGCCCGATGCTCTCCCAGCCGCGGCGTTGCACCTCCGTCGGCTCGCGGAAGTTGTCCCGGAACCAGCGGTGTGTGGCATTGTGAAACAAGGTCGTGAAATAAGAGGGTAGCGTCGAAAATGAACCAGGCCTGCCTGGATTCGGGGCGTGCAAGACAAGGGTTGCGCAGACATGGACCGATGGCCCGGAATCCGGCAACATGAACGACCCGAATGTGCTTTATGCCGTCCGATCGGGACGCGAGTCAACCGATTGGCGAGTTAACAGTTAGGCCGGTCGACAGATTGGAGAGTAGCCATGACCGAATATGCCGGTATGAAATGCGAGGTCTGCCGTGTCGGCGCCCCGCCCGCGACAGGTGAGCAGGTCGAGCAGTTCCTCACGGATTGTCCGGATTGGGAAGTGATCACCGTAGACGAGGTCCCCCAGATCCGGCGTGTCTACAAGCTCGACGACTTCGCCGCCGCCTTGGATTTCACCAACAAGGTGGGCGCCCTAGCCGAGAGAGAAGGCCACCACCCGGCGCTGCTCACCGAGTGGGGCCGAGTCACCGTGCGCTGGTGGACCCACAAGATCCATGGGCTACACCTGAACGACCTCATCATGGGCGCCAAGACCGACCGAATTTACCTGGGAGACGCTCCATAACGAAAAAGCCCCGCAGAAGCGGGGCTTTTTGCACACAGGCGAAGCTGCCGGGGCTTACATCATCCCCATGCCACCCATGCCACCCATGCCGCCGCCGCCACCGGCCGGCATCGGAGGCTCCTCCTTGGGCTCCTCAGCCACCATGGCCTCGGTGGTGATCATGAGACCGGCCACGGAGGCGGCGTTCTGCAGGGCGGATCGCGTCACCTTCGTGGGATCCAGGATGCCCATGGCCACCAGATCGCCATACTCGCCGGTTGCGGCGTTGAAGCCGAAGCTTCCTTCACCGCCCTCGACCTTGTGCAGCACCACCGAGGCCTCCGTGCCCGAGTTGGCCACGATCAGGCGCAGGGGCTCCTCCATGGACCTGCGGGCAATGGCGATTCCGACGTCCTGGTCGTGGTTGGCGCCCTCGAGGTCACCGAGCTTCGACAAGGCACGCACCAGGGCCACCCCACCGCCGGCGACGATGCCCTCCTCGACCGCTGCTCGGGTGGCATGCAGGGCGTCCTCGACCCGGGCCTTCTTTTCCTTCATCTCCATCTCGGTGGCGGCACCAACGGAGATGACGGCGACGCCTCCGGCAAGCTTGGCCAACCGCTCCTGCAACTTCTCCTTGTCGTAGTCGGAGGTGCTCTCCTCGATCTGGCCGCGGATCTGCTCGACCCGACCCTTGATGTCGGCATCCGAGCCGGCACCGTCGATGATGGTGGTCTCCTCCTTGGTGACCTGGACCTTCTTGGCCGTTCCCAGCTCGGCGAGACCGGCCTTCTCCAGGGACAGGCCCACCTCTTCGGCGATGACGGTGGCGCCGCTGAGGATGGCGATGTCCTGCAGCATGGCCTTGCGCCGGTCACCGAAGCCGGGGGCCTTCACGGCGCAGACCTTGATGATGCCGCGGATGGAGTTGACCACCAGGGTGGCCAGGGCCTCGCCCTCGATGTCCTCGGCGATGATCAGCAGCGGCTTGCCGGCCTTGGCCACGGCCTCGAGAACCGGCAGCAGGTCGCGGATATTGCTGATCTTCTTGTCGTGGAGCAGGATGTAGGGACTCTCCAGCTCCACGTTCTGGCTCTGCTGGTTGTTGATGAAGTAGGGGGAGAGGTAGCCGCGATCGAACTGCATCCCCTCGACCACCTCGAGCTCGTTGTGGAGGGATTTGCCTTCCTCGACGGTGATGACGCCCTCCTTGCCGACCTTCTCCATGGCCTCGGCGATGATCTGGCCGATGGACTCGTCGGAGTTGGCGGAGATGGTGCCGACCTGGGCGATCTCCTTGTTGTCCGAGCAGGGCTTGGACAGGCCTTTGAGCTGCTCGACGGTGGCCTCCACGGCCTTGTCGATGCCGCGCTTCAGATCCATGGGATTCATGCCGGCAGCAACGGCCTTCAGGCCCTCGCGGACCATGGCCTGGGCCAGCACGGTGGCGGTGGTGGTGCCATCACCGGCCACGTCGGAGGTCTGCGATGCCACCTCTTTGACCATCTGGGCGCCCATGTTCTCGAACTTGTCGCTGAGCTCGACCTCTTTGGCCACGGATACGCCGTCCTTGGTCACCGTGGGGGCACCGAAGCTCTTCTCTAAAACCACGTTGCGGCCCTTGGGACCGAGGGTGACCTTTACGGCGTCGGCCAGGATATTGACCCCCGCCATCATGCGGCTGCGGGCGTCGTCGCCGAATTTGACGTCTTTTGCACTCATTGCTGTGTCCTGAAATCTGTTGCGTTGAAAAAGGGACTCGAGGAGCGGGTTTTCATCGGGAAGCGGATCAACCCTCGATGACACCCATGATGTCTTCCTCGCGCATGACCAGCAGATCCTCGCCTTCGAGCTTGACCTCGGTACCCGAGTATTTGCCGAACAGCACGCGGTCGCCGACCTTCACGTCCAAAGGGCGAGCCTCGCCGTCGTCCAGGATCTTGCCGTTTCCGACGGCGAGCACTTCGCCCTGAATCGGTTTCTCGGTCGCGGAATCCGGGATGACAATGCCGCCTGCGGAGGTACGCTCCTCCTCCATGCGACGGATGACGACTCGATCGTGCAGAGGACGGATCTTCATTGAGCGGTCTCCTTAAATGGTGTGTAGATAGCGAATGGGGGGGCCGAAATCGGGGCCCGTTGTTAGCACTCACTGAAAGTGAGTGCTAAATGATAGGGGCTCGCGCCTGACTGTCAAGCGCCCGGCCTGCATTAGGGGCCGGGTAACTTGCATTCATGTGCGCCGAGGATAGGGGTGCTCAATCCCGCTCGTGGCGAAACTCGCCCTCGATCACCCTCTGATCCGCCCCGGTCGGACCCTGGCCGGATGGCGGTCCGCCCGGCAGGATGCGTACGTATCGCGCGATCAGGAGACGGCGCAGCACCGGCACCAGCAGGACAAAGCCGACGACATCGGTAACGAGCCCGGGCAGGAGAAGCAAGAGGCCGGCCATCAGCAGCAAGGCCCCGTCGAGAAGCTCCAGTGCCGGTACCTCGTTCCGTGCCATGGCATCGCGCACACGCATCAGGACCGAGAAGCCCTGGATGCGTACCAGGGTGCCTCCGATCAGGGCGGTGAGGATCGACAGGGCAATGGTGGGTAGGGCGCCGATTACGGACCCGACCTCGATCAGAAGGTACAGCTCGATCAGCGGGAGTCCGACGAACAGCAGAAGGAAGAGGGGCACGAAGCAGGTCTCGGGGCAGCAAGCGGTTTTAATATCCTGTGTCGAACCTCATACATGGGGATGAAATTCGTCAGCTCCATGTCCGAAGCGAAGCTCACCTGTCATCAATCGGCACGGTTTCAAGTACCCTATGCGAGCTTCGGCGGATACGGATGCCGAATTTCCAGTCCTAAGGAGTGCGCCGTCGCGCTTTCGGCAATTTTCCTTAGCATGACGGCCAACGGCCATGGTTACCCGAGCGGTGGCTCTCCGGAATCCTTTCCGTAACCCTATGACTTCAGAAGTCCTGCTCATTTTTTGCACCTGCCCCGACGAAGAAACCGGGGCACGGATCGCCGAGACCCTGGTGGTAGAGCGGTTTGCTGCCTGTGTCAGCTGGCTGCCCGCGCTGACGTCCGTCTATCTCTGGAAGGACGAGCTGGAGCGCAACACCGAGCACTTGCTGTTGATCAAATCCACGAGCGGACGTTTCGAGGCACTTCGCGACCGGCTTCGCGAGCTGCATCCCTACGAGCTTCCGGAGATCCTCGCAATCCCCGCAGCCGAGGGGCTGCCGGAGTACCTGCAGTGGGTAGACGCATGTACGTCCCTGGACGCCTGATCCTGCTGCTTCCCTTTCTGCTGCTGCTCATCGCCCAGTCTGCGTCCGGGGCGGACGATGAATTTCTCCCTCCGGACCAGGCGTTCCGGATTTCCGGGCGGGTGCTGGATCCGCACACGATCCTGGTGTCCTGGGACATTGCGGACGGCTATTACCTCTACCGAAGCAAGCTCGGGTTCCGCAGCACGACCTCCGGAATCCAGCCCGGCATGCCGGAGACGCCCTCTGCCGAGACCAAGGAGGACGAGCTTTTCGGCAAGGTCGAGGTGTATCGCGATCGCCTGGAGGTGAAGATTCCCATCGAGCGGGAGGCGGATGCGGGCGATGTCCTGGAACTGGAGACCAGCGCCCAGGGCTGTGCCGACGCGGGACTCTGTTATCCGCCCCAGAAGCAAAGGTTCCTGCTCCAACTACCCGCGCTTGCCGCAGCCGAGCGGGATTCCGAGGCCCTGCCCGAGCCGGTGCCGCCTGCGGCTGCAGACGCCTTGGCGGCACGCCCGAGCGAGCCGCCCGCACCGGATGTGCTCACGGGGCTGCGCCGATCGCTCGGCTTGGGCCCTGGTGCAGGCTCGGAAAACGAGGACATTCTGGAGTCCGAGGAAGCATACCGATTTTCGGCCCGGGTCACGGCACCGGACCGTCTCGCGCTCAGCTGGGACATCGCCGACGGGACCTACCTCTATGCGGAGAAGATCCGGATCGCCCTGGAGGATGCCCCCGATATCGCGCTGGCTCCCTACGCGCTGCCCGAGGCGGAGATCGAGCCGGATTCCGTGCGTGCCGACGGCACCATCGGGGACGTCGCCATCTACCACGGGCGGATCGACCTGGCGGTACCCCTGGTGCGCGGATCGAATGGCCCTGAAAAGGTCACCCTCCTGGTGAAGTATCAGGGCTGCGCCGAGCGCGGGCTTTGCTATCCCCCGATCACCCGACGGGTGAGCCTGGACCTGCCTGCGTTGCCCGGTACGGTCGACAGACCTGCCTCCCGGGCCTCGGACGAGACTCCCGCAATGGTCCCTGCGACGGCCACCGCCACCGAGCCCATTTCGGAATCGGACCGGATCGCCGACATGCTGGCACGCGGGAGTCTTTGGGCCGCGATCCCCCTCTTCTTCGGCTTCGGCCTCTTGCTTGCCTTCACCCCTTGCATCTTTCCGATGATTCCCATCCTGTCGGGGATCATCGCCGGTCAGGGTCCGGCCATCACCACCCGCCGGGCCTTCGTGCTATCCTCGACCTATGTGCTGGCGATGGCCTTGACCTACACGGTCGCAGGAGTGCTCGCCGGGCTGTTCGGCGCCAACTTGCAGGCGACTTTCCAGAATCCCTGGATCCTCGGCATCTTCGCCCTGGTGTTCGTGGTCCTCGCCCTGTCCATGTTCGGCTTCTACGAGCTGCAGCTGCCCTCCCGACTGCAATCCAAGCTAGCCGATATCAGCAATCGCCAGGAGGGAGGTACCCTTGCCGGCGTAGCCATCATGGGCCTTCTCTCCGCCCTGATCGTGGGCCCTTGCGTCGCCCCTCCGCTGGCCGGTGCTCTCATCTTCATCGGTCAGACCGGGAATGCGATCCTCGGCGGTGCTGCCCTCTTCGCGCTCAGCATGGGGATGGGCACCCCACTGATCGCCATCGGCACCTCGGCGGGCAAGCTGCTACCCAGGGCCGGGGTCTGGATGGACGCGGTAAAGGCAGTCTTCGGCGTCGCCCTGCTGGCGGTAGCCGTCACGCTTCTGGAGCGCATCCTGCCACCTGCCGCCGCCATGGTCCTGTGGGGTCTGCTCCTGATCGGCTCGGCGATATACCTGGGCGCCCTCCAGCAGCTGCCGCCGGAGGCGGGGGGCTGGAGAAAACTGTGGAAGGGCTTCGGCTTCTTTCTCCTCGTCTACGGCGTGTTGATGCTGGTCGGGGCCGCGGCCGGAGGCAAGGACACATTACAGCCGCTGCGGGGACTGCGTCTCGGGGGCGGTGCCGCGGCAACGCAGCACCCCGCCTTCGAGCACATCGAGACGATCGGGGATCTGGACCGTGAGATCGCCGCGGCGCGCAGTATCGGCAAGCCGGTCATGCTGGATTTCTATGCGGACTGGTGCACATCCTGTAAGGAGATGGAGCGTGATACCTTCTCCGATCCCGCGGTGGCCACCGCCTTGGGGCGCTTCGTCCTGCTGCAGGCGGACGTTACGGACAACGACGATCGGGACAGGGCCCTGATGCAGGGCCGCTTCGGCATTCCCGGGCCGCCGGCAATCCTCTTTTTCGATCCCAGCGGGCGGGAGCTACGCGGCCAACGGGTGATCGGATTCGAGCCGGCGGAGGAATTCGTGGATCATCTGCGGAGAGCAGCACCATGACCAGTGGAAAAATCGTGCTCGTCACCCTATTGGCGGGCGCCCTGGGCTTCGGATTCGCCGTCGTGAGTCGGCACTGGCTGGGTGCGGACTGGGGCCTCATCCCAACGCACCTCTTCAGCGGGGACAGCTCGCCGGACCGCCTCGATCGGCTGCCCGGCTTTCGCCTGCCCGATGTCCATGGCGAGGAGATCGACAGCAACCGGTGGGCCGGAAAGGTCCTGGTGCTGAATTTCTGGGCGACCTGGTGTCCGCCCTGCCGCCGTGAGCTGCCCCTGTTCGACGAGCTTCAGAGGACGCGCCGCGACGAGGCCCTTCAGGTCGTCGGTATTGCCATCGACGATAAAGAGGATGTGCAAGCCTTCCTGAAGGAGCACCCGGTGGGCTTCCCGATCCTGATCGGTGGCATGGATGCCATCGAGATGTCCCGGCAACTGGGTAACCAGATGCAGGGCCTGCCCTTTACCGCAATCTTCGATGGCCAAGGAAAAGGGGTCTACACCCATGCAGGGGAAATGACTCGCGACACCCTGTCCGAGCACGTGGAGCCTCTGCTTTCTCAGCCGGCACTGACGAAGGCGAGCGTAAACTAGTGGGCAGCTCGCGCCATGCTGGACGCAACCGCTCGATATCCGGACAATCGCGAGTCCACTCACGGTCCCTGCGTTGCAGCGGCGGATCGCTTGTATTCGCTGGAGCGGACCAGATTCCTCGCCATTGCAGCGAATGGACTGAGCGTTAGAGAAATGGCCACCATCCTGGTCTTGAATGGTCCAAACTTGAACCTCTTGGGCACCCGGGAGCCTGGGCATTACGGGCACGACACCCTGGAAGGCATCGCCGCGCGATTGCGGGAACAGGCCGCGGCCGCGGGGCATCGCCTTGAGCTCATGCAGAGTAACGCCGAGCATGAGCTCGTCGAGGCGGTCCAGCGCGCGGGCCACGACGGAGTCGACTTCATCATCGCCAACCCGGCGGCGTTCACCCACACCAGCGTCGCCCTGCGCGATGCCCTGCTCGCCGTGGCGATTCCATTCATCGAGGTACACCTTTCCAACGTCCACGCCCGGGAGCCCTTCCGCGCCCATTCCTATTTTTCGGACATCGCCGAGGGCATCATCGCGGGGCTGGGTGCCCAAGGTTACGAGCTTGCGCTGAGCGCGGCCGTACGCCGACTGGAAATGGTCGCGAGCCAAGCGTAACAGAACATGGACATCCGCAAGATCAAGAAGCTCATCGAGCTTCTGGAGCAATCCGACGTCGCCGAGATCGAGATCCACGAGGGCGAGGAATCCGTGCGCATCAGCCGCCACGGGACGGCTGCGCAGCCTTTGGTCATGCCGACGCCGCTTCAGTCGCAGGTGGCTTCGGCGGCTCCCTCCGTCGCAGCGGCGACGGTCTCCGATCTCCCCGCACCCGCCGACGAAGAGCCGGAGGGAAACCTGGTACGCTCTCCGATGGTCGGCACCTTCTACCGGGCACCTTCCCCGGGCAGCAAACCCTTCGTCGAGGAGGGGGAGAAGGTGAAGGCCGGTGACACCCTCTGCATCATCGAGGCCATGAAGATCCTCAATCAGATCGATTGCGAGAAGGACGGCACGATCAAGAAAATCCTGGTCGATAACGGTCAGCCCGTGGAGTACAACCAGACCCTGTTCGTCATCGCCTGAGGTCGCCCCTGATCGAATGATCGAGAAGATACTCATCGCGAACCGGGGAGAGATCGCGCTGCGCATCCTGCGCGCCTGCCGAGAGCTGGGGATCAAGACCGTGGCCGTGCACTCGGAGGCGGACCGGGACCTCAAGCACGTCCTGCTCGCCGACGAGTCGGTATGCATCGGTCCGGCCCCGTCGCGGGACAGCTATCTGCACATCCCAGCCATCATCAGCGCCGCGGAGGTCACGGACACGGTGGCAATCCATCCCGGGTACGGCTTCCTCTCGGAGAACGCGGACTTCGCCGAGCGCGTGGAGCAGAGCGGCTTCATCTTCATCGGCCCCAAGCCCGAGACCATCCGCCTGATGGGGGACAAGATCTCCGCCATCGAGGCCATGCGGCAGTCCGGCGTCCCCTGCGTGCCCGGCTCCGACGGCCCGCTGGACAGCGACAAGAAGCGCACTATCGAGCTTGGGCGGGAGATCGGCTATCCGGTGATCATCAAGGCCGCGGGCGGCGGTGGCGGACGGGGCATGCGCGTAGTGCACTCCGAGGCGACCCTCCTGAACGCCGTGTCCCTGACCCAGGGAGAGGCCGCCGTGGCCTTCGGTAACGAAGTCGTCTACATGGAAAAGTACCTGGAGAGCCCGCGTCACATCGAGTTTCAGATCCTGGCCGATCAGCACGGTAACGCCATCCACCTGGGGGAGCGCGACTGCTCCATGCAGCGGCGGCACCAGAAGGTCGTGGAAGAGGCCCCCGCCCCCGATATCACCGAGGAGCAACGACGCGAGATCGGGGAGCGCTGCGCCGAGGCTTGTCGGCGCATCGGCTACCGGGGTGCGGGAACCTTCGAGTTCCTGTTCGAGGACGGGCGTTTCTACTTCATCGAGATGAACACCCGCATCCAGGTGGAGCACCCGGTCACGGAGATGGTCACCGGGATCGACATCGTAAAGGAGCAGATCCGCATCGCGGATGGCCAGAAGCTCCGCTACGGACAGGAAAGGGTAGAGCTGCGCGGCCATGCGATCGAGTGCCGCATCAACGCGGAGCACTCGGAGACCTTCCTCCCGAGCCCCGGCCGCATCCGGGAGTTTCACGCGCCCGGCGGCCCGGGCATACGCATGGAGACCCACATCTACAACGGCTACCGAGTGCCGTCACATTACGATTCCATGATCGGCAAGCTGATCGCCCACGGGGAGGACCGCTCCGCGGCAATCTCCCGCATGTGCAACGCCCTGCGCGAGACCGTGATCGACGGAATCGATACCAACATCAACCTGCAGCGGCAAATCCTGCTGGACGCCGCCTTTCAGGCGGGCGGCGCTAACATCCATTACCTGGAGAAGAAGCTGGGGATGTGATGCTCTCAGGTGACGACCACAACTCCAGACCTACCAGTCACAGAGATCGGCAGGACGCGGGGGAAGCCTGACCTTAGAAAGAGCAGTCGAACCGCAGAGACACTGAGAACGCAGAGAGAAATCAGTAAGATACACACGCAGGTTCGCTGCCCTGTCGGTGAATGGACCCCATCAGGAAAAGGACTGTCTCATTAGCGTTTATTCGCGTTCATTCGCGGTTGACTGCCGAATTTCGGTCGATAGCGCAGTGTGACTTTCGACTCTTGCAACCTCGTTCGGGGTCGAGCCCGAGCCGGCAGTGTAGAATTTGCTACAAGGCTCCGTTCTGGATAGGTCCCCCATGTCCCGCCTGATCTTGGTTCTCACGCTGCTCGCCGTTTCCCCCTTGTGCTCGGCCGCCGAGCCCGAGTCCTATGTCCCGGACTCGCTCAAGGCATGGATTCCCTGGGTGCTCGAAGGGGAGGACAAGCGCGACTGCCCGCTGGTCAGCGTCGCCGGCGGCAAGGGGACGGAGCGCTTGTGCGCCTGGCCAGGGCACCTGCACCTCGACCTGAGCAAGGCGGGCGGCCTGTTCGCCCAGCGCTGGCGCGTCTATGCCCGCAGCTGGGCTCCTCTCCCAGGGGGCCAGGACCAGTGGCCGCAGGACGTCCGTGTCGGTGCGATACCGGTGGCGGTCGTTGAACATGCCGGGGAACCGGCGATCCAGCTCGATCCGGGCGACTATGCGATCAGTGGCCGTTTCAGCTGGTCCCATCTGCCGGACGGTCTGAGGATTCCTCCTGCCACCGGGATCATCGCCTTGCGTCTCGACGGTGAGCAGGTCCGGTTTCCGAGATTCGAGCGCGACGGACGCCTGTGGCTGAGGACAGGCGCCAAAACAGCCACGAGCGCAGAGCGCGACACCCTCGGACTCTTGGTTTATCGCCGCGTCAACGACGATAACCCACTGCGGGTCATCACCCGCCTGGATATGGACGTAGCGGGACGCGCGCGGGAGCTGACCCTGGGACCTGCTTTGCTCGAGGGGGGGATCCCGCTGCGCCTGAATAGCGCGCTGCCCGCACGCCTGGAGCCGGACGGAACGTTGCGCATCCAGGTGCGCCCCGGACACTGGGTGGTGGAGGTCACGGCCCACCATCAGGGGGCCGTCTCGGAGCTGACGCTCGGCGCTGCCAGTCCGCCCTGGCCGGACGAGGAGGTGTGGGTCTTCGCCGCCTATCCGGACTTGCGCCAGGTAGAGATCGAGGACGCGAAGCCCGTGGATCCGCGCCAGACCCGCCTGCCTCCCCAGTGGGCTCGCCTGCCCGCCTATCTGATGCATCCGGGGGAGACCCTCCGTCTGGTGCAGCTGCGGCGCGGCGACGCGGACCCCGCACCCGACCGGCTGACCCTGAACCGCGACCTCTGGCTCGATTTCGCGGGCGCGGGCTATACGCTGCGCGACCACATCTCCGGCGAGCTGACCCGCAGCTGGCGCCTCCAGGTAACGGACGCGCTGGACCTGGGGCAGGTGCTAGTCTCCGGGGAGCCGCGCTTCATCACCCGCCTGCCCGGCTCACCGGAGAAAGGCGTGGAGGTGCGGCAGGGCCACATCGATCTGGTGGCGGACAGCCGAATCGAAGGGCGGGAAAGAAGCCTGCCGGCCTCGGGCTGGGAACTGGATTTCCAATCGGTGCGAACGCACCTGCACCTTCCGGCCGGCTGGGACCTCTTATCCGTGTCCGGTGTGGACAACCTTCCGAATACTTGGCTGAACCGCTGGACGCTGCTGGATCTCTTCCTGGTGCTCGTCATCGCCCTGGCGGCCGCGCGTCTGTGGGGCTGGGGCTGGGGGGCCCTGTCCCTGGTCACCATGGTACTGACCTGGCAGGAGCCGGACGCACCGCGGATGATCTGGCTCAACCTGTTGGCCGCGTTCGCCCTCCTGCGCCTGCTGCCGAAGGATCCTGAGCGTGCCGCCATGGCACGCCTGCGGCGCCTCCTGCTGCTCTACTACCGCGGGAGCCTGGTCGTGCTCGCCTTGATCGCGGTTCCGTTCCTGGTGAGCCAGGTCCGTACCGGCATCTATCCCCAGCTCGAGCGGCCCGGGGCCGTGCCGCCGAAGTTTACCGTGACGTCGGGGGCGATGCCCTCGCCCGCCGGTTTGGGCCGGGATACGACGAGCATGAAATCGCTTCAAATGAGCGACGAGCTCCGTTCCAAGGCGAGGAAGCCGCTGGCAGCTCCGCCTGGCGAGCCCCTGCCGGTCGTGGACCCGAACGCGCGGGTCCAGACGGGGCCGGGCGTCCCGACCTGGCAATGGACGACCCTTGACCTGACCTGGAGCGGACCTGTCCCCAGGGATCATGAGATGGGTCTGTGGCTGGTGACGCCCGGGTTGAATTTGGCACTCGCTCTCGTGCGGCTGGTGCTGGTCCTGCTGCTGGGACTGAAGATGGCGGGGCTCTCGATGTCGGCTTGGAAACGGTTACCGACGGTGGCCGTCCTCCTCCTGGCTGCCGGCCTTTCGAGCGCCCCGACAGGGGCGTCCGCCCAGGAATACCCGTCCAACGAGCTATTGGAGACGCTGAAGACGCGGCTACTGGAGCCGCCGGACTGTATCCCGTCCTGCGCCGATATCCCTTTCATGAGGCTCGACGCGAGTGGAGACGAGCTCGCGCTGGACCTGACGGTCGATGCCGCCGAAGAGGTCGCGCTGCCGGTTCCCGGCAGCACCGGCGTCTGGACCCCGGCGACGGTCACCCTGGAAGGTGAGCCTTTCGATGCACTGAGGCGCCGGCAGGACGGTACCCTGCTCCTGGTCGTGAAGCCCGGTCACTGGCAGATCGGACTTTCGGGGCCTTTACCCCCACGGGCCCAGATCGAGATCCCGCTGCCCCAGCGCCCGCGGCGCATAGAGGTGGTCACTGAGGGTTGGCGAGTGGAGGGGATCGACGCGGAAGGCCGTCCGGGCGCCCAGATCCGGCTCCTGCGCCTGCAGCCCGAGACCCAAGGCGGCGAGCTGCAGCCCGCGGAGCTGCCGCCGCTGCTGCGGGTGCGGCGGACCCTGGAGCTCGGGGTGGACTGGCAGGTCCGGACACTGGTCCGGCGCCTGTCCCCGCCCGATGCCCCCGTGATCCTGAACGTACCCTTGATCCCGGGCGAGCAGGTCCTGCGCGAGGACGCAAAGGTGCACGACGGCCGGCTGCTGGTGAGTCTGGCGCCCGGGCAGCGCGAAACCTCCTGGTCCTCCAGCCTGGAGCCGGTGGACAGCATCCAGCTCCAAGCATCCGAGGACGCACGCCTGAGCGAGGAATGGCAGGTGGACCTGAGCCCCCTCTGGCACCTGGAAGTCAAAGGCATTCCGATGGTCCATCCAAAGGGCCGCGTCCAGCGCTGGCTGCCCACTTGGCGGCCCTGGCCCGGAGAAGAGGTGCTGCTGTCCATTTCCCGTCCGGAGGGTGTTCCGGCTCCCACCATGACCCTTGACTCCAGCAGCTACCTGGTGCGGCCCGGGAAGCGGGTGGCCGAATCGGTTCTCGATCTGACCCTGCGCAGCAGCCAGGGTGGGCAGCATGAGATCCTCCTGCCAGAAGGCTCCGAGCTGCAGCGGGTGACGGTGGATGGCTCGGAGCGCCCCCTGCGCATGGAAGGGCGAAACCTGACCCTGCCGCTGGTACCGGCGACTCAGAATTTTCACATCGAGTGGCGGCAGCCGGGGCCCTTGGGCACCTACTATTCGCCCCCGACTCCGGACCTCGAGACGGATGGGGTCAATGCCTCGACCCGAGTCGAGCTTGGACAGGACCGCTGGATACTCTTCGTCGGCGGCCCGGAGCTGGGACCGGCCGTGCTCTTCTGGGGCCTGGTGGTCGTTCTCGTCCTGCTGGCCATCGGTCTGGGCCGCAGCAGGATCACGCCGCTCAAGACCCTGGACTGGCTATTGCTGGGTCTGGGCCTGAGCCAGGCGGGCGTCTGGGTCGGGCTGCTGGTGGCCGGTTGGCTCTTCGCCCTGGGATTTCGTGCCCGGTTGACCGCGGATCTGCCACCATGGCGGTTCAACCTCATGCAGACTGGTCTCTTCCTGCTCAGCCTGGCGGCGCTGTGGGCCCTGATTGCTGCGCTCGAACAAGGGCTATCGGGCTTGCCGGAGATGCAGATCGCCGGCAACGGCTCGACCAGCACCAGCCTGAATTGGTACCAAGACCGCAGCGGCGGCGAGCTGCCGGGGGTCTGGGTGGTCTCGGTGCCGCTCCTGGTCTATCGCGGCCTGATGTTGGCCTGGGCGCTGTGGCTCGCCTACCGACTTCTGGACTGGCTGCGCTGGGGCTGGCAGGGGCTTTCCAGCCCGGTGCTCTGGCGGGAGGTCAGGCTGGATCTGCGCGGCGGCAAGCGACCGGGGTCATCGGCCGGGTCCGTGGCCAAGTCGGCGCCCGCGGAGAAGCAGGGGCCGGATCCGGGGCTGCGTTGAGCAGGAAAACGCCTTGCAGAGGGCGTTGCTCGGCAGTCCCGGCTTCAGATCTCGATGCGGGATGGGAAGGATGGAACAGCCTTGGAGCGGGGCTGCTTGCCGTCGGGGTCGAAGAATTCGAGGCGGCCCGTTTCGTCACAGATCCAAACCTCCAGCGCACCGGCTTCGAAGTAGAGCGCTCGTTTTTCGTCCATCTCCGAGGTCGTGTTGCCGCCGGATCTGAGCTCGATCTTGTAGGGAAGATCCCGAAGGCTCGGGTCTTCAACGACTTCTTCCCACCGCATGATCTTGGCCTCGTTTACCGCTTTTACGGCGGCACCTGTTGACAGCCCGAAAGAATTTCAGCTTACCAGGGGAGGGGCGATCCGTCGCGATTTTTCGACACAGCAAAAGGCCGGGCTTGCGCCCGGCCTCCGTTACCGCTGTTGCGAGGGCTATCAGGCCGCCTTTTCGGCCTTAGCCTCCAGCAGACTGCCGCCGTCGGAGCGGATCTCGATCTTACGGGGCCTCATGGCCTCCGGGATCTCCCGCACCAGATCGACGTGGAGCAGACCATCCTCCAGCCGCGCGTCCACCACCTTCACATAGTCGGCCAGCTGGAACTGGCGCTCGAAGTTGCGGGTGGCGATTCCGCGGTACAGGAAGCGATTCTCCTTCCCCTTTTCCTCGTCCTTGTGGGAGCCGGAGACCGTCAGGATGCTTTCCTTGACCTGGATGTCGAGCTCCTTCTCGGAGAAGCCGGCGACCGCCATGGAGATGCGGTACCGGTCGGTCCCGGTTACCTCGATGTTGTAGGGGGGATACCCGCCAGCCTCGGAACGGTAGGCGGACTCCAACGCAGTTGCCAGTCGGTCAAAGCCGATTGCAGAGCGGAATAGGGGGGTGAAGTCGATAGCTGTCATGGACATATCCTCCAAATGAGCAATATGACTCAATTGCGTTCTTTCGAACCGCGTTCATGCAGACCTCGTCCGAGCGCCTGCAGTTAATTAGATGGGGGTGCCAGTAAAAAGTTCAATACCTTTCCAGGAAAGCATTGACTTTCCCGAGCAGGCTTTGAAATCCCTTCGCGCCACCTGGACTCCTGTGCCGCCCTTTTTCCGGGAACGGCTCGGCGGCTAGGATCCGCCGCGATCGAAGGGAAACGAAAAACCGGCAAAGATGCCGGCTTTCAGATCAGGAAAGGGCCTTGATATGGGCATTGAGCCGGCTCTTGTGCCGGGCAGCCTTGTTCTTATGGATCAGGCCCTTGCCTGCCGCGCTGTCGATCACGGGAACCGCCGCCTTGTAGGCATCGGCGGCGGCCTGCTTGTCGCCGGCTCGGATTAGCCGTACCACCTTCTTCATAGAGGTGCGCATGGCGCTACGAAAAGAGGCATTGTGACGACGACGCTTCTCCGCTTGGCGGGCGCGCTTGCGGGCCTGTGCTGAGTTGGCCAAGCTGACTCTCCTGAAAAACGCTAGGTGCTTGTCTTGCTTGAGAACCGCTAAGTATGTTGGCATGGGCCGCGCTTGTCAACAACAATTTTCCTCACTGAACGGGTGAAGAACTGCGACAGGGTGCGAAGCTGTTCGATGGAAAACCGACCGGGGATGCCAAGAACACCGGGGCAGGCTACCATTGCCGGTATGCGCGACCACCAGGAGCCTGGAGCTCGATGCACGCCGCCGATCTACTCACTCATCGAGCCCTCTTGACGCCGGAGCGGGAGGCGCTGGTGGAGCTTGCCGGTGCGCGGCGCTACAGCTACAGCTTCGCTACGCTCAACGCCAGGGCCAATCGTCTCGCACATATCCTGCGCGAGCGTCTGGGGGTGGAAAAGGGCGATCGGGTGTCGATCCTGGCTCATAACAGTATCGCCTACATCGATCTCTTCTACGGGGTTGCGAAGATCGGGGCCGTGCTCGCCCCGCTGAACTGGCGGCTGGCAGGGCGCGAGCTGGCCTACATCCTCGAGGACTGCCGGCCCAAGGTGCTCTTCTGCGGCCCAGAATTCACCGAAACCCTCGCATCCATCCGCGACGAGGTCGACATTCCTGTATATGTCGCGTTGGGGGGGGCCACCATCGAGGGTGCCTTGGATTACGATCATGGATTCCAGCAGGCGCCGGAGACAGAGCCGGAGCGACCGACGCTGGACGCCGAGGACCCTTACTGCATCCTCTACACCTCGGGCACCACGGGATCACCGAAGGGTGCGGTGATCCCGCACCGGCAAGTGCTCTGGAACTGCATCAACACCGCGGCCAGTTGGGGACTCTCCGAGCAGGATGTCTCGCCGGTGTTCGTCCCGCTGTTTCATGCGGGCGGACTCTTCGCCTTCCTCACGCCTCTGTTCTATCTCGGCGGCAGGATCGTGCTTGCCCGCAGCCTGGAGATCGAGGAATCCCTGCGGGTCATCGGGGAAGAGCGCTGCACCGTCGTCCTGGGCGTGCCGACCATCTATCAGATGTGGATGGGCTCGCCGCGCTTCGCCGAGGCGGATTTCAGTCGGGTACGCTGGTTCGTCAGCGGCGGAGCACCCTGTCCCGAGGCCCTCATGAACGCCTGGCGGGAGCAGAAGGGTGTGGTATTTCGCCAGGGATACGGTCTCACGGAGGTCGGCCCCAACTGCTTCAGCATGACGGACGCGGAATCCGTTCCCAAGACCGGCTCCGTGGGCAAGCCGATCTTCCACAGCCAGATGCGCATCGCCGACGAGGAGGGTCGGGAGCGGCCGGCGGGCGAGGTGGGTGAGCTCCTGATCCGCGGGCCCCACGTCTGCTCCGGTTATTGGAAGAATCCGGAGGCGACTTCGCAGACGATCCGGGACGGCTGGCTGCACACCGGTGACATGGCACGCCGCGACGACGACGGCTTCTACTACATTGCAGGCCGCTTCAAGGACATGATCATCAGCGGAGGTGAGAACATCTACGCGGCCGAGGTCGAAGCCGCCGCCCTCGAGCACCCGGAGCTCGCGGAGGCGGCACTCATCGGGCAACCGGATCCGAAATTCGGGGAGGTGGGGCTGCTCGTCGCAGTGCCCGTCGAGGGCAAGACACCGACTCGCGAATCCGTGCTCCGGGTCTGTTCCGATCACTTGGCGCGCTACAAGGTCCCCAAGACCGTTGTCTTCACCGATGCTCTGCCCTATTCGCCCTACGGCAAGGTCCAGAAGGCGGAGCTGAAGAGGCGCTTTCTGAATACGGACGAGGACCAAGGAGGAGACTAAATGCAGACCACGCCCGTTCCGACACTCCCGGGTATCAGCGAGAAGAGGATCACCACCGCCCTCATCACCACCCGGGTCCTTTTTGCGGGCCCGGAGACCGGGTCGCCGGTGCTCTTCCTGCACGGCAACATCACCTCCGCCACCTGGTGGGAAGAGACGATGCTCGGCCTGCCCGCGGGCTATCAGGGCATTGCGCCGGACCAGCGCGGCTTCGGTGAGGCCGATCCGGAAAAGAAGATCGATGCGACGCGAGGGATGGGGGATCTGGCCGAGGATGCCTTGGCGCTGCTGGACCATCTGGGGTTGGAGCAGAGCCACGTCGTGGGAAATTCGATGGGCGGGTCGGTCGTGTGGCGGCTGCTGATGACGGCACCGGAGCGCTTCCTCACCGTGACCCTGATCAATCCGGGGTCCCCCTATGGCTTCGGCGGGACCAAGGGCGTGAGGGGCACGCCCTGTTTCGCGGATTTCGCCGGCTCCGGCGGCGGTTTCACCAATCCGGAGCTGATGCGCCGGATCGAGACCGGCGATTCCGGAATCGATCACCCCTTCTCACCGCGAGCCGCCCTCCGCGCGCTGGTCTACAAACCGCCCTTCATCCCCGCCCGCGAAGACGACCTGGTGGCGGCCACCCTCCAGACCCACATGGGACCCCGGGACCTGCCCGGGGACAGCGTCGAGTCTCCCAACTGGCCCTTCGTGGCGCCTGGTCGCTGGGGCATGGTCAACGCCGCCTCGCCGAAGTATGCTGGCGATGTCGAGCGCCTGTATGGGATCGAGGCCAAGCCACCGATCCTCTGGATTCGCGGCTCCGATGATGTGGCGATCTCCGATGCGGCGGTATCCTGTCCAGGGTCGCTCGGGGCCGCCGGACAGATCGGCGGCTGGCCGGGTCCCGAGGTCTTTCCGCCCCAGCCCATGCTGGGCCAGACGCGCTCCGTGCTGGATCGTTACCGAAACGCCGGCGGCTTCTATGAGGAGATCGTGATCCGAGACACCGGTCACGTCCCTTTCATCGAGAAGCCCTCGGAGGTCCATCGATTCTTTCACCCGCATCTGGGGGCAGATCGGGTCTAGCGGACCGCCCGAGATCCAGGCGGCCAACCCTCATCACCAAACGGCACCCGGCGCTGGCCGGGTTTCTTCGGGCAATCGGGCTTTCGAGCCAAGGTAGAGAGACAACAATGAAGAAATACGGTTTTGTCGCCTCCGGCGGCGGCTACAGAAGCTTCTACACGGAGGGAGCGCTGGTCTGGCTGAAGCAAAACGGGATCTCCGTATCCCATATCGCCTCTACCAGCTCTGGCAACAACATCGCCCTGGATTACCTCCTTTGGGACCATGAGAAGGAGGAGCTACCCCCCGTCCTGACTCGGACGCTACGCTTGAGCCTGGGAGACATCTTCCACGTCTTCAAGAACTTTCTCGGTCTTCGGCCTTCGCTGCTACCCAACGGCTCCCATCTGTTCACCGTCGACAAGGACAGCTGCCGCAAGTCCTTGACCCTAGAGGAGCCCGCGAGACGGGAGATCCTGAGCAAGAGCCTGGATTCCGTCCGCTGGGACATCTTTACCACGAATCTGACCAAGCGGGAGGGCAGGTCCTTCCGAATCAACGACATCCTGTCCGAGATCAACGCCGGTACGCTGGACCGCTTCATGGACGTGTTTCTGGCCGGCATCACCACCATTCCCTATTTCAGGGCAATCGAGATGGACGGTGACTACTACCTGGAAGGCGGATACCTCGATAACACGCCCTTACGAGCCGTCTTCGAAGATCCGGACGTGGACGAGATCATCGCCGTCGACTTCACGGACTACGACTACCACAGCGAGCTCGAGAAGCTATACGCGACTCAGCTGTTCACCTTGCCGCTGAACAGCATCGACATGTATCTCCTGGTGAGCGATATCCAGTTGAGCCTACCGAACGTCAAGATCTTCACCGAGGCCAGACGGATCAACCGTTTTCTCGAAGAGCTCGGCAAGACATCGCTGGAGCTGGACGGAAAGACCTTCTTCCACAAACCGCTCCATATCCTGAGACCAGAGAATCTGGAGAGCATGACCATCTCTTTGAAGGACAGCGCTATCCAGAAGCAGTACTTCGAGCTCGGACAAAAAGAGATGGCGAAGTTGGCGACCGAAAGTCTGAAATGAAGCCCGGAGGGAACATCGGATACTGCTTCCCGTGGAAAAGGATCTCGCACTGGGTCCTCGGGAAACCATCAGGGAGATGCTGAATTATTGGCCGTCCAGGCCAAAATCAGGGCGGGGCATCCCACCCCGCGGGAATCGCTGAATTGCTCAGTATTTCCTGAGAGGGGGCGGATCTGCAGGGCGCATCCCTGCGCCCGAGCGGAAAAGGGGTTGGACTTTCTCGGGCTCAGAAGCGCCGACCGCGCGAAGGCCGGTCGGTGCGCGGCTTGGCTTGGTTGACCTTCAGGTTCCGGCCCTTCAAACGGGTCTCGTTCAAGGCCTTGATGGCAGCATCTGCCTCGGAGTTGTTCGGCATCTCCACGAAGCCGAAGCCTTTCGACTCTCCGGTAAATTTGTCGGTGATCAAATTGGCGCTCTCGACCTGCCCATAGGCGCTGAAGGCCTCGCGCAGCTCGTCCTGGGTGACACTGTAGGCTAGGTTGCCGACATAGATATTCATCAGTCTCCAATCTCGCTAAAAAACCTGCATCGAAAAAGAGGTCCGTCAGCCCGGCCGATGCAGGTGCCGGGTGCTGGGCATGGGGTGTCGCCGAAACCGAACCGCGAAAGACATCTGGTCTCCGGGCCGACGTGCCCCGGGGTTTGCTGGGCCGCTATTGGCGGAATGATGCCGATCGTTCCGGGTGAGCCTTGGAGAAGGGAAATCAACCGAGAGACGGGAATGCACCGACCGGACGGCGCTCAACGGCGAACACCTTACGCCAAAAGCAGTGGGATGCAAAGCGAAAAAGCATTCGCAAAAGGCCAGCGTCAAGTGGCTTCCTCTCTCGGTTGGGCGCGCATCCCTGCACGCATGTCCTGGGGGCATCCCCGTCGCAGGCGCCATTTACCGATGCCCGCGATCAGCGGTGATGCGACTGGCAAGCTAACAAACCGGCGAAACCGACTTGATCCTGATCCGGTCCACCCAGGCCTTGGCGGACACTTCATTGCAGACATTCGAGCTTGCCGCAACCTCGAATGTCAGCGTGACCGTCCGATCCGCGAACCGGGAGAGATCGATATCGGACCTCTGCAGCCATTCCGCCTCCATATGCTCCATCCCGATGGCGGAAGCCTCGTCCACGGGCACACCGTCTACCAGGACGCTGAAGCTTGCGCTGGTGTAATCGTTGACCGCCGCCTTGAGGTCGAGTCTGCGGACATAGCTCAGCTCCGGACACGGGCCCAAAGACACCTTGCGCGACGTCGACCGGACCTTCTTACCGACCACGCATTCACGGCCTGACGATACCTGCCCGAAGAGGATAGGGGCCTCCCGCCGCGCCCCCGGCTCGTCGGTGAGGATCTCCCACCCCTCGCCCTTCCAAGTGGAATCCGCCGACGGCTTCTCCGCCGTTTCGGAGCCGGAATTCTGTACGGACCGCTTCAGGACACCCGCCGCCTCCAAGGAGGTACCGATGATTCCCGGTACGTCGATCCCGAAGGGCATCCCACCGAGACCAGGTGATCCGCCGTCGCTGGACGCACCGCCCTCGACCAGCCCGGCCGCCTGCAAGGATTTCCGGACGATCCCGTGCACGTCGATTCCCAAGGACATGGAGCCCAGACCGGAAGATCCGTCCGGACCCGCAGACCCCTCCGAGCCCTTCCGACCCCCTTCCGGCTCGCACGACTCGACAAGCACACCCTGCGCCGGTGACTCGGAGGGAGACCCGCTCTCCTCGGACTCGGCCGCACCGGACGTCTCGGTGGAAGACGGCTCGCCCCTTTGATCGTCCTTCACGCCCGCCTGCGCGCGCACGTCCTTCAGATGATCCTCGTCCGAGTCGGCGACGACCTCCTCGCGGGAGAGATCGATCACCTCGGGCTGTGCCCGGTCGCCAGCCGATGTCGATGCCGAGACGGACGCGCCCAGCTCTTGCCCGATCAAGCCCCAGAAGCCGGCGATCTGATAGGCGGAGGATATACCCACGTCGTTGAAGAAGGGCGCCGCGGTTCCGCACTGGTGAGACTGATCGCCCGTGCTCAGGGCCGCACCGTGAGGCATCCCGGTGACGATGTAGGATTCCACCAGGTGCTCCCCGTCCGCCCCGTGCCACACGCGATGGCGGTGACCGTCGACGGTGCGCTCGACGTGGGGACTTCCGGCCACGCCGTGCACGTCGGTCCACTGCTTGACGATCTCCTCGGCATTCACGGGCTTCACGGCGGCGTCCGCGTCCCCGTGCCAAACCGATACCCGAGGCCAGGATCCCCGGTGAGGAGACGCCTGTCGCACCAGATCGCCCCACTCGGGCGGTTTGCGGCTGCGACCTTGGAAGATACTCTCGAAGGCCTCCTGCATGTTGTCCGCCGAGCGGTAGGGCACGCCCGAAAGGATCGCCCCTCCCGCGAACAGGTCCGGATACGTCGCCAGCATCACGGAGGTCATGGCGCCCCCCGAAGACAGTCCGGTGACGTACACCCGCCGCCGGTCGAGCCCCTTCTCCTCGACCATGTGCTCGACCATCTGTTTGATGGACAGGGCCTCGCCCCCTTCCCTGCGCGTGTCCTCGGGGCGAAACCAGTTGAAGCAGCGCAGGGGATTGTTGGTCCAGTGCTGCTCCGGCAGCAAGAGAGCGAAGCCGAACCGATCGGCGAGCGTCGACCAGCCCATGCCTTTGTCGAAGGACGCCCCGTTCTGCGTGCAGCCATGCAGGAGAACCACCAGGGGTGCCGACGCGGGAAGCCGCTCGGGCACATAGGTGAGCATCCGTAGCTGCCCGGGATTCGACCCGAAGTCTCTGACCTCGACGAGCCGACTTTCCCGCGCATCGACCTTTTCGGTCCAGGCCTGGACGCTCGCCAGGGTCTCCAGCAGCTTTTCCCACCGCCCGCGAAAGCGGGTCTGACGAACCAGATCCGCGAGCTTCGAAATACGTGCCATCTTGGGTCCGAAATTGATCATGGGAGACCTCTCTTTGTCTAGGAAGCTGGTGAGCCGGCCGATCTCCAAGAGCTTGGCGGCCGGCAAGAACAGGTTGTGGTAAAGGCCTGGATCCGGATTTCCGTCCTGCTCCGGATCGAGCCAGGCGGGCGGGCGATCACCCTCGGCCGTCTCATAGCGTTGGGTGATGAGGTTGCGTCGACCCTCGGTCCAGGCGGCCATCTGCACCGCACTCACCGGACAGCTGCGGCTGACCCAGATTCCGAACAGCTCTCGGGCCAGGGCCTCGCGGGTCTCCGGGGCCGCAGCAAGCTCCAGTAATCGGGTCAGAACCTCTCCGAAGGTTCGGTGCCCGGAGAGCAGAGGGATCGCCGGCGGCACACTAAGGCGCTCGGACGAAACTGGGGGACCAAGGGTAACCCGGGGGGTTGAGCTGTCCGCCGTGCGGACGGTGGGACGCAGTCTCTCGTAGCATCTGATGGCGTCGAGGGTATAGGACTGCTGAGGTGCACTCATGCATCCAAGCAAGAGACTGGCCGCATAGCGAGGCGTCGCCGGAGGCGAGCCACGCCCCCGGGGACCGGGTGGAACCAAGCCGCCGGATACCAGCATGGTCACCCGAAAGCGCAGATCACGACGCGACTCGCCGAGGATCTCCGCGAGCCGCTCGCTGAATTCGTACCTTTTCAATCCGGTCGCCATAAGCAGAACGCTAACAGCTCCGGCTCCCGGCTGCAACAATAATTTAGTAAGTGACGTCTAATTATTTACACTGTGTCCCCGTTAGGCTCACGAAACCCCAGACATGAAGCGGGGCCAACTGCCGGCGAGCCCCGGACTCTTCGGGAGACTGTCCGGAGCTCCGACTCGCATCACCCGTTCGATCGGGGCAAAAAAAAATCGCCGGGCTCGAAGCACCCGGCGACCCCACTAGGTACTGCATTTATTGTTCTTCTTGTTAACCCCCCTCAGCCAATCGGTTCCGCTTCCCAGTTACCGCAGGTCGACGTTCGAGCATCCCTGGATCCGCTAAGTGCATGCCGACCAATTGGGCAATCGACATTCCCAGGTACGTCGCCGCGCCGCTCTCAGAGAGAAGGGGCTCTACGGCGCCTTCTCTCGACATCGAGCCATCCCCTATGTTGCGCTGTCCTGACAAGTAGAGTCTCGACCACGAATCATGAACTGTCAATAATAGTCGATAGATATCATCTAGATAAAAAATAATATTTACTCTCAATCTAGAATTATTTCGTAGCTTTGGTGTTGTTTATTCTGCACAAATCTTCCCTTTGAGATCCCAAACGGCCCGAGCCTCCAGATTTTTACCAAACACCTTCTGAGGCAGACGCTTTCGTTTTGCTGCCGGCTCCGCAGAGAAGGGAAAGATCAGCACGTGCCGAGATCCGACAACCCGCTGGCAACCTTCATCTCAGCCGGTCCAGCCGCAGGCGGTGGCGCTCGTCGAACAGCCGCCGCGATCCCAGCAAGACCGCCGCAACACTCCCCAGCCCCGTGCCGGCGGCGATCAGGAACATGATCAGGAGCTGGTACTTGGCTGCCTCCATGGGGGGACTGCCGGCAAGTATCTGACCGGTCATCATACCGGGGAGACTGACGATCCCGGCGGTGGCCATGGCGTTGACGATGGGGATGAGGCCCGAGCGTAGCGATTCACGCCGGATCTCGGCGACGGCGGTGCTCCAATCGGCCCCGAGCAGCAACCTTGCCTCGATACGGCCCCGTCCTTCCCAGGCGTGACGGGTCATATTGTCCAGGGAGATGGCGATTCCGTTCATGGTATTACCGAGCAACATGCCGAGCAGGGGAATCAGATACTGCGGCTGATACCAGGGCTGGACCCGGATGATGACCAGAAGGGCGAGCAGGGTCACACTGAAGGAGGACAGAAACATGGACAGGGTGCCGATGCCGATACCCCAGGGACCCCGGAAACGCCGCTTCTGGCGCGCCATGACCTCCCAGCCGGCCACCAAGAGCATGAACATGGCCAGCACGCCGATCCAGGGCAAGCTCCGGAGGTCGAACAGGACCTCGAGCACGAATCCGAGCAAAACCAATTGGACGGCACTGCGGGAAGCCGAGATCAGTATCCGCCGCTCTACCCCCAGACGCAGGCGCCAGGACATGAAGGCCAACAGCAGGACCAGGCCGGCCGCGAGTGAAAGGTCACGGGCACTGAGCTCGATCAGACTCACGACTCCGGCTCCAGCCGTCGGTCACGAATGATCAGGCGCCGTGCACCCAGACGCTCGCGCTGCTCCGGGTCATGGCTCACCCAAATCACCGCGGCAGACCGGTCCCGACGGTATTCTTGGACAAGATCCTCCACCCTTTCCCTGTTCTTGGGATCGAGATTGGCGGTGGCTTCGTCCAGGAGCAGGGCTTCCGGTCCGTTGCCGAGCAGTCGAGCAAGGGCGAGGCGCTGACGCTCCCCCGTGGACAAACGCGAGACCGACCACTCCAGCACCTCGGGACCAAAACCGAGTCGGTCCAGCATTCGGGTGCTCTCCCGGCCTTTTTCGTCGGTCCAATGGGTGGGACGGGAAAAGTGATCACCGACCCGCTCCTCCCACCAGTGGGATTCGGACGGGAGCAGACCGACCCGGCTGCGCCATTCGGGGGCGGGCATGGCCGAGCGCGGCCTGCCGTCGATCCAGACCTCGCCTTCGTGCGGGTCCAGATCGGCAAGGGCGCGTAGGAGCAGACTCTTTCCCGAGCCCGAGGGACCCGAGAGGAAGACCAGCTCGCTGGCCGCCAGCTCCAGATCGACCGGCTCCAGGACCTTGGGTCGAATGCCCTCGAGGCGCAGAGCGGCCATCAACGTCGGTAAAAGATCAGGTCCCGAGCCCGGTTTCCGAGGCGCTCCCCACGCTGCTCGAATCTCGTGAGAGGGCGCTGTCGCGGGCGAGGGGAAAACGTCCCGGGACCCGCGGCATTCTCGAACAGGTCGGGCTCCGCCGTGAGCCGCTCCAGCATCTGCTGTGCGTAAGGCTCCCAATCGGTGGCTGCATGAAAAAAACCGCCCGGACGGATGACCCGGGCCAGCTGGCGCACGAGCTCGGGGGTCAGGATGCGCCGCTTCTGGTGCCTCTGCTTGGGCCAGGGATCCGGGAAAAAGAGATAGATGCCCGCCAAGCTGCCCGGGGCGAGGCCGTTCGCCAGGATCTCGACGGCATCATGATGGCAGACCCGCAGATTGGCGATCTCGCGCTCGCAGGCCTGCAGCAGCAGGTGGCCGATCCCCGGGCGATGCACCTCGATACCGAGGTAATTCCGGCGCGGGTTGCGCGATGCCAGCTCGCAAAGGGCCTCGCCGTTTCCGAATCCGATCTCCAGGAAGACCGGATTCGAGTTGCCGAACAAGACCGGGAGATTCAGGCGCCGACCCGGAATCCAGTCGACTCCAAAACGGGGCCACAGCTCCTCCAAGGCCCGCTGCTGTGCCGAAGTCATCCGCCCCTCGCGCAGCACGTAACTGCGGACGGGGCGGTGGTGCTGGACCTCACTCATCGCCGGATTCGATGCTCGATCCGCAATGCACAGAGGCCCGACAATGGTCTCGACAAATCCGCGGACGGGGTGACCGGAGCAGGCACGGCCCGGCGCAAGAGCTCGCAGCTGCAACGCGGCAGGCAGCACTCGATCAGAAAAAGGTACCCTCCACCGGCGAGGACGCGGAGGCATAACGTTTCGCCGGCATACGGCCCGCGAGGAAGGCCTCGCGACCGGCCTGTATGGCCTTGCGCATGGCGCTGGCCATCAGCACCGGGTCCTTGGCAGCGGCGATGGCCGTGTTCATGAGCACTCCGTCGCATCCCAGCTCCATGGCCACAGCGGCGTCCGAGGCCGTCCCAACCCCGGCGTCCACCAGGATGGGAACCCGGGCATTCTCGACGATCGTCAGGATATTGAGCCGATTGCGGATACCGAGTCCGGAGCCGATCGGTGCCGCCAGCGGCATTACCGCTACACAGCCCAGCTCTTCCAGTCGCTTGGCCATAATCGGGTCGTCGTTGGTATAGACCATGACGTCGAAGCCGTCATCGATCAGCACCTTGGCGGCCTCCAGGGTGGCGATCATGTCCGGAAGCAGGGTCTTCTCGTCCCCCAGCACCTCCAGCTTGCAGAGGTTGTGGCCGTCCAACAGCTCCCGCGCCAAGTGGCAGGTCCGAATCGCCGTCTTGGCGTCGTAGCACCCGGCCGTGTTGGGCAGGATCGTGTAGCGCTCCGGCGGCAGAACCTCGAGGATATTCGGCTCGCCCGGGGTCTGGCCGATGTTGGTCCGGCGCACGGCAATGGTAACGATCTCGGCGCCGCTGGCCTCGATGGCTCGGCGGGTCTCATCCATGTCCTTGTACTTGCCGGTTCCGACCAGGAGGCGCGAGTGGTAAGTCTCCCCGGCGACGGTGAAGCTGTCGGTTGCAGCAGTCTGAGTAGGCATGGCGCGGTTACATCAGTTGCGAAAAAGGACAGCATAAACCATTTGCCGATTACCGACATTCCCGTGCCGACCTTTCCAGGCTCACCCCCCTCCGACGGCGTGGATGATCTCCACCCGATCGCCGGGTGCCAGGCAGTGCTCCGCAAAGCGGCTGCGGGGCACCAGCTCCTCGTTGACCTCCACCGCGAGTCGCCGGCCTGTCAAATCGAGCCGTTCGATGAGCCCTACCATATTGGTATCGTCCGGGATCTGGGTCGGACTCCCGTTGAGGGTGATCTGCATGATGTACTCCTGTCGTCACACGGGACGATGATGCGAATGATTTCGAAAGCGGGGTTAGCCCTCTCTTCCCTGATTTCGCACCGAAGGGAGCATGATACGCCCGATCAGCAGATGATCCAGGGTCAGCTGCCGCACCCCGGTGACGATCAACAGGGCGAGCAGGTGCCCCCATTCGAGGTGATCCTGCAACCCCGAAACAGGTAGAGGGTCGAATCCCAGTCCTGAATCTTGTTCCAGCCGGAGGCGAAGAATACGTTGGCGACGTAGAGCCGCGCCGCCAGGTCCGCCAGCGGGGCGAGGCGGTCGAGCAGCTGCCGCTCCAGCAGCCTCCAATCGTCGTAGATTTTCATCACTAGCGTGCTCATGGGATTCGGTTGACCCTCAGCCGATCGTCGACTCGTGGACAGGCGGCTCACGGCGAACGAGTATTCCCTGCTCCACCCAAAGACGTAGGAGTCCCGCCGCCTGCATGGCCGCGTCGCCGACCCCTTGCTCGGCGACGCATTCGCAGATGTCGGCGAAGGTCCCGCCCTGTTGCAGAACGTCCAACGCCGCCGCTTCGCTGTCGGACAGACTGCGCCAGCCGCTGACCAGGTCCGGCTTGCGGTAGATCAGCCAGTGCCCCGGCTGCCTCACCGGCTCGATTGATTCCTCTGTCTGAGCGCTTGTCACCTCAGTCAGCCCACGCCAGAGTTGGGGCACATTCCATTGCAGGGACAGTCTGGTCACCGACGGATGCAGATCGAACCGCAGGTCGCCCCATTGCTGCACCTTGACGGACAACAGGGAATCGACGGTCAGCCGGTCGGCGTCCGCCGCATCCAGGGTGTGGCGTATGGCCCATTCGAAGAACGCCAGCTCGCTCAATGCGAGCACTTGGCGATAGGGCTCGCGGTCTCGCAAAAACCTCGCCAGTGAATCGCCGAGCCAGCGAATCGATGCGTGAGCCGAGGGGTGCAGATGCAGGTAATCCCTTGCCATGAGGTCGAAGTCTTCGTCGCCCAACGCCCGTTGTACTGCCGGATAGTTGCTGCGCAGGGCTTCTGCCAGGCGCATGACATAGGCGTCGGCGTAGATGTCCAGCTGGCTGTCCACATCGACCGAGCCGGCCTGCAACCCGGGTCGAATGGGCCCCCGGTCCCGCCGCGGATCGAGGATGCACCCCTGCAAGGCAGACTGCCATTCATGCAGCCGCCACTCGCGGTTTCCGAGCTCACGCACTTGCATAGTGCTTCTCCCGCTCCTGCCCGTACAGCTCGGCGCCGGCCGATGCGGCCACATTCCTTGCTTGATCCAGCTCGACCACAAGCTCGTCCAGAGACGGAATCCGGTCATCTCGCTCGATCATCACCGGCACATCTCCGAACAGCAGTACGGCCTCGCGATAGAGCTCCCACACCGCATCGCAGACCGGATGATCGTGGGTGTCTATGCAATAGTCACCGTAATCGCTGTGTCCCGCGAGATGAAACTGCCGAGCTCGTCCCGGCGGTAAGGCGCGCAGATAGCGCACCGGGTCGAATCCGTGGTTGCGGCTGGATACGTAGATGTTGTTGATATCGACCAGCAGATCGCAGTCGGTTTCCTCGGCGATGGCGCTGACGAATTCCCACTCCTTCATCGGCGCCTGCGCCTCCACGTAGGTGGAGACGTTCTCGATCGTCAGCCGACGGTCGAGAAGATCCTGTGCCTGCCGAATGCGGCCTGCTACGTGGCGAACGGCTTCCTCCGTATAGGGAAGAGGCAAGAGGTCGTGCAGGCGCGCCCCGTCCACACCCGTCCAGCAGAGGTGGTCGGAGACGATCGCGGGCTCGACGCGATCGGCCAGCCGCTTGATGTCCTGCAGGTAGCCGAGGTCCAGCGGGTCGCAGGAGCCCAGATTCATCGCCACGCCGTGCATCGCGATTGGATAATCCGGGCGAATCCGCTCCAGGTAGTACAGCGGCTTACCGCCGGGCACCAAATAGTTGTCCGAGAGTATCTCCAGCCAATCCACCGCCTGTGGCGCGGCGACGAAATCTCCATAGTGCTCCGGGCGCAGTCCGAGGCCGAATCCCCGCAAACCGGTCATGTCGTCGTGTCCTCCTGGGCATCGAGCGCAATGGGGTGGACCCCGAGGGCATGGCATGCCGCGCCCTCGGGACGAGCCGAGCCCCTATTCGACGACCGTACCGCCGTCCTTCTCGCATTGATCCGCGGAGGGCGACAACAGCCAGCCCTGTCCTTTGCAGGCGTTGTGGCCGGCACAGGCATTGGTGGCGGTCTTACACTTGGTCTGACCCTTGCACGCGTTGATGCCTTGGCACTTGACCTCCGTGCCATGCTCGGCGTCGGCGGCGAATGCCGGTGTCACCGTCGCGGTGGCGAACAGTGCGGCGGCGGATGCCGCCAGGGCCAGCTTGGTCGCCTTGGTCGTGAGGGTGCGATTCTCGATGGACGTATTCATGGTGCATCTCCTGTCTTGGTAAGAAACGAGGCTCGAGATTTCGTGGGTCTAGCGCGCCCACACTCATCCGATGCACCAACCTTCGAAATGTTACAGCAGAGGACTCAACTATTTTTGCGGGTCGCCGGTCAGACCCTGCTGCTGGCGGGAGAGACGCTCGACGAGCTTCTTGACCTCCGGCTCCGACGGCGGCGGCTCGGACCGGCGCGCGAGGAGGCTTCGCACCAGGGCCATTTGGCGCATGAAGCGGCGGCAATGGTTACAGATGAGGAGATGGAAGCGGACGGCGGCACGCTGCCGCCAGGTCAGCTGGGCATCCAGATAGTCGCTTGCCAGGGTCTGTGCCAGCTCGCGACAGGTCAACATGTGCCCGTTTCCTCGAATTGATCCGCCATCGCGTAGACCCTTGCGCGGGCACGATGCAGGAGCACCCTGACATTGGATGCGCTGATGGAGAGAATATTACAGATCTGCTTCAGCTCCAGACCCTGGTATTCACGCAGGGTGATTACGCTGCGCTGTGCCTCCGGCAGCCTGTCCAGCACCAGCTCGAGGCAGCGCAGGAAATCCTCATGACTGAGCAAGGCCTCCGGTGACTGGTCGTGCCAGAGCTGCGGCTCCTGCGCCCAATGGCCATCGCCGAGAAAGCGATCCGGAGCGAAAAGACCTTCGTCGCTGGCGCCACAGTCTTCCATCCGGATTTCGCGCTTGGCCTTGCGCAGGCGACCCCGAGCTTCGTTGAGCAGGATACTGAAGAGCCAGGTCTTGAGGGTGGAGCGCCCTTCGAAGTCCGGCAGGCTCCGGATGGCTGCAAGCCAGGCATCCTGTACGACCTCTTCGGCCTGCGCCTCGCCGATGATCGCCGCCGCCGCCCGCTTCATGGCGCCGTGATGCTGCCGTACCAGCTCCTCGAAGGCGGCCGGCTCGCCGGCGCGCAGTCGGGCGACCAGCGTTGCGTCATCGACCGATTTCCTGGGAGTCATCCCGTGTCTCCTTTATCGCCACGTTTTCACTGCGGCCTGATGAGCCATGATCAAGGGAGATTCGATGCTACCTAGTCGATCATCGACCGGCACTTTGGGCGGTCCCTGAGCCTCTTGTTGGGCGCATGTTGCCACATCACACTCATTCCCATGATTGTTTAGCCTCTACAAGCTGGCCTTTGTCGCTGAACCTGAGGCCGATTTTTCCAACCCAGACAAAACGCCCAACATGCGATGATCACTTGACGGAACAGGATGCGGCAGGGGAAGCCGGCTCACGGATGCCCGCCTAGGCCGGGTGCTCGGCCATCCAATGTCGCGCAACCTCTTCGCGCCGGCAGATCCACACCCGGTCGTAGCTCTGCACATGGTCGAGAAACCGCTTCAGAGCCACGGCACGGGCCGGATGGCCGCTGATGCGACCGTGCAGCCCGACGCTCATCATCTTCGGACAGCGCTCGCCCTCCTGCAACAGGAGGTCGAAGGCATCCCTGAGCAGGACGAAGAGACCCTCCCCGGATGCACAGCCATTGGGCAGGAGATAGCGGGCATCGTTGTTGACCAGGGTATAGGGGATCACCAGATGCGGAGGCGATCCGGCGAGCCAGTAGGGCAGATCGTCGTTGTAGGCGTCGGAGTCGTAGAGAAATCCGCCCTCCTCCCGCAGCAGACGACGCGTGCTCTGACTGACCCGCCCTGTGTACCAGCCCACGGGGCGCTTGCCGCAGAGCCGCTCGATGACCTCGATGGTGCGGCGGATGTGCTCGCGCTCGTCGTCCTCGGGGATCTCGCGGTAGTCGAGCCAGCGGTAGCCATGCCCGGCGACCTCATGGCCGGCGGCGCGCAGGGCATCGGCGATCTCGGGGTTGCGCTCCAGGGCCAGGCCCACCGCGAAGACGGTCAGGGGCAGGCCACGGGTGCCGAAAAGCTCGAGGATGCGCCAGATACCGGCGCGCGATCCGTATTCGTACATCCCCTCGACGCTGAGGTCGCGCTCGGCGATGCGGGCCGGGCGGCCCGGCAGCTCGTGCAGCCAGGCTTCGGAGCGGGGATCACCGTTGAGGACGCTGGACTCAGCGCCTTCCTCGATGTTGAGCACGAACTACACCACAACGCGCGCCTCTCGCGGCCAGCGCGGATGCGGAGGGTGAGGGCCATACCGACCAGGTCCCGCCCCGACATCAGCCCAGCTCGAAGGTGGTAACGCCGAAGATGCGGTGGTGAGCAAGATCCGGGAACGGACCCAGGTACATGCGCGCGCACCCGAAGACCTCCTTCATGCCGTGCCGCTGCACCAGCTCGAGGGCGGGAGGGTTGTTCTCGGGGACATCGAGAAACAGCGGACCGCCGGCGGCGAGCTCGGCCACTTGTGCATCGTCGGCGAACAGCGGACCGATCTTGCAACCTTCGCCGCAGCGGCGGATTACCCCGTATCCGGCCAACTTGCCGCCGCGCAGGCTTGCGAGGGCCAAGGCATCGGGCTGCGAGATCCACCCCCTCAGGAAGCTCGGGCGCGGCGCCGGGAAGCAGGTGCGGTCGTAGTCGAGGACCTGCTCGAACGGCAGCTGGGACAAGGGGACGATGTCCTGGTCGAAGGCCCTGGGGACTTCCGGTCGATCCGGAATCTCGGCGCGAAAGCGAATATTGCGGTGCGAGAAGACGAAACCACCCTTGGCGTAGTAGTCCTGCATCGTGAAGACGCCGTCGAGACCAAATGGTGGCTCCCGGGCGCAGGCGTGCAAGCAAGCGCTCCCGGCGGGCATGCCAGAGGCGGTTGCCGAGACCCTTGCCGCGCTCCTCGAGCACGACGATGAAGAAGCCCATGAAGCCGAACTCACCCTGGTAGGAGGTGATGGCTCCGCCGCCGATCAACCGACCTTCGACCTCCGCGGCGATGAAGGCTTCGGGGTCCGTGGCCCAGAACAGATCGGCATCATTGCGGCCCGGGTTCCAACCCTCGCGTGCGGCCCAGCCGACGAGCGCGTCCACTTCCGGACGGGTCATGTTTCGTATCAGAAGCTCATTGGTCATCGTGGGCCTCGGCAGGGTGATCCGGCGTCTCTCGATCTTAGAACAACAGCTTCTCGCGCACACCAAGCTCAGCGGCCACATGGCGCGCTACGGTCTGATTGAGCCAATTCGGCTGATGGGCATCCGAGCTGATCACGAGCTCAAAACGGCGGACGAAGGGTCCATAGTAAGACCGCCAATCGCAGCGCCAGACGTAGCGATTGTTGATCTCGATCAGGCATTCCGGCGGGACCCGGTTCAGGTTCGTGCCCAAGGCGTTGGGGTGGGCCACGATCAACGGCTGGTCCGTCTCCAGAAGCCGGTCGAGGGCCTTGTAGTCTGCGTCGCGGTCGTAGCAGTGGAAGATGCGGAAGTCCGCATCGGCAGCCGTGGCCGCCGATACCCACGGGTGGCCGTCGATCTCCATGCCGACCTTGAGGCCGGCTCTGCGGATCTCGCGCCTGTATTCCTCGAAGCGATCTTCCCCCACCAGCTCGAAGTGGTCGCTGATGCCGAGAATCCGTGCATGCCGAAGCTCGGCTATGAGACCGATCGTCTGCTCGGCAACGATGGCACCATCCCCGTCGGACCAAGTGGAGTGGACGTGAAGATCTTGCGGCAGCATGGTGAGCCCCCCGAGCTCGCGGACCTGGATGACAGCAGATTGCCACACCAAGGTATCAGAGAGGTTACGGCCGGGCGAAGCGGTCGGGTCGTGAGAGCGGCGAGCGCACGGAGATCGATGTCGAGCCTAGGTCGCGACAACCATTCCCTCGCCGCGATCCGGCTTCGCGCCTCGGTGGGCGCCCTTGCTCGAAGGTCCTTCAGATGCTAGCGTTTTGCTAAGACCAGCCGCAGGCGTGGTTGCATGTTCCTGATCCGTGAGAAAGCTCGGGGGTAGCATGAACGGTCACTCGGCAGCGCAGCTCATCGTCTCCTGTCTCGAGAACGAGGGGGTCGAATACCTTTTCGGCATTCCCGGGGAGGAGAACATCCGCCTCATCGATGCCCTGAACGGCTCTTCGATCCGCTTCATACTCGCCCGATCGG